>Ga0136846_1219228_pt1 | contig 29997 bp, 29 predicted proteins | sample HopSoiMetagenom2_FD_96841 | JGI IMG/M metagenome (GOLD analysis project Ga0136846, IMG submission 96841) | Grasslands soil microbial communities from Hopland, California, USA - 2 Assembly 2016 (version 4) | ecosystem: Environmental > Terrestrial > Soil > Grasslands | place: USA: Hopland...
AAGCTCTGCACCACGAAGCCGCCGGCGAACGCGTCGAGCGCGAACAGGCCTGCCAGCTTCACCACGATGGCGCGGGATGCACCGATGCCGAGAAACGAGCCACGATGCGTGACCGTGACCTCGACTTCGGGCGAGAGCCGGGTGAAGCTCACCGCGAGCAGCACGCCAATAGCCGCATACAGCAGTACCACAATCCGATAATCGTGAAAGGCCTGCGACAGACCACCGCCCGCCAGCGATCCGATGGCGGTCGCAAACGCGCCCGCCAGTGTGTACCACGCGAATACGGAGGTCCGCAGCGCCGGGGGGACGACCTGCGTCAACGCCGCTTGCTCCACCGGCAGGAACGGCCCCACTTCGTTGCCGCTCGGGCTGATCACGCCGAGCGTTCCGGTTACGAGCAGCACGACGAAACTGCTCGTCAGCGCGAAGATGACCCCCGCGAGAGTCATGAGCACCGCGCCGGCAATCAGGATCCGCCGGCGGCCGACCCGATCCGCGCGCGTCGTGAGCACGAACGAGACCACCGTATCGCCGACAAGGGTGAGCGTCAGCAGCAGCCCGACTTGGGAAGTCGTCAATCCGAGCGCGGTGAGATACAGCACGAGCACCACCGCGAGCGCGCCATAGGCGACCAGACGCAAGGAGCGCGTCAGCAGCAGCAAGCGCCGATCGGTCATCCTAATACCGAAACGCATACTGTGAATGGTACTACGCCTGCGCAGCCTCGCTACCGAGTTATAATCCGCAGCGTGCGAATCCGTCGCGTCGTGCTCTCGACCCCCGAGGCTCTGGCCGAGGACGCGGCGCAACGATTCGCCCAGGCCGCGAACGACGCGGTTCGCTCGCGCGGACAGTTCGTCGTGGCGCTCTCGGGCGGCGCGACGCCGCGAAGCCTGTACGCGCGCCTGGCCGCGCCGCCGTATCGCTCCGGTGTCCCGTGGTCACTGGTGCGGGTTCTGTGGAGTGACGAGCGCTGTGTCCCGCCGGACGATGCGGCCAGTAACTATCGGACAGCGCGCGAGGCGCTGCTGGATCACGTGGCGGTTCCCGCGGCGCACGTGCACCGCATTCGGGGCGAGGACGTCCCCAGCCTGGCCGCGCAGGCCTACGAGCGAACGCTCCGCACCATGCTTCGAGGAGCCCGCATCGACCTCGTCCTGCTCGGCCTGGGCGCCGACGGGCACACCGCCTCGCTCTTCCCGGACGCCGTCGCGGATGGCGAGGCGTGGGTGGCGGCACGCTATCACGCGGCGGAGTCGATGTGGCGCGTGACGCTCACGCCGGCCGTCATCAACGCGGCAGCCGAGGTCATGTTTCTCGTATCGGGGAAGGCGAAGGCCAGCGTCGTGCGCCGTGTGCTCGAAGGGCCCCGCCGACCGCGGGAGCTTCCCGCGCAATTGATCGCGCCAGTCGGCGGCCGCATGGTCTGGTTGCTCGACGCGGCCGCCGCGCGCGATCTGGAGGATCGCGAATGAAGATGAAGCAGTCGGACGCGCTCGTCGTGTTCGGTGTGACCGGCGACCTCGCCTACAAGATGATCTTTCCGGCGCTGTACGCGATGGCGCGACGCGGTATGCTCGATGTGCCGGTGGTCGGCGTTGCGTCTCGACCATTGACGCTCACGCAGCTCCGCGCGCGCGCAAGAGATGCGGTCGAGAGCGCCGGCCCGATCGATGATCGCGGCGCGCTGCGCCATCTGCTCTCCCTGCTCCAGTATGTGAGTGGCGACTACAACGATCCGGGGACGTTCGCGGCGCTCAAGCAAGCCCTGAAGAAGTCTCGGCATCCGGCGCACTACCTCGCTATCCCGCCCGCCTTGTTCGAAACCGTAATCAAGGGACTCGGCGCCGCAGGGTTGGCCGAGCATGCGCGCGTCATCGTCGAAAAGCCGTTCGGGCGGGACTTGGCCTCCGCGCGGGAGCTCGATCGCGTCGCGCGATCGGTCTTCCGGGAGGACGCGATCTTCCGAATCGATCACTTCCTCGGCAAGGAAGCGATCATGAATATCCTGTACTTTCGCTTCGCCAATTCTTTTCTAGAGCCGATCTGGAACCGCAACTACGTCGAGAGTGTCCAGGTGACGCTCGCCGAAAGGTTCGGCGTGAATGGGCGTGGCGCCTTTTACGAGACCGCCGGCTGCCTCCGGGACGTGATCCAGAATCACCTGTTCCAGATCGTCGCCCTGCTGGCAATGGAACCGCCCGCCTACAGGGGGTTCGATGCCGTGCACAACGAAAAGGCAGCGGTCTTCCGCGCCATGCGCCCGGTGAAGCCCGCCGACGTGGTCCGGGGCCAGTATGCCGGCTACCGCAACGAGCCACACGTGGCGCGGAATTCGGACGTCGAGACATTCTGCGCGTTGCGGCTGTTCATCGACTCCTGGCGCTGGGAGGGCGTGCCCTGGTACCTCCGCTCCGGCAAAATGCTGGCCGAGACGGCGGTCGAGGTACTCGTCCAGCTCAAGCCGCCGCCGCAGCGGCTCTTTGCCGACTCCGCACCCGCGACCGGTCGTGCCAATTACCTGCGGTTCCAGCTCTCGCCCGATGCCGCGGTCGCCCTCGCCGCCCGTGTCAAGCGCGCCGGAAAAGAGTTCGTCGGTGAGCAGGGAGAGCTCTATCTGATGGACCAGCAGCCGGGGGAGGAAGCGCCCTACGAGCGGCTGCTCGGGGACGCCATGGCCGGCGATGGTGCGCTATTCACTCGCGAGGACGCCGTCGAGGCCGCGTGGGCCGCGGTCGACGGCGTCCTCAAAAGCCACTCCCGGGTTCGTCCCTACAAGCCGGGCTCGTGGGGGCCCAGGGAAGCTGACGCGCTCATTGCGGCGGACGGCGGCTGGCACAACCCGGTAACCCATTAGTTTCTGCAATGATCACCTTTTCCCGCGCGGCGGCAGCGTTGGCACGCCGTGATCCGGTCATGGCCAGACTGATCGATCGCAGCGCGCCGTTCCACCTCCCGCGGCGCACGACACGACACTTCGCGGCCCTCGCCGAAAGCATCCTGTACCAACAACTCGCGGGAGCCGCGGCGGCCGCGATCCACGGCCGCTTTCTCGAGCTGTTCGATGGAGATCTCTCTCCCGAGACGCTGTTAGCGCTGCCCACGCGAAAGCTGCGCTCCGTTGGACTCTCAGGGGCCAAGGCAGCCGCCGTCCGCGACCTCGCGGCGAAGGTCGCGGCTGGAATCGTACCGCTCCATCGCATCGGAAGGCTTTCCGACGAAGAGATTATCGAATCGCTGTCGGTGGTTCGTGGTATCGGACGGTGGACCGCGGAGATGTTCCTGATCTTTCAGCTGCGTCGGCTCGATGTGTGGCCGGTGGGCGACTACGGCGTACGCACCGGGTACGCCCAAGCCTACGGATTGCCGGCGCTGCCGACGCCCAAAGAGCTCCTCGCCCTGGGCGATCGCTTCCGGCCGTATCGGACGGTGGCGGCGTGGTACTGTTGGCGGGCAGTCACCGAACAACGAAAGACCGTTATCATGCGCGACCGAGGAGGCTCGTCTTGTACGAAGTCGTGAACTCCGGCCAGCTCCTGAAGGCTCGCCGCTGGATACCGCTCGTGAGCCGCACGGTGGTCATGCTCGGCCTCACGAGCCTGTTCACCGACATCTCGTCCGAGATGGTCGCCACCCTTCTTCCACTGTATCTGCTCTTCGATCTGCACCTGTCGCCGGCGGCGTTCGGCGTGATCGATGGGTTGTACCAGGGAGCGGCAGCGCTCGTACGCATTGTCGGGGGGCTGGCCGCGGACCGCTCGCGCCGCCACAAAGAAGTCGCCATCGCCGGCTATGCACTATCCGCGGTTGCGCGGCTCGGTCTGTTTGTCGTCGGCAACGTGTGGACACTATTGGCCGGCGTGGTGATGGTGGACCGCCTCGGCAAAGGAATCCGGACCGCCCCGCGTGACGCGCTGATCTCGTTCAATACGCCAAAGGAGGAGCTGGGCACAGCGTTCGGCGTGCACCGCGCCTTCGACACGGCGGGAGCGATGATCGGACCATTGCTGGCTTTTGGCATGTTGACGCTTGCGCCCGGCAGGTACGACGCGGTGTTCGTGATCAGCTTCTGCGCCGCGCTGATCGGGCTCGGCTTCCTGACGCTGTTCGTCCAGAACCCGGTCCAGGCAACGCCGAGCGGCGCCGACCAGTCAGCCGTCTCCTGGAGCACCACCGCCCAACTGGTGCGGGTACAGGGCGTCGCCCCCCTCCTGCTCGTGGGATCGGTGCTGAGCCTCGCTACGATCAGCGATGGATTCCTGTACATCACGCTGCAGCGCCGTGTCGAGTTCGCCGCGCGATTCTTCCCGTTGTTGTATGTCGCCACGGCCGCGGTCTTCATGCTGTTGGCCGTGCCTGCCGGCCGGCTGGCGGATCGCGTGGGACGCGGGCGCGTGTTTCTGGGCGGCTATGCCCTCCTGCTCATCGTCTACGTCTCGCTGCTCGTACCCTGGACAGGCCCGGTGTCGGTGATCGTCGATCTGATCTTCCTGGGGGCGTACTACGCGGCGACGGACGGCGTGCTCATGGCGCTGGCGAGCGCAATCTTGCCGCGCGAGCACCGCGCCGGGGGGATGGGGCTGGTCACGACCGGAACGAGTCTGGCACGCCTGGCCGGCTCGATCGTATTCGGACTGTTGTGGACCTGGCGCGGAGTGACCTTTGCGGTCGTCGTTTCGATCGCGGCTCTGTCGGCGGCCATTCTAGTCGCAAGCATCGCGCTGCACCGCTACGGAGGAGCAACCGCAGGTCATGCTGAGTCCTGAGCGTCGCCGCGCGGTGTTCGCGCTGCTCGTCATCACATGCGTCGTCGTCGCCGTGGGGTACGCAGGATGGGCGGTCCGGCGTACCCGGGCGAATCGCGGTGCCGGTCACGGCATCGAAGCGGGAACGTTCGGCGATGACGCCGCTGCGCGCGCGCTCATCGGCCACGCCCCCACGGTGATGTTTCGCAACGACGTGAACGGCGAGGCCTGGGCGCACGTGGCGCTCGCTCCCCTCGCCGCGCCCGCAGGCTCGCGCGCCATCGTGCCGTTGCGCTGCCAGCAATTGTATTTCTCGGGCGGCCACGGGCTCTGCGTCGGCGAGGACCCGGGGTTCGGAATGGGCTATGAGGTCTCCGTGTTCGAAGCGGACTTCAAGATCCGGTACACGTTCCCGCTGATCGGCGTACCCAGCCGAGCACGCGTCTCGCCGGACGGGCATTACGGTGCGGTCACGGTATTCGTGGCCGGGCACTCCTACGCGAGCGGCGACTTCTCGACCCAAACCACGATTTTCGACCTTGTGAATGGGACGAAACTGGGCACGCTGGAAGAGTTCGCCGTCCTGCGCGATGGACAGCCGTTCAAGGCAGTCGATTTCAACTTTTGGGGCGTCACGTTCGCCTCGGACGGCAACCGATTCTATGCGACGCTGAAGACCAAGGGAGCGACGTACCTGGTCGAGGGAGACCTCGCCGCGCGGCAAATGCGCATGCTACGGCCCAACGTCGAGTGCCCTTCCCTCTCCCCCGACGGCACGCGCATCGCGTTCAAGAAGCGCGTCGGCGCCAGCTTCGGCGCCGTGACCTGGCGGTTCCACGTCCTCGACCTGCGCACCATGACCGAGACGCCCCTCGCTGAAGAACGGAGCATCGATGAGCAGGTCGAGTGGCTGGATGACCGATTTGTTCTGTATGGGATTGCCACGGATGTCTGGATGGTGCCGGCGGATGGCAGCGGCGAGCCACGTCGCTACCTGAGTCGCGCAGCGTCGCCCGCGGTGGTCCGCACGGCGATCGACACGCCATTGCCACCCACTGCCCGGACGCTGACGCTTCCCTACAGCGACATTGGCGTCACGGTGTCGGCGGGGACCAACGTGGTGCGATCGGGGGAGGATCTTCCCTACACGGTCACCGTTACGAACCACGGACCCGCACCCGCCAGCCAAATCGCCGTCGACATCCGGTTGTCTGCGACGGTCAGCCTGACGTCATTCGCGCCGGTGAATTCAGTCATTCCGTACGGCTGCTATTTCCAACAAGGGTACTTCTCCTGCACGGTCGAACGGCTGCAGGCCGAAGAATCGTGGACGTTGCAGTTGATCGTGAAAGCGAAGGATGCGGGATTGCTGCGTCAGCGCGTTACGGTAAGCGAAGCTCAGCCGGACGCGGTGCCTATCAACAACAGCGCAACGGTCGAGGTGAAGGTCGTCACTTCTTCATGACTTCCGCACCACGCAGCGCTTCTTCGTCCGGCTTCACCGCGTCGTCGAGTGCGACGTGGTTGCGATCGTTGCGCACAATGCGGGAAAACAGCGTGATCTTGCTGTCGAAGAGAAACCGCCACAGGAGCCGCGCCCACGACGTATGCGCCGCGAGCGTGGTGTACACTTCGGGGGCCGCGTCATGGACCCGGGGCAGCCGGTTCCATGCCACCGAGGGAAAATCGTGGTGCTCGTTGTGGTACCCGACGTTGAACGCGAGCAGGTTGAGCGCGCCGTAGTAGCTGAACGTCTCCTGCTCGCCTCCCGCGGTGAGGTAGTGCCGCTGAATCCAGCGCGCGCCGAGCGGGTGCAGGCCGATCGAGAAGAACAACGACAGCGCGAAGTAGAGCACCGCCTTCGGCCCGAAGACCACCCACGCAAACGCATTGAACGCCACCTGGATGATCAGGTTCGCCACCGTCCAGCGATCCCACAGCGACACTTCCTTCACCCGCCACGGACGGATCGCCTGGAAGATTGGGAACAACAACAGCCAGAGCGCTTTGCCAAGCGGTGAGCTTCCGACGAGCCGGGCCTCCCAGCGGAACGGAAGATCGCCATCGAGCTCGTACACACCCTGAAACGCGTGGTGCTTGAGATGGTATTTGGAGAACGAGAGCGCGCCCGGGGCGAACAGCGGCAGGTTGGCGAGTAGCGCGGTGAGAATATTCGGCAGTTTGCGCTTGAACACCAGCCGGTGCGCGGTTTCATGGACCATGACGAACAGCGCATGATTCGCAAACGCGCCGACCGTGTACGCCACCAGCGCCACGACCCACCATGGCTGCGGTGCCACCAGCCACGCGGCCACGATCTGTAGCGCGACGATGCCCGCCGTCCACCAGAACGTGGTCGGGTTGGGACCGATCAGCTCCCGGATCTCCGGATGCTGCTGTAACAACTGCTTCGTCCTGAGGCGATGCGGCTCGGGCGCCGCAGAGAATGCGAATTCGTCGCTGGCTGTCTTCATGAGTGCGACAAATCTAAACAAGCACCCTGGCCGATGTTAGGGACTAAGCGTGTCCCGCCCATGCCGTCTCTCCCGGCGTGTAGGGCGTGCATGGGTCGAATCGACCCGGTGTCTCCCGGTAGCGCATCGCCTGAGCGCAGCCGATCTCCGAGGTGAAGTAGCCCAACAGCGCCAGTTCCTTCATTTGCAGGAAAAAGTGCGGCGGGTCGTCCGGTTTCTTCGCGTCGTTTTGCGCCTTCTGCTCCCGGTCGAGCTGCTGAAGCCGCGCGAGCCGTTGCTCCGGCGTTGCCGACATGAAGCCGGCGTCGTCCAGCGTCCGCAGACCGTTGCGGAAGATGTCGCGATCGGTATCCGTATACGAGTCGGTCACCATCAGCGCCATGAACGCGCCGACATTGGCAGCCTTCGCGCCCGGAGTTTTCGTCTGCGGCAGGATCGTCTCCGCGACTTCGTCCAGCAACGCAACGTCGTGCGCAGTGAACGACCCCGCTGCCGCGCCTTTGGCGCTGCTTGCGGCGCCCCGCTGCGCGCGCTCGCAGGCGGCGATGAGGCCACTGCCACCCAAGGCGACGCCTCCGAGCAGCAGCGTAACGCGTTTTATTGCTTCGCGGCGATCAATGCTCGCAGGGCCATCCGGCGACCCCGTCATATCAACATGCTTGGATATGTCCATCGTATCCCCTGTATCCCTCGGGTCTGACTGCTTTTAGAGATTGCGCCGCTTCAGCTCCGCCACGGCGTAGTCCGCCGCGCGCGCCGTGAGCGCCATATAGGTGAGCGACGGATTCACGCAGCTCGTCGACGCCATGCACGAACCGTCAGTAACGAACACGTTCGGTGCGTCCCAGACCTGATTGTGCGGGTTCAGCACCGACGTTTTCGGATCGCGGCCCATGCGGGCGGTACCCATCTCGTGGATCCCCATCCCCGGCCAGTACCCGTTGTCATAGGTCCGCACCCGCTTCACCCCGGACGCTTCGAGCATCTCGGCCATGTCGTTCATCATGTCCTTGCGCATACGGTGCTCATTCTCGCCGGTCGCGCAGTCGATCGCGAGTACCGGTAAGCCCCACTTGTCTTTCTTGTTGGTGTCGATCGTGACGCGGTTCGCATGATTCGGCAGCATCTCTCCGAACGCCGTGGCCCCGATCGTCCATTTGCCCGGCTGGGCCATCGCATCCTTGAACTCTCCGCCCACACCAAGCTCGGCAACGCCGCGCGACCATCCCTGACGGCTCGCCCCACCCTGGTATCCAAAGCCGCGGAGGTATTCGCGCTTCTCGCCAAAGAGGTTGCGGTAGCGCGGGATGTAAAACCCGGTGGGCCGGCGGCCATAGTAGTACTTGGCATCGAGCCCCGGCTCCTCGAGGTCGCCCGACGCGCCCGCGCGAAAATGGTGATCCATGAGATTGTGGCCCAGCTCGCCGGAGGTGCTGCCCAGACCACCCGGCCACACGTCAGTCGCCGAGCGCAGCAACAGCCACGCGGAGTTCAGCGTCGACGCACACAGGAAGATGACACGCGCCGAATAGTCCATCGTCTTGTTGGTCATCGCGTCGACGACGCGCACCCCGGTCGCGCGCTTTTTGTCGGGGTCGTACAGCACTTCGGTCACGATCGCGAACGGCTGCAGCGTGAGACGTCCGGTGGCCACCGCCGCCGGTAACGTGGACGACTGCGTGCTGAAGTAGCCGCCAAAGGGACAGCCGAGCCAGCACGCGTTGCGGTACTGGCAGGCGGTGCGGCCGGGCAGCGGCTGCGTGAGGTTCGCGGTGCGGCCAGGAATGATCCGGCGGCGGGCGGCGAACTTTTTCTTCAGCCGTCCGGCGATCAGCTCTTCCCCACAGTTCAGCGGCATGGCCGGCTGGAATTGCCCATCCGGGAGCTGGGGCATCTGTTCATGCGAGCCTGAGATGCCGGCGAACCGTTCGACGTAATCGTACCAGGGCGAGATATCGGCGTAGCGAATCGGCCAATCGATGGCGATGCCATCGCGCTTGTTGGCCTCGAAATCGAAGTCGCTCCAGCGATAACTCTGCCGGCCCCACATGAGCGAGCGCCCGCCGACGTGATACCCGCGGTACCAGTCGAACCGCTTTACTTCCGTGTAGGGAGAATCCTTGTCCGACGCCCACCAATCGAGATTCTTCTCGTTCAGGGGATAATCCCGCTTCAGCACCGGATAGTCGTGCTCCATCGCCTGGGTGCGCCCGCCGCGATGGGGATATTCCCAGGGGGCCTTGGTCGCGTTCACGTAATCCTTGATGTGCTCGATATTCTTGCCGCGCTCGAGCAGCAGCACCCGGAGGCCTTTCTCGGTCAGCTCTTTGGCTGCCCACCCGCCCGAGATTCCCGACCCGACGACAATCGCATCGTAGCTCTGAGACTGCATTGCACGCCCCCCTCGCCGGCTAAACGTTCGAATTTCGCGGAGCCCTGTATGGTGAAAAGTGGAGCGGTGAACCGGACGGGGCCAGTCCGCCATCATTGGAGCGATTCCCCTGAACGCCGACCGGCATGATCTTGCGGATCCAGGACTACCTATGAATGAACGAGCCCAGCTCAGCGTGTTCGATAGGTCGACCGACTTCCCTGAGGGTTTTCGGTACGCACTGGACGCCATTTCGGCCGAGCAGGAGCGCGATCTGGTAGCCGAGATCGCCACCCTGCCTTTCAAAGCGTTCGAATTCCGCGGCTTTGAGGGAAAGCGTCGCACGGTCTCTTACGGGTGGCGTTACGACTTCAACCATCAGAAGCTGCAGCAGGCTGACCCGATTCCGCCCTTCCTGGTTCCGATCAGGACGCTGGGAGAGCGATTTGCCGGTCTGCCACCGGGAAAGCTGGAGCAAGTCACCGTCATCGAGTACAGTCCCGGCTCCGCAATCGGGTGGCACAAAGACCGGCCCATGTTCGGCGATGTCGTGGGCATCTCGCTCTTGTCACCCACCCGCTTCCGGTTCCGCCGCAAGACCGGACGGATCTGGCAGCGCGCGGCCCTGGTGGTCGAGCCGAACTCGATTTACCTGCTCCACGGACCGGCACGCGATGAATGGGAGCACAGCATTCCCCCTGTTGACACGCTGCGGTATTCCATCACGATGCGCACCTTCCGTTCCAACTAAGGCGTCGCAAGTTTCGAGGCGTGTCGCGCCTCGAGCATTGGATCAATCGCGAAGTTCAACTCAACGGCGGGCTCTCCGCCTTCCGCCTGCTGCCGAGCGGTCTCGACGCGTTCGTCGCGCGCGCGGTGCTGATCGAGACCGCCGAGCGTACGCTCGATCTCCAGTACTACATCTTCAACCGCGACAAGACCGGCTCACTGCTGACCGACGGCCTCGTCGCCGCCGCCGATCGCGGCGTGCACGTGCGCGTGCTGATCGATGACTGGGGGACGCTCGATAAGAACGATGAATCGGTCGCTGACCTCGACGCGCACCCGAACGTCGAGGTGCGTCTGTTCAACCCGTATACGCACCGCTCGCGACTGAACCGCCTGGTCGAGCTGCTGACCGACTTCAATCGCGTCAATCGCCGGATGCACAACAAGCTCTTCGTGGCCGATGACAGCGTCGCCATCCTGGGAGGCCGCAATATCGGCGACGAATACTTCGGAGCGGGAGAGCTGGACTTCCAGGATCTGGACGTTCTCGCCGCAGGCCCCGTTGCGTCGCAATCGAGCGCGAGCTTCGAGACCTACTGGCACAGCCGATTCGCCGTGCCCATCAGCGAGCTCGGCAATTACGCTCCGGATCCGGCGACGTTCCCCGGTAAGCGCCGGGAGATGCGCGAGCGCTGCGACCAGCTCCATGACTCGGCGTACGTTCAGGCGCTCGCCGGCTCGAGCCTCGCCCAGGAGCTGCGCGACGATGCGCTGCGCGTGCACTGGGCTCAGGCGCGCGTGATCGCCGATCCGCCGGATAAACTGTCGGAGCCTGCCGGAACACCGAACCCCGGGTCGCTCGGTGCGCAGCTTTCACCGCTGGCGGGCGCCGCGCAATCGGATCTGCTCGTCGTGTCGCCGTACTTCGTGCCGGGCAAGGAGGGAGTACAGTTCTTCGGCGAACGCGAGCGCAACGGTGTCAGCGTCCAGGTGCTCACCAATTCCCTCGCGGCGACCGACGTGTGGCTCGTGCACGCGGGTTACATGAAGTATCGCCGGCCGCTGCTCCGGGACGGCGTGCGGCTGTTCGAGCTGCGTCCCGAAGCGGCCGGTGCGAAAAAGCCCCGAGCCTCCAAGCCGTTTCCCGGCAGATCGCGCGCCAGCCTGCACGGCAAAACGTTCGTCTTCGATCGCACATCCGCCTTCATCGGATCGCTCAATCTCGATCCCCGGTCACTCAACCAAAACACGGAGGTGGGTGTCCTGATCGATAGTCCCCAATTGGCGCGCGAGGTGGTGGCTCTGTTCGATCGCTGGTCGAGTCCCGAGCTGGCGTATGAAGTCACGCGCGGCACAAATGGCGGTCTCCGCTGGACCGGCGGCTTCACCGACGAGCCCGGAGCCGGGTTCTGGCGCCGCTTGGGCGTGAAGTTCTGCTCTCATCTCCCGATCGATTCTCTGATCTAAGAGGAGCGGTATGCTGACCCTTCTGCTCTTGTTGCAGGCCGTGCCCTCCGCGCAGCGCCCGGCTCAACTGACACAGTTTCTCCAACACAGCATTGCGCTGGATACCCTGCAGCTGGCGGCCGTCGAGCGCGGTGAGGCGGTCGTGAAAGTGTTGGAGACGCACGACCGTCGAGACGTGGCCCTGTTCGGGATCATCACCGTGCCGATCGCCCGCGAGCAGTACGTGCGCGCGCTGCGCGATTTCCCCGCGTCGCTCCGCACGCCGAATCGCACGCAGCTCGGCATTTTCAGCGATCCCGCGGCCGCACGCGACGTCGCGGCCGTGATGATCAGCAGCCGCGACGTTGGCGACATGAAGAACTGCAAGCCCGGCGACTGCATCGCGAAGCTCCCCGCAACCGACATGCAGCGGATTCACGAGCAGATTGACTGGTCAGCGCCGGATGCGCAGGCCCAGCTGAGCGCGTACGCCCGCCGCCGGCTGGTGGAGTACGTCACCGATTACCGCCGGCGCGGCGATTCGGCAATGGCGGTGTACGACGATCGCGGCAACGTGACCGTGCACTCGAGTGAAGCCTTCGCGGCGCAGCTGGCGGAATCGCCGTACGTCTACCAGACCGTCCCGTCCCTCCAGAGCTATCTGGCGAGCTATCCGCGCGGACCCCTGCCCGCCTGCGCCACGGAGATCATCTATTGGTCAGAAGATGTGCTGCCGCGCCTGCGCCCGATTCTGAGCGTCACCCACCTCGTCGTGTATACGCCGCCCGAGCTCCCGGGGATGACCTTGATGGTCACCAAGCAGCTCTACGCGAGCCACTACTTCGAGACGGCCGTCGACCTCACGGCCGCGGTCGACCGCGGTTCCAGCAGCATGTATCTCGTCGAGCTGCGGCGCTATCGCTTCGACAATCTGCCGGGCGGCATCCTCAACATTCGCGGCAAAGCGATCGGCGCGCTGCGCGATCAGCTCACCGCCGACCTGAAGCGCCAGCGGGGCCAGTGATCATTGATGCGCGTCTTTCTCCTCGATGGCACCTACGAGCTGTTCCGGCATTTCTACGCGATGCCGAAGCAGACGGACCGCGACGGCCATGAAGTCGCGGGCGTAGTGGGCGTGCTCAGCTCGGTGCTCGGTATGGTCGAAGGAGGGGCGACACACATCGGCGTCGCGACCGACCACGTCATCGAATCGTTTCGGAATGATCTCTGGCCCGGCTACAAAACCAGCGAAGGCGTCGACCCCGAGCTGCTGGCCCAATTTCATCCACTCGAGGACGCGCTGCGCGACATGGGCGTCAGGGTCTGGGCCATGGAGGAATTCGAGGCTGATGATGCGCTGGCTTCAGCCGCGCGACGGGCGTCCGCCAACCCCTCCGTCGAGCAGGTCGTCATCTGCACGCCCGACAAGGATCTGAGCCAGTGCGTCACAGGCGATCGAGTCGTGCAGCTCGACCGGCGCAAGCGCGAGCAGCGCGATGAACGGGGCGTGAAGGCGCGCTTCGGCATCGGCCCCGCCTCGATTCCCGATTATCTCGCGCTGGTAGGAGACTCCGCTGATGGATTTCCCGGCGTGCCCGGCTGGGGAGAGAAGGCCGCGAGTACGTTGCTCGCGCAATACGAGCACCTCGAGCGCATTCCTGCCAGCTGCACCAGTTGGGGAGTGCCCATCAGAGGGGCGGCGCGACTGTCTGGGACGCTCGAAGCGAACCGCGAGCTCGCGATGCTATTCCGGACGCTAGCCACGCTCCGCGAGGACGTGGACGTCTTTACCGATGTGGACGAGCTGCGCTGGCGAGGTCCCCGACCTGCATTCGAGGACCGAGCGCTCCAACTCGGGGTACCCGGCTTATGGGAACGCGCTCGGCGAATTTCCTGCTGATTCTGTTCGCGTGTGGCCGCGGCGGCGCGGACGGGCAGCACGATGCGGGACCGGCGAGCCGTCGCGGCGAGTTGAGCTCCGTCGCCGCGGACTCCGCGGTGGTCACCCCAGGCGAGATCGCGCTCGGCGACAGCGTATTCAACGGCGGCGGGCGAGACAGCGCCGGCGTATGCGCCACGTGCCACGGCCCCAACGGTGTCGGTACGGGCGCGGCGCCAAGTCTGCGTGATACTGTCTGGCTCAACGGCGACGGCAGCCTCGGATTCATTGAAGGCACGATCTACCAGGGAGTACCGCACCCCAGCCACTATCCGCTTCCGATGCCGCCGCTCGGTCGCTCGCTCACCGAGCGGCAGCTGCACGGCGTCGCAGCATACGTCTACTCCTTGAGCCGACCCGCCCCGCACCGATGACTAAGCGCCGGCCATTCCCTCGCGCGCATCAGTTGACGCAGGACGCCCGGAAAGTGAGCTCGGCGCGTCGGGATGGGCGCCGGCGTATACGCCGATACCGAGGCGGTTGACCAGCTCGCCACCCAACCACGCCGTAAATCCGGCGAGCGCAAATCCGAGGAACGAGAACAGGTACGCCGTCCCTGGCGGCGCGGCGGGATTCGCGCGCCGCATCAACCAGCTTACCAGGAAGAGTACGACGACGGCGACGTTGCCGAGCCCATGCACCGCTCCGACGCGTTTGGCGCGCGTACGCGCGGGAATCGCCAGCCAGTCGATCAGCCCAAATGGCGCCGTGAGGAGCCCGCCGACGACGCCCGCCCCGATCAACCAGTACGCCACTTCAGTCCAGCGGAGGCCACCGCCAACGAGATGCACGATGTCGAACACCACAGCCGTTGTCAGCAAGCCGAGGGGCAAGACGATCAGCATCTGATGAATGGGATGGCCCAGGAGCTTCGCTCTCGCTTCCATTTTCGGTCCCCGTGGTGTCTCCACAAGGAGATAACAAAAGCAGCCTTCTGACCGAATACCCCCGAGGGGCTAGATCTGGTGGCGAATAACCTCGCCGCGCTCGCCCCGGTCATTCTCCATGAGTGGAAATCCGGTGGATTGCGGTGTCAGCCGCTCTTTGTGGCCTGGCGTCACTGCCAGTGGGGCGCCGCGTTCCCGCGGTTGGCCCCGGCGGCGTCGCGGTGCGCTGGGCGGAGGGCACGACGCATGGGTTTGTCGAGCTGCGCTCACAGGCCGGCACCCTCCTCGCGCACGGTGATCTCGTGCAGGTCCCTCGTGATTCCGATATCGAAAGTCGCCTCGTTTTTCACTTCATCGACAGCTCCGTGTTTCGTGAGACGGTGACGTTCACGCAGCACGGCGTCTTTCGGATGGAGAGCTATCACCTGATCCAGAGCGGTAAGGCGTTTGCCGCCGACATCGACGTCACGTTGTCGCGCGGGGGCGAGTACGTGGTCAAGAGTACTCCACACAAGGACGGAAAAGCACTGGAGTATCGCGGCAAGCTCGACCTGCCCGCGGACGTTTATAACGGCATGATTCCGGTCATTGGCAAGAACGTCGATCGCCAGAGCGGGCAGGCCGTTCACATCGTCGCGTTTACCCCAAAGCCGCGCGTCATACCGCTCGAGTTCGAGCCTGCAGCAGAAGACGGTGGCGTCATCCGCTTTACGCTGAAACCCAAGCTCAGTGTGCTGCTGAGCATCGGGGCAACGCTCAAAGGCCAGAAACCACCGGACAGCCATTTATGGATCCTGACCAACGACGCCCCCACGTTCCTGCGGTTCGAGGGGCCGCTCTACTCGGGACCGGTGTGGCGCATTGATCTGACGAGTCCACGATGGTCGGGGGATAGCACCCGCGCTCCGGTTTTGCCGTCGCCTAATGCGTTGATCCGTCCACCGTCACGGTAATCCCGCGCCACTTCCCTTGCCTGAAGCGCGCCACACTCAGCACACAACGCGTCACGTGGCCCGCGAGAATCGCGAGCCAGATGTCGATGGCATCCAAACGTCCCGTCTCCCGAATTACCAGACAGATCCCGAGCGGGACGAGTACCTGGGAAATGATCGAGATGTAGAGCGGGCTCTTGGTATCGCCGGTCCCTTGCAACCCCCCGGTGTAGGCCAGCGCAACCGTCACGAACAGTCCTGATACGCCCAAAACCCGCAGCAGCTGCATCCCGATGCCGACGACCACGGGGTCGTGCATGCCGAACACCGCGAGCAGCTGGCGCGGGAAAAAGAGGAAGAACAGGCCCACGAACGCGGCCACCGATAGCCCGTAGCGGGCGGCGATGCGCACCGCCTGCTCAGAGCGGTCCGGGTGCCCCGCACCCAGATTCTGGCCCGTCACTGCTGCTGCCGACCCCATCAATCCGACGGACGTCCAGGTAATCAGAGAGAAGAGCTCGGTGTAGGACACCGCGAACGCGCCCTGCGCCGCTGCGCTCTGCGCGAGCGATCCGATGAACGACAGCATCAGCACCCCGCCGATGTTCATCGCGATTCCTTGAATCCCGGTGGGCAGCCCGAAGCGGAACAGCTCCTTGATGATGGTCCAGTCCGGACCGAACCCACGGCCGCGCGGAAAAGCGATCACCCAACCGCCGTTCCACAGCTTCCAGAGTGCGTAGAACGCCACGATGGCGGCCGTGATGCATGTGCCCATGGCCGAGCCTCGCGTCCCGAATGCGGGAATGGGCCCGAGACCCCGGATGAGGATGACATTGAAGACGAGATTTACGACCGTCATCGCGATGCCGAGGATCATCGGGGTTCGCGCATCCCCCGCCGAGCGCAGCGCTCCGCCCAGCATGAAGAAGACCATCATGCCGCTCGAAAACCCGAACATGATGCGCAGATAGGGCTGCGCTTCCGCTTGCACCGCAGGAGCCGCGTTCACGATCTGCAGAAGCCAGGGCGTCGCGAAGTATCCTACGGGCGCCAGGATCCCGAGGGAAATGCCGATCGCCGTGAGGAACGCCTGGTACACGACACGGTCGACCTTGTCCGGCTCACCGGCTCCTGCAAACCGCGCCACGAGCACACTCATCCCCGTGAAAAGCGATGAGATGAATACGATCACCACCAGGAAGATCTGCCAGCTCACCCCGATCGCCGCGTTGGCCTGAAAGCCGACGAGATTACCGACCAGGATATGATCGACCACGCCCACTGACCCGCTGATGGCGTTGGTGAGCATCGTCGGCCACGCGATTTTCCAGACGGCGTCGCGGAGCGGGCCATCGACGATGGAGCGGTCGTACCGTGAGGTCGGCGCGGCCTCCGTCATCTAGCTCACGGGCACTACGGACGCGCGTCTGCGGGCCAGCAGGGCATCGAGACTCCACGGCCCCGCACCGGCCGCGGAGAAATACAGGAAGGTGAAACAGTAGAAAACGGCCGGTTCTCCCATGTTGAGTGTCGGCCAAAACCCGCGCCCGGCATGGCCGATGAAATACGCGGCGGCCATCTCGCCCGCCAGGATGAACGCGACGGGGCGCGTGAAGAGTCCGAGCAGCACCAGACCGCCGCCGATCGTCTCGATGACCGCGGCGAACCACGGGAGCGATCCGACGCCCGCCACGCCGCCGCCCGGCATGACTGCCGCGGGCAGCGCGAACCATTTCTCGGCTCCATGCTGGATGAACAGGAACGCGACGATTATTCTGAGAACGCTCAGCAGCTGCGGGGACCACTCCTTTTTCACAATGCCTCCATTTTTTTCAGCAAGAGATTGCGCTCCCGGACATTTCGGGTCAGCTCCGCCGCATGCTTCAGTTCTGCCCGGGCCTCCTCCACACGACCCAGCTTCGCGAGCAGATCCCCACGCACGCTCGGCAGCAGATGATAATCGGCGAGCGCGGGGTCCGCCCGTAACCCGTCGATGACTTCGAGTCCGGCCGCCGGACCGAATGCCATGCTGAGCGCGACGCCGCGATTGAGCTCGACAACCGGCGACGGCATCAGCTGCGCCAGCGCGTCGTACAACGCCACGATGCGCGTCCAATCGGTGTCCTCAGCCGTTCGCGCGCGCGCGTGACAGGCGGCGATCGCAGCTTGGAGCGCATAGGGTCCGTATGCCCCGCCCAGCGTTTCCGCCCGCTCGAGTGCGGCCAGCCCGCGCGTAATCAACAGACGATCCCACCGCCCTCGATCCTGCTGCAGAAGCAGAATCGGCTCGCCGTCGGGGCCTATGCGCGCGCGAATACGCGATGCCTGGATCTCCATCAGGGCGACCAGTCCATGGACTTCCGGCTCCGCGGGGGCCAGCTCGGCCAGAATACGGCCGAGGCGCAGCGCCTCCTCGCACAGCACCGGCCGGACCCAGTCTTCCCCCGCTGTCGCGGAGTAGCCCTCGTTGAAGACGAGGTAGATCACCTCCAGCACGGACGCGAGTCGCACGCTCAGCTCGGCCGGCGCGGGGACCTCGAATGGCACGCGCGCGGCGGCGAGCGTTCGCTTCGCGCGTACGATGCGCTGTTGAATCGTGGTCCTGGGTTGGAGAAACGCGCGCGCGATCTCGTCGGTCGTGAGCCCGCCGAGCAGGCGCAACGTTAGCGCAACGCGCGCGTCGGTAATGAGCACCGGATGGCATGTCGTAAAGATCAGGCGGAGCAGGTCGTCCCCCACATGATCGTCGATCGCCTCGGCAAGATCCGATTCCGGACTCACCTGCCGCTCCTCGAGCTCGCGGCCGAGGTGCTCGTGCTTTCTGTCGAGCATTTTGTGTCGCCGCAACTGATCGATCGCGCGATGCTTCGCCGTCGCCATGAGCCAGGCGCCGGGATTGTCGGGCACACCCGACTCGGGCCATTGCTCGAGCGCGGCGACGAGCGCGTCCTGCGCCAGGTCCTCGGCGAGGCCGATGTCGCCGACCATGCGCGCCAACCCAGCGATGAGCCTGGCGGACTCGATCCGCCAGACTGCATCGATGGCGTCAGCGGCCTTCTGGTGGGCCATCCATCATCTGCCGGACTTCGACTTCGAGCTCTTCATCCCAGAGTCCGACGTGGGCTTCGAGGAAGCGCCGCGTCCATTCGAGCGCTTCTTTTTTGGAAGCGACGTCGTAGATCGCAAAGCCGCCGATCACTTCTTTCGCCTCGGTAAAGGGCCCGTCGGTCACGGTGATCTTCCCGTTCTTCGCGAGGCGGGCACGCGCGCCCAACGCCGTCGGCCCCAGGCCGCCCATTCCCACCATTTTCCCTTGCTTCGCAGCGTCCTCGCCGAGCTGCATGATCCGGTCGATCAACTCTGGTGAGGGCACGCAGCCCTCACGACCCTTCACTATTGTCATGAATCGCATGGCTATTTCCCCGACCGTTGCTTGTTCTTGTCGATGGCCGCGCGCTGGCGCCGCTCCTGCTCGCGCAGCTCGGGCGTGAGCTCCTGCCCGAAATCCTCCTCCTCGAACACCTGGCGGATTTCAACTTCGCCTTCCTGGAACGGAATGCGCTTGGCCCATTCGATCGCCTCGGCCTTGTTCTTCACCTGCCAGATCCAAAATCCCGCGACCAGCTCCTTGCTCTCCGTGAAAGGGCCGTCCCGCACCGTGCGTTTGTTGCCCGCATAGGCGATCCGCGCGCCCTTGGACGAGGCCTGTAACCCCTCGCCCGCCAACATCACACCCGCCTTCACCAGTTCGTCGTTGAACTTGCCCATCTCGGCGAGCCCCTCTTTCGTCGGCAGCACGCCAGCCTCGGAGTCCTTGTTGGCTTTCACCATCACGATGAATCGCATTGCCGCGCTCTCTTTCGCTAGGGTTCGTTCTATACCTTCAACGAAGCGACGAACGAGATGAAGGGAAATCGACACGCGCTAATCCCATTGTGGTAGGCCTACTTAGCGGATAGACTCGGGCACGACCCTTGCAACTGCAGAGGAGCAGTTATGTGCCGAAACATCAAAACCCTGGCCAACTTCGCACCGCCCGCGACCGACGACGAGATCCGCGCTTCGGCGTTGCAATTTGTGCGCAAGCTCAGCGGGACCACCCGTCCCTCGCACGGCAACGAGCAAGCATTCAATGCGGCGGTCGACGACGTCACGCAGATCGCCCGGCGACTGATCGATTCGCTGACCACCAAAATCCCACCCAAGAACCGGGAAGAGGAAGCGCGCAAAGCACGCGAGCGCTCCGTCAAGCGGTTCGGTAAAGACAATGCACCACGCCTTGAGCAGACTGGATAGATCGTTACTCGAGTGGTTGCATCGCCACTCCACCCCCGCGGGGCTGACCTTCTTCCTCCTGATAAGCCGGTTGGGCTCGCCCGAAGCCATGACCGCCCTGGCCGTAATCGGGGTGGTGTTCCTTGTTTTGCGGCGTGAGGGGATCCTGCTGGCAGGGTGGGTCACGGCGTTCATCGGTACGACAGTAATCGACAATTGGCTCAAGCTGACGGTACATCGCGCTCGCCCAATCTACGCGAGCGCGATCCTCCGTCACCCGACCTGGAGCTTTCCCAGCGGCCATGCCATGGGCGCGCTGGTCGGCTATGGCATGCTGGCGTATGTGATCGTGCAGCTGCGGCAACCGAGCCCGCGCGTACGGAAGATGATCTATGGCTGCGCCGCGCTCCTGATTCTGGCAATCGGCGCTAGTCGCTTGTACCTGGGTGTGCATTATTTCACCGACGTTGCCGGCGGCTACGTCGTGGGACTCGTTTGGCTGGCGACATGCATTGGCGCGGTGGAGATCACGCGCCACTGGCAACCCGGGCCGAGGATCGCTCCAAATGCTTAATGCCAAGAGTAGCTCCTTGGCGCTCTATATCGTGCACTAGACTCCCTGTCTCTGCTGCAGCCAGGGCCATGACCACGCGTGACCTGATTACGATCGGCGCTTCTGCGGGCGGGATTGGAACGCTCTCCCGGCTGCTGGCGAAACTGCCCGGGGACTTGCCCGCGGCCATCATGATCGTGCAACATCTCTCTCCCAGCTTCGATTCGCAGCTCGACGAAATCCTGGGCCGCCAGAGTTCCTTGCCTGTGCGTTTTGCCGCGGACGGAGACCCCATCGAGCGTGGACAGATCTACCTCGCGCCCCGGGACAATCATCTGCTCGTCGCCAAGAATCGGGTGCGTGTCGTCCGCGGTCCACGCGAAAACCTCCACCGTCCCGCCGTCGATCCCCTGTTTCGATCCGCGGCCTGGGCGTTTGGACCGCGCGTCATCGGGATGGTGTTGAGCGGGACCATGGATGACGGCGCGTCCGGACTCTGGGCGATACGGTCGTGTGGCGGCGTCGCCGTCGTACAGGATCCTAAGGACGCCCAGTACAAAGAGATGCCGACCAGCGCGCTCATGATGTTGAACGTGGATCATTGCCTATCACTCGACGCGATGCCGGCGCTGCTCGAGCGCCTCACGCGCGAGCCCATCTCCTCCCCCTCTCCTCACACTCCGCTCACTACCCCCGCTGCGGCAGGGATCGGATTGGAGGTCGCTGTGGCCACGCGCGAGCAGCACTCAGACGTCGAAGATCTGCACAAAATCGGCACGCCGGCGGGGTTCACGTGCCCCACATGCCATGGCGCTCTGTGGGAACTCAAGGAGGGCGAGTTGGTCGTGTATCGCTGTCATGTGGGACACGCCTTTGGACCAGACAGCCTGGTCGCCGCGCAGGACGAAGGAGTGGAGCAGGCGCTCGAGAGCGCGCTTCGCGCGCTCGAGGAGCAAAGCGCGACCGCGCGGCGACTCGGGAGCCGTCTGGAGCAAGCGATTCCGGACACGGCAGCGCGGTACGAGGCCCGGGCTGACGGCCTGGAAAAGCAGGCCGCCGTCATCAGACGAGTGTTGCGGCAGGCTGTACCGATGAACGACTGACTGCGGATGCCCTGGCTCGGATTCGAACCGAGACGCCTTGCGGCACTGCCCCCTCAAGACAGCGTGTCTACCAGTTTCACCACCAGGGCGGGCGCAGAAAAATAGGGAGAGTGACGCATGATGTACAGGCTGGCCGTCGTCGCGCTGCTCGTTGGCGGCTGTGCGACGAGCCGGCGATCGGACGAATCCGCCACGCCGCGCACCAATCCCTTGGGCGATTGGCACTTCTACAATGGATCGTTGTCCGGTGAGCGCTACTCCCCGCTCAATCAGATCAAGGTCGCCAATGTGGCGCGCCTGCAGAAAGCGTGCGTGTTCGAGACGCAGGACACCGTGAGCTTTCAGACCGGTCTCGTCGCCGTCGGCGGCGTGCTCTACTTCACCAGCTTCAACACGACCTACGCCATCGACGGCGCGACGTGCGCGCAAATATGGAAGCTGACGCGCCCCGAACCGCCTTCGCCGCTCAAGGTAAACCGCGGTGTGGCCTACGGCGGCGGCATGGTGTTTCGTGGCACCGCCGACGCGCACGTTCTCGGGATCGACGCGGCAACCGGACGGCTGCGTTGGGACGTCGCAATCGGCGACCCGCAAACCGGCGAGTCTGTGCCGATGGCGCCGATCGTCTGGAACGATCTCGTCTTCGTCGGGAATGCGGGCGGGGATGTGTTCGGCATCACCGGGCGCATCTACGCGCTGGACGCGCAGACCGGCCGCACTGTGTGGCAGTTCAATGTCGTGCCCGACACGGGACCGGCGCGCGCCACATGGACACGCGCATCCACCGCGAACCCCCCGACGGGTGGCGCCATGTGGACCTCGTATGCGCTCGACGAGCTGACGGGCACGCTCTACGTACCGACGGGCAATGCGGCGCCCGATTTCGTACTCGACCTGCGACCCGGTGACAACCTCTATACGACCGCGATTCTCGCGCTCGACGCACGCACGGGACGTTTGCGCGCGTTCGTGCAACCCATCAAGCATGACTTTCACGACTGGGACGTGGCAGCCGGTCCCGCGCTGATCACGACAAAATCGGGTACACCGCTGGTGATCGCGGCCGGCAAGGATGGTTTGGTGTACGGCATCGAGCGAGGAACCGGAACCGCCGGCGCCGACACGCTCGTGCTGGGCGTTCGCTATCGCACGCCCGCCACGACGCGTGAGAACGCCGACACGCCACTCTCGCCCGATCACTGGACCCGCTTTTGTCCCGGGACCCAGGGCGGCATCGAATGGAATGGCCCGGCCTACCATCGCGCGTCGGGCGGCATCTTCGTCAATGCGATCGACTGGTGCACCTCGGTCAAGCTCCAGCGCCTGGACACCCTGCGCGGTAAGCCAGGAGAGTCCTGGACGGGGATGGATGATCCGCAGATGGCGTTCGGGAAGCTCGACCCTCCCGCGCGCTGGAAGGGATGGGTCTCGTCGATCGACGCCGAGACGGGCGCGGTCCGTTGGAAAGTGCAGATGCCTAACCCGATGGTTGCGGGAATCACGGCGACCGCGGGAGGGCTCGTATTCACGGGAGACCTGGACGGTCAGGTCCTGGCGTTCGAAGCGAGCTCCGGCAGAATCGTGTGGCGCAGCGCCACGGGCGGCGCAATCGGCGGCGGGGTCATTACCTATGAGGCCGGCGGCAAGCAGCGGATCGCCGCCGCGGTTGGCATGAATTCGCCGATTTGGCCCGTGAAGGCACGATTGGGGGGGCCGGCGCGCGTTGTCGTGTACGCGATCCCGTGATGGCGGTCGCGTTGCCGGCGTGATCGTAGGTGCTCGCGCAAACACGCGCAGCGAATAGCTTTTCGACATGGAGCTATGGGTCGCGTTCGGTTTCGGGGCGGCCGTGGGCGCCCTGATCGGCTACTTGTTGGGCCGCCAGCGCAGTGTGCCGGCGCCCCGAGCCCGCGCAGCGCCGCCCTCAGCGCCGCCACCCACCGTCAGAACCCCTGCCCCCGTTTCACCCGTCAAACACGTTGTTCTCGATGATGGCTCGGCGAACGTCCTCAACGCGCTGAACAATCGTCTCGCTGCGATCGGTGGCCTCGCCGATCTGTTGCACGGCAGTCCGCTCGACCCCGAACGTGCCCGCGCGCTCGTGTTGTTGCATGGAGAAGTCCGGCGCGCCGCCGAGATCACCAGCCACTTTCTGGAGCTTGCCGCGCATCCCGCCGGGGCTGCCGAGCCGTGCGATGCGGCGGTCGTGATCAATGGCGTGCTGGCCGAGCGTGAGTCGACATTCCGCGAGCTGGGCGTGAAGATCGTGCGCACCATCCCGACCGATCTCCCGATGGTCGCCTGCCCGATGGCGCAGCTCACGGAGATGCTGACGAAGCTGCTCGACTTCTCGTTGCGACGCCTGCGGGCCGCCCCGTCTCAGCCACCCCGGGAGCTGCGCCTCGATGCGGTGGCGACCGGCCCGTCGGTCATCGTGTCCCTGTGGGATTCCGGCACGCCGCTCTCCGTCGAAGCCGAGCAACGTCTCGTGTCGCCCTTCCGGTTCACGCAATCGGGAGGCGGCGGCGAGGTGGAATTCGCCCTGGCGCGCGCGCTTGCGCAATCGGCGGGCGGCAGCCTGCGCCTGCGCCCACGGGGCGGGGGCACCGGCGCCGAAGTCGTCGCGACGCTGCCGCGCAGCCTGTTGGGCGCGCAGACACCCCTCGCCGCGACGGCGGAGAATCTGCCGCGCATGCGCATTCTCGTCGTCGACGACGATGCCGTAAACCGCCAGGCGATGGTTCTATTGCTCGAGCGTGAAGGCCATCAGGTCGTCGCCGTAGAGAATGGCCTGGAAGCGATGGAGCGCATCGGGGACCGCGACGGGACGTTCGACGCGATCGTCACCGACCTGCAGATGCCGCGCCTCGGCGGGCGGGCCATGTACGAGCAGCTGGTCAACAGCCGGCCGCTCGTCGCGAAGCGATTCGTCTTCGTGACCGGCGATCAGGCGCGCGGGGAGACGCGTTCGTTCCTGGAGAACTGCGGACAGCCGTCGGTGATGAAGCCCTACGACCTGGGCGACCTGATCAACGCAATTGGCACAGTCTCGCGCAGGAAATAATCAATGGGCCGACTCGGAATCGAACCGAGAACCTACTGATTAAGAGTCAGTTGCTCTGCCAGTTGAGCTATCGGCCCTAACGGTTGCGGCGGAAAAATCGTCAGGGCCGGGGGCAGAGGCAAGGGAACGACTCGGCAAGCCAATCCGCGTGCCCCAGTCATCCGTCAGCTTGAACGTCTCACCCATCGGAAATCGTAAGACCCACAGTCGCCGCGCCAAATCCTTCAACGACCAGACCAACGTCCGCTGCACCTCGACCGACGACCACTGGCCGAATTCGTTGTGCCCCAGGTCGGCCTCGAGCGCCTGCGCGATGCTCGCAGCCAGCTGGCGGTACTGCGTCTGCGGATCCTCATGTGGCCCCGAGGTACGTTGTGGGACCTTTTTGGTTCCCTTTATGGGACCCTTACCCTCCCCCCACAGTACCCACTCGAGTGTAACGTCAGCGACGCCAAGCTCTTTCGCCTTCGTCACGATCTGGCGGGCGACGTCGGCAGGAAATTTCTTCCGGTGAGGCCATTTCTTTATGGCTGCTTCAGTTACAGAACCTCCCAGCGCCGCCGCGAACTGACGATAGCTCAAGGAGATCCCGTCCCAGGGGCTAAAGACATCGAGTAGAGTGGAGAGGCGATCCGCGAGGGGTACTCTCTTCGGTCCAGTTTCGGGCTTGACAGGTACCAAAATATACCTACTTTCGGTGACGTTCTAGTAGCTGCAGAGGGACAATAGCAGTCCCAATACTGCCGCATGAGAACGCCGTAGTCAAGCCAGCTACGCATCCAGGACCTTGGAGCCACGGAGACCCAATGCTCGTTCGTCGTTCCCTTCTCGTACTCGCGCTGGCACTGATGGTGGTGCGCTGCGCGGACCAGCCCACTGCCGTGAAAGCGCCCGCTTCACCGCAGTTTTTGCAGTGGGCAGGGAACGTCGCTCCGGAATTCTCCGCGACGTCGTCCCAACATCACAGCGGCCGCGGACGGGCCGCGAACAACGCCCCGCCACTGAGCCTCGATAACTACCAGGTCTCATTCTGGGCGGTCCGCGGCGAAGCGCGCTCGGTTCAAATCAACTATCACAGCAGCATCGACGATTCTACCCATCCGTTCCTGCGCCTGACGACCTACGATCCACAGTTCGTTCCCGGTGTTGGCGAGCTCGCGCTGGGCGACTCCGTCCTCATCACCGTCTCGGTCGACACGACCAAGATCGGTGTCGCGCTTGAACCCTCTGGCTTGCAATTCGGCCAGCCCTCGGAATTCCAGCTCTTCTACGGCGGAGCCGGCGGTGATCTGAACGGCGACGGCGTCGCGGACAGCACCGATACCGCAGTCGAGCAGCAGCTGCTCGGCCTCTGGTATCGGGAGGACGAGGGCGATCAGTGGACGCACGTGTCGGCGTCGCAGGACACGTCCGACAAGTCGTTCCACTACGCGCTCGCGCACTTCTGCGAGTACGCCGTCGCCGAGTTGCTGCGTGATTTGGCGGTGAGCTGGTAATCCCGTGAGCATCCCACAGCCAAACGACCGGTCGCGCGAGCAGACGCTCGAAGCGCAGACCATCGTCTCCAAGGCTCGGGCTCTCGCGGCCGCCGGACAGCATGCCGCCGTCGTCGAATTCCTCGGCAGCCGTGAGCGCAGCGAGCTGAACGATTCCCCCACACTGGCGCTGTTGTACGGCATCGCGCAGGCGCGGCTCGGACGCCATGACCAGGGTCTCGAATGGCTCGAGCAGGCGCGGACGCAGGCCCGCCAGCAGGGTGAGCATGCCGTCGAGCGTCATGCGCTGAGCGCGCGGGGCGCCATCGCCCTCGTCAGCGGCGACCTCAACGAAGCCGCCGACTACTGCACCCAGGCCCTCATGGCGGCCAGCCGCGATGGCGATCACGCCACCACAGGCCGGGCCTCCAATAACCTGGGCAATATCAGCTATCTCCACGGCCGCTTCGCTGAAGCGATCGCCTCGTGGGAAATCGCCGCCGCCGCCTTCCATCGCGCCGGTCTGCCGGCGGGCGTCGCCGAGTGTCATCACAACCTCGCGAACGCCTATCGCGAGCGCGCCGCGTTCGATCGCGCGCTGAGCGAAGCCGATCAGGCGATCGACACCGCCGAGAGCACGGGCGACGAGACGCTGTTCGCGCTGACCTTGCGCGGTCGCGCGGAGATCCACGTCGGCCGCAGCGAGCCGGAGCTGGCCCGCCGCGACCTCGAGCGCATCCGGGAAATCCGCAGCCGGGTTCCCGATCCCGTCAGCAGCGCGGAAGACCTCCGTGTCCTGGCCCTGGTCTCGGTCCTGGACAATCAGCTGAGCCGCGCCGAGCGCTCGCTCCGCGAAGTCATTGGCCGCGCCGAGCTGCATGGCCGGCTGTTGCTGGTGGGTGAAGCCACGCGGGATCTGGCGATGGTGTTGCGTCGCGCCGGCCGTCAGGACGAGGCTGCGGCGGCCGCCCAATCGGCCAAGGCCGTATTCGCCCGCATTGGCGCCGAAGGCGAGATTCGCAAGCTGGCGGATCAGGGCTGGGACGAGGCGTTCGCGGCAGAGCTGCGCGGTCCGCTCGCCCCGCTCCATGTCGCGCAGCAGTTCGCCGACGCCGGCCGCTACGCCGAGCTGCTCACGTACCTCGAGCAGCGCTCCAAGGATGAGCTCGAAGAATCCGCGATGCTCACCCTGCTTTGCGGTATCGCCCATAGCCGTCTGGGCCGTCTCGAAGTCGGCCAGCAGTGGGCAATGGTCGCGCAGCTGCGGGCGCGGGCGCTGAAGGACCGCATGATGGAAGTGCGCGCCCTGAACGTGTGCGGCGCGATCGCGCTCGAGCGTGGTGGTATCGATGAAGCCACCTACTTCTTCTCGCGCGCGCAGGAAGAAGCGACCGACGACAACGACATGGCGACGGTGGGCCGGTGCGCCAACAACCTCGGCATCATCGCCACCATGCAGGGCGACTACAAGCGGGCGGTCATCGCGTATACCCGCGCGATCGCCGCCTATGAGAAGGCGCATTTCGACCGCGGTGTCGCCGAATCGCGGCACAACCTCGGTATCGTCTGCCGCGAGCAGGGCGAGCTGGACCGTGCCCTCGAAATCGCGAACCAGGCCGTCAGCGATGCCGAGCGCTTGGGCGATCAGCAGCTCACTGCCCAGGCGATCTCGGGCCGCGCGGAAATCCATGTGGCCCGCAGCGAGAGCAAGCTCGCGAAACAGGAAGTCGAGCGCGCTCTGGCCGTGCACCGCGAGCTCAAGGATCCGGTGCGCGAAGCGGAAGACCTGCGCATCCTAGCCGGCGCCCTAGCCGTCTCCGCACAGACCAAGGATGCAGCAGCGATGCTGCGCGACGTCATCGACCGCGCGACGCAGCACGGCCGTCCGTTACTCCTCGCCAGCGCGGAGCGTGACTTGGCGAGCGTGCTGCTCAAGAGCGGCGACGCCGTAGCCGGGAAAGCCGCGGCGCAGCGCGCCCGGGCGATCTTCCAGCGCCTGTCCGCCCGCGCGGAAGTCGACAAGCTCGACGCCCTCCTGGAGGCTCGATGAGCCTGCAAGGGCTAAAACTGTCCAACTTCGCGATCGGGTGGTAAGCCCATGAGACCGCCATCCGAGGAACGCCAATCGATCACGCTGCAGCGCGTCTTCCCGCACGCGCACTTCAGCGAGCGCGAAGCGGCCGACCGCGCGGCGGCGATCGAAGAGCACCGCCGCCAGCTCGGCACCCGGCTGGGGCGCAATGTCGGGGCCGTGGTCGCCGCCGTCGACTACATGCTCAACATCAGCGGCGATCTCATCGCCCCGACGATCGTCGAGCATGAAGCGCTCACGCTGCTCGAGCACCGATCCATTACCGATCCCCTCACCGGCCTGTTCAATCGCTATCACTTCGAAGCAATGCTGAAGCGGGAAATCGCCCGCTGCAGCCGTTATGACGTGTCGCTGTCGCTGCTGCTGGTGGACCTCGACCGCCTCAAGCCGTTGAACGACCGCTGGGGACATCAGGCCGGAGACCGCGCCCTGACCCGCGTCGCCGCGGCCATTCAGAAGAGCCTGCGCGGCACCGACATCGCAGCCCGCATCGGCGGCGATGAGTTCGCCATCATCCTGCCCGACACCGACGCCGTCGCCGGCCTCATCGTCGCGACCCGGATTCGCTGTGCCCTCGTCGAAGACGGCTCGACCATGGTCACCGTGAGCGGCGGGCTGGTCGAGCTGACGCGGGGAACCTCCGACGCCTCGAGCTCGCAGCTCATGGCGGCGGCCGACCTGGCGTTGTACGCGGCGAAAAATACGGGCGGGAATTCAGTGGTGCAGCGGGAGTACCAGCCGGGCTCGTCGACCGAACGGTAATGCCTCCAAGGGGAATCGAACCCCTGTTCCCACCTTGAAAGAGTGGTGTCCTAGCCGTTAGACGATGGAGGCGGGCCGCGGCCCACATAGCGGTAACGGGATTCGAACCCGTGTTTGAGCCTTGAGAGGGCTCCGTCCTGGTCCCCTAGACGATACCGCCATATCCGGGAGGCGCGTGAATATCGCCAGCCCGCGCGCGGGTGGTCAACCCGCGGGAGTTGACCTTCCCCCGCTTCTACGTACCGTTACTCGCCCGATGAAACGCATTTTTTCCCTGCTCATCCCCGAAGCGCTCATCCTGATCGCCGCGGCGCTGCTCGTGAGCCAGCCCGCGCTGCGCGGCACGGCGCGCGGGCTCGCCAACGTCTTCCCGTTCACCGTACTCGCCGCGGCCCTGCTGCTCGGCTGGCGCTTCAATCGCTCGCGCCTCGTCTTCGCCATCGCCCTGCTCGCGCTCACCCAGTATGTCCTGAGCAACGGTCTCAGCACCCCACACGACCGGCTGCTGTTTCATGCGCTGACATTCCTGCTGCCGATCAACCTCGCGCTCGTCGCGCTGCTTCCCGAGCGCGGCACCCTCACGGCAGCGGGCCTGCTGCGATGGGTCCTGCTGGCGGTTCAAGTGGTGATCGTCGGATTTCTCGCCCAGGCGTTTCCGGAGCAGACCCTCAGATTCCTGACCACCCGGATACTCCCGGCTGGGATTTTCGCGTGGACGCCGGTGCAGCAACCGGCGATCATCACGTTTCTCGCGATCGGCGTGCTCCTCGTCATGGCGTGGGTACGCGAGCCGCAGTCCCCGGTGCGCGGTTACACGTACGCCCTCATTGCCGTGTTCGCGGCCCTTTCCTGGCACGCCGCGGGACCGGGCCAGCAGATCTGGCTTGGCACCGCGGGCCTGATTCTCGTCGTCGCGGTCATCGAAGCCTCGTACATGATGGCCTATCGCGACGGATTGACCGAGCTCCCCGGCCGGCGCGCCTTGAACGAGGCGCTCCCCAGACTGAGCGGGCAGTTCACCGTCGCCATGGTCGATGTCGATCATTTCAAGCGCTTCAACGACACCTACGGCCACGATGCCGGTGATCACGTATTGCGCCTCGTCGCGGCCCGCCTGGCGCAGGCGCCGGGGGGCGGCACGGCC
>Ga0136846_1228982_pt1 | contig 29951 bp, 28 predicted proteins | sample HopSoiMetagenom2_FD_96841 | JGI IMG/M metagenome (GOLD analysis project Ga0136846, IMG submission 96841) | Grasslands soil microbial communities from Hopland, California, USA - 2 Assembly 2016 (version 4) | ecosystem: Environmental > Terrestrial > Soil > Grasslands | place: USA: Hopland...
AAACATGTCTAAACAATTCGACGTCATCGTCATCGGCGGCGGCCCCGGCGGCTACATTGCCGCCATTCGCGCCGCCCAGCTGGGTTTTAACGTCGCCTGTATCGACGAATGGAAAAACGCCAAGGGCGGCCCCGCTTTGGGGGGCACCTGCACCAACGTAGGCTGCATACCGTCGAAGGCGCTGCTGCAGTCTTCAGAGCATTACGAGCAGGCCGGCCATCACTTTGCCGACCACGGCATTGAAGTCAAAGGCTTGAGCCTGGACGTCGCCAAGATGCTGGGCCGCAAGGACACCGTCGTCAAGCAAAACAACGACGGCATCGTGTTCCTGTTCAAGAAAAACAAGGTCACCTTCTTTCACGGCCGTGGCTCTTTTGTTGCGGCAAAGGATGGCCTGTATGACGTCAAGGTGGCTGGTGCAACCGAAGAGACCATTTCCGGCAAGCACATCATCGTGGCCACGGGCTCCAATGCCCGCGCATTGCCAGGTGCACCGTTTGACGAGGAGAACATCCTGTCGAATGACGGCGCGTTGCGCATTGGTGCAGTACCCAAGAAGCTAGGCCTCATTGGCTCCGGCGTGATCGGCCTTGAAATGGGCTCGGTCTGGCGTCGCCTGGGCGCCGAAGTCACGGTGCTGGAAGGCCTGCCGACCTTCCTCGGTGCGGTGGACCAGCAGATCGCCAAGGAAGCAAAAAAGGCTTTTGACAAGCAGGGTCTGAAGATTGCGCTCGGCGTGAAGGTCGGCGAGGTCAAGAACGGCAAGAAGGGCGTGAGTGTCGCCTATACCGATGCCAAGGGCGAAGCCCAGACGCTGGAAGTCGACAAGCTGATTGTTTCCATTGGCCGGGTTGCCAACACCATTGGCCTGGCGCCGGAAGCTGTGGGCCTGAAGCTGGATGAGCGTGGCGCAGTGGTGGTCGACGAAGAATGCAAGACCAACCTGCCGAACGTCTGGGCAATTGGCGACGTGGTGCGCGGCCCGATGCTGGCGCACAAGGCAGAAGAAGAGGGTGTTGCCGTCGCTGAGCGCATCGCCGGCCAGCACGGCCATGTCAACTTCAACACGATTCCCTGGGTGATTTACACCAACCCGGAGATCGCATGGGTCGGCCAGACGGAAGAGCAACTCAAGGCCGCCGGCCGTGCATACAAAGCCGGCACCTTCCCGTTCATGGCCAACGGCCGCGCGCGTGCACTGGGCGACACTACGGGGATGGTGAAGATGCTGGCTGATGCGGCGACCGACGAAATCCTTGGTGTGCACATCGTGGGACCATTTGCCAGCGAATTGATTGCCGAATGCGTCGTGGCGATGGAATTCCGTGCCAGCAGCGAAGATATCGCGCGTATCTGCCACGCACACCCGTCCCTCAGCGAAGCGACCAAGGAGGCCGCGCTGGCGGTCGACAAACGTACGCTGAACTTCTGAGCACGCGGGCGCAGTGCCGGTGACTCAACCAGTACGCTCGGCGTATGACGCTGAACTCGCGGCGCGGGGTTACACGAGCGACCCTGCGCAGTTGCGTGCTGTGGAGGCACTTGAGCGCTGTGCAGCCGAGTGGGGCGAGTTCAAAGAGCTGCGCTCCAATGCCTTCAAGAAGCTGATCAATCACCCGGACGTTCCACGTGGCGTGTACATGCACGGGGGCGTCGGCCGGGGCAAAAGCTTCTTGATGGACTGCTTTTTCGGCGCGGTTCCCCTGAAGCGCAAGGTGCGGCTGCATTTCCACGAGTTCATGCGGGAAGTGCACAGAGAGTTGCAGGATCTCCAGGGAACGGCAAATCCATTGGACGAGCTGGGCAGGCGGATCGCCAAACGCTACCGGTTGATCTGCTTTGACGAGTTCCACGTGGCCGATATCACCGACGCCATGATTTTGCATCGCCTGCTGACGGCGCTGTTCGAGAACGGCGTCGGCTTTGTCACAACCTCCAACTTTCACCCTGACGAGCTGTATCCCAACGGCATGCACCGTGACCGTGTGCTCCCGGCCATTGAGCTGCTCAAGGCCCACCTGGAGGTCATCAGTGTTGACAATGGCACCGATTACCGCGGGCGCACCCTGGAGCAAGCCCGGCTTTATCACACGCCGCTTGGGCCTCAGGCTGATGCCGAAATGACGGAAACTTTCAATGCTTTGGCGGAGTCACAGGATGAGAACCCGGTGTTACAGATTGAATCAAGGCAGATTCAAGCCAGACGTAAAGCGGGCGGCGTTGTGTGGTTTGATTTCAAGACGCTGTGCGGCGGACCCCGGTCACAAAATGATTATCTTGAAATCGCGACCCAGTTTCATACTGTTCTCTTGAGCGACGTGCCGTATATGCCGGTGCGAATGGCTTCTGAAGCCAGGCGCTTTACCTGGCTGGTTGATGTGTTGTATGACCGCCGGGTCAAGCTCATCATGTCGGCAGAAGTGGCTCCGGAGGCGTTGTACACAGAAGGGCCGCTGGTACATGAGTTTCCCCGTACGGTCTCGCGGCTCAATGAAATGCAGTCCAAGGAATTCCTGGCGCTCGAACGCAGAAACGTGGATACGACACTCACATGAAAAATCTCGCTGCCGCATGCTTCCTCGCCATGGTGGGTATGGTTGCTCTCGCCCAGCCGGCGGCGCCCGCAGAAACTCCTCCCACGAGGGATGCCGAGCGCGAAAGAATCAACACTGAGCGCGCCAGGCTGGAAGCGGGCTTCCTGGCAGAAGATGCCGAATGCTATAAAAAATTCGCCGTCAACAGTTGTCTGGGCAAGGTCAATGAGCGGCGGCGCGAGGCGATGGGTGATCTTCGGCGGCAGGAACTGCTGCTCAATGATGAAGAGCGCCGCATTCGGGGCGCAGACCAGGTTCGCAAGACGGAAGAGAAACAGTCGCCTGAAAAACTGCAGGAGGCCGCGGACCAACGCGCCAAAGCCGTGAAGGACTATGCGTCGCGCCTCGAGAGGGAAAAGAAGAAGGCCGAGGACCGTGCTGCCACGAAAGCTGGCGAGCAGGGCAACAGCGAAGCTACCGCGGCAAGGCTAAAGGGAGGTCAGGAAAAATCCCAGGCCAGAAGCGAGAAGCAGGTCACTGCCGCGGAAGAGGCGAAAAAACTCAGCGAGCGCCAAAAAGAGGCCCAGGAACGCAAGGCCCAGCACGAAGCTGATCGTCTGAAGCAGACGAAGCCACCGGCGAAATCCCTCCCTTTACCCAATTAAGCGAGCCGCGGGCTCGGGGGCCAAGGGCTCGAGCTTGACGATTACCAGCGATAGATTGTCACCGCCGCCCCGCGCACGCGAACGGGCTTTCTGGATCAGGAATTCGGTGGCCTCGCGGGGTGACAGCATGGCCAGTGCCGAGCCCATTTCGCTGGGGCTGAAATAGTGCCACACCCCGTCACTACAGGCGAGCAACACGTCGTCCGGGCGCAACTGCGGGATGAAATGATGCGTAATGGGAGGCGCTTCTTCGGTGCCAAGGCAGCCCATCAGGATATTGGACTGTGGGTGGACATTGGCCTCGTCTTCGGTGATTTCACCTTTGTCGACCAACGTTTGCACGTAGGAGTGGTCCACCGTCCGGTGCACCAGCTTGCTGCCCTGGTAGTGATAGATGCGGGAATCTCCGGTATGCACCCAGTGGCAGTCGCCGCCTGGATTGATCAGGAATGCTGCCATCGTGCTGTGTGGCTCCTGCTCGGCCGAAATCGCGGTCAGCTTGATGACGATATGGGCCTCTTCAATGATCTGCTTGAGCATTGCGGGGGCATCGTCCGTCTCGGGCGCATAGCGTTCAAAAAGCTGCTTAGTTGTCAGCATGACCTGATCGGAGGCCTTTCGCCCACCGCTTCGCCCGCCCATGCCATCGGCCACTATGCCCAGCATGCAGCCAGGAATCCGCGAATGGCTGAACAGATTGACCTGATCCTGCTGATAGTCCCGATCGCCTTTATGGATACCGGTAGATGCCGTGATTCGATAGCCTTTGGACATTGTGTGGTCGTTCGAGCGGGAGGCTCGATTTATGGTCGCAATCGACGTATTATCAAGCGAAGCAGCGCGTACGGACAAAAAAACCTTGGACTTAAATTTACACTCCCCGGAACGGCAGCTGATTGAACTCAAAATGGAGCATGGGGATCTCAATGCCCTCGTGGACATTGCGGCGCATCGCCTGCCCATTGACGAGTTGCTGCTCAGGCGCCTTAAAAAGCGGCGCTTGCAGCTTCGCGACCAGATTGCGCAGCTTGAGTTGTCGCTGGATCCCCCTGAGCCCGCCTGATGACGCTTGCGCTTGAGGTCGAAGAGGTTTTTGCCGTTGGCGGCGTTCTGTCGAGGGCTGCCGACCAGTTTATGCCTCGTAGCGGCCAGACCGAAATGGCTTTGGCTGTGGCTCGTGCCATAGAAGGCGCCTATCCTTTGGTAGTCGAGGCAAGTACGGGGGTAGGCAAAACTTTTTCTTACTTAGTTCCCGCTTTGCTCAGCGGCGAACGGGTTTTGCTGTCTACCGCTACCAAAGCCTTGCAAGATCAACTTTTTGGCCGTGATCTGCCTCGCCTGGTTGAGGCGCTTGGGCTACCGGTGCAGACGGCGCTGCTCAAAGGCCGAGCTAGCTACTTATGCCTGCATCGTATGGAAATGGCTCGGCAGGAGGCGTATTTGCCCGACGGGGTTTCCGTCCGGGCTTTGGCCAGGATTGAAGAATGGTCCAAAGTCACGCGAACCGGTGACCTGGCTGAACTGCCCGGCCTCGACGAACGCTCACCCATGATTCCCTTGGTGACATCCACGCGTGAAAACTGCCTGGGCGGAACCTGCCCACGATTCAAGGCCTGCCACGTGAACCTTGCGCGTCGGGACGCCATGGCGGCGGACGTTGTAGTGATCAACCACCACCTTTTCTTTGCCGATCTGGCGGTACGCGAGTCCGGTGTCGCTGAATTGCTGCCTTCCGTCCGGATTGCCATATTTGACGAAGCGCACCAGCTCAATGAGACGGGCGTGCAATTTCTGGGAACCAACCTGACCACCGCCCAGCTCCTTGATTTTGCGCGGGACATGCTGGCTACCGGCTTGCAGCTGGCTCGGGGCCTGGTGGATTGGCAAGAGGTCGTTTCAGCCGTTGAGCATGCCGCGCGCGAACTGCGCCTGTGTGCCGGCAAGCAATATCCCGGGACCAAGCTGAGATGGGTGGGCGAATGCCCTGAAGGCCTCAACACCGTCGAATGGAAGAGCGCGTTGGAAGCGGTTTACGCGTCTTGCGAGCAGGCATGCGCTGCACTGGATACGGTCAGTGAGATCGCTCCGGACTTTGGTCGGCTTCATGAGCGCGCCATGGAGCTGGCAGGACGCTCCCACTCTTTCGTCAACGCTTGTCAGCCAGGTTGTGTTCGCTGGGCTGATGTGGGAACACAGCTGCGCCTGGTTGAGTCACCGCTGGATATTTCGAAAGCAATGAAAAGCAAGGTGCTGAGCACGGCGGGCGATTCGGCCAAATCATGGATATTTACTTCGGCAACGCTTGGGGACGACGACAAGCTCAGCTGGTTTACCCAGCCGTGTGGGTTGGAGCATGCCGAGGTTCTACGGGTGGGGAGCCCTTTTGACTACCAGCGCCAGGCTGCCGTGTACGTTCCCCAGGGGTTTCCCAAACCGGGCGATGCCGCCCACACGGTGCAGGTAGCCGCGTCGGCTGCCAGATGGTCGCGGCAGTTAGGGGGGCGCACCATGGTGCTGACCACCACGTTGCGGGCTTTACGCGCCATTGGCGATTCGCTTCGGGAGGCTTTCCTGAATTCTGCCGATATGGAAATACTTGTTCAGGGCGCTATGCCCAAGCGTTTGCTGATTGAGCGCTTTCGTGAAGGCAGTGCAAGTGGGGGCAAGGGCTGTGTGTTGGTGGCTTCCGCATCTTTCTGGGAAGGCATTGATGTACCCGGCGATGCCCTTCAACTGGTCATCATCGACAAGCTTCCGTTTCCTCCGCCAAATGATCCGTTGGCAGAGGCGCGTGCGAAGCTCCTGGAGGCGCAGGGCCGCAGCTCGTTCAACGATTATTTTTTGCCCGAAGCTGCTGTGGCGCTCAAGCAAGGGGCTGGTCGCCTGATACGCCGCGAGAGTGACGAGGGCATTTTGGTGGTGTGCGACAGCCGCCTTGCGACCATGGGTTACGGGCGGCGCCTGCTGCGGGCGCTGCCTCCCATGAAGCGACTGATGTCTGAAGACGAGTTGATGGAGCGGCTGCAAGCCCTTACCAGAACTTGTACCAGGGATTGTCTGCAGACTTGATGCCTTTGCTCAGGTACTCGCTTTTGGGGTAACTCTTCTCCAGAATGCGGCGGGTATCGTCTCGCAATTCAACCATGCCCAAGGCGTCATAGGACTTGTAAAGAATATAAGTGGCCTCTTCCAGCGCAGGGACATCGCGGTAATCAGAGATCGCTGTTTGTGCACGATTAATGGCCGCGACGTAAGCACCCCGGGAGTAGTAATAGCGTGCCACGTGCACTTCCGATTGGGCCAGCGAATTCACGATATAGCTCATCCGCAAGCGGGAATCCGGAGCGTACTTGGATTCAGGAAAGCGGGTTATCAAGGTTTTGAACGACTCAAATGACTCCTTGGCTGCCTTCTGGTCCCGCTCAGACAAATCCTGCCGCGAGATAAATCCAAAAATGCCGAGGTTGTCATTGAAGTTCACGAGGCCTTTGAGGTAGAGCGCATAGTCCAGCGCAGGGCTGGCCGGATGAAGCCTCATAAAGCGGTCTAGCGTGGCGATGGCCTGAGGCAATTCTCCGCTCTTGTATTGCACATAGGCCTTTTCGAGCTGGGCTTGTTGGGCGAGAGGGGTACCCGCCGCACGGCCTTCGAGCTTTTCGTACAGCGGAATTGCCTTGTCGTAGGCGCCCGAACCCGCTTCATCTTTGGCTTCGGCGTAAATCTTGTTCGGACTCCAGGTCGCCGTTTTGTCCGGCGCTGGTGTGCTTGAGCAGCCGGCGATCAGCAAAGACAGTGCGCATACAGCTGCAAAAAGCGGCATTGCATTGGGAACAACCGATAATTTGGTGGAAAACATTGCAATCGACCTTCTTGATGACTGATTCAGAACAAAGCAAATTAATTATATCGGCCGCTGCTGCGCCCGGAAATGTCCCGGACGAGGCCCAGGAAGAGGGGGATGCCACAGCCGAGATGGAATTGCGGCAGGTGATGGTTCCCGCGGAGAGTCACGGCAGCCGGCTTGATCGCGCTTTGGCTGCCATTGTGCCCGAGTTCTCGCGCACTTATCTCCAGCAACTCATCGAAGCCGGGATGGTCAAACTGGGCGGTGTTACGGCGACCAAGGCCTCGGCCAAAGTCAAGGCCGGAGACGAACTCGTGATCGAGCTGCGGCCCACGCCGCAAAGCCAGGCCTTTAAGCCCGAGCCGATCACGCTGGACATTGTGTTTGAAGACACTTACCTGATGGTGATCAACAAGCCAGCAGGGCTGGTAGTGCACCCGGCCCCTGGTAACTGGAGCGGTACCCTGCTCAACGGCCTGCTGGCGCACGACCCGCAAGCCGTGTTCCTGCCGCGCGCCGGCATTGTCCATCGGCTCGACAAGGACACCAGCGGCCTGATGGTGGTCGCGCGCCAGCGGACCGTGATGGACCAATTGGTCGGCCTGATCGCCGCCCGCGACGTGAGCCGGGAGTATGTGGCTCTGGCCCACGGCGCCTGGCAGGGCGCGAAGACCCGCCAGGTTGACGCCCCCATAGGCCGCGACCCGCGCAACCGGCTGCGCATGGCGGTGGTGGATTTGGAGAAAAACGCCGGCAAGACGGCCTCCACCGTGGTGTCGCTGTTGCAAGCCGCCGGCAAGCACTGCCTGGTGAAGTGCAAGCTCCACACGGGGCGTACCCATCAGATTCGGGTCCATATGGCGTTTCTCGGGCATCCGCTGGTGTCCGACGAACTCTATGGCGGGGCACCCGCGGCGGGCTTGGGCCGGCAGGCTCTTCATGCCTGCCGCCTGGCCTTTGAGCACCCGGTGACCGGAGAGGCCATGGAATTCAGGTCCGGGCTTCCTGGCGACCTCCAGGCCGCCGTGGCCGGTTTGGGGCTGATATACAATCAAATTCAGTAGTTTTCAGCTACCTGCACCATGGCTCCTGACGGGAGATTGCGCATGGATGCATGCGCGAACTAGCGCCGAACTCACGTTTTCCCTGCCTTTTTGTCCGCCCTTTTTCGGAACGACCACAATCATGAATACGACGGATGCAAAGCGCGTCCTCGAAACAGCACTTATTTGCGCGCAGCAGCCGCTGCCTTTGCGTGAGATGGGTGTCTTGTTTAACGGGGTACTGACTGCAGACAGCCTCAAGCTGGTACTTGAAGAATTGCAGAACGACTGGTCCGGCCGCGGTGTCGAACTCGTGCACGTCGCGACGGGCTGGCGTTTTCAGAGCCGGCCCCAGATGCGCGAATACCTGGACAGGCTGCATCCCGAAAAACCACCGCGCTACAGCCGCGCCACGCTGGAAACGCTGGCGATCATTGCCTATCGCCAGCCCGTAACGCGTGGCGACATGGAAGATATTCGCGGCGTGACGATCAACAGCATGATCCTCAAGCAGCTTGAAGACCGCGGTTGGGTAGAGGTCATCGGTCACCGGGAGACTGTGGGGCGGCCCGCGCTATACGCGACCACCCGGCAGTTCCTTGACGACCTGGGTGTTGAGTCGCTTGACCAGCTTCCCGTTATGGACAGCAACGCCTCCACACCGGTCGCGATGCTTGAGCAGATCGAATTCGGTATGGCCGGACTTGCGGATAGCGGGCCGCAACTGGATGGACTGGAGCTTGCGGCGCGGGACGCGGACCCCGCGGAGGATGGTGCCGCTGTAAGTGAACATACTGAATCGGCCAGCACCCCCGAAACTGCTGCCACGCCCGAACCCGCAGAGGCCCCGCTTTCCGACTCCACCGAGGACGGCGACTCTGAACTTTCCGGGCAAGACGACGGCGATTTTCCCGTACGAATGTAAAAAATGACCCAACAAGATCCCCCCGCCTCTGAATCCGTGGACATGCCCGCTGGTGAAGACCAGACCAAGACGCTGTCCCAAGAGCCGCTCGTGCAGGATGCTCCCGAGGTGATGATGCCGGTGGAAGCCGACGCGGTGCGGCCGCCACGGCCCGCCAAGGGGCGCAACGCCGCTGGCGCCGTCGGGGCGATACGGTTTGAAGACGTGGTGACGGGACAGTTTGACGCCGACGAGGAAGATGTAGCCCTCGCGCCTCCCAAGCGCGTGCTGTCGCCGCAGCCGGAGACACCCAAGCTGCACAAGGTGCTGGCGCAGGCTGGTCTGGGCTCCCGCCTGGAGATGGAGCAGCTGATTCTGGAAGGGCGGATTTCGGTCAATGGCGAACCGGCCCATATCGGGCAGCGCATCCAGTTCGGTGATACGGTCAAGGTCAATGGCAAGCCGATCCGGGTGCGCATAGACCCACCTCCGCCGCGAGTGATTGCGTATCACAAGCCCACGGGCGAAGTCGTCACGCACGACGACCCGCAGAACCGCCCGACAGTTTTTCGGCGCCTGCCAAAGCTGTTCCAGGGCAAATGGCAGTCAGTGGGACGCCTTGACCTGAACACCGAAGGCTTGCTGCTGCTGACCAGCTCCGGCGAGCTGGCCAACAAGCTGATGCACCCGCGCTTCGGCCTGGAGCGCGAGTACGCGGTTCGCGTGCTGGGCGCCCTGAACAATGAAGAGAAAAAACGCTTGCTTGAAGGCGTGACCCTGGATGACGGCGTTGCCCAATTCGGGTCAATCGAAGCTGGCGGGGGCGAGGGAGCCAACTGCTGGTACCGGGTAACCATCTCTGAGGGGCGCAACCGCGAGGTGCGACGCATGTTCGAGGCGGTCGGTCATGCTGTCAGCCGCCTGATCCGCATCCGCTACGGGGCCATGGTGCTGCCGCGCGGCCTCAAGCGCGGTGCATTTGTCGAACTCGACGAGCGCGATATCTGGGCCTTGACCAGCGCGCTGACGCGTTCCGAATCGCGTGCCGACCCGCGCGCGGCCGCTGGAGGCCCGCAGGCAGGTGCGCCCGGCAGCGAGGGCGGCGAGCCGCGCCAGGGTCGGGGCCCGCGCAGGAACGAACGGCCTCGCGGTGGGCGTGACCGCTTTGCGGCACCGCCAGCCGACGCGAATGCCTCCAATGCCGCGCCGCAAGACGGCGCCGAGCAGGAACCTGATGATTCGCAGCCGCCGCTTCCGCGTAATGACTCCGCGCCGCGGGGCAACAGGCGCCGTGGCGGAAAAGGCCGGGGGCAGGGGGGCAACGCAGGCCCGGGCCCCCGCAGTGGGCCGCCTCCCGGCAACGGCATGCAGGGGCAAAAACGGCGTGATGACCGCGGAGATCGCGGCGACAAGCTCCCCGGCGGCGCCCAGCCCGACCCCATGAAAACCTCGTTTGGTTATATCGGCGCGGACACCTTCACGCGGCAACGCCAGGGTCAGGGGCAGCAGCGTCGCGGCGGCCCTGGCATGGGCGGCGGCAACAATGCCGGCGGCCCGCGCCGTGGCGGTGGCGGTGGCGGTGGCGGTGGAAACCGCGGAGGCGGCAATCGCGGCGGTGGAAACCGTGGCGGAAATCGCTGAGCGACCGCAGAAGCACTCCGGATCACAAGGTTGATCTGAAGCAGAGAGCCCACAGGTTAAAATCATAGGCTTTATTCAATTTTTGAATAATTTAAAAATCCAAAAAATCCCAGTTAAGGAACTCACATGGCAATCGAACGCACTCTCTCCATTATCAAACCCGACGCAGTGGCCAAAAACGTGATCGGCCAGATCTACGCCCGTTTTGAAGCCGCCGGCCTGAAGGTCGTGGCCGCCCGCATGGCCCACCTGTCGCAAGGCGAGGCTGAGGCTTTCTACGCCGTACACAAAGAGCGTCCTTTCTTCAAGGACCTGGTTTCCTTCATGATTTCCGGCCCTGTGATGATCCAGGCGCTGGAAGGCGAAGGCGCCATCCTGAAGAATCGCGACCTGATGGGCGCCACCGACCCGAAAAAGGCCGCTGCAGGCACCATTCGCGCAGACTTCGCAGACAGCATTGACGCCAATGCCGTGCACGGTTCTGATGCCGCAGAAACCGCCAAGGCGGAAATCGCCTTCTTTTTCCCCGGCATGAACGTCTACTCGCGTTAAGACCATGTCCGACCCCATGCCTTGCTACCCCTTTCCAGGGCCGTCGCTTGCTTGGGGCGGTTCAGCCGGTTGCCTGCTGCGATGACCGCCAATCTTCTTGACTTCGATCTGGATGGTTTGGCCGCCTTCTGCGAGCGGCTCGGTGAAAAACGCTTTCGCGCTACGCAGCTCTTTCGCTGGATCCACCAGAAGGGGGCGACGGATTTCACGCAGATGACGGACCTCGCGAAGTCCCTGCGCGAAAAGCTCAGCGGCTCGGCCCATATCCAGGGACCCAAAGTGGTCTCCCGCCACGACTCTGCCGACGGCACCATCAAATGGCTGTTCGACGTCGGCGCCGGCGATGTCATTGAAACCGTTTTCATTCCCGAAACCGATCGCGGAACCCTGTGCATCTCCTCGCAGGCCGGCTGCGCGGTGGGCTGCCGTTTCTGCTCGACGGGTCATCAGGGCTTCAGCCGCAACCTGACCACCGGAGAGATCATTTCCCAGTTGTGGTTTGCCGAGCATTTCTTGCGCCAGCAATTGGGCAGGGACGAGCGGATTATCTCCAATGTGGTGATGATGGGCATGGGCGAACCCCTGCAGAACTATTCGCAACTGGTTCCGGCCCTGAAAATCATGCTGGACGACCATGGCTACGGCTTGTCTCGCCGGCGCGTGACCGTGTCCACCTCAGGTGTTGTCCCGATGATTGACCGTCTGGCCAAAGATTGCCCTGTAGCTCTGGCCGTGTCGCTGCACGCACCGGAAGACGCGTTGCGCGATAACCTGGTTCCACTGAACAAGAAATACCCCATTGCCGAGTTGCTGGAAGCCTGTACACGTTACCAGTCATCCGCTCCCAGGGACTTCATCACATTTGAGTATTGCATGCTGGATGGGGTGAATGACCAGCCGGAACATGCGCGACAGCTGGTGTCGCTTGTCCAGGCGCATGGGCAGCAGGGTTTGTCCTGCAAATTCAATTTGATTCCTTTCAATCCATTTCCGGCCTCCGGTTTGAAGCGTTCCGATATGCCTCAGGTGACGGCTTTCGCAAAAATTCTGATGGACGCGGGCATTGTGACCACCGTCCGGAAAACCCGCGGTGACGACATTGATGCGGCCTGTGGGCAGCTCGCGGGTGATGTGCAGGATCGCACTGGCGTGGATCAACGCATGGCGGCACAGCGGCAAGGTATGCTCGGGGGAATCAAGGTCGTTGTGGCCAAAGGGATGGGTGTATGAGGTTCTTTTCCAATGTGATCTGGGTGCCGGTCTGCTGGTTGGCCGTGTTGCTGGCGGGATGCGCCAATCAGCCGCATGCTCCCGGCGCTCCCGGCAATCGCAACGATGTTGTCACCGAATCGGATGAATCCGACCAGCGTCGCCGCGCGCGGCTCCGGCTCGAATTAGCCACGGGTTATTTTGAGCAAGGGCAGACCAACGTGGCCCTGGACGAGATCAAGCAGTCGTTGGTGACCGATCCAAATTTCGGTGAGGCCTATAACCTGCGCGGCTTGGTGTACATGCGCATGAACGACATGCCGATGGCTGAGGACAGTTTTCGCCGCGCACTTGCACTGAACCCGCGGGATGCGGATGCCGCACACAACTACGGCTGGTTGATGTGTCAGCAAGGGCGGTACAACGACTCCACACGTCTTTTTTCCCAGGCCGTGGCCAATCCTGCATATGGCGGTACAGCCAAAACGCTGATGACGCAGGGCGTTTGCCAGGTTCGTGCCGGGCAACGGGCGGAGGCCGAACAAAGCCTGATGCATTCTTATGAACTGGATGCCGGAAATCCAGTGACGGGCTACAACCTGGCCAATCTGCTGTATGAGCGCGGAGACTTTACGCGCGCGCAGTTTTACATACGCCGCCTGAACAACAGCGACCTGGCCAACGCTGAGACCTTGTGGCTTGGCATCAGGATCGAGCGAAAACTGAACAATCGCGATGCAGTGCTCCAGCTGGGGGAGCAGTTGAAGAAGCGGTTCGCCCAGTCTCGCGAGGCGGCTGCCTACGAAAAGGGAGCCTTCAATGAGTGACCTTGATCCTATGCCAGCCGGTCAGCCTGTCGGTGAGTCCGGTTTCAGTCACAGCGGCATTGCAGCTCCCGACCTGACAGCGGGAGCACTGCTACGCCAGGCGAGGGAAGCTGCCGGGATGCATATTGCAGCCCTTGCAGTGTCTCTCAAGGTCCCCGTTAAAAAGCTCGAGGCGCTGGAGCAAGACCGTTTTGATCTATTGCCGGATTCGGTTTTTGTGCGGGCCCTTGCGTCCAGCGTGTGTCGCACCCTGAAACTGGATGCTGCTGCGGTGCTTGAGCGTTTGCCTCAAACCAGTGCCCCCAAGCTGACTTACCAGGGAGCGGGCATCAACGCACCGTTCCGATCTCCCGGCGAGGGCCCGCGGCCTTCTATCTGGACACAGGTTTCCAGGACGGCTGTTCTGGCTGGCTTGGCCTTGTTGCTTGGCGCTTTGGTTCTGATTTTCATGCCTGCTGCCAAACAGGATTCCCTCAGTGGCAAAGCGGAAGTCGACGGCATGCCGACGGCGGGCAGCACTGAAATTGCCAAACCTTTGCCGGCTGTAGTGGCGATGACGACTCCAGGCCTTGCCGAGACTCCCTCGCCCATCGCGCAAGCTAACGAGCCGACCGCAGCGGCCAGTGCAGCCTCGGCTGGCCTTCCGTCGGTGACAGCGGCGGTTCCCTTGTCGATCTCGAGCCCTCCGTCAACGACGCCATTGGCAGCGCGTGCTTCCGCCAGTGCCGCCGTGCCGGCTGTTATGGCCGCCGCACCTTCTCCAGCTCCGGCCGCATCGCAGGCAACTCCATCGGGAATCGTGACTTTTCATGCCAAAGGCGAATCCTGGGTGGAAGTGACGGACGCCAAGGGAACTGTGGTGTTGCGCCGGACGCTCACTGCAGGCGAGGTCGCAGGTGCATCTGGTGTTTTGCCGATGGCTGCGGTCGTTGGTCGGGCGGACGCCACGCAAGTGCAGGTGCGTGGAAAAGCCTTTGACCTCAGTGCGGTAGCCAGAGATAACGTAGCCCGATTTGAGGTGAAATAGTGCCGCAAGGTTGCCTTCCCATTGAGTCTGCCTTCCCCAAGCCGCGCCGGTCTCTTCAGGCGCAGGTCGCTTGGGGCCAGCGAATTGTGACCGTTGGCGGCGATGCGCCGGTACGTGTCCAGTCCATGACCAATACCGACACGGTGGACGCCATTGGTACAGCCATCCAGGTCAAGGAGCTGGCACTCGCAGGCTCTGAAATGGTCCGCATCACCGTCAATACGCCCGAAGCGGCCGCAGCCGTGCCGTATGTGCGCGAGCAGCTGGACCGCATGGGCATTGATGTCCCGCTGATCGGTGATTTTCACTACAACGGGCACCGGTTGCTCACGGATTACCCGGCCTGCGCGGAAGCGTTGTCCAAGTACCGCATCAACCCGGGCAATGTCGGCAAAGGCGACAAGCGCGACCGCCAGTTCGGCCAGATGATCGAAGTGGCCATGCGCTGGAAAAAGCCCGTGCGCATCGGCGTGAACTGGGGCAGCCTCGACCAGGAACTGCTGGCCAGCCTGATGGACGAAAACAGCGCGCGCGCGGTGCCCTGGGATGCCCGCCAGGTGATGTACGAAGCGCTAATTACTTCCGCGGTCGACTCTGCTCAACGTGCCGAGGAAATGGGCATGTCCCGTAGCCAGATCATCCTGTCCTGCAAGGTCAGCGGTGTTCAGGATCTGATCTCGGTTTACCGGGAACTGGCCCGGCGCACCGATCACGCGCTCCACCTCGGCTTGACCGAAGCTGGCATGGCCACGAAAGGAACGGTGGCTTCTGCTACGGCCCTGTCGATCTTGTTACAAGAGGGCGTTGGCGACACGATCCGTGTTTCCCTGACACCGCAACCTGGCGAGGCGCGCACCCAGGAAGTGGTCATTGCGTCCGAAATTCTCCAGGCCCTGGGCCTGCGTACTTTTGTGCCCAGTGTCACGGCATGCCCTGGATGCGGCCGTACCACCAGCACGACCTTCCAGGAACTGGCCAAGCAGATCGACGATTTTCTGCGTGCCCAGATGCCTGTCTGGCGCAAGCAATATCCCGGGGTTGAAGGCCTCAAGGTTGCCGTGATGGGCTGTATCGTCAATGGCCCGGGTGAGAGCAAGCATGCGGACATCGGCATCAGCCTGCCTGGCTCCGGCGAAGCACCGGCCGCGCCGGTGTTCATTGATGGCGAGAAAAGACTGACCCTGCGCGGCGACAACATTGCCCAGGAGTTCCAGGTCATTGTTGAAAACTACATTGAAAAGCGCTTTGGCACGCACCCCGTCGCCGAGGCCGTCTAGCCCCCATGGTTGAAAAAACAGTTGCCGCTGTGGCGGAGAAGCCTCCTTTGGCGAGGATGGAAAAACTCACTGCCGTCAAAGGCATGAACGACATCCTGCCACCCGAATCGGGCCGCTGGGAATGGTTCGAGGCCAAAGTCCGCGCACTGATGGCGCGCTATGCCTACGCCAATGTACGCACGCCCATCGTCGAGCCAACGGCGCTGTTCGTGCGTGGCCTGGGTGAAGTGACCGACATTGTCGAGAAGGAGATGTATTCCTTCGTCGACTCGATGAATGGCGACAAGCTGACGCTGCGCCCTGAAGCGACGGCAGGTATTGTTCGCGCGATGGTCGAGCACAACGCGCTGTACAACGGGCCGATGCGAGTTTGGTCGGCAGTACCTCTGTTTCGCCACGAAAGGCCGCAGAAGGGGCGTTACCGCCAGTTTCACCAGATCGATGTCGAAGCCTTGGGTTTTGCCGGCCCCGATGTAGACGCCGAGCAGATACTGATGTGCCGCGCGCTGCTGCACGACCTGGGCATCCCGATGGAGCATGTGAGGCTTGAGTTGAACAGTCTGGGCCAGCCCAGCGAGCGCATGGCGCATCGCGCTGCGCTGATTGCGCACTTTGAGGCGCATGCTGACATACTGGACGAAGATGCCAAGCGCCGTCTGCACAGCAATCCGCTGCGTATCCTCGACACGAAGAATCCCGCCATGCAGGCGATTGTCGAAGCGGCCCCGCAGCTGATGGACTTCCTGGGCGAAGCCTCGCTGGCTCACCTGAATGCGGTACGGGCAGTACTCGATGCGGTGGGTGTGGCCTATCGAATCAATCCCCGGCTGGTGCGCGGCATGGATTACTACAACCTGACCGTGTTTGAATGGATTACCGACAAGCTCGGCTCTCAAGGCACGGTCTGCGGCGGCGGCCGTTACGACGGCCTGTTTGAACAGCTCGGCGGCAAGCCTACGCCCGCCGTTGGCTGGGGTATGGGTGTGGAGCGTATGTTGCTGCTGCTTGAGGCTGTCGGGGTGATGCCGCCGGCGGGCGCGCCCGACGTCTACGCTGTTGTGCCGTCGCCGCAGGAGATGCCGGCCGCGATGGTCGCTTGTGAAGCCTTGCGTGCCGTGGGCGTCAACGTGCAGATGCACGCCGGCACAGGGGAGGGCATGGGCAGCATGAAATCCCAGTTCAAGAAGGCTGATGCCAGCGGCGCACGGTATGCGTTGATTTTTGGTGAAACCGAACTCGCCCAAGGCTGTGTCGCCGTGAAACCCTTGAGGGGTGAAAAAGAGCAAGCCCAGCAGGCCCAAGTGCTCCAGCCGCTGAGTGATGTGGCAGCCTGGGCCCATACCCTGCACGGCTAAGCCGGCAAGCTGTAGGTCATCCGGGCGCTCGTCCCGGGCCTCTACAATCACCCCAACTCAATCCGCGCCGTCACAGGGCAGAACAAGAAGACTTTTATGGCAAAACACCTCGATTTGGAAGAACAGGAACAGCTTGATGAGCTCAAGCATTTCTGGAAGCAGTACGGCGACCTGATTACCTGGACGCTGATTGTTGTGTTCGGCGCTTTTGCGGCCTGGAACGGGTATCAGTACTGGCAGCGTGACCAGGCTGCGAAGGCCTCCGTCATGTTCGACGAGGTTGAGCGCTCTGTGGGGTCGGGTGACATGGCAAGAATTGATCGTTCGCTGACGGATATGAAAGATCGTTTTGGCGGCACCAGCTACGCGCAGCAGGCCGCCTTGTTGGCGGCCCGGGCTTATTACGACAAGGGAAACATTGACGCCTCACGCGCTGCTTTGGCCTGGGTGGCCGAAAAGTCATCCGACGAAGGCTACAAAGCTGTTGCCCGCTTGCGCCTGGCTGGTTTGTTGCTTGAAAAGAAGGCGTATGACGAAGCGCTTCAGCAGGTTTCTGGCGCTTTCCCCAAGAGCTTTGCGGCGTTGGCGGCTGATCGTCGCGGCGACATTTTTTCGGCCCAGGGGAAGAAGGCCGAAGCCAAGGCAGAGTATGAGAAGGCCTACAAAGAACTTGACGAACGTACGGAATACCGGCGTCTTGTCGAAGTCAAACTGAATGCGCTGGGCGTCGATCCTGCGCAGGCTAAACCCACAACTACAGTACCGAACTCCGAGGTGAAGAAATGATTTATCAGTCTTTTAGGCCTCTAGCCCAAGTGGTACGTGCGTACCCAGCTATTATTTTGATAGCGGCTCTGGGCGGCCTCGGTGGATGCTCTTTTTTTGGCGGCGGCCCTGCCAAGCCACAGCCGGCCGAACTTCAACCGGTGAGCGGTCTCGTATCCGCACGCCAGGTTTGGAGCAGCCGCGTAGGAAAGGTCGACTTCCCGCTGGAAACCGGCGTTTCGGGTACCAGCGTGGCGGTTGCAAGCGGCGACGGCACCGTGGCGCTGCTTGATACCCAAACCGGCCGCGACTTCTGGCGCCTGGCACTGAACACTTCGCTGGCCGCAGGCGCGGGTAACGATGGCAAGGTTGTTGCCGTGGTGAGCAAGGCCAATGAAGTGATTGCCTTGCAGGACGGCAAAGAACTGTGGCGCCAGAAGCTGGCGGCCCAGGCCTTCACGGCTCCTTTCGTCGCCGGTGGCCGCGTTTTTGTATTGGCGGCAGATCGCTCGGTCAATGCATTTGACGGGCAAACCGGTCGCAAACTCTGGACGCAACAGCGCCCTAATGAGCCCCTTGTCCTGCGCCAGTCCGGCGTGATGCTCGCGGTTGGAGACACGCTGGTGGTTGGCCTCGGCGGCCGGCTGGCGGGCCTGAATCCTTCCAACGGCGGTATTCGCTGGGAAGCCCCCATCGCCACACCACGCGGCATCAATGACGTGGAGCGACTTGTTGATCTGGTCGGCCGGGTGAGCCGCCAGGGCGACGTTGTCTGCGCCCGGGCTTTTCAGGCCAGCGTCGGATGTGTCAACGCCGCGCGCGGCAACCTGCTCTGGACCAAGCCTGCCAACGGCGTGCAGGGTGTCGATGGCGATGACCGCTTTCTGTTCGGTACCGAGGCAGATGGAACAGTCAATGCATGGCGCCGTACCGATGGTGAGCGCGCCTGGTCCACGGACCGCCTGCGCTACCGCAGCCTTTCCGCTCCGCTGGTCATCGGCCGGTCGATTGCCATTGGCGATTTTTCGGGCTATGTCCATCTCCTGTCGCGTGAAGACGGCTCCCTGCTCAACCGACTGCCAACCGACGGCACGGCCATTGCCGCTACACCCGTGCTGGCGGGCAATACGTTGATTGTTGTTACTCAGGGCGGCGGCATTTACGGCTTTCAGCCCCAATAAGGACTGCGGTCCACCCAGAAACTGATTGATGAAACCTGTCATTGCGCTAGTCGGCCGCCCCAATGTGGGCAAATCGACGCTTTTTAACCGGCTGACCAAGACGCGGGATGCGATCGTGGCCGATTTCGCCGGTCTGACACGGGATCGTCATTACGGTAACGGAAAGCTGGGCCCTCACGAATACATCGTGATCGACACGGGCGGATTCGAACCCGATGCGACCACCGGCATTTACAAGGAAATGGCCAAGCAGACCCGTCAGGCGGTCGCTGAAGCTGACGTGGTGGTCTTTGTGGTGGATGCCCGAGCCGGCATCAGCGCGCAAGACCACGACATCGCCAACTACCTGCGCAAGCTGGGCAAGCCGACCGTGCTGACGGCCAACAAGGCTGAAGGCATGACCGAAGGCGTGCAGCTGTCCGAGTTTTTCGAGCTCGGCCTGGGTGAAGTGCTGGCAGTGTCTGCCTCGCATGGTCAGGGTATGCGTACGCTGGTCGATATGGCGCTGGAGCCCCTCGATCTGCCTGACCCCGACGAAGAGGTTGAGCCGCAAGATCCTTCCGTCATTCGTCTGGCTGTAGCGGGACGCCCGAATGTGGGGAAATCGACGCTGATCAACACCTGGCTGGGCGAAGAGCGGCTGGTGGCGTTTGACCTACCTGGCACGACCCGTGACACCATTTCGGTGCCTTTTGAACGGGCAGGGCAAAAATTCGAGCTGATCGACACCGCCGGGCTGCGCCGCAAAGGCAAGGTTTTCGAGGCCATCGAGAAGTTTTCAGTGGTCAAGACGCTTCAGGCTATTGAAAATGCCAACGTCGTTCTGCTGTTATTGGATGCGACCCAGGGCGTGACGGACCAGGACGCGCATATCGCCGGTTACATCCTTGAAAGTGGCCGCTCCGTGGTGGTCGCCGTCAACAAGTCCGACGCGATTGACTCTTATCAGCGTGAACTGCTTGAGCGCTCCATCGAAACCCGGCTGGGGTTTCTCAAATTCGCGTCAATTCACCCCATCTCAGCCATCAAGCGGCAAGGCCTGGGGCCGGTCTGGAAGTCCATCGTGCAGGCCCACGCATCGGCCAACCGCAAGATGTCAACCCCGGTGCTGACGCGGCTGCTGCTGGAGGCGGTTCAGTTTCAGCAACCCCAGCGCTCCGGCGTTTTCCGTCCCAAGATGCGATATGCGCACCAGGGCGGCATGAATCCGCCCATCATCATCATTCACGGCAACTCGCTTGAACACGTGACCGAGTCATACAAACGCTACCTTGAAGGGCGCTTCCGCAAAGAGTTCGACCTGGTAGGAACCCCCTTGCGCATCCAGATGAAAAGCTCCCACAACCCTTTTAAGGACAAGGAATCGGCCTAGGACTACATGACCCGGCCCACGCCCTGTGGTAAGGTCAAGTTCTATTAACTTTTGAACACGGAAAATATCGTGAGCAATAACAAAGGTCAGCTCTTGCAGGACCCATTTCTCAACACCTTGCGTCGCGAGCATGTTCCTGTTTCCATTTATCTCGTCAACGGGATTAAATTGCAGGGCCAGATCGAGTCCTTCGATCAATATGTGGTTCTGCTTCGCAACACTGTGACCCAAATGGTCTACAAGCATGCGATTTCCACCATCGTTCCAGGCCGCGCCGTGAATTTCGCGACCAGCGAGTCTGAAGAAAGCCCCGCCAGCTGAGTTCGTATGATGCGCCGGTGAAATCCAAACCCCTCGTTCTTTTGGTGGGGGTCGATTTGGGGCTCCCGAACTTTGATGCTGATCTGCAGGAACTGGGGTTGCTCGCGCAAACAGCCGGTCTGCTGCCTGTTGCGCGCGTCACCTGCAAACGCCGGGCTCCTGACGCGGCTCTTTTTATCGGAACGGGCAAGGCAGACGAGATCAAGCTGCTTGCGCTGGACACGGGGGCGACCGAGGTCTTGTTTGACCAGTCCCTGAGCCCTGCGCAGCAGCGTAATCTTGAACGGCACCTGGACATGCCGGTCAATGACCGGACGCTGCTCATCCTTGAAATATTTGCCCAGCGGGCACGTAGCCACGAAGGCAAGCTGCAGGTGGAGCTGGCCAGGCTGCAATACATGTCCACACGCCTCGTACGCAGGTGGTCCCACCTGGAGCGGCAGACGGGCGGCGCGGGTGTGCGCGGCGGCCCCGGTGAAAAGCAGATCGAGCTCGACAAGCGCATGATCGGAGATGCCATCAAGCGCACCAAGGAGCGCCTGGCAAAGGTCAAAAAGCAGCGGCAAACCCAACGAAAGCAGCGGGAACGCCGTAACTCTTTCACGATTTCCCTGGTCGGCTATACCAATGCCGGCAAATCAACCTTGTTCAATGCGCTCGTCAAGGCACGGGCCTATGCCGCAGACCAGCTGTTCGCCACGCTGGACACCACGACAAGGCAGCTCTACCTCGGGGACGCCGCGCGTTCTGTCTCCCTGTCGGACACCGTGGGCTTCATACGGGATTTGCCGCACGGGCTGATAGACGCCTTTGCCGCGACGCTGCAGGAAGCGGCGGATGCCGATCTGCTGCTGCATGTGGTGGATGGCGCCAACCCCGAGTACCTGGAGCAAATCGAGCAGGTTCAGCGTGTGCTCTCAGAGATCGGAGCCGCCGATGTGCCGCAGATACTGGTGTTCAACAAGCTGGATGCTATTGAAAAGGACAGCTTGCCCCTGCACATGAAAGACCTGTTCGATCTGAGGGATGCATTTGAAGGCTCCAGCCGAAGTGTGGACCGCGTCTTCGTGAGCGCCCAGACGGGCGAAGGACTGCCGCTTCTGCGGGCATTGCTGGCTGACTGCGCGGCAAGTCCGCCGATTGAGGAAATACCCCAAGCTATTGAGGACCTTGCCTGATCCGGCGGTTTCATTAGGCACAATGTCGGTTACTGAAAAAAAGCGAGTTTGATCCCATGAATCTGAACCCCGTGCTGCAGACGCTGACGGCCTTGCCAGGCCGAATCCGGCAACGCGCCCAAGGCATGTTCAACCTCAACGATCCGCGCTGGGGCCGGGATGAGGATAAGCCTTCGCCTGATGAGGCCAAGCCCGAAGTGCCGCGCGAGGACAAGGAGCCGCCCAGGCAAGCCAATCGTCCGCAAGGGCAGGGGCCCAATCAAGGCCCGCCTGACCTGGATGAACTCTGGCGGGATTTCAACCGCAAGCTTGGCGGCCTTTTCGGCGGGGGCAAGAACAGCGCCAGCCGCGGGGGTTTCGGCCGCGGCAACGGCGGAAACAACGGTGGCAATGGCGGCGGGTTTCAGCCTGACATGAAAAGTGCCGGCATTGGCGTGGGGCTGATTGGCAGCGTCGCCGTGTTGATCTGGCTGGGAACTGGCTTTTTTATTGTCCAGGAAGGCCAGCAGGCCGTCATCACCCAATTCGGCAAATACCATTCGACCGTGGGCGCAGGTTTCAACTGGCGCATGCCTTATCCCGTTCAGCGCCATGAAATCGTGGTGGTCACGCAGATCCGCTCTGTGGATGTAGGCCGTGACGTCATCATCAAGGCCACGGGGCTTCGCGATTCCGCCATGCTGACTGAAGACGAGAACATCGTCGAGATCAAGTTCGCCGTGCAATACCGCCTGAACGATGCACGCGCTTATTTGTTTGAGAGCAAGGATCCGGCCGCCGCCGTGGTTCAGGCCGCAGAAACAGCCGTTCGTGAAGTGGTCGGAAAAATGAAGATGGATCTGGCTCTTGCCGAAGAGCGCGACCAGATCGGGCCGCGCGTGCGCGCATTGATGCAAACCATCCTCGACCGCTACAAGGTCGGCGTGGAAGTCGTCGGTATCAACCTGCAGCAAAGCGGCGTACGCCCACCCGAGCAAGTGCAGGCGGCCTTCGACGATGTTCTCAAGGCCGGCCAGGAGCGCGAGCGCGCCAAGAATGAAGCGCAGGCCTACGCCAACAACGTGATTCCGCGTGCTGTGGGCTCTGCCTCCCGCCTCAAGGAAGAATCCGAGGCCTACAAGGCCAAAATCGTTGCGCAAGCCCAGGGTGATGCACAACGCTTTCGCTCTGTGCTGGCCGAATACCAGAAGGCGCCGCAGGTCACACGCGACCGTATGTACACCGACACGATGCAACAGGTTTATTCCAGCGTCACCAAGGTGCTGGTGGAATCCCGCCAGGGCTCCAACCTCCTGTACCTGCCGTTGGACAAAATCATGCAAATGACAGCGCAAGGTGACGCGGCCATCACTGGTGAAGCGTTACTTGCGCCCGGTTCGGCGGCTGCGCCCGCTGCACCGTCAGCACCGATTTCCAGCCTGCCCCTCGATGCCCGCTCCCGCGACGCTGCCCGCTCGCGCGATCGTGAAACACGCTAAGGAAGACGATCGTGAATAGAGTTGGATTTATTGTTTCTTCGCTGCTGGTCATCCTGGCGTTGCTCAGTTCCACGCTGTTTGTGGTCGACCAGCGCCAGTTTGGCGTGGTTTATGCCTTGGGGCAGATCAAGGACGTGGTGACTGAGCCAGGCCTTCACTTCAAGCTGCCGCCGCCGTTCCAGAATGTGTCGTACATCGACAAGCGCCTGCTGGTGCTCGACAGCGTTGATGCCGAACCCATGCTGACAGCTGAGAAGCAACGTGTCGTCATTGACTGGTATGTGCGTTGGCGCATCACACAGCCAAGCGACTACATCCGCAATGTCGGGCTGGACGAAAAGGCCGGCGCCAACCAGCTCAACCGCGTGGTTCGCAATGCCTTCCAGGAAGAAATCAACAAGCGGACCGTCAAGGATCTGTTGTCGCTCAAGCGTGAGGCGCTGATGGCCGATGTCAAACGCGAAGTGCAGCAAGCCGTGCAGGGAGCCCAACCATGGGGTATGGATGTGGTTGACGTGCGCATTACGCGTGTGGATTATGTGGAAGCCATCACCGATTCCGTCTATAAGCGCATGGTGGCCGAGCGCCAGCGCGTGGCCAATGAGTTGCGCTCCACCGGCGCTGCCGAAGGCGAAAAAATCCGCGCCGATGCTGACCGCCAGCGCGAAATCACCATTGCCAACGCTTACCGCGACGCGCAAAAGGTCAAAGGCGAGGGCGATGCCGAAGCCGCTCGTGCGTACGCCGAATCATTTGGCCGCGACCCGCAGTTTGCCCAGTTCTACCGCAGCCTTGATGCCTACAAGGCCAGCTTCAACAAGAAAAGTGACGTGATGGTGCTCGACCCGTCGTCCGACTTTTTCAAAGCCATGCGTGGCCCTGGCTCCGGCAGCGGCGCGGCACCCGCCAAAAAATAACAGGTGGACGGCAACACCTTTTGGCAGGCACTGGCCCTGGTGCTGGTGATCGAAGGGCTTTTGCCGTTTATCTCTCCCGGCGGATGGCGCCGCATGTTTGAGCAGATCCTCGCTTTGGGCGACGGCCAGATTCGCTTCTTCGGGCTCTGCAGCATTGTGATCGGCGTGGTACTACTGGCCGTGCTGGCCTGAACTGCATTTTTCATGTCAACGCATAGGGCTTATCAGGCCTGTATTTCTGCCTGAGGGCGTTTCCTGTCCTGGGTCAGCCGAAAACCGGCTTCAAGCCCGGTAAAATGCTGTTTTTAACAGCCCACGAAAATCACAATGCCCGCCTGGTCGTCATCATGGCAATTGCCCGATCAAATTGCCGATGTCCTGCCCTCCGAGGCGCGTCACATCGAGGAGCTGCGCCGCCTGTTTCTGGACACGGCCCGCAGCTACGGCTATGAACTCGTCATGCCGCCGCTGCTGGAACACCTCGAGTCGCTCTTGACTGGTACCGGCGAGGCCCTGGATCTGCAGACTTTCAAGCTTGTCGACCAACTCTCTGGCCGCACTTTGGGTTTGCGCGCCGACACGACGCCCCAGGTGGCCCGCATTGATGCCCATCTGCTCAACCGTAATGGCGTAGCCCGGCTTTGCTATTGCGGCCCCGTGCTGCATACCCGTACTGATCGTCCCCACGCCACCCGTGAACCGCTGCAGTTCGGCGCCGAGATCTACGGCCATGCCGGCCTGGAAGCCGACCTTGAGGCCCAGCAACTGGCGCTTGAAGGACTGAGGGCGGCTGGCGTGACTGAATTGAGCGTTGACATGGCGGACGTTCGCATCGTCAACAGTTTGTTGGCCGGCGCGACCGTCAATACCAGGACACTGGCGCTCATCCACGCCGCACTTGCCGCCAAAGACGCCAGCGAGCTCGGCAGCCTCGTGGCCGGCCTCAAGGATGGTATTTCCGCCGATGCGCGTGAGGGCCTCAAGGCGCTATTGCAGCTTTATGGCGATGAGAAGGTATTGGCCGAGGCCGAAAGAGTCTTGCCGCCCTCAACGGGCCTGAAGGCCGCCTTGCAGAATCTCAAATGGCTGGCCGCCCACACCAGCGGCGAAAAGGGCGACGTCAAGGTCAGCTTTGACTTGGCCGATCTGCGTGGCTACGCTTATTACAGCGGCACCCGCTTTGCTATCTACGGGCAGGGCGCTGAATTGGTCCGCGGCGGCCGTTATGACGAAGTCGGCGCCGTGTTCGGCCGTAACCGTCCGGCGGCAGGTTTCAGCCTGGATTTGAAGGAACTGGTTAGTGTGCTGCCGCCCCGGCCCCTGAAGGCTGCCATTCGCGCGCCCTGGGGTGAAGACGCAGGCCTGCGCGCGGCCATTGCCCGCTTGCGTGCAGATGGCGAAACCGTAGCTTGCGTGTTGCCAGGCCACGAGCATGAAGTCAATGAATTTGATTGCGACCGCGAACTGGCCCATGCGGCCGGTCAATGGGTGGTCCAGCCCCTCAAGAAAGCCGCGTGAGGCCCTGTGCCCCGCCAGGCTTGATCCCAACAAACCTTAACGAGAGTTGAAGATGACAAACAAACAAACCGCAGCCGCGGGCCGCAATGTCGTGGTCGTGGGCACCCAATGGGGCGACGAGGGCAAGGGCAAGCTGGTCGACTGGCTGACCGAGATGTCGCAAGGCGTGGTCCGCTTTCAGGGCGGCCACAATGCAGGCCACACGCTGGTGATCAACGGCGTGAAGACAGCGTTGCACCTGATCCCCAGCGGCATCATGCGTCCGGGCGTGAAGTGCTACATCGGCAACGGCGTGGTGCTGTCGGCCGCCAAGCTGTTTGAAGAGATTGAGGGGCTTGAAAAAGCCGGCGTTGAGGTGCGTTCGCGCCTGCGCGTCAGCGAAGCCTGCCCGCTGATCCTGCCTTTCCACGTCGCGCTGGATGTCGCTCGCGAAGCCTATCGCGAGAAGGGCGGCACGAGCAAGATTGGCACCACTGGCCGCGGCATCGGCCCCGCCTACGAAGACAAAATCGCCCGCCGTGCCCTGCGCGTGCAAGACCTTAAGTATCCTGACCGCTTTGCCGCCAAACTGCGCGAGCTGCTGGACCTGCACAACTTCGTGCTGACCGGCTACCTGCATGCACCCGCCGTTGATTTTGACACCGTGTACGCCGAAGCTATGCGCCACGCCGAGCTGCTCAAGCCCATGATGGCGGACGTCTCGCGCGAACTCAACGACGCCAACGAGGGCGGCGCCAACCTGCTGTTCGAAGGCGCGCAAGGCACCTTGCTCGACGTTGACCACGGCACTTACCCTTATGTCACTTCCAGCAACTGCGTAGCCGGCAATGCCGCCGCCGGCGCCGGCGTGGGCCCGGGCATGCTGCATTACATCCTGGGCATTACCAAGGCCTATTGCACCCGAGTGGGCGGCGGGCCTTTCCCGACCGAACTCGACTGGGAAAAACCGGGCACCGTGGGTTATCACCTCAGCACCGTGGGCGCTGAAAAAGGCGTAACCACCGGACGCAGCCGCCGCTGCGGCTGGTTTGACGCCGCGCTGCTCAAGCGCTCGGCCCAGGTTAATGGACTGTCGGGCCTGTGCATCACGAAACTCGACGTGCTCGATGGCATCGATGAACTCAAACTTTGCACTGGCTACGAGCTTGACGGCCACATCACCGACATCCTGCCCATGGGCGCCGAAGAGATCGAGCGCTGCAAGCCGATTTACGAAACCCTGCCAGGCTGGAGCCAGAGTACGGTGGGTGTGACGCAATACGACAAGCTGCCGGCGGCCGCCCAAAAGTACCTGCACCGGATTGAAGAGGTGACGGGCGTACCTATCCACATGGTCTCCACCAGCCCGGACCGCGACCACACCATCCTGCTGCGCAATCCCTACGCGGCCGCCTAGGCAGACGGCCAGAAATTTAGCCAAAAAGGCTTGTAGCCAAATACGCACGAGCACCGGCAGCTATTAAATCAGGAGCAACCCCATGTTGACAGAAGACGGCAAGCATCTCTATGTGAGCTATGACGAATACCACAACCTGATTGAAAAACTGGCGATCAAGATCCACCAGTCCGACTGGAAGTTCGACACCATTCTGTGCCTGGCCCGTGGCGGCCTGCGACCCGGCGACATCCTGTCGCGTATCTTCGACAAGCCGCTGGCCATCATGTCCACCAGTTCGTACCGTGCTGACGCCGGCATGACACAGGGCAACCTCGACATCGCCCGTTTCATCACCACCCCCAAGGGCGAGATCGCCGGCAAGGTGCTGCTGGTTGATGACCTGGCTGATTCGGGCCACACGCTCAACGCCGTGATCCACCAGCTCAAGAACAACTACAAGCCCATCACCGAGCTGCGCAGCGCCGTGATCTGGACCAAAGGCGTTTCCACCTTCCAGCCCGACTATTCGGTCGAGCTGCTGCCCACCAACCCGTGGATTCACCAGCCTTTCGAAGGCTATGACTCGCTCTCGCCTGAGCAGCTCATGGCCAAATGGAAGATTTAGCGGCGTCGGATACGTCGGTTTGACACCGATCAGCACCGCATGATGCAAAGTCCGCCGGCCTTGCCGTCTGTTGACGGACCGCAGAACTGGAAATCGCTTCAAACTGGAGCACCCGCTGGTTTGGCTGCTTGGCTTTTCATCATTCTGGCGATCCTGTTCATGATTTGCAGTGGCGGGTTCTTCGCTTTTCTGGGCCGTGGGGCGCGCGATCCCTGGCTATCAGCGCTTCTCCTTGGCGGCGGCGCATTCATGGCGATTTTCCCTATATGGATAACGCTATGGGTTTCCCAGCATGGCAGTTTCAATTTCGACATCAATCAAAAGACACAGCGCGTTCGCAAGTGGAAAACTTCTCTCTTTCTCAAGAGAAGTTTTGACGAGTACGCTTACGATGATTTCCGTGCGGTTCGATCAGTGCAAAAAATCGAAGAGGACACGTGCCGGGTGGTCGTTGAGCTGCTTTTCAAGGCAACGAAGCCAGCCCTAGACGTTGGACGCTTCAATGCGATACCCCCTGGTGCATCCCTCTGGCGAAGGTACTCCAACAAAATGCACGGCATGTACACCGAAAGTCCAAGGGGTAGGGCCTTGCGCCAGGAGCTGGCGAAGTTGATGGGCATCACAGATGCCGGCTATTTCGACCGGGAGCAATGAGGTGACGCAGGCCGCAAATCCATGCGTCCTGGATGGTTGAACGACCCTCAAACGAAGCATTGAGCAAGATCGGAAAACTGCCGTAATATCGCTTCATGAGCGATTCTTCATCCGATATTTCCACCCAACTGATCCACCATCCCTACAAGCCCCCCGCCGGGTTTGATTCGATTCCGCCTGGGGTCTACAAGGCTTCCACCATCGCCTTTCCTTCCGTCGCCGCGCTGCGCAGCCGCGATTGGAAGCACAAGACCGGCTACACCTACGGCCTGCACGGCACGCCGACCACCTTTACGCTCGAAGAGCGTATTGCGACGCTGGAAGGCGGCAAGCACTGCACCCTGGTGCCCAGCGGTCTGGCGGCAGTGGTGCTGGTGGGCATGGCGCTGCTCAAGGCCGGCGACGAGCTGTTAATCCCCGACAACGTCTATGGGCCCAACAAAGCTTTCGCGCAGGGCGAGTTGGCCGCCTGGGGCATCACGCACAACTTCTACGATCCCATGAACCCCGCCGATCTGGCCACCAAGCTGAGCGCCAAAACCCGGCTGGTGTGGATTGAGGCGCCGGGCTCCATCACGCTGGAGTTTCCCGACATGCCCGCGTTGATTGCAGCCGTCAAGGCGCACAAGGATGCTCACCCTGGCGGCATTGTGACCGCGCTGGACAACACCTGGGGCGCGGGTCTGGCCTTCAACGCGTTTGATCTGGGTATCGACATTTCGGCCCAGGCCCTGACGAAATACCCCAGCGGCGGCGCCGACGTGCTGATGGGCTCCGTCGTCACGCGCGATGAGGCGCTGCACCACCTGGTTCACTTTTGCCATATGCGGGTGGGTTACGGCGTGAGCGGCAATGATGCGGAGCTGGTGCTGCGCGGCCTCAACAGCATCGCTTTGCGCTATGCGGCCCAGGATGCCGCCACGCGCGAGCTGGCCGGCTGGCTGCAAACCCAGCCTCAAATCGCCGCCGTGCTGCACCCGGCCTTGCCCGGCTCGCCCGGCCATGAGGCGTGGAAGCGCGACTGCACGGGCGCCGCCTGCCTGGTGAGTGCCGTGTTCAAGCCCGAATTCACGCAGGCGCAGATTGACAGGTTTTGTGACAGCCTCAAGCTTTTCAAGCTGGGTTACAGCTGGGCTGGCCCCATGAGCCTCTGCGCGCCTTACGACATCCCGGCTCTGCGTACGATGCCGTGGCCTTACAAAGGCGGCCTGGTGCGCTTTTCGGTGGGGCTGGAGGCCGTAGCGGATCTGCAGGCTGACATTACGCAGGCCCTGGAAAAAGCTTGATATTGGCTGAGAACCTGTTGACGGTCTAAACGGGGCCGCGCAAGCACCTTCTCGGGATGGGGTGCAAGGCGCGGTGCGACGCCCATAGTTCATCTATGGGCTAGCGCCGCAACGCCGCAGACCGCCCGAGAAGGCGCTTGCCCTCCGGGTTGGGGTGAAATCGGGCGATTGAGCCAGCCAGGCCCTTGCATGGGCATTAGCCCATGCGGCGTGCCCGGTCGGCCCACTCATCCCGATTGCACCCCAACGCGGCCCCGTTTAGACCGTCAACAGGTTCTCCAATGCAGTACAGTAAGGGCTACTTATTCACGAAAGCACGCAGTGGCAACTCCCAATTACTCTTACGAAAAGCGCCAGAAAGAGCTTGCGAAAAAACGCAAAAAAGAAGAAAAGCTCAAGC
>Ga0136846_1237453_pt1 | contig 29950 bp, 19 predicted proteins | sample HopSoiMetagenom2_FD_96841 | JGI IMG/M metagenome (GOLD analysis project Ga0136846, IMG submission 96841) | Grasslands soil microbial communities from Hopland, California, USA - 2 Assembly 2016 (version 4) | ecosystem: Environmental > Terrestrial > Soil > Grasslands | place: USA: Hopland...
CCCATCGCGGCCTTTCCGGTGCTCGCCAAGGTCGGCGGCGTGGTGGTGGGCCAGCCCGACGGGTTTCCGGGACCGCTGGCGGTGTCGCGCCTGGCTCCGGATACGGTCGCGGCCGTCACCGCGCTCTGCACGCATCAGGGCTGCACAATCCTGCCCGGCGGCCCGGGCTATGCGTGCCCGTGCCACGGTTCCACCTACAAGCTCGACGGCAGCCTGGTGCAGGGCCCGGCCACGACCGGGCTCCCGCTCTATCCCACCACGTTCGACGGCGTCACGGTCACCGTGTCGACCACGCCGACGACCTAGGGCCGACTACTGAGGATGGATCTGACCCCGGATCTCGCCGCCGGGGTTGGCGCTGCTGTGGACTTGCGCGTAGGCGTTGCCCGCCTTCATCGCATTGATCAGCCCCGCCAGGTCTCCCTTGGCGATGGTGATGGTTCCGCCGGTGGCCGCGCCGACCTGCGCCGAGGTGAACGAGCCGCTGAAGGTGTCGGCGGTCTTCCCGGTGACCAACTGCGGGAAGGGAACCGACACCTGACCCGCGACGTCGGCGGTGCCCGCGTGGATGTGCGAGAGCGTGGAGCCGGCGGAAAGGCCCGTATACGTGACGACGAAGTTGACGGTCGTCTGCGTGCTGTCCACGGTGAAGGTGGCCGTGCCGGTTGCAGGCGAACTGTTGGCGGCGGGTTTCTCGTTCGCCGCGTTCATCTGCGCGACGTAGGTTGTGGTGTTGCTGTCCGATCCTCCACAGGCGATCGCTAGCGGCAACGCGAGCAGGCAGATCTTCCGCATGGTCTCTCCTTGGGTGTAGGGGGTCCCCGGGGCGGTAAGACAGCGCAAACCTTTCGCAGATTCACGCCGCACTGCGGCATGCCTGCAGTCTGAACGGATCAATCTCCACCTGCTTGAAGCCTCAGCGCAGCGTGGCGCCGGTGGTTCCACCCTTTTTCTGCTGGGCGATCCACCCGTCGATGCGCCGGTCCAGCACGTCCAGCGGCATCGCCCCGCCCGAGAGCAGCTCGTCGTGGAAGCCGCGGATGTCGAACCTCGCGCCCAGCGCCTTTTTCGCCCGCTCCCGCAGCTCGAGGATGCGCAGTTGCCCCATCTTGTATCCGAGCGCTTGCGCGGGCCAGGCCATGTAGCGGTCGGTCTCGCTCTGCACCTCCGGCTCGTCGATGCCGGAGTTCTCGTGGAAGTAGTCCACCACTTGTTGCCGGGACCACTTCTTGAAATGGAACCCGGTGTCGGCGACCAGCCGGATGGCACGCAGCAGGTCGTCCTGGAGGTGCCCGTACATGCTGTAGGGATCCTGGTAGAAGCCGGCGTCCTCGCCCATCCGCTCCGAGTAGAGCGCCCAGCCCTCGATGAAGGCGACGTAGAAGGCGTGCTGGCGGAACTTGGGCAGGGTGGGCAGCTCCTGCGCGATGGAGATTTGCAAGTGATGTCCGGGCACGCCCTCGTGGTACGCGGTGGTTTCCACGTCCAGCGTGGTGCGCTTCTCGTAGTCGCCGGTGTTGACCATGACGTGGCCGGGGCGCTTGCCGTCGGGCGTGCCGTCCACGTACTGCGCGCCCGAGGCTTCCTTCTCGCGGTACGCCTCGACGGGCAACACCTCCACCTTGGCCTTGGGCAGCCGCCCGAAGAACTGCGGGAGCTTCGCCCACATCTGATCGATGTACTTGCGATACAGGTCCAGCATCTCCTCCCGCGACCTGGGGTGCAGCGCCGGATTCTTCTGGATGGAGGCCTCCAGCGACTTGCAGTCCTTGAAGCCCAGCCTGGTCGCGATCTCCAGCATCCGCTCCCGGTCCTTCGCCACCTCGCGCAGGCCCAACTGATGGATCTCCTCGGGTGACATGCGGGTGGTCGTGGACTGCTCCACGGCATAGGCGTAGCGGTCGGCGCCGTCGGCGAGAGCCCAGATCCCCGGTTCGGCGCGGCCCTTGGGCGCGTATTCCTGAAGGACGAATCTGGTGAAGCGCTGGTACGCCGGCTTGATGCCGTCGCGGATGGCCGCCAGCATCTGCCCGCGGATGCGCTGCTTGTCGGCGTCGGAGAAGGAGGCGGGCAGCTTCTTGATCGGCTCGAAGAAGGGATTCTCCTCCGGCGCGACCTCGGCGATCTTGGCGGACTGGCGAGCGACCTGCTCGAGCAGGATGCGCGGCGGCATCAGCTTGTCGGCCATGCCCTTCTTCATCATCTCGGTGATCTGCGCGAAGGCGGTGGGCAGCTGCCGCAAGCGCGAGATGTAGTCGTCGTAGTCCTTCACCGTCTCGAAGGAGAGCACCGAGACCAGCTGCGGCGCGTTGATGTGCAGGCCGCCGAACTGCGTGACCGGCATCTCCCAGTCCTTGAACCGCACGCCCGCCAGGCCCTCCTCGATCTGCCGCACCATCAAGGCGTGGTTCAGCGCCTCCTGCTCGGGAAAGCCGGCGACGCTCACGCCCTTGAAGCGCGAGAGGAACTGGCGCTGCGCCTCGATGTCCTGCAGCACCGCCTTCTCGGAGAAGTCGCTGATGCGATCGTTGTAGCGCTTGTCGCCGAGGATGGACGCCCACTCTGGATTCGTCCGCATCGTGTATTCCCAGTGCTCGTCGAGCAGGGAAGCGAGCTGTTTGCGCCGGGCGTCGAGGTCTTGCGGCGCGGCGGTCTGCGCCGCGAGGGCGGCCATCAGGATCAGCAGATGAGGCATGGGCCGCCTACGTAGCAGGCGGGCGCGAATTTCGCCCCTCCCACATGCGCCGCACAAAGCCCACCTTGCCGCATGCGCGAATGCGGACGGAGAAGGAAAAGGAAATTGGCGATCGGGAGCAACTCGTCTAGAGCATGGGACGCCTGGCGCGCTTCCGCGCCGAAAGCGAGGAACGAATGAACTGGAAGTGGATCTCCGCGGTGTCGCTGGGCGCGGCGCTGCTCGCCGCGGCGCCGGTCCAGGCCGCTGGCTGCAAGAAGGATTCGGACTGCGGGTCGAGCCAGACCTGCTCGAAGGGCACCTGCGTGGTGAAGGCAGCCAGCAAGGCTGCCGCCTCCGCCAGCAAGGCGGCCAACGACACCAGCAACGCGGTGGCCCCGACCAACGCCATCAACGCGGGAACCAAGCGCACCGGCATCATCGGATGGGGCGGGCTCGGGCTCTACAGCGTCGGCGGCAGCGGCGCCTTTGCGCTGCACGTGGGCGGCGCGGTCAACCTCATGCCGCTCACTCCTGACCTCCCGCTGGTCGCCTGGGGCGACTTCGGCATGGGCTTCTTCTCAGGGGGAACGGCGTTCCCCATCAAGCTCGGCGCGGGCGTCCGTTACGACAAGGCCGGCCCCATGCAGCTCCTCGCCGGCGCGGCCTTCACGGTGATGCCAACCACCGTGTCGGTCACGCCAGTGGGCGTCGCGCTGATGGGCATGATCCTCTATCCGCTCCCCCAGCTGAACCCGAACCTCTCGGCCCAGCTGCAGATCGGCTACGACATCCTCTCCGACGGCTTCGGCACCTTCGAGTTCACGGTGGGCGCGGGCTGGGCGTTCTAGCAAGATCGACGCACCCGAAATCCGGCGGGGCGCGCCGGCGAGACACTCCGGCGCGCCGCCTTCTTTTCAGCAGGGCCGCCGCATCAGGCCGCAGAACAACGAGTACACGGCCCGCGCATGAACGCCTCCGGCCCGCGCGGGCCCTTCGGTGCACCGTCCCGCGACACAGGCGATATCCAGCGCCGCCGCCGCCTCACAGAATTCACCCCGGGCGATGGCATAGGCGAAGCTCTTTCCTGCAGGCGCCGTGTTGGAGTTCGAGTTCGGGCTCCGGTTCGGGATTACTCCGCCGTCGCCATCTCGGGGTTGATTCCCCCCGTCCAACTCCCCGTCGGCGCCGCCTCCGGCGGCAAGCACCTCGCCGGCACCATGACGGGCGGCGGCAGCGGGCAACTGGTGCACGGCCCGCGTAGCGGAATGACCAGATGCTGTCCGAGGCGAAGGGTGGTGGTGCGCCGTCCCAGGTGGTTGACCTTCTTGATCGCCACCACGCTGGTCTTGTACCGCGCCGCGATCGCGCCCAGCGTATTGCCGCGCTTGACCACGTGCACCGCGAGGTTCTGGTCGGGCCGCGTCGCCAACAGCGGCTGGATGCGCCGTCCCAACTCCTGCGAGCGCGGCGCATAGAAGCGCACGTGGAAGTGGTCCCTGTGGTTCCGCGCGTGCTTCACCACCTGCGAGAACACCCTCGAAAGCCACACCGGATTCTCGCCCTGCGAGATGGCGTACGCGCGCAGCACCTTCTGGATGGAGCGGTCCACCAGGATCATCTGCACGTCGGTCTGGGTGATCAGCTCGCGCAGCAGCGCCCAGTTGCGCGGCAGGTCCACGAACCGCTCGCGGTGCGCGACCCGGCCCGGGAACGCGTCATTCTTGTAGAAGAGGCCGATGTCCGCATCGCGCCCCGACTGGTGCGAGCGGTGCGGTCTCAGGTATCCGCCGTCGCGGGCGCTGATGTGGCTGATGCGCCCCGGGGCCGAATCGGGGAACTCGCTGTGCACCGCGCGCAGCACCAGCGCCAGCGCCTCGATGGTCTCGCTCGCGCCCCAGGAAAGATCGGGCCGCTCGCAGCGCCAGGCGGGATCGGCGGGCATGTGCACCGCATTGATCATCCGCCCGCGATCGGCGAAGCCCACCGAGATGCTGCCCAGCGACGCGAGGTCCTCCTTGAACTGCCGCGCCAGCTGCTCGTCGGTGAGGTCGCGCGTGTAGAGCAGCTCCGGACTCACCGGCTGCGCAGTGGCGGATTCCGCCTCCTCCGGTCCTTCATCCCCCGACTCGTCGGGAGTTTCCGTCGTCTGGGCGAGCGCAACCAGGAGCGCGAGCAGCAGGTGCATTGGCATAGATTAACTGAACCCCCGCGGATTCCTGCATGAATTTATCGAGTGACCCCGCCCTACCCCCGACCACCCGCTGCAATGAAAGCACGCACCTTGACCTCCAGTAAAGTGAGGGGCAGCGCGCCGTCGCCGAGCACCAGGTCGTGGAAGGCGCGCACGTCGAAGCGCGGGCCCAGCTCTTTCGTCGCAAGCGCGCGAAGCTCTTTGATTTTCAGCTCACCGATTTTGTATGCCAACGCCTGTCCGGGCATGACGATGTAGCGATCGATCTCCACCGTGATGTCGTGCTCGGTCTTGGCGGAGTTCTGCACGAAGTAGTCGATGGCCTGCTGCCGGGACCAGTCCATCGAGTGCATTCCCGTGTCCACGACCAGGCGCACAGCGCGCCACATTTCATAGGTGAGCTGGCCGAACTTCGAATACGGATCCTGGTACACCCCCAACTCGCGCCCCAGGCTCTCCGCGTAGAGACCCCAGCCTTCGACGAAGGCGACGTAGCGCGCCTGCTTGCGGAACTCCGGCACCCCGGTGAGCTCCTGCTGCAGCGCGATCTGGAGATGGTGTCCAGGCACCGACTCGTGCAGCGTGAGCGCCTCCATCTCCCATTTGGGCCGCGTCTCCAGCTTGTAGGTGTTGACGAAGTAGCTCCCGGCGCGGTGCGCCTCTGGCGAGCCGGGGCGGTAGTACGCCGTGGTCTGCGAGGGCGCGGAGAAGGCGGGGATCTCCACCACGCCGTACGGCAGCCGCGGCAGCTTGCCGAACAGCCTGGTCAGCTCGGGGTCGATGCGCTTGGCGACGTCGCGGTAGGCGCGCACCAGCTGCTGCGCGTCGGTGAAATAGAAGCGCGGGTCGGTGCGGAGGAACTTCGCGAAGGCGGCGAAGTCCCCCTTGAACCCCACCTGGGCGATCACCTTGTCCATCTCGCCGTGGATGCGCTTCACCTCCGCGAGGCCGAGCTGGTGGATCTCGGCCGCCGTCATCCCGGTGGTGGTCTCCCGGCGCACGCGTTCGGCGTACCAGGCGGCGCCGTCGGAGAGCGCGGAGAGGCCGACGCTCTGGCGGGCCCTGGGCAGGTACTCGCGGCTGAAGAAGTCGCGGAACTTCGCGAAGGCCGGGGCCACCCGTTCCCGGAACAGGCGCACGGCCGCGGCGCGCGTGGCCTCGGGGACGCCCTCCTTGAAGAAGGACTTGAGCACCGGAGCCTGCAGCGGATCGGGCGGCGTCTGCGCCTCGAGCTGCGCGGGCACGTCGCGCAGCACGATCTTCGGCTGCACGACTCCCGTCTCCATCCCCTTGCGCAGGAGCGCTTCCACCTGCGTGAGCCGCGTCGGGATGGCCGCCAGTCGCGCCATCATGTCGGCCAGGTCGCGCTCGCTGCGCAGCGGCATCACCTCGAACACCTGCGAGAGGTACTGCGGGCCGGCCAACTGCGAGATGGCGAGCAATTCCTGTGGAAACTTCTGCGCCGCAACGTCCTCCTCCGCGTTCCGGCGGAAGAGGTCGTAGTCGAGCAGGGCGGTGGCGGGCAGCTTCGACCGATCGATGCCGCGCACGGTTTCCAGCAGCGCCACCGCCTCCTGCTTGCGCCGGGAGATGGCGTCGATGGAGAGATCGGTCCAGCGGTCGCCGTACCCGGCAACGCCGCGGAAAGTGGCGGCGTCCGGATGCTCGTCGTTTTCGTGCTTCCACGAGAGCTCGAAGAGCTGGTGCAGACGCTCCTGCGCCGGCGCCTTGCTGCGCGACAGCGCCCCGAGCGAATCCGCGTACGGAGTTCCGGCGGCGAGGACGAAGAGGAGTGCGATCATGCGCGCAGGTTACGTTCGCGTCGATCGCCGCATCAAGCCTTCCTGCGCAACGCTGGCCACGAGGCTGCCCTTGCGATCGTAGATGAGCCCTCGCGCCAGCCCGCGAGCGCCCTGCGCCGACGGGCTGTCCATCGCGTAGAGGAGCCACTCGTCGACGCGCGCCGGCCGGTGGAACCACATCGCGTGATCGATGCTCGCCACCACCGCGCTCCCGCCCAGCCAGCTCAGCGCATGCGGCCGCAGCGCGGTGGGCATCAGGTGGTAGTCGGAGGCGTAGGTCAGCATGCAGGTGTGCAAGAGCGCGTCGTCGGGCATGCGGTCCACGGCGCGAAACCAGATGCATTGCCGCGGCTCGGTCACCCTGGGCCGGAGCGGGTTCCAGGGATCCACCGGCCTGAAGTCGATGGGCGCGGGCCGCAGCAGCGCCTCCCGCACGCGCTCGGGGATCTCTTCCCCCGCCTGCTCCAGCCATTCCTCGCGCAGCCGCGAGATGGGCTGCAGCGACTCCGGCGCCGGCACCTCCGGCATGGGCTGCTGGTGTTCCTGTCCCGGCTCCGCCACCTGGAACGAGGCGATCATGGAGAGGATGGGCCGGCCGTGCTGGATGGCCTGCACGCGCCGGGCGGTGAAGCTGCGGCCGTCGCGGATGCGATCCACCTCGTAGACGATGGGTGCGGCCATGTCGCCCGGGAGCAGGAAGTAGGCGTGCAGGGAATGCGGGGAGCGGCCGGACACCGTGCGCGTTGCCGCAACCAACGCCTGTCCGACGACCTGGCCCCCGAAGACGCTCTTGCCGCCCAAGTCACTGGATTGTCCGCGAAAAAGATTCAGCTCCAGGGGCTCGAGGTCGAGCTGGCGGATGAGCTCGTCGAGGGCGGGATCCATCGCGGCATCGTGTCACGACTGTTGACACCAGGCGACTTCTGGGGAACAGGAGAATCCCGGCTTTTTGCTTATCCCTGAAAAACAACGACGCGGGAGAAGTCGATGCGCACCCGGATGTTGGCAGTCGCCTCTGTCCTCCTCGCCGCCTGTTCGAACAGCGAGCCGCAGCCGACGTTGACCCTCTCGCCCACCGGCTCGCAGACGATCTCCGGACCGGTGCTGATCACCGCGAGCCCCGTCGAATTGGCAAACGAGGTGATCTGGTCGCTGGCCGGACCAGGTACGCTCTCGGGCACCACCGGACCGTCGGTGACCTATCGTCCGCCGGTTCCGGCCGACCCCGCGGCGGCCACGGTCACGGCGACGGCGCGCGGGCAGACCGCCACGGTGACGTTCACCGGCCAGCCCGCGCAGCAGGCGAAGGTGGTCATCCCCGCGCTCACGGCCGACGTCAACGTCAACTACGACCAGTTCGACATCCCGCACATCTTCTGCGGCAACGTGAACGATTGCTTCCTGGTGCAGGGCTATCTGCAGGCCCACGACCGGCTCTTCCAGATGGACCTCTTCCGCCGCACCGCGGAAGGAAGGCTCGCCGAGCTGGTCGGGCCCCTCGAGGCCGACCAGGACAAGCAGTTCCTGACGCTGTTCGCCACCCGCGACGGAGTGAAACTGGAGCAGAAGCTGGCCGCCGCGCTGGACCAGGACCCTGCCACCAAGGCGGGCTTGACCTCCTATGCCGCTGGCGTGAACGCGTACCTCGCCTTCCTCAAGCAGAACCCGACGCAGATGCCGCGGGAATACGCGCAGATCTCCGCGGCGATCACGCCCAACGACATTCCCGACTGGACGCCGGCGGATACGCTGGCCGTGGGCCGGCTGCAGCAGTTCCAGCTCTCCGAGACCATCGAGAAGGAGACGGGCTACGGCCAGTTCGCGGTGGCCTTCGGGCCGGGCGGCGCGCATGTGGATACGGGCCGGTTCGGGTCGTACGTTCTGGCGGTGCAGCCCGTGAACGGCTTCACGCTCTCTACCACCGACGAGAACCTGCCCTCGGCCCCTCCGCTTGGAGGAGGCCCTGCCGCAGCGATGCCGGACGGGCTGGGCAAGGCGCTGGGCAACATCGACGCGCAGATGCGCGACCTCAACGCGCCCTTCGGGTCCATCCGCGAGGGCACCGGCTCGAACAACTGGGTGGTGGACGCGGCCCACTCGTCTTCCAATCAGGCGATGGTGGCGAACGATCCGCACCTGTCGCTGCAGTACCCGCCGCTCTTCCATCTCTTCGCCATGACCGCCAGCGACGCCAGCGGGCTGAACATCACCGGCGGCTCGTTCCCCGGCATCCCCGGCGCCCTGGTGGGCCGCGGCACGCACGTGGGCTGGGGCGTCACCGTGGTCGGCTACGACGTCACCGATCTCTACATGGACACGCTGGCGGCCTGTGGATTGCCGGTGCCCTGCGTGAACGGCGTTCCGCTCTTGCCGATTCCCTTCGACATCAAGGTGCGCGGCGGCAGTGACGTCACCGGCAACGTGCTGGTGGTCCGGCAGCACGGGCCGATCATCGCGCAGATCGACGCCACGCACGTGATCAGCATGCGCTGGACGGGGCACGAGGTGACGCAGGACGTGAAGGCGTTCCTCGGCCTGGCAGGTTCCGCCTCCGTCGGCGACCTGACCGCTGCCGCCGGGACAGCCTTCGGCGCGCTCAAGGACTTCTCCATCGGCGCCCAGAACTTCGTCCTCGCCGACGACGGCGGCCACATCGGCTACGATCCGCACGCGCTCGTTCCCAGGCGGGATTGGTCGTTCGCGCCGGGGACCGCCGGCACGGCGGGCCACGTGCCCTGGTTCCCTCTGACGGGCGACGGATCGGCGGAGTGGGGCAGCGGAGTGGCGGGCGACAACTGTGCGGGCACGGGAGCCACCGCACCGGCCATCCCCGGTCCGTGCTGGGTGCCGGACGACAAGCTGCCGCGCGGTGTGAACCCCGCCAAGGGCTACTTCGCCACCGCCAACAGCGATCCCGCAGGCTTCACCGGCAGGCCGCCGACCGGCGCACAACCGAGCCCCTTCGGCAGCTCGGTGGACCCGACCCTCTATCCCTTCCTGAGCTTCGACTGGGACGATCCCACCGACATCCGCTACGCGCGCATCGCCGAGCTGCTCAAGGCGAAGACGGCCGGCGGCAAGGTCAGCCTTGCCGACATGCAGGACATCCAATCCGATCACGTGCTGCTGCTCGCGAAGATCTTCGAGGACCGCAGTTTCTATCCGGCCGACACGGACACGACGGCGGTCACCGCGGCGAACAAGGCCACCTACGACGCCGCCCGTAACCTGCTCCTCGCCTGGAAGAACAACACCACGGCGAAGGCCTACGACTGCCCCACCGGTCTCACCACCTCCGATCCGAAGAGCGCCGCGGTGACGGACGCCGGTATCCTCACCAACTCGGCCGGGTGCTTCCTCTTCCACGCCTTCCTCAACAAGCTCCTGCACAACGTCTTCGACGACGACTTCGCCTTCGTTGCCGCTGCCAACGACGAAAAGTCGTTCGTCGGCGACACCGGCGCCGAGATTCGGGCCCTCGTCGTCGCGCTCTTGCCCAACCTGACCGTCACCGGAACCTTCTGCGACGACGTCAAGCCGACGCTGCCCTTCGCGGTCGCCGCCGCAAAGAGCTGCGGTCGCCAGGTGGGCGACGCGCTGGTGGCCGCCTTCCAGCAGATCGCGGGAGCCAACGGCACCGACACCAAGAACTGGCTATGGGGTCGGGTACACACGCTCAGCACGGTGAGCCCCGCATCGCCGCTCATCGCCAACGGCTTCACCAGCGGGCCCTTCGCGCGGCCGGGTGGCGCGCTGACGGTGGACGTGGGCAACCCCGGCGGCTCGCAGAGCAGCCCGCTGGGATTCGCCTACGGCAGCGGCTCCAACGTGCGCCACATCTCCGTGATGGACCCCAACACGCCACAAGTAAAGATGCAGCTGCCCGGCCCCGAGCGTGACGTGCCGTTCGGATCGTTCACCAACACGACGGCTCTCCTCGACCAGTACGTGAACAACGTGTACTTCGACTTCCTCCACGGACATCAGATCGACAACAAGGGCGCCTCCGCCCAGGGGTTCAGCAAGCAATGAACACGCAAAAGAGCATCCGCCTCGCGCTGGCGCTCGCGCTAACCGCGGCGTGCGGCGCGCCCGACGTCGGGTTCGATCCGCAGGCGCCCGACGCTTCGGTCGTGGCCGTGTTCGATCCGACGACCGGGACGGTCCCGCTGCCCAACGATCTGGCGTTCCAGCCGTCGCCCATTCCGCTTCCTGCCGCGCAGCGGGAGTTCCTGGCGCTGCTCAACGGCGCATTCCCCAACGATCAGGATTTGCCGGTCACCATGACGCTGCAGTCGGGCGTCAACGCCGGCGACGGCGGGGTGACCAACACCGCTCCGGATCTCGATCTGACCACCGTCAATGCCGCGACCGTGGTGGTGTTCCGGCAGGACACGGCCACCGGCGCCTCCGGGACGGTGGCCATCGATCCGCCCAAGCCGACCGACTACGTCACCAGCACCGACCGCGGCGTGCTTTCGGTGCATCGCCTGGCCCACGCGCCGTGGGATCCGGGCCGGTACATCTTCGCGATGCGCGGCGGCCCGAACGGAGTGAAGACGAAGTCCGGTATTCCGGTGGTCGCCTCCCCGGTCTTCTTCCTGATCGAGCAGGGCCAGAAGCTGGATACGGAGCAGAACCTGGCGCTGCTGCGCGCGCAGACGGGCTCGACCGCGGCAGCGAAGGCGGCCGCGGCGCAGCTGCAGCCGCTGATCGACAACTACGTCAAGAGCGGCGTGTTTGCGACGGTCGACCGGGCATTCCCGCACCAGGAGGCGGCGGCGCTGACGACGTTCGCGATCGGCCCGATCAAGGGCTCGCAGGTCCAGGTGGATCCGGGCGGCGGAAAGGTTCCGCTGCCGTTCGATCTGCTGCGCGATCCGCGGCCGGTGGATCCTACGGGTGCCTGTGCGGCGTGCGGGAAGCTGACGCCGCTGGCCGCGTGCACGTTCGCGCAGGGCACGCTCGACGCGCAGGGCGCCTGCCGCGATTCGAATGGCAAGCCGAACGCGGCGGCCGCCGGCTTCGCGGCGCTCGACGGTTTCGGCACCACCGCCGGCTTGCTGGCGCCCATCTCGAACGGCGCCGGGAGCTTCCTGATCGACGTCAGCACGGTGACCAACAGCACCGTCAAGCTTTACGAGGTGCCGGCGTCCGGAACGCCGACACAGGTCAACGCCACCACCTACATCCTCGAGCCAAAGGAAGTGACCAACTCCGGGCTCTCCCCCGCCATCGTCATCCAGCCGGCGGGCGCGACGGCGGGTGACGCGACCTCGGTCTTCCGCACGCGGCCGCTCAAGGACAACACGGACTACGCCGTGGTGATCACCAACGGCGTGAAGGACCAGGCCGGCAATCCGCTGGTCAAGGGCACGGTGGCAAGCATCGTGCAGTTCAACAACCCGGTCTCGGTGAACGGGAAGGCGCAGCTCTCGGGCATCGACGACGGCACCGCGCTCGCGCTCGAGGGCATGCGGCTGAAGATCAAGCGGGTCCTCGCGGCCGACACCGCCGACGCCGGCAACGTGGCGATGGCGTACACGTTCAAGACGCAGTCGATCCTCTCGACGGGGACGCAGCTCGGCGCGCTGCCCTACAAGATCGTCCAGGGCGCGCCGGCCAAGGGGAAGCCGGGAACGGTGGTCTCCAGCACGGCGGCGGCGGCGTTCAGCAAGTACGGCGTGGACGCGAGCACCGTGGCCAACAGCAACATCGCCGAGGTGATCGAGACCACCATCACCACCTTCAACCTGATCGACCCGGCGACAGGCGCCTTCAACCCGACCGGCACCACGGCGGACGAGACGATCAACGTCCTGATCGCGCGACCGGCTGCGACGAACGCCAACGTCCCGGCTTGCGCGGGCGCCCTGGCGCCCTTCGGGAAGTGCTCGCCGATGGTCGTGTTCCGCCACGGGCTCGGCGGCGGCCGTGCCAACATGCTGCAGGTCGCCGACACCTTCAACGCCAAGGGCTTCACGGTGGTGGCGATCGATGCGGCGAAGCATGGCGATCGGTCGCTCTGTACCAGCGGCCAGACCACCATCACGGTCGGCGCAAATGCGCTGCCGCAGTGCGGGAACCTGCTCCTCGGGAAGGCGGAGGCCTGCACGACGGCACTGCCCACCGGAGCGCAAGGTGACGCCAATCCGCCCGGAACCTGTAGCGCAGCGGCCGGGCTCACCTACTTCCCGGTCAGCAGGGCCTGTCTGCCGCCGGCGTTGGGCGGCACCGTCAACTGCGGATGGACCGGCACCGCGGGCATCCCCAGCACTTCGTCGAACTACCTGGTGACCGCGAACTTCTTCCGCACGCGCGACACCCTCCGGCAGGACATCATCGACGAGTCTCAGTTGGTGCAGGCGATCGCATTCGTCCCGACCGGCCCGCCGCCCACCGGCAACAATGTCTTCGATCACATGCTGACGACGGGCGTGATCATCGACCCGGCGAAAGTGTCCTTCGCCGGCCAGTCGCTGGGCGCCATCCAGGGGACCGTGGACGTCGCCACCAACCCGCGGATCTCGAACGCCGTCCTCAACGTGGGCGGCGGGACGATCGTGGACATCTTCACCAACTCGCCCGCCTTCGTCGCGAACACCAACGCGCTGCTCGCAGGGCTGGGCATCCAGCCTGGCGCGAACTCCGCCTTCCTCCAGTTCCTGGTGGTGGCGAAGACGGTGCTGGACCCCGCCGACCCGGTGAACTACGCCGGCCACCTGAGCGCGAACACGCTGCCGAACCTGCTCGCGGATCCGACCGGCGCGACGCCGCAGGCGCCGAAGAGCATCCTCACCCAGGCCGCGTTCTGCGATCAGACGGTGCCGAACCCGTTCAACTTCATCCTCGACTCCAATATCGGCAGCACGCCGCTGCCGCCCACCGGTGCTGCAGGCACGTTCGAGCTGTTCTGGAACACGACGTCCGGCGGCGCTCCGGACAGCACCAAGCTCGCCGCCTGCCCGGCGCCGCCGACGGCCGGCGGATCGACCCCCGGGGCGGTGACGCACGCGTTCTTCACCGACTGGGTGGACGCCAGCGCCACCGTCGCCGGCCAGACCAACGCAGCCAACTTCCTGGGCGGGACGGCGTCTCCCGCCTCGATCATTCCCGTCCCGTAACGAGGCCCATCGATGCGCTACCTGATCGCAGCCATGCTCCTCGCTCCCGCGGCAGCGTTCGCCGGCGGATACGCAATCCCCAACGAAAACCCCCGCGACCTGGCGCTTGCGCAGGGCAACGTGGCCGCGCAGAACGGCCCCGAGGCTGCCCACGCCAATCCGGCCGCGCTGGCTGGCCAGAAGGGGCTCGCCATCACCGCCGACGTGGAGATGCTCTACAACATGACCGCCTGGTCCGACCCGACGCTCGGGTCGGCCTCGCTGAAGAAGCACGCCGTCTTCCCGCCGCAGTTCTCGGCCTCCTACGGCAACGCGCTGCCCAACGGCATGCCGTACGGCCTGGGGTTCTCGCTGATGCTTCCCGGAGGCGGCGCGCTGCCCTGGCCCACCAATTGGCCGGGCGCAGGGCGCATCCAGGACGTGGACCAGAAGGTGTGGCTGACGCAGTTCAGCACCGGAATCCAGCTCCACCCCATGTTCAAGCTCGGCGCGAGCCTTCTCTACTACCGCGTCCAGGAGAAGCTCGGTCTGGCCCTTCCCTTCATCAGCTCACAAGGGTCGGCGCAGCTCGGGGTGGCCGGCGGGGCCTTCAGCTATGAGGTGTCGGGTGAGTTCCATGCGCCCAACGGCATTCCGCTCACCATCGCGGTGGACTACAAGCACCAGGCGCCGCTGACGCTGGAAGGCAACGCGCACTTCACGAACGTGCCTCCGAACTTGACCACTTCGCTCCAGGACCAGGCCGCCACGGAGCACGTGACCGTTCCCAACATCCTCTACGTCGGCGCGGCCTACGACCTGAACGACAACCTCAAGCTGATGGGAAGCTGGAACCTGGAGCGCTGGAAGTCGTACGTCTCCGACACGTACGTCGGCGACAAGGGGCTCCTGATCAGCGTCCCCCGCGACTACAACAACGCCTGGATCTACCGGTTCGGCGCCGAGTACACCAAGCCCGCCTTCCTGCCGCCGCTGACCCTGCGCGCGGGACTGTTGCGCAGCATCTCCGAGCAGCCCACCAACACCATCTCGCCGACGCTCACCGACGGGAACAGCTGGGCGATCTCGGTGGGGGCAGGCTACGAGTTCGGCTCCGGGCTGCGCGCCGACATCGGCTACCAGTACGCCTTCTTCGACACGGTCACCGCCACCGGAACCGAGGCCTTCCCGGGCTCCTACGACACGCACGTGCACCTCTTGTCGGCGGGGCTGACCTGGAGGACGACGAAGTTCTAGGATTACGCTAGCCTCCGATCATGGACCCCCTCGCGGAGCTGGGGCGTCGCCTGCGCGCGCGCGGGTACTCCTTCGTCACGCCCACTCCCGCCACCCACCGACGCTTGGTGGAGCGCGGCGACCCGGCGCGGACGCTGAGGGACGTCTTCGGCTGGAGCAAGCCGTTCGAGCCGGGCTTGCTGCCGGAGGAGTTGCTGGGACCGCTCGAAGCTGCCGGGGCGCTGGAACGCGAGCGCGGGCGGCTGAAGAGCAGGGTGCGGTTCTCGTCCTTGGGACCGCTGCTCCTGGCGCATTCGGCGTGGCCCACCACCGCGGCGGACTCGGTCTTCTTCGGGCCGGATACCTATCGCTTCGCCTCCTTCATCCTCGCGCGCGCGCCGGGGCGGATCGGGACCGTGGCCGACGTGGGCTGCGGAACGGGCGCCGGCGGGCTCTTGCTGGCGCCGCGCGCGAAGGCAGTGGAGCTGCTGGACGTGAACGAAGCGGCCCTGCGCTTCGCCCGCGCCAACTGCGAGCTCAACGGACTGAACGCGCGCGTCGCCCGCAGCGACGTGCTGGAGGAGGCCGAGAACACCCCGGATCTGATCGTCGCCAACCCGCCCTATCTGGCCGACGATCTGGGACGGACCTACCGGGACGGCGGCGGCGAGCTCGGCACGGGCCTCTCGGTGCGCATCGTCGAAGACTCGCTGCGCCGCCTGCGGCCTTCGGGACTCCTCCTGCTCTACACCGCAAGCCCGGTGATCGACGGCGAGCACGTGCTCTGGCGCAAGCTCGCTCCCCTGCTGGGCGGGATCGATGCCGAATACCTCGAGCTCGACCCCGACGTCTTCGGCGAGGAGCTGGAGCGGCGGGCCTATGGGCGGGTGGAGCGCATCGCCGTGGTGGGCCTCGCCGTCAAGCGGTGAGCAGGTGCAGCCGAACACCGCATGCGCGATTTCCGATTCGTTCGCATCCTCGCCGAAGCAATGGATCCATCCGAGCTGCACCTCGCCCTGGCCCGTTTCGGCCGCGAACGCCTGGAGCCCTCCTTTCCCGACCCCACCCGGCGGCCCACCGAGGAGGCGCTCCTCCGCGCCGTCGAGGCCGACTTCGTGGAGGAGGAGCGCGCTGCCGTGGCCGCCGACGCGGCGGCAGCTCCTTCCGACCCCGACGGGTTCGTGCGCTGGTTCGAAGGGCTGCGCGAGACCGGGCCGGGACAGGGGGACCCGCTCTTCCCCTGGCTCATGCGGACCGCCTCGCTGGGGCAGATGAAGTGGTTCCTGGCGCAGGAAGTGGCCGGCGAAGCGGGGTTCGACGACCTGGTCGCGCTGACGCAGGTGAAGATGCCCCAGCAGGCCAAGCTGGAGCTGGCGCGCAACTACTGGGACGAGATGGGCCGCGGCAGGCCCGCCGCCATGCACGGCCCGCTGCTGGGCGACCTGGCGCGGAGCCTGGCGGTGCGATCGCGGCCGGAGACCACGGTGTGGGAGGCGCTGGCGCTGGCGAATCTGCTCGTCGCCCTCGCGCTGGACCGCCACCATGCGTACCACTCCGTAGGCGCGCTGGGCGCCATCGAGCTGACCGCGCCCGGGCGGGTGGCGCAGGTGGACCGCGGCCTCGCGCGGCTGGGAGTGCCAAAGCCAGCGCGGCGCTACTTCACCCTGCACGCGACGCTCGATCTCAAGCACAGCGAAGCCTGGAATCGCGAGGTGCTGCGAACGCTGGTGGCTGCCGAGCCGCGGGCGGCCCGGGCCATCGCCGAGGGAGCGTTGATGCGGCTGCGCGCCGGCGCCCGCTGCTTCGCCCGGTACCGCAAGGAGCTTGGGCTGCTACAGCCAGCCGAGAGCGCGCAGGAGCTCGCCGTCGCGCCGTAGGAAGCGGTCCCCGATGTCGGTGCGGTAGCGCACGTTGGGCAGGTGCATCTGCCCGGCCAGCGCGTAGGCGTTGGCCTGCGCGGTGGGGACGTCGTCGCCGCGGCCCGTCACCACCAGCGCGTACCCCGAGGGCCCGCTGGTGGCGAGGGCTTCTCCCTCCAGCTGGATCTCGCCGTAGTGAAGGTGCTCCTCCTCCTCCTCGGCGAGCGCCCGCCGGAACGAGAGCGGCTGTCCGCGGGCCGGCACCGTGGCCTGCGGGTAGGGGAACGGTGGCACCGTCAGCACCACGCCTACCGCCCACCCCGCATGCGTGCGGAAGGCCCGCGGTCCTCTTCGATCGAACAGGGCGAGGAGGATGGTGTCCCACGCATCCACGTGCAGCGCCTCGAGGATGGCGAAACCCGGATAGCCGAAGCGGCAGGTGAGCTCCAGTGGCCACGCCCCGCGTTCATCCACGATGGTGTTGAGGTTGATGTAGCCCTGGTACCGGCCCTCGCGCAGCGCCGGAGCGAGCCTCCCCAGCGTGGCCTGCATGAAACGCTCCGCGCCGCGGTAGGTCACCAGCGTCCCCATCTCGCCGGTCAGCTCGCCCAGGTCCCCGGTGAAGAACCGCTTGTGTTCCCAGTCGAGGCAGGCCGGCCACAAGAATTGCTCGCCGTCGAAGTACGCCCCGACGCCCATCTCAACGCCGAAGAGGCGCTCCATCAGCACGAACGAAGGCGGCTCCGCAAAGGCCCACTGCGCGGCCTGCAGCCTGAGGAAGGCGATCAGGTCGCGGCCGTCCTCGAGCTCGCCCACGTAATTGCGCGTCGAGGAGAAGGCGCCGTCGAGCTTGAACACGTAGCGTCCCGGAGAGCGGCGAACGAACTCGATGCCGGCGTCGAAGGACTGGAAGCGATGGACGGGCGCTGTGCGCAGGCCGGCGGACCGCAGCGCCGCCTGCCCGAAGGCGCGGTCGTTCTCCAGCCGCTCGCCCAGCGCGCCGCCGCCGATGACGCGGAACCCGTCGCGCCGAAGCTCCTCCTGCGCAGCGCCCATCGAGGACAGCTCGAAGACCACCATGCCGTCCCTGCCCACCCAGTCCAACTCGCGCCGCCAGTCGTCGGTGCGCGGGACGATCCCGGCGAGCACGCCATGGCAGGCCTGGTCCTCGACGTAGACCCGCACCTCGTGGCCGCGCCGCAGCAGGCGCCGGTAGAGATCGCCCAGATCGTTGGACTCGCCGATGCCGAGGACGCGCATTGCAGCAGACATACACCGGCGAGCAGGCGCGCAAGCGGGCGCGTCCATCGTAGGATGCGCGCCCCAACTTTCGAGGGCTCCATGCGCAAGACCGCAGTGCTGCTGGCCGCCGCCGTCCTCTCCTGCAAGTCCGCTCCAAACGCCAAGGCGCCGGAGGCTGCAGCCGCCGGGGCGGGCCCTGCCTCACCGGCGAATCCGCCCGGTGCGCAAGTGACCGGCGCGCAGCCGACCGTGCCCGACGCGGCGGGGCAGCCCGGCACCCCGCCTACGACGGCACAGCATCCCTCGGCGAGCGCTTCCTCGCCGCAGGCGCCGCCCCCCGGCATCGATCTCTCGGCGATGGATCAAAGCGTGAATCCGTGCGACGACTTCTATCGCTTCGCCTGCGGCAACTGGCTCAAGCGGACGCCCATCCCCGAGGACCGGCCGCAATGGGGGCGAGGCTTCAGCGAGATCCTCGAGCGCAACGAGGCCCTGGAGCGGCAGATCCTCGAGAAGAACGCCCGCGGCGAGCAGGATCCCGCCGATCCCTTCGCGCAGAAAGTCGGCGACTTCTACGCCACCTGCATGGACGAGCAGAAGGCCGAGACGGCCTCCCTGGCCACGCTCCGCGACGAGCTCTCGGCCATCGATCAGATCGACGATGCGAAGGCGCTGGCGCGGGCGGTGGGCCAGCTGCATCGCGGCGGCGCGCGGGCCTTCTTCGGCTTCGCTTCCCGGCAGGACTTCAAGGACGCCACGCAGGTGATCGGCGGCGTGGACCAGGGCGGGCTCGGGTTGCCCGACCGCGACTATTACTTCCGCGACGACAAGAAGTCGCAGGAGCTGCGCGAGCTCTACCAGGACCACGTGGGGAAGATGCTCTCGCTGGCCGGGGACGCGGACGCGACGGCGCACGCGAAGCGCATCTTCGAGCTGGAGACCGCGCTGGCCAAGGCGTCGATCGATCGCGTCGCGCGCCGCGATCCCGAGAAGGTGTACCACCGGCTCGAGCGCAAGGGCCTCGCCTCGGCCGCGCCGCACTTCGACTGGAACGACTACTTCGCCACCGTGGGCGCGCCGGAGGTGCAGGCGCTCAACGTCACCGTGCCCGGCTTCTTCAAGGCGCTCGATGCCCTGCTGGCGCGGGGCAACTTCGACGACCTGCGCATCTACCTGCGCTGGCGCGCCGTCGAGGCGGCGGCCGACACGCTGGGCAAGGGCTTCGTGGAGGAGCGCTTCCGCTACACCCGCGCCCTCACCGGCGCCAAGACCATCCTCCCGCGCTGGAAGCGCTGCGTGCAGATGACCGACCGCGCGCTGGGCGAGGCGCTGGGCCGCAGCTTCGTCACCACCACCGTGGGCGCGCAGGGAAAGGCCATGGCCCGCGAGATGATCGTCGGCATCGAGAAGGCGTTCGAGGCCAACCTGGCCACGCTGGAGTGGATGGACGCAGAAGCCAAGCAGGCCTCGCTCTACAAGCTGCACAAGATCGACAACAAGGTGGCCTTCCCGGAGCGCTGGCGCGACTACACCAAGCTGCAAGTCGGGCGCGCCTCGCTGCTGGAGAACGTGCTCGAGGCGGCGCGCTTCGAGACGGCGCGCGACCTGGCCAAGATCGGCAGGCCGGTGGACCGCCACGAGTGGCGGATGACACCCCCCACGGTGAACGCCTACTACAGCGCCTCGCTCAACGAGATGGTCTTTCCCGCCGGCATCATGCAGCTGCCCTTCTTCTCGCCGGAGGCGCCGATCCCCTCCAACTACGGCGGGCTGGGCATGGTGATGGGCCACGAGCTGACCCACGGCTTCGACGACCAGGGCCGCAAGTTCGACGGCGACGGCAACCTGCGCGAATGGTGGTCGCCCCGGGTGGGCAAGGCCTACGAGGAGCGGGCGGCCTGCGTGGCCAGGCAGTACGACGGCTACGTCGCGGTGGACGACGTGCATCTCAACGGCCGGCTCACCCTGGGAGAGAACATCGGCGACATCGGCGGGCTGAAGATGATGATCTCCGCGCTGCGCGCGCGGCGGCGCGGGCAACCGCCCACCAGCGTGGGCGGGTTCGACGAGGACCAGCAGGCCTTCATCGCCTTCGGCCAGGTCTGGTGCACCAACTACCGGCCCGAGGCCGCGCGGACGCAGGCGCTGACCAATCCGCACTCGACCGCGCAGTGGCGCGTCAACGGGCCGGTCTCCGACAACCCCGAGTTCGAGAAGGCCTTCAAGTGCGCGGCGGGCGCGCCGATGGCGCCGCGAGGCCGCTGTACCGTCTGGTGAGAGCGCGGAGCACAGAGCGCCCACCCGCATGGTCGTCTACGGGAAGTGTCTCATCAATTGGTCCCGCCCCCGGCCTCCGGCCGCCTACGCCGCGCCCGATGGAGGGTCCGATCGGAAGCGAACGCGAGCGACCGGAGGCCAGGGGCCGAGGGGGGAAATCAGTGGTGCCCGCCATCCTCTCCGTGATGGTTTTCGTGCCCGCTGTGGTCGTCGTCCTGGAAGACGTCGAGCGAGGCCGCGATCCGCCCCTCGATGGCGCCCCGGTTCAACGGGTCGCGCGGGTCGAGTCGGCCGCTGGCGGCGCCGAACCAGTTGGCGGGATCGAAGGACAGCGTGATGTTGGCCGTCCCGTCGCCCACCACGAAGCTGCCTTCCTTCTTCTGCGAGGCGCGCAGCGCGGAGGTGAAGGTGAAGGACTGGCCGTCGATGGTGCCGTCGACGATCACCGAGCTGTTCTGCAGGCCCGCGCCCGGCAGCACCTGGAAGCGGAACTCGTGATAGGTGCCCGCCGGCACGCTGGCGTCGAACACCTTGGTGACCGAGCCGGTGAGCGCCGTCGTATCGAGGTCGATCACGAAGGGCCCGGCGCGGAACTCGACTTCGCCGTCCTCGTGCTCGACGCCGCCGTCGCCGTCGTCGGAGCCGTGATCCTGGGGAAGGACCGCGGAGGCGGACGTGCCCGCGCTCTCGGCGCCTTCGAGCTTCAGGCCGCCGACGTTGAGGCGGATGCGCTGGATGTCGATGCCGCTGGCCACCACCAACGCCTGCGAGGCGGAGGCGGCGCGGGCCGTGGTCACACTGAAAGAAACGGGGGCGCTGTTGCTTCCGCACGCGAAGGCGAGTGCGGCCACTGCAATTGCGGTGATGCGGCTCATTCGTGATTCTCCTTTGAGCCGGATCAACACCGCCGCACCGCGCTAGGGGACAGGAAATGCCGCACCGCGCCGTCCCCACTTGAGCTCACCCTGACGCAGATGTAGAGCCTGCACTCACCGGAAAGTTCCCGGGAAGATGAACGGCCGTTATACTTGAACGGCCGTGCAGGCCTTCTTCTCCTTCGACGCGGAAAGCCCTTCTTTCGACGCGGGGTTCTCCGATCTGTCGCGGACCTGGCTCGATCTGCTGAGCTGGATCGACCTCGCCCCCGGTTGGGCGCGCGGGTCTGACGCGCTCTTCGCCCGCGTCCTGGAATCGCGGCACTGGGGCCAGCGAACGCGGCGGATGTTCGACCAGCGCGTGCGCGAGCCTCGCCTGACCGCGGCGTGGAGCGAGCGCAAGGGCGAGCCGCTCGATCCGCCCATCCTCGACGAGATTCGCCTCGCGCTCCGGGCGCGCTACGGCGTTCCTTTCGACTCGGCGGGGTTCAACCTGTATCGCGACGGTCGAGACAGCGTGGCCTGGCACGGCGACCGCATCCGCAAGGAGATCGAGGAGCCGGTGGTGGCATTGCTCTCGCTCGGCGAGCCGCGCACGTTCCTCCTGCGCCCCAAGGAAGGCGGCCGCTCGCGCGCGCTGCGGCTGGGGCGCGGGGATCTGCTCGTGACCGGCGGCCGCACCCAGCGCGCCTGGGAGCACAGCGTGCCCAAGGTGGCGCAGGCCGGTCCCCGCATCAGCATCGCCTGGCGTTACGGGCTGGCTATTGGCCCGCGGGAAGCTTCAGCTGGATATTGAAGGTGTAATAGACGTCCACTGGCTTGCCCTGCGCCAGCGCCGGCTTGTACTTGCGCCGTTCCAGCGAGTCGACCACCGCGCTGTTCATGAAGGGCAGCCCCTTGACCACCTTGCAGGCGCGGACCTGCCCTTCCACGGTGACCACGCAGCGGATCTGCATCGCTCCCTGGACGCCCCGCTCGACGGCTTCCGGCGTGTACTCCGGCGCGGGACCCGAGATCATCGCGGGGGCCGTCATGCTGTCGTTGAACTCGAGGGCGCTGTCAGCCACCGAGGCCGCCGTCTGCGCCGCCACCACGGCGATGCGCACGTGCACCTTCTGCTTGCCCTTGAGGATGAGGTTTTCCGGCGTGAAGGGCTGGTAGCCGTCGCGGCGGACGGTGACCGTGTAGGAACCTGCGGGAAGGAAGGTCATCTCGAACGCGCCGGTGGCGTCGGTCATGGCGGACTGCTCGCCCACCAGCGCCGGGCTGCGCGCCGTCACCTGCGCATCGGCCAGAGGAGCCTGGGTGGCGGCATCCACCACGACGCCCGCGAGGCTTCCGGCAGCAGTCTGCGCCATGGCAGCCGTCGAGAGCGCAAGAAACAGAGCGAATACCGCGCGGTGCATCGGCGAAAAGCCTCCCTGACCCTCCGGCCAGAGTAGCCCGACCCGCCGCGCACGACCAAGAAATCACTGCTTCAATTCGGCTAGGACCGCCTTCTTCATCAAGTCCGGCGGCAAGAGGCCCTGCGCGAGGATGGTGTCGTGGAAGGTGAGCGGATCGAACTTCGCTCCCAGCCGCTTCTCCGCCGCATCGCGCAACTCGAGCAGCCGCAGATAGCCGTAGTAGTACGACGTCGCCTGGCCCGGCGCGCGGAAGGTGAAGCGGTCCACCTCCTCGGTGGCGAAGGCCGGCGAGAGGCCAACCTCCTTCTGCAACAAGTCGCGCGCCGCCTGCGGCGTCCACTTGCCCATCTGCAGCTCGGGGTCGAGGAAGGCGCGGGCCGCCCGCTGCAGCCGCAGCTGCAGCGAGATCAGCTTTCCCTCGTCGGGCATGTAGGGCAGGGTGATGGCTTCGGCGTAAAGCCCCCACCCCTCGGCGTTGACGCTGTTGAAGGCGAAGATCGCCCGGGTCAGCGAGACGCCGTGCTCCACCATCCCGTCGAACTGCAGCTCGTGGCCGGGCCGTGCCTCGTGGGCGATGAGCGTCCAGGAGGCGGCGTCGTAGTTGAAGTCGTCGTACTTCTGCTCGACCTTGCCGGGGACCGAGAGCGGCAGCACGAACTCGCCCTGCTCGCCGGTGTTGCCGATGAAGCGCGGCGGCGTCATGTGGGGGGCGGGCTGCTGCGCATTCTCCGCCGGCGTTCCCAGCCGGATGCGGGCCGGCCGGGCCGGCAGCGAGACGAGGCGATGCTGGCGGATGATGTCCTCGATCTGTCCCAGCCGGCGCTTGTAGAACGCCAGCACCTGATCGTCAGGGATCTGGTCCTTCTTCAGCTGCTTGATGACCTGTCGGTAGTCGGCGTCGGGCAGGCCGCGCGCCTTGGCGATGCGGTCCGCCACCTTCTGCATCTCCTGCTGGATCTTCGGGAAGCCTTCGTGCGCGCGCCGCGCCAGCTCTTCCCCGGAGATGTCGACGCCGAACTGGCGGAGCTGGAACTCGTAGATCTCGTGGGGAAGACGGAAGTCCTCGCGCGCGCGCGGCAGCACTTCCTGCTGCACGAACGCCTTGTACTCGTCGAGTTGCTTGTGGAGCGCCGCCACCGGCTCCTCCCAGCCGGCGATCTTGTACTCGGCGAAGAGCTTGTCGATGCCGTCCTCGAGGAACTTCCAGGTGTGCAGGTCGCTCTCCACTTCGACGCGGCTGGGCAGGAGCTTGGTGTCCTGGATGCCGGCGAAGATCTCCGCCTGCACCAGCTTGGCGACCGGTTGCGTGCCCGGCTCGAGCCCGGCGTACTTGCGCACGCGAACCAGCGCGGCCGGCCTGCGCTCGGGGGCGACTTGCGCGTCGAGGAGCGAGCGGACGCTGCCGAAGATCATCCGCGGCAGGCTCACGTAAGGCACCTCGAGCCTTTCCCGCAGCTCGCTGCCCTGGATCTGCCGCTGGGCGGCATCCACCAGGATGGCCAGGTCCTCCGCGACCTCGGGCTGCTGCTCGTGCTCCTGCCGCCCCCGCAGCTCGACCAGCACCTTGCCCAGGGCCGCGCGCTGCCGCTGCCGGTGGCCGGGCATGAAATCGGAGATGCGGTCGTCGATGCCCGCCACGCCGGTGCGGGCGGCGAACTCCGGCGCGAACTGCGCCTGCACGTCGAGGAGCAGTTGGGCGTTCTGGTTGCTCCGGGCGATCCAGCCGCCGTTCTCCGCCGACGCGGTGGAGGCGCTTCCGCTCGCAGGTGCCGGCGCGGCGTGCGAGCAGGAGAAGAGCAGGACGGCGGCTGCAAACGGCAGATATGGGCGCATGGGCGGCGCAGTCTAGCCAGATCGGTTGTGGACGCAACCGTTGCGTCCGCTCCAAACGACTTTCGCGCACGCTGAAGACAGGCGCGCATTTCCTCGCCATGTCCTGACGAGGGGTGGAGGTCAAGGAACGACGAAGGGCGGCTCCTCCTCGAGGGCCGCCCTTCGCGCTGGCCACGCCGACCTCGCTCCGGCTACTTCTTCGGAGTCTTCTTGGTCGCAGCCGGCTTCTTGGTGGGCGTTTTCGCGTCGTGCTTCTTGCCCATCAGGATGATGACGAAGGTGGAGTTCTTGCCGAAGGTCGGCGAGCTGCCCACCGCGGTGCCGATGCCCACCAATTTGGCGTCGCCGACGATGCCCGGCTCCTGGGCGAATTCCATCGGATCGAGCTTCACTCCGCCGATCTCGTCCACCTTGGCGAACGCGCGGTAGAGCGGCGCTTCGATCTCGCTCACCTTCGCCTTCGGCACCTGGCCCTTGTCCTTGGCCATCTCGGTGGCATAGGCCTGCGCGATCTCCTCCAGCTGCGGGTCCTTGGCCACCGCGCCGGCGCGCGCATCCGAGCGGCGCTGCTCGATGGCCGTGTACAGCTTCGCCTTGATCTCCCCGGCGTCGGGCGGCGGGAGCTGCTTCATGAACAGCTCGGTGACGATGATGGTCTTCTTGTCGCCGATCATCGCGCCCGGCGCGACACCGATGCCCACCTGCGTGACGTTGGGGTTCATCGCGTTGGCGCGGTCCTGCGGGTTGTTGGTCATCAGCTGGTAGGCCTGCTCGGCGCCGGTCGCCTGGGCCAGGCTCTCGTAGAGCTGCGGGGCGGAGATGTCCGCCTCCTTGAGTCGCTGGACCAGCTCGGCCGAGCTGGGGTTCTTGCCCTTGGAGCGATCCTCCGAGATGCTCCGCGCCACCTTGGAGAGGTCGTCGTCGACCTTGAGCGGCTTGAGCCCCGCCTGCGTGCGGTCCTGGTTGACCAGCTCTCCGATCTTCTGTTCAGCAGCGGGTGGCTCGAGGATGGTTTCCTCTGCGCCAGGCGCCGGAATCTTCGCGGCGACCGGCAGATCGATGCCGCATCCGACGGGGAAATTGGCGACCGTGGACTCGCCGCCGCCCTCCTGCTCCGCCGAGATCTGGACGAGGATCTTGCCCGGCTTGTCGCCGCACTTGATCTCCGTGCTGAAGGCCTTGCCGGGATTCGCCTTTGGTTGCTCGAGGTGCCCCACCGCGTCGCTGTACTGGATCTTCGGGTTGGAGAGCTTGCCCAACACGGACCCGGTCAGCGTCGCGGATTGGCCGGGGTTCAGCTTTCGTGGAAAGGGCGGCTTGATCTCCAGGCTCTGGTCCTGCAGCACCAGCGCAAATCGCGTCACGCCCTTCTTGATGCGCTGGGTCACCAGGCCGTACCGGGGGACCTGCGCGTTCTCCGCGAAGGTCTTGATCGCGGGGATCAGCCGATCGGCGAACTCCTGCGGATTGGCGCCCGGCGTCGTGCCGGTGGGGGTGCTCTCCGCGGTGTCGGCGTCTTGCAGCGTCACCCGGCGGACCGGCTGGGCCAGGCCGAAGTTGTTCGCCACGGTGGCGATGACCGCGTCGGGTGGCGAGTCGTTCTCCCATCCCAGCAACGTCTCAGCCAGCGCGCACAGACGGCCTTCGGGCTGCGCCGCGCTGCCGACGCCGTCCTGGACGAGACCGTTCACGCCGCGCTCGGGACAGGTGAGCGAAGGGTCGGCGCCGTAGGTTGCGAGCGGCGGTTTTCCCGGCTTGAAGGTGCCGTTCTCGACGACGCCGACGGCTCTCTTGTTGGCGGAAAGGCCCGCGCCGCAGGCGGCCGCGAGCAGACAAGCCATCGCGGCAGGCGCCGCGGCAACAAAAACTCCACCTCGTGCTGTCATGCGCTCCTCGATGCTTCACGGCAGGAGCCCGGATGCACCAAGAGAGCCCTTGCCGGCGATGGCCCGCGCGGCCCTGCCTACTCCGGCAGCGCGAGCGTGATCTTGAAGATGTAGTCGACCTCGATGGGCTGCCCGTGCAGCAGCGCGGGCGAGTACTTGCGCCGCTCCAGCGCCTCGATGACCGCCTTGTCCATGAAGGGCAGGCTCTTCATCACCCGGCAGTTGCGCACCTGGCCCTGCACCGAGACGATGCACTTGACCAGCATGGTGCCCTGGACCTCGTGCTCCAGCGCCTGGTTCGAGTACACCGGGTCCGGGCCGCCCAGCTTCTGCGGCGGAGTCATGGTGTCGTTGAACTCGACCGGACCGCCAGTGCCGCCGATCTGCCCGCCGATCTGGCCGCCCACCACGCCGCCGACGACGCCACCCACCACGCCGCCTTCCACGCCGCCCTCGACGCCTTCGTCCTCGGCTTCCTCTTCGACCACCGGCTCGGGCGGCTTCTCCTCCACCTTGGGGATCTCCTTCGGCTGGATCACCGTGGTGGGGGGCAGCTGCTTCGGCTTCACGCGGTCGGGCCGCGGCGTCTTGGGCTTGTGACCCGCAGGCGGGGGCGGCGGAGGAGGGGGCGGGGGAGGCGGCGGGCGGAAGGTGACCGCGACCGGCGCCTCGGTCTGCTTGGGCATGTGCGCCCGCGCGTACGCGAAGAGGAAGGCGGCGCCGACCACGGCAGCGTGCAGGATGATCGAGACGCCCATGGACGTGCCCGATCGACGCTTGGTCCGCGGAGCGGTGATGTTGTCGAACATGTGCCCCTTGTGAATCGCGGCAGAAAAGGCGTGGAGACTTAAACAACCGGCTGGGGAAAGTCAACGCCCGGCAGGCCGCTTTCGATCTGCGGCGTGTCCTTTTCACCGCGGAGGAGAAGGGCCAGAAAAACATCGGGGCGGACAGGCATCGCGCCTGTCCGCCCCGGAGACTTTCGGACGATCAGACCCTTAGAAGGTCTGCGTCAGGCGGCCCCAGAAGAACCGGCCCATGAAGTCGTAGGCCGAGGGGTCCGAGGTCGGGGTGAACGCGTTGTACACGGTCGGAGGCGTGTCGTTCAGCGCGTTGTTGAGGCCCACCGCCAGCGTCGTCTTGCCGAAGCCGCTGTTCAAGCCGTACGAGGCATAGAGGTCCGTCTGGAAGTAGGGGTTGACCTTGCGCGCCAGGTTGGCGTGGCCACCCTGCGATCCGTTGCAGAGGCCGGACCCGTCCATCGTGCCACCGGCGTTGCCGCACTCCCAGTAGCTGCCGATGAACCGCTCGCTGACGCCCACGTTCAGGCCGGCGAGGCCGTAGGTGATGCCGCCGTTGGCCTTGAACGCCGGGTACACGCCGCCGTTCACGCCGGCGCCCAGGTCATACACGCCACGGCCCTGGATCACGCTGCCGTCCGCCTGCGTCGCGTTGAAGCGGTGCAGCCAGGTGCCGTCGAAGATGAAGCCGAAGCGGCCCGCGTCGGTCGGCAACGAGTACCGCATCGCCAGGTCCACGCCGTCGGTGAAGTTGCCGCCGACGTTGGCGTTGAGGTTGAAGATCTGCGTGATGCGTTTGGTGCCCGGGTCGCGCTGGATCAGGTCGCAGTACTTCGGCGCCGTGCCGGCCTGGGTCGGGTAGCAGTTCGAGAGGATGACGGACTCGCCGATGCTGGAGAGCGCGTTCTCGATGTTGAAGCTGTAGTAGTCGACGGTGATCGAGAAGCCGCGGATCATGCTCGGCTGGATGACGGTGCCGACCGTGAACACCTTGGCGGTCTCAGGCGTCAGCTTGGGGTTGCCGCCGACGCGCGAGCGCAGCTGGGTCTGGTCGTCCTTGTTGTTGATGTTCGCGCCGCAGTTCTTGCCCAGCGTCGAGTTGGGATCGATGGGCGTGAACTTCCCGCCCACGATGCCCGAGCACGGATCGTTGACGGAGGCGAAGTTGTCCTGCTGCCCGCCGTACAGGTCCCCCACGCCCGGTGCGCGGAACGCCGTCGAGTAGGTGCCGCGGAAGGTGACGTCGTGGATGGGCGACCACCTCATGCCGAACTTGTACGTCCAGTCGGTGCCGAAGGTGGAGTAGTTGAACACGCGCGCGGCGGCCGTCGCTTCGACGTTCTCGGCCAGCGGCATGTTGCTGAGCAGGGGGATGGAGAGCTCGGCATACCCTTCGTTCACGTGGTAGCCGCCCTTGGTGATGAGGCCCTTGTTGCCGGAGGTCTCACCAGCCACCGTGATCGGATCGGGGACGAACGCGCCGTACAGCAGGCGATACTCGTACCCGATGGCCAGGCCCACCGGACGGTCGGCGAAGAGCTGGAACAGCTCGCCCGAGGTGTTGGCCTGCACCGCCGTCATCTGGTTGATGCCGCGATCGACGCCCGTGAAGGTGAGCGGCGTGACCTGGTCCGGGGTGATGCTCCCCTGCGTGGCGGCGCCGGTCTTCAGATCGTAGGCGGCGCCGGTGAACAGGTCGAGCGGAACGCAGCCGCCGATGACGTGTCCTCCGGCGTCGAGGCAGGTGGCCTTGCCGGTGGCATCCACGCCGCTGGGCCCGAGCGCGTTCTGCAGGGGCGTCAGGTACACGTTGCCCTGCTTGGTGCCGGCCTCCTGGGTGCGGCCGAAGTTCAGCGAGATGTCCCAGAACCAGCCGTGCACGGGGCCGAACTCGTCGGGCAGCGTGCCGTCGATTCCGCCGACCACGCGGAAGGTGGTGACGTCCTGGTTGGTGATGCGGTTGCCGAACTCCAGCAGGCGGCGGCGGACCGCGGAGATGTCGCGGCCGAACGGGTTGTAGAAGTTGTCGGCCGAGATGACCACGCCCTCGCCGTCAGTCAAGAGCGGCTCGGCTGCGAGCTTCTGCTCCGACTGCCGGTTCACGAACGACGCCTCGTAGTAGCCGCGCGCGCTGGAGCCGAGGCTGAGATCGCCGATGCTGTACAGCGAGATGCGCTGCGCCGGCGTCACGTTGTAGTTCTGCGGCTGGAAGTTGTACTGGTCGCCCGGGGTCTGGAGGCTCTCGGCGATGCCCGTCCCGCTGTACGGCCGCCAGCTGCCGGCGTTGATGACCTTGCCGGCAGAGTTGGTGACGCTGCCCAGAGGGGTGCAGTCCTTGTGGGTGTCGCCGGGAACGCAGCGGATGAAGGCGCCGGAATCCGGCCCCTGCGGGAAGGCCTTCGCCAGCGTGGTCCAAGCGCTGCTGCCGGTGGTGATCAGGTTGCCCTTGGCGTCGAAGTCGTCGTCGCTGAGGACGATGCGGCCCTGGGGGATGGTGCCGGAGCCGACGCGCACGATGCGGCCGGTCTTGGCGTTGTAGGTCAGCTGGTAGGTCGAGAAGTCGCGGTCGCCGGCCCACACGGTGGACTGCTTGTAGTAACCGGCGCTGAAGACCACGTTGCCCTTGTCGCTGGCCTGGCCGGTGGTGACGTTCAGGTCGTAGGTCTGGCCGTCGCCGTGCTGCGAGACGCCGCCGTAGGCCGAAGCCTCGGTGCCCTTGAAGCCCTTGCGGGTGATGATGTTGACCACGCCCGCGATGGCGTC
>Ga0136846_1235670_pt1 | contig 29946 bp, 35 predicted proteins | sample HopSoiMetagenom2_FD_96841 | JGI IMG/M metagenome (GOLD analysis project Ga0136846, IMG submission 96841) | Grasslands soil microbial communities from Hopland, California, USA - 2 Assembly 2016 (version 4) | ecosystem: Environmental > Terrestrial > Soil > Grasslands | place: USA: Hopland...
GCACCTGCTCGCCCAGATGGAACGCCAGATAGCCCCGCACCGCTCGGCCCCGCTGCGCGCGCTGTACGAGGAGGTCGCCGCGTACCCGTTTTCAGAGGCGGAGGGCGGCCAGGCGGGCCCGGCGCCCGACTCCGCGTCCGCGTTCGCGCTGCCGATGCGGATCGAGCACGAGGGCCGGCTGCTCTCCTTCGTCTCGTCGATCTCCACCTTCAACACCCCGATGGACATCACGGCCGCCGAGCTGGCCATCGAGACACTCCTCCCGGCCGACCCGCCGACGGTCAAATACCTTCATTCGATGATGAGTTACGCGACCGCGTTCACCCCGGTGACCAACGCGTCCAGCGCCAGGAAGCGGCGCAGCATCACCGGCGGTTCGGTGGTCCGGGCGGCGAGCGTGGCGAACTGGGTTACGGACATGGCGAATCCCCTCCGTCGAGGTCGTGGTGGTCGTAGTGGTGGTGGTCGTCTGCGTAGTCGCACGCGCGGTCTCAGCCTCAGTCTCAGCGGAACCTGCGGCCTGAACCCGGGTTCCGGACCGGAGTGCGCCGCCCCGGAACCCGTTGACACCACCCTTCCTCGCGGCCTCGCCGGGGTCGATTACCTCCCGGGTAATCCCCCGTGGCTCGAACCTGTCAAGGCGACAGCGGGGCATGACACACTGCTCGCGATACTTTGGCGCGTAGGGGAGGCGTGGCGTGAGTGAGCGGCGGGCTGCGCCCACCGTGGGCCAAGTGGTGCTCGGGAGACGGCTCCAGGAGCTGCGCGAGGCGGCGGGGCTGAAGCGGGAAGAGGCCGCGCGGGCTCTGCGGGTGGCTTCGGCGACCGTACGGCGGGTGGAAATGGCCGAGGTCTCCCTCAAAATCCCGTATGTGCACGTGCTGTTGACGGCGTACGGCGTGCCCGAGGACGAAGTGGCCATGTTCGTGGACCTGACCGAGGAGGCGAACGAGCCCGGCTGGTGGCAGCGCTTCTCCGACGTCCTGCCCGACTGGTTCAGCATGCATGTGAGCCTGGAGGGCTCCGCCCGGCTGATCCGGTCCTACGAACCGCACTTCGTGCCTGGCTTGTTGCAGACCCCGGAGTACGCGCGTGCCGTCATGGAGGCGGGGACGATCGGGCACACGGGTCCCGAGGCGGTCGAGCGTCATGTGTCGCTGCGCATGGCCCGGCAGAAGCTCCTCACCCGCGAGCACCCGCCCCACCTCTGGGTCATCATCGACGAGACGGTGCTGCGGCGGCCCGTGAGCATCGACGGCAAGGTCATGCGCGACCAGCTGGACCGGCTCCTCGACGCGTCGGAGAGCGGTCATGTCACCATCCAGGTCGCCGAGTTCAGGGACGGCCCGCATCCGGGTACGTCGGCGCCCTTCGAGCTGTTCCGCTTCGCCGAGCCGGAACTGCCCGACATGGTCTACACCGAGTACCTGACGGGTGCGCTCTATCTGGACTCCCGCCGGGAGGTCGCCTCGCACCTGGAGGTGCTGGACCACATGACGGCGGGTGCCGCGTCGGCCCAGCGCACCAAGGAGATCATCGCCGAGTACCGCGACGGCTACTGATCCGCCGATCCAGCGCGCCGAACGCACGGGACTTGAAGCGCACGGCACTTGCAACGCACGGGACTTGACACGCACGGGACTTGAGGAGCACACACCGTATGACCACACCCGAGGGCGCGCCCACCCGCGTGGACACCAGCAGACCGCACCCGGCCCGGGTCTACGACTGGTGGCTCGGCGGCAAGGACAACTACCCCGTGGACGAGGAGCTGGCCCGCCGGATCCTCGCCGTGGACGGCACGGTGCTGCGCGGCGCGCGCGCCAACCGCCGGTTCATGCAGCGGGCGACACGGACCGCCGCCGAGGCCGGCATCCGCCAGTTCCTGGACATCGGTACGGGCATCCCCACCGAGCCGAACCTGCACCAGATCGCCCAGAGCGTCGCCCCCGACGCCAAGGTGGTGTACGCGGACAACGACCCGATCGTCCTGCGGCACGCCCAGGCCCTGCTGCGCGGCACGCCCGAGGGCACGACCGAGTACGTCCACGCCGACGCCCGTGACCCGGAGACGATCCTGCGCCTGGCCGCGGAGTCCCTGGACTTCACCCGGCCCGTCGCGCTGTCGCTGGTCGCGCTGACCCACTACCTGGGCGACGCGACCGACGGCGACGATGTGCACGGCCTGCTGAAGACGTACGTCGACGCGCTCGCCCCGGGCAGTTACCTGGTCCTCTCCCAGGTCACCCCGGATCTCAGCCCCGACGCCATCGCGAAGGCGGCCGAGCACTTCCGGCGCAGCGGCACCCCCTTCTTCCCGCGCCCGCTCGCCGAGTTCCACCGCTTCTTCGACGGTCTCGAACTGCTGGGCCCCGGCATCATCCCCGTCTACGGCTGGCGCCCGGAACCGGAGGACGTGGCGGCCCAGGCGGAGGGCATAGTGCCGGTGTACGCGGGAGTGGCCCGTAAGCCCTGAACCCCGCGAACGACGATGCCGCGCCCCTCGGATCGAGGGGCGCGGCAGGGGTGTGAGCGGGCGTCAGGCGAGCTTCGCCGACAGGGTGATCGTCGTGCCGGTCAGGGCCTTGCTGACCGGGCAGTTCTCCTTGGCGTTCTCGGCGGCGGCGACGAAGGCGTCCTCGTCGATGCCGGGCACGGTGCCCTCCACGGTGAGGTGGATGCCGGTGATGCCCTCACCCGGCTGGAAGACGACGTCGGCCGAGGTCAGGAGCTTGGTGGCCGGGGTGCCGGCGCCGGCCAGGGCGTGCGAGAACGCCATGGAGAAGCAGCTGGAGTGGGCGGCGGCGATCAGCTCCTCCGGGCTGGTCTTGCCGTTCGCGTCCTGGGCGCGGGAGGCCCACGTCACGGGCTGCTCGGCGATGGCGCCGGAGGAGTCGAAGGTGACAACGCCGCTGCCCTCCAGCAGGTTGCCTTCCCAGACGGTGTGTGCAGAGCGCGTGGTAGCCACGGTTCTTCCTTTCGCGTGTGGTCCCGATGCCGGGGTTCCGTATCCCCCATCCGATCACACTCCGGCCCACTTCCGGCTCACTGCACGCGAAAGACCGGCCCACGTGCGGTGAACGGCAGCCGAGCGCCGTGCGGAATCAGATAGGCGTGCTCGCGCCGCACCCGCAGGACGTCGCACCAGCCGTCCGTGATCACCAGCACGGGCGCCCCCGGCGGAAAGTCGTCTGCCCGGTGCAGCAGGTCGACGCCCGGCTGCAGCACGGTTCCACCGCGCCCGCGCACCCGGACCCGTTCGGCGATCTCGGCGACGGGCAGATAGCCCGCGTCGTGCGCGGCGGCGTCGCAGAACACGACCCGCGCCGCCGGTACGTCGCGTGCGCCGGCGTACGAGGCGATCGCGCCCAGCGCCTTCCCGAGCAGTTTCCGGTCCATGGACCCGGAGGTGTCGAGCACGGCCCCGAAGGTGCAGCGGGCGATCTCCTCGGGCGGGAAGTACCGCCCCGCGCGCGGAATGTCGGGGGTGGACGACTGGCGGCGCGAGGGGCGCGCATACGACCGTACGGGCTCCGGGCGCGGCACGAACTCGTCGAACCAGCGGGGCGGATGAGCGCAGCCGATTTTCCGGCGGCCCCGCGAACGGCAGGGCCTACGACAGAACATCTAGGCGACCTGTTGGTCCGTAGGGTCCCGTGGGATCTCGATGGGCACCTGCGGGCCGTTGCACTCGCGCAGCCAGCGTCGCAGGACGCGGTGGATGTGCTCGGCGCCGACGAGCTCCTCCCCCTCCTCGACCGCCGGTGACAGCGCGCGGGGCGCCAGCAGGAACGGTCTGCCCTGGGCACCGCCGAGTCCGCCGTGGGAGCCGATCTGTTCCTCGAAGGCGAGCACCTCGCCCTCGGCGGGGTCGTACCAGGAGTTGACCATGATGTCGGCGGTGTGCGGAAAGGAGTGCGTACGGCGCACCGCACTCGCCGCGCCGGGCCCGAAGTCGGCCAGCGGACCGGGGGGTTCGCCGCCTTGTCCGTCCAGTGCGTCCACCGGGATCTCGGCGCCGTGCGCGCCCAGCACCAGCCCGCCGTGCTCCTCGCTGCCGACGAGGACGAAGCCGACGCCGGGATGGTTGGCGAGGGTGGTCAGCAGCGCGGGATGGCGGGCGTCGACCTCCTCCTTGGTCATCCGGTGGTGCACGTCCGGGAAGGAGATGAGCCCGAGGTTGCCCGAGGCGAGCACCAGCGGTTCGGAGTGGCGGCCCGGGGGTACGTGCCGCCCGCCGTCCTCCTCGACGGGCCGGCGCAGCGCGGCGCGCACGGCGGCCCGCGCCTCGGCCCCGCTGTGGGTGCGCCCCGCCCTGCGCGGCACGGGCAGCCCGCAGCCGGCCCGGACCAGATCCCCGAGGCTGAGCCCGTACCGCCCTCGGAAGGTCTCGCCGGGGCTCTGCCCGTGGTCGGAGAGGAGGACGATCCGGTAGGGGCGTGGCGCGTGCTCGGCGACCTGTGCGATCAACGCGGCGCAGCGGTCGAGGCGTTGGAGGACCTTCTCCGCGTCCCTGCTGTGCGGCCCGGAGTGGTGGGCGACCTCGTCGTAGGCGACCAGGTCGGCGTAGACGGCGGTGCGTCCGGCGAGTATGTCGCCCATCACGGCGGCGACGACCACGTCCCGCTCCACGACGGTCGCGAAGGCACGGATGAAGGGGTAGAGACCACCACGTGCCACGCGCGGACGCCGTTTTCGCACTCGGGCCACGGTCGACTGGCCGATCTCGCGGCCCACTTCGGCGACGAAGGACAGGGCGGTGCGGACGGCGTTGGCGGGGGCGGAGAAGTAGGCGAAGTAGCCCGCTCGGGAGCGGTTCTCCCGGCCGCGCCGGCGGCCCGCGATGGACAGCACGAGGGCCTGCTCGTCGGCGCCGCCGCTGAAGAGGTTGCCCCGGCTGGCCCCGTCGACGGTGAGCAGACCGCCGTCGCCGGTGTGTGCGACGGCCCGGCGCTGGAGTTCGGCGGCGCTGGCGGGCCGGTTGCAGACCATGACCTCGCCGGTGGTCTTCTCGTACCAGCGGAAGGCCGGGATGTCATGGTTGGTGCCGTGCAGGATGCCGAGCTGGCTGGCGCCGGTCTGGCTGGACCAGTCGGTGCGCCAGGGGGTGAGCCGGTGGCCGGCGCCGAGCCAGCCCGCGACGGTCGGCATCAGCCCCTTCTCCACGGCCCGCACCAGGACGTCGTGACCGACGCCGTCGAGCTGCAGGAACACCACGCCGGGCATCGTCGGACCCTCGAACGGCCGTGCGGTGCCGCGTCGGTCGGCGAGCCGGTAGAGCCGCCTCCGGTAGGCGTCGTCGTCCCGTACGGCCAGGGCCGCGCCCGTCGCGGAGGCCACGGCGGACATCACCGCGGCGACCACCACCGCCGTCTCCGGGGCCGCCTCGGGGCGGTCGGCCGGGGTCAGCCGCAGGGCGACGAGCAGCAGGCCGCCGTTCAGGAAGAAGACCAGCAGGCCGAGGACGAGAGCGGGCACGAGCAGCAACAGCCGGACCAGCACCGGCCAGGCCAGGGCCGACAGCAGACCGAACGCGCCGGCGCCGAGGGCTGCGGTGACCGCGATGCGGGTGGCGCTGTCGCCGTCACCGGAGCGGATCTGGAAGTCCGGCAGGAGGCCGGCGAGCACCAGCATCGTGAGCGTCGACACGGCCCACACCGCGACGCTCCGCCCGATCTGGCTGGCGATCCGCCGCCAGGGCCCCGCACCCACGTCCCGCACACCTCGCGTCCCGGCCCGTCCCCGTGGCTGGCCTGCGCCCACCCTGTCACAGTCACAACGGGCGGGCGGAGTCCCGCGTGCCCTGTTCAGCGGCCGTCGTACCCGGCGGTCGGCATGGACAGCCGGCGGTGGACGCGGGCCTTCATCTGGGCGTCGTACGACGGCTCCGCGCGGCCCACCGTCTCCACCCGCACCCCGCGCCGCGCGCACTCGGCGGTGAACTCGTCGACCGAGGTCAGCGCCTGCTCCAGGACCCGTCGGCTGGGCGCCACGAAAAGATCGAGGCCCGGCTCGACGCCGTCCCAGAGGGCACAGTGGTCGGGGCGCAGACTCCGGACGAGCAGCTCCCGGGTGACGACATAGCCGCGCTCGGCGGCCCAGCGGGCGCACATCGCGTGCTGGCTGCGGGAGTCGACGAGGAACGGCTCCTCGTCGAGTTCCTCGAGCGGTGTCAGGCTGGCGATCGCGGTGACCCGCGGTACCGGACCCGGCAGGCCGACGGCGGCGTACGCGTGTCCCATGGCGTCCCCCTAAGCTCCGGGCTTCCCCGTTCACCTCGGGGTTTCCCCACTCGCCCCGGGTTTCCCGCCGACCCTACTACTGCCCGTAGTCTTCGGGGAGTCGCACGAGGGAGGCAAAGGGGTGCCGGTGGAGATCACGTGGTGGGGGCACGCCACCTGTACGGTCGAGGACTCGGGCGTACGCGTGCTCACCGATCCCCTGTTCGTGCGCCGGCTCGCCCATCTGCGCCGTCGCCGGGGCGAGTTGCCCCCGCCCGGCGCATGGAGCGCGGACGTGGCGCTCGTCTCCCATCTGCACTCCGATCACCTCCATGTGCCCTCCCTCGCGCGCCTCGCGCCGGGCGTGCGCCTGATCGTGCCCCGGGGCGCACCCAAGGCGGTGCCGGGTCTGGCGCGCCGGCTGGCGCATCTGCGGATCACGGAGATGGTCGCCGGGGACCGCACGGACGTCGGTGACCTGGTCGTACGGGCCGTGTCCGCGCTGCACGACGGGCGGCGGCTGAATGTCGGACCGCGGCGGGCTCCCGCGCTCGGCTATGTGATCGAGGGCGAGGCGCGGACGTATTTCGCCGGGGACACGGGTCTGTTCGCGTCGATGGCGCAGGAGGTCGGGCCGGTCGACGCGGCGCTGCTGCCGGTGGGCGGCTGGGGCCCGTATCTCGGCGAGGGTCATCTGAACGCGGAGCGGGCCGCCGAGGCGCTGGCCCTGCTGGCGCCCGGCAGTGCGGTGCCGGTGCACTACGGCACGTACTGGCCGATCGGGATGGACGCCGTGCGCCCCCATGAGTTCCACGCGCCGGGTGAGGAGTTCGTGCGGCTCGCGGCGGAGCGCGCGCCGGCGGTCGACGTGTACCGGCTGGGACATGGGGAGAGCGTGCGTCTGAAGGCCGCGCGGTGATCGTCTCTCTGGCCGACGCGGCGTCCTCGGGGCAGGGGTCGGCGGGGCAGGCGATCGGCTATCCGACGTTGTTCCTGCTGGTGATGATCGGCGCGCTGGTGCCGGTGGTGCCGACGGGCGCGCTGGTGAGTTCGGCGGCGGTGGTGGCCTTTCACCAGACCACGCCGCTCGCCATGGTCCTGGTGTTCGCGGTGGCCTCGCTGGCCGCGTTCCTCGGGGATGTGGCGCTGTACTGGCTGGGCCGGCGCGGGATGGGCTCGAAGAACGGCTCGCGCTGGCTGGCCGCGATAAGGAACCGGGCGCCCGAGGACCGTCTCGCGCGGGCCCAGGGGAAGCTGAGTGAGCACGGGGTGGCGGTTCTGGTGCTGTCGCGGCTGGTGCCGGCCGGCCGTATCCCGGTGATGCTGGCCTGCCTGATGGCGAAGTGGCCGGTACGCCGTTTCGCGCGGGGCGACGTCCCGGCCTGCCTCGTCTGGGCCGCGACGTACCAGCTGATCGGCGTCCTGGGCGGTTCGCTCTTCGATGAGCCCTGGCAGGGCGTGGTGGCGGCGGTCGCGCTGACCCTGACGATCAGCGCGGCGCCGAGTGCGTGGCGCCGGATACGGGGGCTCCGCGAAGCGGCCTGAACGCTCCGCGTCGGGCAGGGACCCGCGCGGGGCGTTCAGGCCGCTCCGTCCGGTGTGTCAGGCCAGTACCCGGGAGCCGCCGACCGGCAGGTCCCACAGGTTTTGACGGGGGAGGCCGGCCTTCTCCCAGGCGGCCCGGACCCGGGTCAGCGGTTCGAGGACCGGCTCGGCGGACAGGACGAAGGTCGCCCAGTGCATGGGCGCCATCCTGCGCGCACCGAGGTCCATGGCGGCCTGGACCGCCTCCTCCGGGTCGCAGTGGACGTCGCTGAGCCACCAGCGCGGGTTGTACGCGCCGATCGGCAGCAGCGCGAGGTCGATGCCCGGGTAGCGCTGCCCGATGCGCGTGAACCAGTGGCCGTATCCGGTGTCGCCCGCGAAGTAGACGCGCTGCCCGTCCAGGTCGGTGAGCACCCAGCCGCCCCACAGGGTGCGGCAGGTGTCGGTGAGGCCGCGCTTGGACCAGTGGTGGGCCGGTACGAAGTCGAAGCGGACGCCGCCCAGTTCGGCCGTCTCCCACCAGTCGAGCTCGGTGACACGGGTGAACCGGCGGCGCCTGAACCAGCGGCCGAGGCCCGCCGGCCCGAACACCGGGGTGGCGCGCGGGAGCCGGCGCAGCGTCGGGGCGTCCAGGTGGTCGTAGTGGTTGTGGCTGATGACGACGGCGTCGACGCGCGGCAGCGCGCTCCAGGCGACGCCCACGGGGGTGATCCGGGCCGGCGTACCGAGGATGCGGCGGGACCAGACCGGGTCGGTGAGGACGGTGAGTCCGCCGATCCTGACCACCCAACTGGCGTGCCCAGCCCAGGAGACGGCGACCGTACGGGTGTCCACGCGGGGCAGCGGGCCAGGTGCGAAGGGCAGCCGCGGGATGTCGGCGAGGCCTTCGGGGGTCGGTCGTACCGCGCCCTCCCGGGCGAATCTGGCCATGCCGCTGAGGCCGGGCAGCGGGGCGGTCAGCCGGTCGGCGAAGGACCGGGGCCACACCCGGCGCCCGTGCGGCGGCCGCAGCACCTCGGTCGTCATGCCGGCCCTGTCGCTGCCTCTGTCGCCGGCCCTGTCGCTGAGGCCGGTGCTCGTCGTGGTCGACTCGGACTGTTGCGTCATCGAGGAGGCTCCCGTCGCTGAGCGTCGTCACACAGATCGTCGAAGATCGATCCCATCAGGGTCAACGCGCGTCGCACGTGTGGCAGTTCCAGTGGTTCGGGTGAATTGAGCGACTGCGCCCGTTCCCCGGGCGTGTCGCCGAGCAGCGCCCCCGTGGCCAGCCGGACGCGCAGCGCCGCGAGGTCGTCTCCGAACCGGTGACCGCCCGGCGCGGGCATCCCGAGCCGGGCGGTGAGGTAGTCCTCCAGTTCCTGGGCGTCACCGACACCGTGGGCGATGAGCGCGGTCCGCAGGGGGCCCAGATCGACGTACAGATGACGTCCGGATCTCGGCGGCAGGGCCAGACAGCCCGCAGCGACGACAGCGTGGTGCGCGGCGGTCGCCACGCGCGCGTGCAGGCGTACGGAGGCGGTGAGCCGTTCGGTGACGGGCTCGCTCTCGCCGAGGGCGTAGCCGGCCGCGGCGGCGACCGGTTCAGCGATCCGGGCGCCGAGCGCGGTGAGTACGTCGAGCACGCGCGCGCGTAGGGCGTCGCCGGTGGCGTTCGCGGGGAAGCGGGCGAGGGCGGCGGGCCAGCCCGGCGGCAGCAGCGCGCCGCCCAGGTCGGTGACGACGGTGACCCGGTCGGGCAGCATCTCGGCCGGGCTGAGCAGCACGGTGTCCTGCGGCCGGTGCAGGGTGTCGCGCCAGGTCTCGTCGCTGACCAGGTGGAGTCCCTCCCCGGCGGCGGCCTCCACGGTCTCGTGCAGGAGTTCGGGCGGCGCGACGGTGGCCGTGGGGTCGTCCGCCACGGACAGCACGAGCAGCCGGGGATCACCGCCCTCGGCGCGCACCCTCCGTACGGTCTCCAGCAGGGCGTACGGGTCCGGCACGCCCCCGCACTCGGCCGGCGTGCCCACGTGGAACACGGATCCGCCCAACGCCCGTACCTGGGGCGCCCACCAGGCCGCGCAGGGCCGGGGCACCAGGACGTCGCCGCCGATCGCGGCGGTCAGCGCGTGCAGCAGGGCCGGGGCGCCGGGCGCGGCGACCACCTGGTCGGGCTCGGCGGGCAGTCCGCGCCGGGTCCAGTAGCCGATGGCCGCGTCGCGGAGGGCGGGGCCGCCGCCGATCGGCTGGGCGTCCGGGCGGCCGGCCGCGGCGGCGAGCACGGCGGCGAGTTCGGGCAGGACGGGAAGCGCGTCGACGGGGAACGGCGGGCCGTAGCGGACGGGGCCGTGCCCCTGGGGATCCGTCCGCCGCATGCGTACCTCCGCGCGGTTGCTGGTGCGGTGCCTGTGCTGGCTGTGCTGCCTGTGGGTTCGAGTACCCACGGTCGCAGGGACCCATGGGGGGCCGGCTCGGGTCACTTTCCGCTGTGTACGGGCCGCACCCTGGTCAGCGGCGCGCGGACGTCCCCCTGCGGCGCACCCGGTGTACGGCTGCCCCGGCCGCGCCCGCGATCAGCACTCCCCCGGCGACCAGAGCGGGCACCGAGTCGGTGAAGGCGCCCCCCTGCCCGGCATGCACCCCGCGCTGCACCGGGGCGGGCGTGGGCACGGGGGCGAGCGTGGGCTCGTGCGTGGAGGTGTGCGGGGAGGTGTGCGTGGGACAGGAGGACAGGTCCTGGAAATCGCCGCTCTGCGAGTCACCGCTGTGGGAGTCGTCGGCGCAGCTGCCGGTACCAGTACCAGTACCAGTACCAGTACCAGTACCAGTACCAGTACCGGTGCCAGTGCCGGGACCGGTGCCCGTGCCAGTGCCGGGACCGGTGCCGTCGCGGGTCACCGTGAACGCCGCCTTCCACGCCTTGCCCTCGGCCCCGGCCTGCCCGGGGCACGTACCGTCGGCGGACCATTCGGAGACCGGGGAGTCCGCGTTCTGGTCGCCCTCGAGGCTTCCGGCGGGCGCGATCTTCGCGGTGCCGCTGTAGGCGGGGCCGGTCACCTGGTCGTCGTTGCCGGGGACCTGCTGGAGCTGGACGGTGCCCTGTTCGAAGCCCTGGGAGTGCGCGTCGATGGTCGCGGGCGGGGCCTGTCCGGTCGCCTCGCAGGCCACGGAGACGGTGACGGTGCCGCCGGGGCCGACGGTGCCCGGGCTGACCTCCCCGGCGGCGTCCGCGGAGGCGACCGGGGCGGCGGTGCCCAGGGCGGCACCGGCCAGGGCGACGACGGACAGGAGGCGGGCGGTGCGGCGCATGGCTGGGCTCCTTCGAGCGGCGGCTGCGGAGCACGCCGGGTGGTGCCCCGCACCCCATGACAGCCCGCCCGGCGGCGGGGCGCGCGCGGCCGGGCACCATTCGCGGGACGGGCACGCCCGAGCGGGTGACGACGACCGTGGCCGCCCGTCCCGCGCGCCCGTCCTCCGACCTGGTCCGGTCGCCGCTTCGACCCGGTTCGACAGGGACTCAGTGCGACAGAGACTCGGTGCGACAGAGACTTAGTGCGACAGGGAGAGAAGCTCCCGCTCCAGACCACGTCCGCGCCGGGCCACCACATGCGCGGCGACCTCGGAGAGTTTGCGGTTCGTGCCCTGCGAGACACGGCGCAGTACGCCGAAGGCGTCGTCCACGTCGCAGCCCAGGACGTGCATGACGATGCCGCATGCCTGGTCGACGACGGGCCGGGTGCGCAGGGCCGTGTCGAGCTGTTCCAGCTCGGTCAGCGCGGCGCGGTAGGAGCGGTCGCGGACCAGAGAGGTGGCCGCGAGGTCGCCGAGGGCCCGTACGGGACCGTGCTGGGCGTCGTGCAGGCTGCCGGGGCGAAAACCGTAGAGGCTGAGGGTGACGGTGAGCCCGGAGCGCCGGAAGGGCAGCGTGACGCTGGAGCGCACCCCCGAGTCGAGCGCCACGGCACGGTAGTGGGGCCAGCGTTTCGCGACACGGTGGTGCGTCGGCTGAACTCCGCGGCGACCGTGTTCACCGGCGCCCGCCCCGGTTACACGACGGGCCGCCCGCTGGCCGGCCTGCTCGGGCCCGCCGACCGGGCCGCGTTCCGTTCCCAGGTCGCGGCGGTGGCCCGGGGCGACGGCGACCGCAGCCTCACCGTCAGGTTCCAGCAGCGACCGAGCCTGCCCGTGCACACGACGCTCACCGCGCTCAGGCCGAACGGCGAACCCCGTCCCACGGTCCTGGTGGTGCTCCAGCCCACCGACCTGCGACTGCCGCCGAACCCGCCCGAGCAGGGCAGGAACCCGGCGTCCGCCCTGCCGGACCTCTCCGAGGCGACCCGGCACGCGGCCCTGCTGGATCTTCTGGACGCCATGACATCGGCGCTGCTGACGACCCCGTCCCGCGACGGAGGCACGGTGGTGGAGCGGGCGGCCGGAGTGCTGCACGACCGGTTCGCGGACTGGGTGATCGCCGACACGGGCAGCGGCCGTCCGGTCCGTACGACCGTGCTGGGGCCGTCCGGGGCGGACACGGACGCCGTCGCGGCACAGGATCCCGCCGACTGCCCGCTGGTCGTCGAGGCGGCGCGGGGTGGCTCCCCCGCGCCGCGCGTCCGTCTGGACCAGGACCCGGACGCCTTCGGCCGCGACGCGACCGGCGCCCCGGTCCTGGTCCAGGCGAACGTGACGTCCCTGCTGTGTGTACCGCTGGCCCGCGACGGCGTCGTCCTCGGTGTGCTCACCCTGTTCCGCAGTGGGGCCCGGCCGGCGTTCTCGATGGCGGAGGCGCAGGCGATGGACATGATGTCCCGTCACATCGCGCTGGCCGTCGACCAGTTGCCTTCGCGGCGTCTTTCATGACCTGGTCCCGCAGCCGGTCGCAGGAGCGGCTGATCAGGCGGGAGACGTGCATCTGGGAGATGCCGAGCTGCTCGGCGATACGGCTCTGGGTCATGTCGCCGAAGAACCGCATGTAGAGGATGGCGCGTTCACGTTCGGGCAGGGCCCGCAGCCGCGGCTTCACGGCCTCGCGGTCGATGACGGTGTCCAGGGCCGGGTCGGCGGCTCCGAGAGCGTCGCTGAGGGAGTATCCGTCCTCGCTGCCGGGCAGTTCGGCGTCGAGGGAGAGAGCGGTGAAGCTCTCCAGCGCCTCCAGGCCGGCCTTGACGTCCTCCTCGGTCATGTTGGCGTGCTCGGCGATCTCGGCGACGGTGGGCCTGCGGCCCGAGATGGTCTGCGACAGGTCCTGCGCGGCGAACCGTACGCGGTTGCGCAGGTCCTGGACCCGGCGCGGTACGTGCAGGGTCCACATGTGGTCACGGAAGTGGCGCTTGATCTCACCGGTGACCGTGGGAACGGCGTAGCTCTCGAAGGCGTTACCGAGTTCGGGGTCATAGCGGTCGACGGCCTTGACCAGGCCGAGCGCGGCGACCTGGCGCAGGTCGTCCATGCTCTCGCCGCGGCTCCGGAAGCGGCCCGCGAGCCGGTCCGCCATGGGCAGCCAGGCTTCGACGATCTTCGCCCGCAGTGTGTCGCGCTGCTGGCCCGGCGGAAGTGCGGCAAGCCTGCGGAACGCTTCGGCGGTGTCGGGGGCGTCGTCGTGGGGGTGGCGCTTCGGACTCGTGTGAGTACGCATGGTGCGTCGCAACTCCCTTGGAGTGCTTGGGGTGGACGGGTCCCCGTGGGAGGGCGCGCCCAGTCCGGACAGACACACCCGGGTCGGTGATCCACCGCTCCCACGGACGTGCCTCCTGTCCGAAGCACTTCTGTGCGCCTGCCCTGCCCCATGCGGGCCAAACAGGTTTTCCGCCGGGCCTTGTGGTGACTCGGCGGACAACACCCGCACTCGTCCTCATCCAGGGGTTCTCATGAGCACGAAGGTTGCCGACCATGTTCTGCAGCGGCTGCGCGAGTGGGGGGTCGAGGAGGTCTTCGGCTATCCGGGCGACGGCATCAACGGTCTGCTCGCCGCCTGGGGCCGGGCCGAGAACCGGCCCCGTTTCCTCCAGTCCCGGCACGAGGAGATGTCCGCGTTCGAAGCGGTCGGTTACGCCAAGTTCAGCGGCCGTCTCGGAGTGTGCGCGGCCACTTCGGGGCCCGGCGCGATCCACCTCCTGAACGGCCTGTACGACGCCAAGCTGGACCATGTGCCGGTGCTGGCGGTCGTCGGCCAGACGCACCGCACGGCGATGGGCGGGTCGTACCAGCAGGAGGTCGATCTGCACTCCCTGTTCAAGGACGTGGCCTCGGACTTCGTGGAGACGGTCACCGTGCCCGAGCAGTTGCCGAACGTCCTGGACCGGGCGATCCGCACCGCGTACGCGCGCCGCGCGCCCACGGCGGTCATCATCCCCGGCGACGTCCAGGAGCTCGAATACTCCGCGCCCACACACGAGTTCAAGATGGTGCCCTCCAGTCTCGACCGCAGCGCGTGGACGGCGGTCCCCTCCCAGGAGTCCCTGGAACGGGCCGCCGAGATCCTCAACTCCGGTGACAAGCCCGCGATTCTCATCGGGCAGGGCGCCGCCGGCGCGCAGGCGGAGGTCGAGCGGATCGCCGAAATCCTCGGCGCGGGCGTCGCCAAGGCGCTCCTCGGCAAGGACGCGCTGAGCGACGAACTCCCGTACGTCACCGGCTCGATCGGCCTGCTCGGCACGCGCCCCTCGTACGAGTTGATGCGCGACTGCGACACCCTGCTGACGATCGGTTCCTCCTTCCCGTACTCCCAGTTCCTGCCGGACTACGGCAAGGCGCGCGCCGTCCAGATCGACATCGACCCGCACATGGTGGGGATGCGCTACCCGTACGAGGTGAACCTCGTCGGCGACGCCCGTGCGACGCTCGAGCGGCTGATCCCGCTGCTGGACACGGCGGAGAGGGGGCGCGAGTGGTACGACACGGTGTGTGCGAACGTGGCGCGGTGGCGGGATGTGCTGGACCGGCGGGCCGCGCTGTCGGCCGACCCGATCAACCCGGAGTACGTGGCACGGGCACTGGACCCGCTCCTGCCTGACAACGCGATCGTCACCTCCGACTCCGGATCGACGGCGAACTGGTACGCCCGGCATCTGACGATGCGGCCCGGGATGCGCGGCTCGCTCTCCGGGACCCTGGCGACGATGGGGTGTGCGGTGCCGTACGCGATCGGCGCGAAGTTCGCCCACCCGGGCCGGCCGGTGATCGCGCTGGCCGGGGACGGGGCGATGCAGATGAACGGGCTGGCGGAGATGATCACCGCGGCGAAGTACCGCGACCGCTGGGAGGACCCGCGTCTCGTGGTGGGCGTGTGGAACAACCGCGATCTCAACCAGGTGACGTGGGAGATGCGCGCGCTGGAGGGCGCCCCTTCCTTCCTGCCGTCGCAGGAGCTCCCGGACATCCCGTACGCGGCCTTCGCCCGTTCCCTCGGCCTGACCGGGGTACGGGTGGAGCGGCCCGAGGACGTCGAGGCGGGCTGGCGCGCGGGCCTGGAGGCCGACGGCCCGGCGGTGATCGAGTTCCTTACCGATCCGGCGGTCCCGCCGGTGCCCCCGCACGCGAGCTGGGAGCAGATGGAGGCGACGGCCGCGTCCATCCTGAAGGGCGACGCCGACCGGGGCGGGATGGTCCGCCAGGGCTTCAAGGCGAAGGTCCAGGAGTTCCTGCCGGGCCGGGAGCGCCGGGCCGCCAAGCGCGTCAGGTGACCTGGAACACACCAAGATGGCCGGGATTCGCCCGCGAGGTGTGTCGGCAGCGGATCGTCGGGTACGCGGCGGGCACCCCCGAAGTCTGGAGGCCTTCATGCAACGAGGCAGCGGCCGCGTCAGCGCCCATCGCGACGACGAGATGAAACACGAGGTCCAAGGCCTGCTGAGGTCCGGCCACCCGACCCGCACCGAGGAGTGGCATGATCCGGAACCCGCCGCCGAGGACGATCCGCTGATCGCGGGTGGTCCGGTGGCACCGAGTCGCTCCCCCGCCGCGCTGGAGACGGTGCGCTTCGAACTGGCCCGCTATCTGGGCCGTACGTCCTTCCCGGCCGGCCCGCGCGAACTGCGTGCCCTTCTGCGCGTCGGCAACGCCCCCGACACCCTGATCGAGCCACTTCAGGAGCTGCCGAGGAACGCGCGTTACGCCTCCGTGCAGGAGCTCGCCGTGGCGGTCGTGAGCGGCCCGACCGATGGCGCCGCCTGAGGGAAGGACAGCCTGAGGAAAGGAACAGGAGAACCATGCGCATCGCGTTTCTGACCGCCCCCGAGGGCGTGGAACAGATCGAGCTCACCGACCCCTGGCAGGCGGTGGCCGACGCGGGCGGTGAGCCCGTGCTCGTGTCGACCGAGCGGGGAAAGGTACAGGCTTTCAACCATCTCGACAAGGCGGACACCTTCCCCGTGGACAAGGTGACCGGCGAGGCGGCGGCCGAGTCCTTCGACGGGCTCGTACTGCCCGGCGGGGTGGCCAACCCGGACTTCCTGCGCACCGACGAGGGCGCCGTCTCGTTCGTCCGGGACTTCTTCGACCAGGGCCGGCCGGTCGCCGCGATCTGCCACGCCCCGTGGACCCTGGTGGAGGCGGACGTCGTCCGCGGCCGGGTGCTCACGTCGTGGCCGAGTCTGCGCACCGACATCGGCAACGCGGGCGGTGAGTGGGTCGACGAACAGGTGCGGATCTGCGACCACGGACCCAACATCCTGATCACCAGCCGCAATCCGGACGACCTGAAGGCGTTCCGCGAGGCGCTGGTGTCCGAGTTCGGCAAGAAGGCCGCCTGAACGGCCCGCCCGGCGGCCTTCGGCCGTCGGCAGGGCCACAGCTGGGCCTTCGTCGCGGCGGTCGCGGCCTACCGGCCTGGGAATCTTCCCCCGGTGCCCCGCTGAGCGTCACCGCCGCGACCGGTGCCGCTGCGGGATCCCTAAGGGCCTGTCGTCACATTCCCGTCTGCCTGGAGGCGCCATGCACGCCCTCCGGGCGGACGACGGGAATGTGACGACGGGCCCTGGGGTTCCGGCAGCGGCATCGAGGCTCACTCCTGCGCGCAGTCCCGGTCCCGGGCGCCCTCGCGGGTGCGGCCCGCGGCGACCGGGCGGCGCGGGTGGCGGCGCAGGTACTCGCCCTCCAGCTGCGCCATACGGACGTTGTGGGCGCGCAGCGCGTCGTTCGACGCGTGCAGCAGCGTGTCGTGGCGGGTGCGGTGGATCGTCTCCAGCTCCTTCATCAGCTGCTGGTCGTCCAGCCGGCCCGGTTCCACTCCGTTCATGGTGGCCACCCCAGTCGTCGTCCAGTCCTTCGGTGTCCCGTCCTTCGGTGTCCCGTCCTTCGGTGTCCCGTCCTTCGGTGTCCCGTCCTTCGACAGGGGCCGGGTACCCGTGGCCGCGCGGGCGAAGCCACGCCTACCGCACTCGCTCCACCCGTCGCTCGTCCCACACCGGCTCCGGGGTCTCACGGACCCGCCCGTCGCTGCCGAAGACCAGATAGCGATCGAACGAACGAGCGAACCAGCGGTCGTGGGTGACGGCGAGCACCGTGCCCTCGAACGCCTCCAGCCCTTCCTGGAGCGCCTCGGCGGACTCCAGGTCGAGGTTGTCCGTCGGCTCGTCCAGCAGCAGCGCCGTGACGCCCTCCAGCTCGAGCAGCAGGATCTGGAAGCGGGCCTGCTGGCCTCCGGAGAGCCGGTCGAAGCGTTGCTCGGCCTGCGCGGTCAGCTCGTAGCGGCGCAGCCGGGACGAGGCCGCGCCGCGGTCCTGGGAGTGCTCGGCCCACAGGATGTCGAGGAGTGTACGGCCCTCCAGCTCGGGATGGGCGTGCGTCTGAGCGAAGTGCCCGGGCACGACCCGCGCGCCGAGCTTCCACTCGCCCGTGTGGTTCACGGTGTCACCGGCGAGCAGCCGCAGGAAGTGCGACTTGCCGGAGCCGTTGGAGCCGAGGACGGCGACCCGTTCGCCGTAGAAGACCTCCAGGTCGAAGGGTTTCATCAGCCCGGTGAGTTCAAGTCCCTTGCAGGTGACGGACCTTACGCCGGTCCGGCCGCCCTTGAGCCGCATGGTGATGTCCTGCTCGCGCGGCGGCTCGGGCGGCGGCCCGGCCTCCTCGAACTTCCGCAGCCTGGTCTGCGCGGCGGCGTAGCGGGACGCCAACTCATGGCTGATGGAGGCCGCCTGACGGAGGTTCAGCACCAGCTTCTTCAGCTGGGCGTGCTTCTCGTCCCAGCGTCGGCGCAACTCCTCGAAGCGCGCGAACCGTTCGGCCCGCGCCTCGTGATAGGTGGCGAACCCGGCGCCGTGCACCCACGCGTCCGCGCCGGCGGGCCCGGGTTCGACGGACACGATCTTCTGCGCGGACCGCGAGAGCAACTCCCGGTCATGGGACACGAACAGAACGGTCTTGCGGGTCTCCGCGAGCCGCTCCTCCAGCCACCGCTTGCCGGGTACGTCGAGGTAGTTGTCGGGCTCGTCGAGCAGCAGCACCTCGTCCGTGCCGCGCAGCAGCGCCTCCAGCACCAGCCGCTTCTGCTCACCGCCGGACAGGGTTCGCACCAGCCGCCACTGGGCCTTCTCGTACGGCACGCCGAGCGCGGCCATGGTGCACATGTCCCAGAGGGTCTCGGCCTCGTACCCGCGCGCCTCGGCCCAGTCGGAGAGCGCCTGCGCGTACTGGAGCTGGGCCGCCTCGTCGTCGACGGTCAGCATGCCGTGCTCGGCGAGGTCGACCGCCTTGGCGGCCTCCTGGATCCGGGGCGTGGCGACCGACACGAGCAGGTCCCGTACGGTCGTCTCGTCCCGTACGGAGCCCACGAACTGGCGCATCACGCCGAGCCCGCCGCTCACGTTGACGGTCCCGCCGTGCGGTTTCAGCTCGCCGGAGATCAGCCGCAGCAGGGTCGTCTTCCCGGCGCCGTTGGGTCCCACGAGGGCCACCACGGCCCCTTCGCCCACGCGGAACGACACATCGCCGAGCAGCGCCCTCCCGTCGGGAAGGTAGTACTCAAGGTGCGCTGCTTCGAGGTGTCCCATGAGGACGCATTCTGCGGGCCGACCACGACCCTGGGCAAACCCATAAAACGCACACCCGTGCCCGTACGTCGGTTCAGCCGTGCAGCGCCTCTCCCGCCGGCCCGCTGCCCGTACCCGGCCCGGTCGCCTCGACGACCGCGCCCGCCCAGGACACCGCCTTCCAGCCGTCCGCCGGTGAGCCCTCCAGGACGACCACACCGGTGTTGTCGAGCCGGTGCCCGGCGGCGAAGGGCACGTCGACGTTGACCGCGCGGGCCGCCGCCCACATCCGGATCACGGCGCCGTGGCTGATCATGACGACGGTGCCGGCGCCGCTGCCGGCGGCCTCCGCGACGACCGCGTCGAACCGCCCGAGCGCCTCCACCCCGTTCTCCCCGCCCGGCATCCGCAGCTCCGTGTCCCCGGCGGCCCACGCGAACAGGGTGGTCATGTACGTGTGCGCGGCCTCGTCGTCGCCCCGCATCTCCAGGTCCCCGGCGGCCACCTCGCGGATCCCGTCCCGCACCACGACGTCGAGGCCACGCGCCCCGGCCAGCGGGGCGGCGGTCAGCTGCGTACGGATCAGTGTGGAGGCGTACAGCGTGTCGATGTTCTCGTCAGCGAGTGCCTCCGGCAGCGCGGCGGCCTGCCGCTCCCCCAGCTCGGTCAGTGCGGCCCCCGGAACAGCGGTGTCCAGCAGGAACTTCAGGTTCGACGGGGTCTGACCGTGCCGGATGAGCAGCAGACGCATACGGATTCCCTCTCGCCCTGACGACTTCGCGACGAGCCCCGTGACCTGTTCGACAAGACAAAAAGGCTCACTTCAGGGTACCCAGAGCGTCATGACCGCAGACTTCGACCTCACCGTCCCGCTGCCCGGCCGCCATGCCGTGCGCGAGAAACTGCTGAATCTCGACCTCCGGGTGTTCGAGACCGCCGCCGCCCTGAACTGGCCGGGCGCCGAGCGCGTCCTGCCGAGGCTCAGCCGCAGCGCGAACCACGGCGTCCTGTGGTTCGCGACGGCCGCCGCCCTCGCGGCCACCGGCAGTCCCCGGGCCCGCCGGGCCGCCGTCCGGGGCCTCGCCTCCCTCGCCGTGGCCTCCGCGACGATCAACACCGTCGGCAAGCGCTCGGTACGCCGCCCACGCCCCGTCCTCGACCCCGTACCGCTGGTCAGGCAGCTGAAGCGGCAGCCGATCACCACATCGTTCCCGTCCGGTCACGCCGCGTCGGCGGCCGCCTTCGCCACCGGTGTCGCCCTGGAGTCGCGGGGCCTCGGGGCAGTGGTGGCGCCGATCGCCTTCTCGGTGGCGATGTCCAGGGTCTACACCGGGGTCCACTTCCCCAGTGACGTGCTCGCGGGCGCGGCCCTGGGCGCGGGCGCCGCGTTCGCCGTACGGGAACTCCTGCCGGTCCGCGACCGGGCCACGCCCCCGGCCCAGCCGCACGCGACGGCCCCGGCGCTGCCCGACGGCGAGGGTCTGGTCCTGGTGGCGAACACGGCTGCGGGCACCGGGGACCGGGTCCGCGCCCTGGAGGACGCGCTGCCGCTGGCGGAGATCGTGGAGTGCGCGCCGGAGGACCTCCTGGGCGAGCTGGAGAAGGCGGCGGCACGCTGCCAGGTGCTCGGGGTGTGCGGCGGCGACGGCACGGTGAACACGGGCGCAGCGGTCGCCCTGCGGCACGGCCTGCCGCTCGTGGTGCTGCCCGGCGGCACGCTCAACCACTTCGCGCTCGACCTGGGTGTCGAGGACGCCTGCGACGTCGGGCGGGCGGTGCGGCAGGGCGAGGCGGTGCGGGTGGACGTGGGCCGGTTCCGGTCCGGGGACCAGGAGGGCGTCTTCCTCAACACGTGCAGTCTGGGCGTCTATCCGGAGCTGGTGCGCGAGCGGGAGCGCTGGTCCGACCGGATCGGTGGCTGGCCGGCCGGGGTGGTCGCGGCGGTACGGGTCCTGCGCGCCGACCGTCACCCTCTGGAGGCTCAACTCCACGGCGGGCGGCGTCCGTTGTGGTTGCTGTTCGCGGGCAACGGCACGTACCACCGGCTGGGCCTCGTGCCGGCCCGGAGGCTCGACATGGCGGACGGGCGGCTCGACGTACGGGTGGTGCACGGCGGGCGCGGGCCCGCGCTGCGTCTCCTGGCGGCGGCCGTGGCGGGCCCGCTGACCCGCTCCCCCGCCCACGCGGGCGTCCTGGTCCACCGGCTCCACCTGGACGAGGTGCCGCCGGGCACCCTCCTCGCATACGACGGCGAAGTCACGGAGGTGTCGGGCGGGGTGACCCTCGAAAAGCTCCCGGAGGCGCTGACCGTCTACCGGCCGCTCGGCGGCAACTGACCGCCGCCGCTGCCCGCCCGCCCCTTCTCCGGCGTCCACATTCCAAGACGCCGGTCTCATTATTCGGCACGACTGCGTACGGTGAGGAGCGAGTCGTTCGACGCGGGTCGTTCGAGAAGGGGGCACGGTCATGTCCAAGCCGCAGTCACAGCCGCAGGAGACCGCCGTCTACACCCACGGGCACCACGAGTCGGTGCTCCGGTCGCACACCTGGCGCACCGCCGCCAACTCGGCGGCGTACCTCCTCGGCTCCCTGAAGCCGCACATGAGGATCCTGGACATCGGCTGCGGCCCCGGCACGATCACCGCCGACCTGGCCGCACTGGTCCCGGACGGGCACGTCACCGGCGTCGACCGGGCGCCGGGCATCCTGGAGCAGGCCAGGGCCACGGCCGCCGAACGGGGCCTGGACAACGTCGAGTTCGCGCAGGCGGACATCCACGCGCTGGACTTCCCGGACGACACGTTCTGCGTGGTCCACGCCCATCAGGTGCTCCAGCACGTGGGCGACCCGGTGCGGGCGCTGCGCGAGATGCACCGGGTCACCAAGCCGGGCGGATTCATCGCCGTCCGCGATTCGGACTATCTGGCCATGGCCTGGTATCCGGCGTCGGAGGGCATGGACGACTGGCTGGACCTGTACCGGCGGGTGGCCCGGGCCAACGGGGGCGAGCCGGACGCGGGCCGCCGGCTGAAGTCCTGGGCGCTGCGGGCCGGGCTCACGGACATCCACGCCACCTCCAGCACGTGGACGTTCGCGGACGCCGACGAGATCGCCTGGTGGAGCGGCCTGTGGGCGGATCGGACGCTCGCGTCGGCGTACGCGGACCGGGCCACGGAAGGCGGGCTGGCGACGCCGGAGCGGCTGCGGGCGGTCTCGGCGGCCTGGCGGGAGTGGGGACGCCAGGAGGACGCCTGGTTCACCGTGCCGCACGGAGAGATTCTCTGCCGAAAGGCCCCCTGATTCGACCGGGCGATGTCTGATCCGCGGATTTCGGGAAACTCGGTGTGCAGGAGGTTCACACTATGGTTCCCATTCTGCTCGTACTGCTTCTGGCCCTGATTCTCTTCGGTGTCGGATTCGCAGTGAAAATACTCTGGTGGATCGCGCTCATCGTTCTGGTCATCTGGCTCCTGGGATTCCTGGTGCGGGGCACGAGCGCGAGCGGATCAAGGGGTCGCTGGTACCGCTGGTAGGTACCGTGGACAGCCGGCACGGATAAGTAAGTGGTCAGTCCCTCGGCAGCAGGGGGCCCAGCGGCCCGAGGTCCAGATTCAGGTCCTCGGGCCGCAGCCCGTACCGCTCCCGCAGCTCGGCCATCCGGTCGTCGAGAAGCATGAGGGTGAGCCCCACACGCTCCTCCTGCTCCTCGCTCATCTCCCCCGTGTCGAAGCGGCGCACGGCCTGCCGCTCCATGAGCTGCCGGAGCAACTCGACCACTGTCAGGACGAGTTTGACCAGATCACGTTCGACGGTGTCGGGTTCGAGGTCGAGACGGGTACGGGCACTCACATCAACTCTCCCCAGGGCGAAGGTACTTGTTCGTTCACTGAGCTGATCAGCGCGTTCAGGTCGATCCGTACGAGATCCACGTCCGCGATGCGCAGGGTGATGTCCCCGGTGATGACGACCCCGCCGGCGAGCAGCCGGTCGAGCAGGTCGACCAGGGCGAGCTCACGACGTTCGACGACGGTCACACGTCCTCCTCGGTGAACTTCTCGGTGAACTCATCGGTGAACTCATCGGTGAAGGAGTAGACGGCCCAGGGGCCGGTGAGTTCGACCCTGAGTCCGGAGCTCGCCGCGTCCGCGTCACTCTTGGTCCGGTCGACCAGTTCGATGAATTGCTCGGAATCGCCGCGCGGCACCAGATAGGCGGCGTTGAGTACATTCTGTCCGGTCGCACCGGAAAGCGCGGAGTTCTGTGGCGCGTGCAGTCGGCAGTTCTCAGCGTGATCGGAAAGGGTTCGATGCAATTCGCTCGCGAAGATCTCGGCGTGCCGCCACCTGTCCTCGTTCGTCCTGACGCGCCGCCGCCGCTGCCGCAGATATTCGCGGCCGGTGAGAGCTGACGAGGCCGGCGAGGCCGACGAAGAATCCTTTTCTCCATCGGCCTCGCCGGCTTTTTCGAGGTACACCTTCACACCCCACTCCACTCGCCCGTCGAGGCGGTCGAGAGCGCGCCGGAAATCGTCCCCGCGTTCCTCCGTCATCGCGCGTACGCCGCTGTCGTCCCGGAAGACGGTGGCTAGCCGCAGCGGCAGCGGGGTCGTCACCGCGGTCAGCGCGTCGATCACCGACTGGTGGGCGCGGGCGGTCGCGGTCAGCCAGTCGAGGTCCTCCATCCGGCGCCGGAGCGGCTCCTCGGCGAAGTCCTCCTCCGGCACCGTACTGACGACGGCCACCAGGCCGCGATGCGCGAGCAGTTCGGGCGGGGCGCCGGCCACCCCCATCAGCCCGGCCCGCAGATCCGCGTCGAAGGGGCCGCAGACGGCGTACACATACCGCAGGCCGGTCATGAGGCCTCCCTCGGTGCTCCCCCGCGCTCCAGTTCGGCGAGACGTTCACGCAACTCGGCGTTCTCACGGGCGAGTTCGCCCCGGTGGGCACGGGAGGACAACGCCGGGTCCTCCTCCCACCAGTCGATGCCCATCTCCTTGGCCTTGTCGACGGAGGCGACGATGAGCCGCAGCTTGATCGTGAGCAGTTCGATGTCGAGCAGGTTGATCCGGATGTCGCCCGCGATCACCACGCCCTTGTCCAGCACGCGTTCGAGGATGTCGGCGAGGTTGGAGCCGCCGTCATTGCCGTAGGGCTTGGGCAACCGGTTCGCCGGCGAGGTCATCGACGGCTCCCGGCCCGGACCCCGGACTCGGCTTCGTCTTCGACGTCCTCGGGCTCGGGCTCGTACGCGGCTTCGTCCTCTTCGTAGATGGCCTCACCGTCGTCCTCTTCCTCGTCCTCGTACTCGGGCTCCTCGGGCCGCTCGTCGTCCGCCTCCTCGAAGTCGCCTTCCGGCTCGGCCTCTTCGGCGTCCTCGTACTCCGCCTCCGCCTCCTCTTCGCCCTCCCCTCCTTCCTCGTCCTCGGCCTCCGCCCTCGCGTCGTCCTCTTCCTCCGCGACGGCGTCCTCGTGGCTGCGGACCACCTCGCCGTCGCGGATCTCGCCGCGCCAGCCGTCGTCCGTCTCGCCCTTGAGGGTGATGAAGCGGGCGAAGTTCTTGAGGTCGAGCCGGGTGCGGCGGCCCTGGGCGCGCCAGATGTTGCCGGTCTTCTCGAACAGGCCCTTGGGGTAGTACTCGACGACCAGCAGGACCCGGGTGAGGTTCGGGGCGAGTTCGTGGAAGGTGACGACACCCTTCGTCGTGCCCTTCGCCCCCTCCGACGACCAGGAGATCCGCTCGTCGGGCACCTGCTCGGTGGTGTGGGCCTTCCAACTGCGGTTGGACCAGAAGACCTTGAGCTGCCAGTCGGAGGTCGTGTCGTCGGCGCGGCCCGCGTTCTTCACGCCCTTCGCGAAGGTGCTGAAGTCCTGGTACCGGGTCCACTGGTCGTAGGCGGTGCGCAGCGGGACGCCGATGTCGATGAACTCGATGACGACCGTCGGCTTCTTCCCCGCTCCGCCCTTGCGCTTGCCCTTGCCGCCGGTCAGGTTCTTGAAGGCGCCGACCACGCTGTCCTTGGCGTATGAGGCGCCGGCTTCCACGGCGGAGCGCAGGGGCCCCTTGCCCTCGGCGAGTTCGCGGCCGCCGTCGAGGGCCATTCTGGCGAAGCCGGGGCTGTTGCCGGCCGCGATGTCGTTGAGTTTGACGGTCGTCTCACCGAGCCGCTGTCCGACGCCCGTCAGCAGGCGCTGCGCCTGGGCGGTGAGGTACTCCTGGACCTCAGTCTTCAGCCGGTCGGCGGCCTCGCTCTGGGCGACACCGGCGAGCGGGTTCCCCTTCCCGGATCCGGCGGACCTGACGGACTTGAGCGTGTCGGTCATCGTTCACCGCCTCCCTTGGGCGCTCGCGCCCGCGTACCGTGACCGGCTGCCGTCTTCCTGGCGGTCGCCTTCCGCGCGGCGGGACGACCGGACGCCGTCGCCTTCCGGGGCTCCGCCTTCTTCGTGGCGGCCGTCTTCTTCGCCGCCGCCTTCTTCACCGCCGTTTTCTTCACCGCCGTTTTCTTCGCAGGCCGCCGGCTCCTCCCGCTCTTCTCGGCGGGCGCTTCCTCGTCGGACTCCTCGTCGTAGGCGTCCTCGGCGTCTGCCTCGTCGTCGTCGCGCCCGCGGCCCCTCGGGTCCGGCCCGACACCCGCCAGCTGGTCCCGGACCTCCGCCGTGCGGCCGTGCAGACGGTTGGCGAGCGCCTCGACCTGCCGCTCGACCATCGCGCCCGACGCCGCCTTGCCGACGCCCCGCAGGTCCACGCGCAGCTGGTCGGAGATCTCCTTGAACTGCGGGTTGTCACGCAGTTGCGTGGACACCAGGTCCGCCAGTGCCCGCGGGCTCAGCTGCATCCGCTTGCCGGCCACCAGGGTTCCCACGGCGAACGCCAGTTTCAGTTTCTTCGTACGTCCAAGGACGTATCCGGCCCCTACCGCGAGGCCCAGTCCCACTCGGTTCATCGTCGTGCCGTCCCGTTGTCGGTGCCCGCGCCCGTGCGCAGGCCGGTCTCCAGCCGGTCGAGGAGTTCGTCCTCACGACGGTCGAACTCCTCGTCGTCGATCTCACCGGCCTCCAACTGCTTTTCCAGCTGGGCGAGTTCGGCGCGCACGGTGGCCGGGTCGTAGTACAGCCGTTCCGCCTCGTGCAGCACCTGCCCGATCACCCAGGCGCTGCCGCGCACCGGTGCGAACGGCAGCAGCAGCACCTCCGAGATCAGTCCCATGCGCGGCTCTGCTCCGCCCCCGCCCCGACGCCACCCGTCGGGGTTTCCGCGGGTTCGGCCGGGCCGGGCTCGACGAAGCTGTACGGCGGCAGCGGCCCGTGGACCCGCACGTCGAGGTACGGACGCGCCTTGCGGAGCTGCTCGGTCGCGGTGAGGAACACCTCCGCCGAGTCGCGGGCCACCAGGAACGACACGTTGGCCAGCCAGCCGGTCGACTCGGCGCCCGCGCTCACCGCCACGGCGGACGGCTCCAGCGCCTGTCGCACCTCGACGGCGTCCTCGGCCTCCCGGGCCTTCACCGCGGCGACGACCATCTCGCCGAGGCGCACCTTGTCCTCGTAACTTCCGCCGCCAGCCTGCCTGTTGGCCTCGGTGTACGCCCGGATCTCCGGGTTCTCCGCCAGCACGCGGTGCAGGACGGCCTCTTCCTCGTGGCTCGCCTTGACGTTGTACTCGACGTTGCCTTCGAGGGCTTCGAGGCGTTCCCGGTAGTGCTCGGCGCGCTCGGCCAGTACGGAGGCGACGGCGTCGTCGTCCGGTGCCACGCTGCCGAACCGCATGGGCAGCACACAGCCGGCTCCGCCCGCCTCCTCCAGTACGTGCTGGTGGGCGAGCAGGTCCTTGCGCTTGGGGCGGAGTTTCTCGGGTGCGTCGCTGACGATCGCCGCCAGCGCGCCCGCCGTCAGGACGCGCACGGAACGCGGCGGGTCGCCGACGCCCCGCAACTCCTCGGCGAAGGAGGCGAGCGCGGGATGGTCGGCGGCGGTGATGCCGTAGACGTACGTACCGATGCTCGTGTCGTTGCCCGTCTCCGTACCGCTGCTCGTGGTCACTCCTGCTCCTCCTTCCTGCGCGCGGCCGCGGTCTTGCGGGTGCGCTGCTGCCTGGGCTCGGCCTGCCCCTCGTCGCGGGACTGGTGGAAGGCGTCGGAGATGGTCTCGGCGGCGCCGGACAGCGCCCCCTTGGACTTGCCCTTCGCTCCGGACTCAGTGATCTCACCGACCAGGTCGGGCAGTCCGGGACTGTGCTTGCGCCCGGACTCCAGATCGAGCCGGTTGCACGCCTCGGCGAACCGGAGGTAGGTGTCGACGCTGGCGACGACGACCCGGACATCGATCTTCAGGATCTCGATACCGACGAGGGAGACCCGCACGAACACGTCGATGACCAGCCCCCTGTCCAGGACGAGTTCGAGTACGTCGTAGAGGCCGCTGGAGCCGCCTCCCCCACTGCTCTGCTGTGCCGGGACAACGGTCATACCGCCCATCCCCTCCTTGTCTGTCGATGTCTGTTGCCGCGCACGGTGTGCTCACGGATGCTCGTGTTCACGGATGCGGGGCCGGATTCACCGGCCGCCGGACCTGCCCGCGTCGGCACGCCCTCGCTCGTAGCGGCGAACCCGCCGGTAGCCGGTGAGTTCGCCCTGTTCGTCGAGTTCCACCCGGTAGCTCGCGAGCAGGCTCATGGTGTCGGGGACCCTGGTGAGTTCCAGGACCTCGATGTCCAACGCCCAGCCGGTTTCGGTCCGTTCGAGGGACGACACGGTCTCGGCGGTCATGCCGGTGAGCTCCGCGAGCTGATCACGCGCCGTGCGCATGATCTCCATGGACGACTTGGGTTTGCTCGATGATGCGTTCGATGAATGAGTCATGAGTCTCCCTGAACTCCGGGTGGCCCGGAGTCGGTTGCTCAAACCCCCCGTGTCCTCAAACCCCCGCTTGCTCAAACCCGCCGCGTGCTCAGACCCGCCGTGTGCTCAAACCCGCCGCGTGCTCAGAGCAGCGAGTCCAGCCGTCGCCGCGCCGGCCCCAACGCCCGTCCGCGCGACGGGACATCGCCCCACGGATCGCGGCGCGCCTGCTCGACCGCGTCGGCGATCGTCCAGCGTCGGGCGGTCAGTTCCGGATCGTCCAACTGGTCCCAGCCGATCGGGACGGCCACAGGCGCCCCGGGCATCGCCCGTACGGAGAACGGCGCGACCGCGGTCTGCGCGTACGCGTTGCGCTGCACGTCGAGGTAGAGCCTCGCGCCGCGCTCCTTCTTGCGGGCGGCGGTGGTCAGCCGGTCGGCGTGCGCGGCGGCCAGTACCTCGGCGACGCCCCTGGCGAACTCCCGTACCTCTTCGAAGCCTTGGTGCCCGCTCAGCGGTACGACGATGTGCAGCCCGCGCGAGCCGGTGGTCATCGGCGCGGACGGCAGCCGCAGCGTGTCGAGCAACTCCCGCAGATACAGGGCCGCTTCGCGCACCGGCGCGAAGTCGTCCACCGCCGGGTCGAGGTCGAAGACCAGCCGGTCCGGGTACTCGACGCGGCCGACGCGCGAGAGCCACCGGTGCAGGGTCACCGAGGCCTGGTCGGCGAGGTGGACCAGGGTCGCCGTGTCGTCGCAGACCGGGTGGACGACCGTACCGCCTTCCTTGGACACCTCGACCCGGTGGACCCAATGCGGGGAGCTGCCGGAGACGTTCTTCTGCATGAAGCGGGGGCCGTCGGTCCCGTCCGGACGGCGTTCCAGCATCAGCGGGCGCCCGCGCAGGTGGGGCAGCATGAACGGGGCGACGGAGCGGTAGTAGTCGACCAGATCGGCCTTCGTGTACTCCTTGACGCCGTTGCCGCCCGGGAACAGCACCTTGGCGGGCCGGTGGACCTCGACGGTCCTGCGCCCGGCCCGCACGTGCCGTACCGTGCCGTCGCTCACTGCACGATCGCCTCCTCCACGAGCAACCGGCCGGCCGCCATGATCGCCTCGGCGTCGATGCCCGCCGCGTGCAGCTGCTCGTCGGGACTCGCCGAGCCGGGCATCGTACGGACCGCGAGGCGGGCCAGCCGGGGCAGCGGCCGGCCGTCGAGGAAGGCGTCGAGGACCGCGTCCCCGATGCCGCCCTCCTCCCGGTGGTCCTCGACGGTGAGCAGCGCGCCGGTCTCCTCGGCGGCCCGGCGCAGGGTGAGCCGGTCGACGGGCTTGACGGAGTACAGGTCGATCACCCGGACCGGGATGCCCTGGGCGCCGAGCGCGTCGGCGGCGGTCAGCGCCTCGTGGACGGTGACGCCCGCCGCGACCACCGTCAGCCGGTCCTCGCGCCCGGCGGACCGCAGCACCTTGCTGCCGCCGACCGGGAACTCCTCGTCGGGCCCGTACAGCACGGGTGTCCCGCCGCGCGAGGTGCGCAGATACCCGATGCCGTCGAGACCAGCCATCGTGGCGACGAGCCGCGCGGTCTGGTGGGCGTCGCACGGATACAGCACCGTCGAGCCGTACAGCCCGCGGAACATCGCCAGGTCCTCCAGGCCCATCTGGGAGGGCCCGTCCGGCCCGATCGCGACACCCGCGTGCGAGCCGACGAGGTTGACGCCCACTCCGCTGACCGCCGCCATCCGCAGGAAATCATGGGCGCGGGTGAAGAAGGCCGCGAACGTCGACGCGTACGGTATCCAGCCGCGCGTCGCCAACCCCACCGCTGCGGCGACCAGTTGCTGTTCGGCGATGTAACACTCGAAGAACCGGTCGGGGTGTTCCTTGGCGAACGCCTCGGCGCGCGTCGAGTCGCTGACCTCGCCGTCGAGGGCCACGACATCGCCCCGGGCGCTGCCGAGCGCGGCGAGCGCCTTCCCGTAGGCGTCCCTCGTGGGGACCTCTTCTCCCTTGTCCCAGCGGGGCAGTTCGAGGTGTCCGGCCCGTACGGCGTGCAGCGCGCGGGCGGCACGCGGTTCGGGTGCGCGGACCCGGAGGTCGCGGGGGCCGCCGAGTTCGGCGATCGCCTCGTCGGCGTCCGGCAGCGGTTTGCCGTGCAGGCCCTCGCGGTCCTCGACGGACGCGACGCCCTTGCCCTTGAGGGTGCGGGCGAGGATCACGACGGGCTGCCCGATGGTGGACTCGGCCTCGCCGTAGGCGCGGTCGACGGCCTCGACATCGTGCCCGTCGATCTCGACGGTGTGCCAGCCGAAGGCCTTGAACCGGCGTGCGTAGGCGTCGAGATCGTGCCCGTGCCGGGTCGGCCCGCGCTGCCCCAGCCGGTTGACGTCGACGATGGC
>Ga0136846_1235460_pt1 | contig 29943 bp, 25 predicted proteins | sample HopSoiMetagenom2_FD_96841 | JGI IMG/M metagenome (GOLD analysis project Ga0136846, IMG submission 96841) | Grasslands soil microbial communities from Hopland, California, USA - 2 Assembly 2016 (version 4) | ecosystem: Environmental > Terrestrial > Soil > Grasslands | place: USA: Hopland...
AAGGCGTACGAGCAGTGTGCGGGGTTCCTGCGGATCCGGGGCGGGGACGATCCGCTGGACGCGTCCAGTGTGCACCCGGAGGCGTATCCGGTGGTGCGGCGGATGGTGAAGTCGGCGGGCAGCGCGGTGGCGTCGCTGGTCGGGAACACGGCGGTGCTGCGGTCGCTGCGGCCCGATGACTTCGTCGACGAGAAGTTCGGTCTGCCGACGGTCACGGACATTCTGCGCGAGCTGGAGAAGCCGGGGCGCGACCCGCGGCCCGCCTTCAAGACGGCCACGTTCAAGGACGGGGTCGAGAAGATCGGCGACCTGTCCTCCGGGATGGTGCTGGAGGGTGTGGTCACGAACGTGGCGGCGTTCGGGGCGTTCGTGGATGTCGGCGTCCACCAGGACGGGCTGGTGCATGTGTCGGCGATGTCGAAGACGTTCGTCAAGGACCCGCATGACGTGGTGAAGTCCGGCGACATCGTCAAGGTGAAGGTGCTCGACGTCGACATTCCGCGGAAGCGGATTTCGCTGACGCTGCGGTTGGACGACGAGGCGGTGGCCTCCGGGGAGGGGCAGCAGCAGGGGGGCGGGGGGCGGCCTCAGCGTGCGGGGCGGCCGCCTCAGCCTCGGCAGCAGGGGCAAGGGCAGGGAGGTGGGCGGTCCGGCGGGGGCTCTCGGCAGGCGGCGCCCGCGCCGGGGAACAGCGCGATGGCGGACGCGTTGCGGAGGGCCGGCCTGGCGGATCCCAAGCGGCGCTGACGCTGGTGGGGGGGGGTGGGTCGCGCGGCCAGCGGCACGACTGCCCGCAGCTGGGCGGGCTGGCGCGCCCCTTCAGGGGCGCGGGGAACTGCGCGACCAACCCCCACCGGCCCGCACCCACGCCGAGCCACCGCAACCCCACAGGGGCGCGGGGAACTGCGCGACCAACCCCCACCGGCCCGCACCCACCACCAAGCCGGCGCAGCCTTTACGCCAGTTCCGTCACCTTGCCGGCCGCTACCTCGAAGCGGCGTGTCACCTGTACCGCGTCCAGCATTCTGCGGTCGTGGGTGACCAGGAGCAGCGTGCCCTCGTAGGTGTCGAGGGCCTGTTCCAGTTGTTCGATGGCCGGGAGGTCGAGGTGGTTGGTCGGCTCGTCCAGGACCAGCAGGTTGACGCCCCTGCCCTGGAGCAGCGCCAGCGCCGAGCGGGTGCGCTCGCCCGGGGACAGGGTCGCCGCCGGGCGTAGGACGTGCTCCGCCTTCAGGCCGAACTTGGCCAGGAGCGTGCGGACGTCCGCCGGTTCCATGTCGGGAACCGCCTCGCAGAACGCGTGCAGCAGCGCCTCGGGGCCGTGGAACAGCTTGCGGGCCTGGTCCACCTCGCCGACCACGACACCCGAGCCGAGCGTGGCGTGGCCCGCGTCGAGCGGGACCCGGCCGAGGAGCGCGCCCAGGAGCGTCGACTTTCCGGCGCCGTTCGCGCCGGTGACCGCGATGCGGTCCGCCCAGTCGATCTGGACGGTCACCGGCCCGAGCGTGAAGCCCGCGCGGCGCACCTCCGCGTCCCGCAGGGTCGCGACCACCGAGCCGGAGCGCGGGGCCGCCGCGATCTCCATGCGCAGTTCCCACTCCTTGCGCGGCTCCTCGACCACGTCGAGGCGTTCGATCATGCGCTGGGTCTGGCGGGCCTTCGCGGCCTGCTTCTCGCTGGCCTCGCTGCGGAACTTGCGGCCGATCTTGTCGTTGTCGTTGTTCGCCTTGCGCCGGGCGTTCTTGACGCCCTTGTCCATCCAGCCGCGCTGCATCTGGGCCCGGTCCTGGAGCGCGGAGCGTTTGTCGGCGTACTCCTCGAAGTCGTCGCGGGCGTGCCTGCGGGCGACGTCCCGCTCTTCGAGATAGGCCTCGTAGCCGCCGCCGTACAGCTTGATCTGCTGCTGGGCGAGGTCGAGTTCGAGGACCTTGGTGACCGTGCGGGTGAGGAACTCGCGGTCGTGGCTGACGACGAGGGTGCCGGCGCGCAGGCCCTTGACGAAGCGCTCCAGGCGTTCGAGGCCGTCGAGGTCCAGGTCGTTGGTCGGCTCGTCGAGGAGGAAGACGTCGTAGCGGGACAGGAGCAGGGAGGCGAGGCCCGCCCTTGCCGCCTGGCCTCCCGACAGGGACGTCATCGGCTGGTCCAGGTCCACGGTCAGGGCGAGGGAGCCGGCGACCTCCTCGGCCCGTTCGTCCAGGTCGGCGCCGCCGAGGTCGAGCCAGCGCTCCAGGCTCACCGAGTACGCGTCGTCCGCGCCCGGAGCTCCGTCCACCAGTGCCTGGGTCGCCTCGTCCATCACCCGCTGGGCCTCGGCCACGCCCGTGCGGCGCGCGAGGAACTCACGGACGGTCTCGCCCTCCCGGCGTTCCGGCTCCTGCGGGAGATGGCCGACGCTCGCGGTGGGCGGGGAGAGGCGCAGTTCGCCCTCCTCGGGCGGGAGCAGCCCGGCCAGCATCCTGAGCAGCGTGGACTTGCCCGCGCCGTTGGCACCGACGAGCCCGATCACGTCTCCGGGTGCGACGACGAGGTCGAGCCCGGAGAAGAGGGAGCGGTCGCCGTGGCCGGCGGCGAGGTTCTTGGCGACGAGAGTGGCAGTCATCAGGAGGCCGATCCTAACTCCCGGCGGCGGGGCCTCGCGTCCCGCATTTCACCGGGCCATTGGCTCCACCAGCACGGTTCCCGTCGTACGCGCCACGATGAACGACTCCCCTTTGACCGCCTTCGCGGCCAGGGGGATGCGGTGCCGGCCGGGTTCGAGGATGCCGTCGAAGACCTCGATGGTGTGGGCGCGGTACAGCCGGTCCAGGCGGTACGCGGTGAGGTGGACGCGACAGGTCGAGGTGACCTCTATGCCCGCCTCGCCGTCGGCGGCGATCAGGCGGGTGAGCCGGCGCCGTTCCAACGGGCTGCGGTCCAGGGCGTGTTCGATCTGAGCGACGAGGAGCGGGACGATCGGGGCGAGACCGTCGACGTACGCCACGTCGACGCCCGCGCGATCGAAGGAGTGGCGTACGGCGGCACGTTCCGTCTCCTCGATCGCCCGGCCGAAGGCGACCGCGCCATAGCCCCGCAGTTCCTCGGCCGGGACGTCCGTGGCGTCCCGGGTGATGTCCGCGCCGATGCCGATGGTGCGCAGCGCGGCGGCGAGCTTGGCGAGGACGGCGACCCGGGCGCCGATCAGCAGGACCCGGCGGCGGGCCGCACCGGACTCGGCGGAGCCCCCTGCCTCGGCGGCCTCCGCCGTGTCGAGGAGGGAGGTGAGCGCGTCCCGGTACTCGGCGCCGGGGAAGCGGAAGGGCCCGATGCCGTGGTAGCCGTTGAGCTCCAGGTCGGCGTGGGTGTCCGTCTGCCAGGCGAAGTCGCGCCACACGTAGTCGTCGCCGTCCCGCTCGATGGCCGCCGTGACCGCGCCGCACGCCAGATCAGCGCACTCGGGACAGCCGTAGATGATGTACCGGCCGCCCTCCAGGGGGGCGTCCGACTCCAGGAGGAGGCCGCGGACCTGGGCGGTGAAGATCGCGGGCGGAACGCCGGAGGCGAGCGGGGAGACCGCGTCGAGGTCGGACAGCTGGTAGAGGAGGGGGCGCCCGTCGACGATGAAGTCGAGGAAGTCCCGGTGGACTTGGTAGTCACCGTTGGCGAGGACTCCACCGGCACGCATCGCCGGGGCCAGGCCGAAAGTGGCGTACTCGGCAGACATGCTGTGAGTATCCCCAGACTGGGACCGATCTGAGCACGGCATGACATATTCCGCTACGGTCCCCCAGTGAAGACGCGTCTGAGTGGTGAAGTGATCGTGGTCGGCGGCGGGGTCATCGGCCTGACGACAGCGGTGGTGCTGGCCGAGCGTGGCCGCCGGGTCAGGGTGTGGACGCGGGAGCCCGCCGAGCGGACCACCTCGGCGGTTGCGGGCGCGCTGTGGTGGCCGTACCGGATCGAGCCGGAGGCGTTCGCCGGGGAATGGGCGCTCGCGTCGCTGTCCGTCTACGAGGAGTTGGCCGAGCGGCCCGGGGAGACGGGCGTACGCCTGGTCGAGGGTGTACAGACCGGGACGCACCTGGACGAGCTGGGATCGTGGGCGGCGGGGGTACCGGAGCTGCGGGAGACGGCTGAGGGACTTCGGGCGCGGCTGCCGTTGATCGACATGCCGGTGCATCTGGGGTGGCTGCGAGAACGGTTCCTCGCGGCGGGTGGTGTGGTGGAGGAACGGTCCGTCAAGGGTCTCGCCGAAGCCTTCGCCTCCGACGCGGTGGATGTCGTCGTCAACTGCGCGGGGCTCGGTGCGCGTGATCTCGTGCCCGATCCGGCGGTGCGGCCCGTGCGCGGGCAGCTGGTCGTCGTGGAGAACCCGGGGATCACGACGTGGTTCACGGCCGTCGGGCACACCGACGCGAAGACCACGTACTTCTTTCCGCAGCCGGGGGGCCTGATCCTGGGCGGCACCGCCGACGAGGACGAGTGGTCGCTCGTGCCCGATCCGGCGGTGGCCGAGGAGATCGTGCGGCGGTGCGCGGAGGTACGGCCGGAGATCGCCGGGGCTCGTGTGCTCGGTCACCGGGTCGGGCTGCGGCCCACCCGTGACGCGGTGCGGCTGGAGCGTGAACTGCGCCCGGACGGGCGGGCGTTGGTGCACAACTATGGGCACGGGGGTGCGGGAGTCACGGTCGCGTGGGGGTGTGCGGTGGACGCGGCGCGGCTTGCCGGGGAGTAGGGCCTGCGCTGGTTGGGCTGTTCATTGGCCGCGGGCCGGTGGGGGCTGGTCGCGCAGTTCCCCGCACCCCTGACGGGGCGCTGATGACCGCCCAACTGACGGGCGGGCGGGGCCTGTCGGCCCCGCCCGTTCAGCTTTATACGGCTCCCGGGACGCGGTGGACGATGCGCGGGGCTCGGACGCCGTTGAGGGTGGAGGGGGGCGGGGTGGGTGCGACGGTGCCTGTCGTGGCGCGCGCGAAGGCGGCCGTGCCGCCGACGAGGGGGACCCTGGCCGTCGTACGGGACAGGTCGAGCGTCAGGGTCGGGGTGGTCGACGGAGGGTCGATGAGGTCCTTGTCCGTGCCCGCGACGATGAGGGCGAGGCGGTGGCCCGCCGGGATCACGTGGTCGCTCGCGTGCAGGTCGAGGGTGATCGTGTAGCGCCTGCCCGGGGTGAGCGGGACGCCCTCGGTGGCCGAGGCGTAGTTGCCCAGGTCGGCCCAGCCCCGGCTGAAGATCGTGTAGTCGACGGCCGTCGTCTTCGCCCGCGTCGAGCGGAAGCAGGAGCTGTCGCCGGTGGTGCTCGGGCCCCAGCAGGTGCGGTCGGTGAGCGTGGTGATGCCCTCGGCGCCGTCCGCGTAGTCCCGGATGGTGTCGGGGCCGAGGTCGACCAGGACGGCGGACAGGTGGGCCGTCGCGGTGCTCGGGGTGGCCGTCACGGTCACGGCGGACGAGCCGGACACGCGCAGGGCCTTGCTGAGCGGCTTGGTGACGAAACCGGTCTTGCCGGGCGTCGGGCTGTCGATCTTGGCGGACCAGTCGGTCTCGCTCAGGCTCGGGTCGTCGGTGAACGTCGCTGTGCCGGACTGCTTCCGCAGGCCCAGGGTGCCGATGCCGGGCTGTGCGCCGGTGCCGGGGCGCAGGCTCACCGGGTGCGTGGCGCGGGGCGGCCAGACGGCCGAGGTGGCCCACTGGTCGGGGTGGCGTTCGATGTCGGCCATGGGCTCGTGGTCGATGCCGTTGTCGTAGCCGAGGAGTTCGTGGTCGAACCAGCGGTGCAGGGTGTCGACCCAGGTGGCGCGGCGGAAGTCGAAGGGGTCGACGTGGCCGGTCTGGGAGAGCCAGATCTTGCGTTCTACGCCCTGCTTGGCGAGGGCGTCCCACCACTGGCCGAAGTGCTTGGGGCGGACGTTGAGGTCCTGCTGACCGTGGATGACGAAGACGCTGGCCCTGACCTTGCGGGCGTCCTTCGTGTAGTCGCGCTCGGCCCAGAAGGGCGTCCAGTCGCCGCTGAGAGGGGATCCGTCCACGATCTTCTGCTGTACGGCCGCGCACTTGGCGCGGGCGGCCGGGCTCTCGACGTAGTCGGACAGCCCTTCGGGGCCGGAGGCGTAGAGGGGGGCGCCCTTGGCGTCGTAGTAGTCGTACCAGGAGGAGATGGCGCTGATCGGGACGATCGTCTTCAGGCCCTTGACGCCGGTGGCGGCGACTCCGTTGGCGATCGTGCCGTCGTAGCTCTTGCCGATCATGCCGGTCCGGCCGTTGGTCCAGGTCGCCTTGGCCCGGTCGGCGCCGGTGCGGCTCGTGTAGCCCTTGGCGCGGCCGTTGAGCCAGTCGACCACGGCTTTCGCGGACTGGATGTCGGAGCGTCCGCCGACGTCGACGCAGCCGTCGGAGCGGTTGGTGCCGGCCAGGTCGACCCCGACGAAGGCGTAGCCGCGCGGCACGAAGTAGTTGTCGTAGAACAGCGGCATCTGGACAACGTTGCCGTGTGCGTCGTAGGTCTTCTTCTGACTCTCGTTGCCGCGTCCGCAGCAGGAATAGTAGGGGCTGGCGTCCATGATCACGGGTACTTTGCGGCCCCGCGCGGCGAGTTCGCGCGGGCGGACGATGTCGACGGCGACGCGGTCGTTCTTTCCGTCGCTGTCGCCGTCGAGTCCGATGTCCACCCAGACGGCCTCGCGGATCGCGTTGCCGTAGGAGTAGACGGGTCTGCTCTCCCGTGGGGCGCTGTGGGCGACGGCCGGGGTGAGCAGGGCGGCGGTGAGGGCGGCGGTGGCCGCCGTAGCGAGCGTTCGCCAGGTCGTGGAGCGCGTGCGTATCGGCATGCGCCGGACGGTACCTCGGTAAACTCCCGTACAGAAGAGGGCAGTTGGGAGCCGGAAGGGACTGAGGTGACTGAGGTGACTGAGAAACGCCGGTACGGCGCCCTCCAGGTCCCTTCAGGGCCGTAGCGGGGTTCTGGGGGCGGCAGCCCCCAGAACCGGGGGCGACAAAACCCTAGCCGTCCCCGAACCCCTCCCCCTTCGCCGCCTTCTCCAGCAGCAACGCCGGCGGAGTGAACCGCTCCCCGTACCGCTCCGCCAGCTCACGTGACCGGGCGACGAACCCGGGCAGGCCACCCTCGTAGCCGTTGATGTACTGCAGGACACCGCCGGTCCACCCGGGGAACCCGATCCCGAAGATCGAACCGATGTTGGCGTCGGCGACCGACGTCAGGACGCCCTCCTCCAGCAGCCTCACCGTGTCCAGCGCCTCGGAGAACAGCATGCGTTCCTGCATGTCCTTGAAGGGGATGCGCGTTCCCTCCGCGCCCTCCGCGCCCTCCGCACTCGCGCCCTCGCGCCCGAAGTGCTCCCGCAGTCCGGGCCACAGGCGCGTCCGCCTGCCGTCCTCCCCGTACTCGTAGAACCCTCCGCCGCCGCTGCGCCCGGTACGGCCGAACTCGTCCACCATGCGGTCGATCACCGCCTCCGCGGGGTGCGTCACCCACGTACCGCCGGCCTCCTCCACCGCCCGCTTGGACTCGGCCCGGATCCTGCGCGGCAGCGTCAGCGTCAACTCGTCCATGAGGGACAGGACCTTCGCCGGGTAGCCGGCCTGCGCCGCCGCCTGTTCGACCGACGCGGGCTCGATGCCCTCGCCGACCATCGCCACACCCTCGTTGATGAAGTGCCCGATGACCCGTGAGGTGAAGAAGCCGCGCGAGTCGTTGACGACGATCGGGGTCTTCCTGATCTGGCGGACCAGGTCGAACGCCCGCGCAAGCGCCTCCTGCCCCGTCCGCTCGCCCTTGATGATCTCGACGAGCGGCATCTTGTCGACCGGCGAGAAGAAGTGCAGTCCGACGAAGTCGGCCTGGCGTTCGACGCCTTCGGCGAGAGCCGTGATGGGCAGCGTGGAGGTGTTGGAGCACAGCAGCGCGTCCGGTTCGACGAGGTGCTGGATCTCCTGGAACACCTTGTGCTTCAGGGCCGGGTCCTCGAAGACCGCCTCGATGACCGCGTCGCAGCCCGCCACGTCCTGCGGATCCGCGGTCGGTGTGATGCGGGCGAGCAGCTCGTCCGCCTTCTCCTGGGTCGAACGTCCCCGGGAGACGGCCTTCGCGCACAGCTTCTCGGAGTAGTTCTTGCCCCGGGCCGCCGCTTCGGCCGACACGTCCTTGAGGACGACGTCGATGCCCGCCCTGGCGCACGAGTAGGCGATGCCCGCACCCATCATTCCGGCGCCGAGGACCGCCACCCTGCGGACCGGGCGCGGCTCGACGCCCTTGGGGCGGTTGGCGCCGGAGTTGACGGCCTGGAGGTCGAAGAAGAACGCCTGGATCATGTTCTTCGAGGTCTGTCCGGCGGCCAGTTCCACGAAGTAGCGGGCCTCGATGACCTGCGCGGTCTCGAAGTCGACCTGGGCGCCCTCGACGGCCGCCGCGAGGATGCCACGCGGAGCCGGGTAGGGCGCGCCGTTCGTCTGCTTGCGCAGGTTGGCGGGGAAGGCGGGCAGGTTCGCCGCGAACCTGGGGTTGGCCGGGGTGCCGCCGGGGATGCGGTAGCCGGGCTTGTCCCAGGGCTGCTGGGATGCCGGGTTGGCGTCGATGAAGGCGCGGGCCTTGGAAATCAACTCGTCCGGGGTCGCGGCCACTTCGTCGATCAGACCGTTCTGCAGTGCCCGTTGCGGGCTGTACTGGGTCCCCTGGAGCAGCACCTTCAGGAGCGCGTCGGCGATGCCCAGCATGCGTACCGTACGGACGACTCCACCACCTCCGGGGAGGAGACCGAGGGTGACCTCGGGGCAGCCGATCTTCGAACCCGGCGCGTCCAGCGCCACCCGGTGGTGGCAGGCCAGCGCGATCTCGTAACCGCCGCCCAGGGCCGCGCCGTTCAGCGCCGCGACCACCGGCTTGCCCAGCGTCTCGATACGGCGCAGGTCGCGCTTGATGGCGAGGCCGCCTTCGAGGAGTTCCTGGGCGGTGTCCGGGGTGACCCGGATCAGGTCACGCAGGTCACCGCCGGCGAAGAACGTCTTCTTGGCGGAGGTGATGATGACACCCCGGATCGTGTCCTTCTCGGCCTCCAGACGGTCGGTGACCACCGCGAGGGAGTCGCGGAACGCCTGGTTCATGGTGTTCGCGGACTGGTCCGGGTCGTCGAGGACGAGGGTGACGAGACCGGTGCGGTCCTGTTCCCAGCGGATGGTGGTGCTCTGTGTCATGACGGGGATCTCCGTAGAAGCTCAGAAGTCTCTTGATGCCGCTGAATCGGCAGATTCCGCTGGATCCGTTTGAATCAGTTGAATCAGCCGATTCGGCTGATTCGGCTGATTCGGCCGGGAGTTCAGACCCGTTCGACGATCGTCGCGATGCCCATGCCGCCGCCCACGCACAGCGTGGCGAGGCCGTAGCGCTTGTCCTGGCGCTCCAGTTCGTCGATCAGGGTGCCGAGGATCATCGCGCCCGTGGCGCCCAGCGGGTGGCCGAGTGCGATGGCGCCGCCGTTGACGTTGACCTTGTCGAGGGACAGCCCCATGTCCCGGGCGAAGCGCAGGACGACGGCCGCGAACGCCTCGTTGATCTCGACGAGGTCGATGTCGTCGATGGTCAGCCCCGCCTTGGCGAGTGCCTTGCGGGTGGCGGGCGCCGGGCCGGTGAGCATGATGGTGGGCTCGGAGCCGGACACGGCGGCGGAGACGATCCGCGCGCGCGGACGCAGCCCGTAGCGCTCGCCGACCTCCTTGGAGCCGATGGCGACCAGCGAGGCGCCGTCCACGATGCCGGAGGAGTTGCCCGCGTGGTGGACGTGGTCGATCTTCTCGACCCAGTGGTACGTCTGGAGTGCCACGGCGTCGAAGCCGCCCAGGTCGCCGATGTCCGCGAACGACGGCTTCAGCCCGGCCAGGGAGTCGGCCGTGGTGCCGGGGCGCGGGTGTTCGTCGTGGTCGAGGACGACGAGGCCGTTGCGGTCCTTCACCGGGACGAGGGACCGCTCGAAGCGGCCCGCCTTCCACGCCGTCGCCGCCCGCTCCTGGGACAGCGCCGCGTACTCGTCGACGTCGCGCCGGGAGAAGCCCTCGATGGTGGCGATGAGGTCGGCGCCGATGCCCTGCGGCACGAAGTTGACGGCGAGGTTGGTCATCGGGTCGTTGAACCAGGCGCCGCCGTCCGAGGCCATCGGCACCCGCGACATCGACTCGACGCCGCCGGCGAGGACGAGGTCCTCCCAGCCGGAACGCACCTTGGCGGCGGCCATGTTGACGGCCTCCAGGCCCGACGCACAGAAGCGGTTCTCCTGGACGCCGGCCACCGTGTCGGGCAGTCCGGCGACGACCGCGGCGACCCGCGCGATGTCGGAACCCTGGTCGCCGACCGGTCCGACGACGCCCAGCACGATGTCGTCGATCGCGGCCGGGTCGAGGTCCGGGAAGCGGTTTTTGATCTCGTGGATGAGGCCGACGACAAGATCGACGGGCTTGGTGCCGTGCAGCGCTCCGCTCGCCTTGCCGCGCCCACGCGGGGTGCGGATCGCGTCGTACACATACGCTTCGGTGCTCACTGGTGGGCCTTTCGGGGAGGTTGGGCGAGCGGGTGCCGACCGAGGTCAGCCGCCATCTTGCAGGAGTCGGGGCACATCCCAGTCGCGCGCCACGTCCGCCGTGTCGGCGCCGGGCTGGGCGGGGCCGCTGTGGATCGACGTGTGGGTGACGGAGAAACGGGGCGCGGGCGCGGGCTGGGTGATGCCGCCGTGGTCGGTGAAGGTGCCGCGGGCGGCCAGGTGCGGGTGGTGCGGGGCCTCGCGCAGCGAGAGGACGGGCGCCACGCAGGCGTCGGAGCCCTCGAAGACGGCCGCCCACTCGTCCCGCGTACGGGACTTGAAACGGGCCGTGATGGCCTCGCGCAGGTCGCCCCAGCGGGCGATGTCCTTGCGGGCGGCAGCGTGGTCCGGGAGGCCGAGCAGCTCGAGGAACTCCGCGTAGAACCGCGGTTCCAGCGCGCCGACCGCCATGTACCGGCCGTCGGCGGTCTCGTACGTCCCGTAGTACGGGCAGCCCCCGTCGAGGAGGTTGGCGCCGCGCCGGTCCTGCCAGCCGCCCGCCGCGAGCATGCCGTGGATCATCGTGGCGAGATGCGCGGCGCCGTCGACGATCGCGGCGTCCACGACCTGGCCGGCGCCTGTCGCGCGCGCGTGGTGGAGGGCGGCGAGGACGCCGACGACGAGGTAGAGGGAGCCACCCGCGTAGTCGCCGAGGAGGTTGGCCGGGGCGGGCGGCGGCTCGGCCGGGCTGCCGATCAGGCCGAGGGTGCCGGTCGGGGCGAGGTAGGTGATGTCGTGCCCGGCGCGACGGGCGAGCGGGCCCTCCTGTCCCCAGCCCGTCATCCGGCCGTAGACGAGCCTCGGGTTGCGGGCGTGGCAGGTCTCCGGGCCGACGCCGAGGCGCTCGGCGACACCGGGGCGGTAGCCCTCGACCAGGATGTCGGCGCGGGCGGCCAGGTCGAGGACGCGGGAGGGTCCGTCGGCTGCCTTCAGGTCGACGATCACCGACCGTTTGTTGCGGTTGCTCACGTCGTACTCGGGGTTGACGGCGAGGGATGTGCCCCCGGGGCGGTCCACCCGGACGACGTCGGCGCCCAGGTCGGCGAGGAGCATGGCGGCGAACGGTCCGGGCCCGATCCCCGCCAGCTCGACCACGCGCACTCCGGTGAGCGGGCCGCTGCCCGCCGTTCCCGCCACCGACATCGAGCCCCCACTCCCGTGACACCAACCCACGTGACACCAGCGATGCTAGGAATGCCTTCCACTCCGCACAAGGTTTCACCAGGCATTGATTAAGCAAGCGCTTGGCCGAGCGCCCGGTTCGGAGACATCGACCGGCCGCGCGACTCCACTCCCCCTCACGCTAGCCTCGACCACCGACAACGGCGCGGGACGCACAACGCGGTACGCACAACTAGGGGTGTCATGAACAGGCCGAACAGACTGGAACGTCCGTACGACATCGTGCTGTTCGGAGCCACCGGCTTCGTCGGCACGCTCACCGCCGACTACCTCGCCGCGCACGCGCCCGACGGTCTGCGCTGGGCGGTCGCAGGCCGGGACCTGGACAGGCTGGAGCGGCTGCGCGAGCGCCTCACCGGCGTCGGCAGGGCGGCCGAGGTGGGGGTGCTGACGGCGGACGTCTCCGATCCGGCCTCGCTGCGGGCGCTCGCCGCGCACACGCGCGTGCTGGCCACGACGGTGGGCCCCTATCTGACGTACGGCGAGGAACTCGTCGCCGCCTGCGCGGACGCCGGCACCGACTACCTCGATCTCAGCGGTGAGCCCGAGTTCGTCGACCTGATGTACGTCCGGCACGACACGCGCGCGCGGGAGACCGGCGCCCGGCTGGTGCACGCCTGCGGTTTCGACTCGGTCCCGCACGACCTGGGCGCGTACTTCACGGTCGCCCAGTTGCCCGAGGGGGTGCCGCTGACCGTCGACGGGTTCGTGCGCACCGAGGCGACGTTCTCGGGCGGCACCTTCGCCTCGGCGCTCAACCAGTTCTCCCGGGGACCGCAGATGCTGGCAGCCGCCCGCGACCGCCGGCGCCATGAGCCGCGGCTGCTGGGCCGCCGGGCGAGCGCCCCCGCGGGCCCGCCCCGGTACGCCGGGGAGGTCGACGCCTGGGCGCTGCCGCTGCCCACCATCGACCCGCAGGTCGTGGTGCGTTCGGCACGGGCGCTGGAACGGTACGGACCCGATTTCCGTTACCGCCATTACGCGGCGGTACGGCGACTGCCCTTCGCGGTGGGCGGGGTCGCCGCCGCCGGTGCGGTGTTCGCGGCGGCCCAGCTGCCGCCCGCGCGGCGCTGGCTGTCCGGGCGACTGCGGCCGGGCGACGGGCCGAGCGCGCAGCGGCGCGCGAAGAGCTGGTTCTCGGTGCGGTTCGTGGGTGAGGGCGGTGGGCAGCGGGTGTTCACGGAGGTCGCGGGCGGCGACCCCGGCTACGACGAGACGGCGAAGATGTTCGCCGAGTCGGCGCTCTCCCTGGCCTTCGACGACCTCCCGGAGACGGCCGGGCAGGTCACCACCGCCGTGGCGATGGGCGACGCGCTGATCGAACGTCTGCGCAAGGCGGGGATCACGTTCCGGGTGGCGGCCAGTAGGTGACCGGCAGGGCAGGCAGGGGCAGGCAGGGTTGGACGGGCTTACTGGGCCCAGCCCGTGACCGTGTAGATCATGCCGACGATCCAGGCGAGTCCCGCCAGTACGGCGACGATCAGCGCGGCCGTGACGGCGCGTTCGACGGGCTGGGTGGGGCTGGCGACGGGCTTCGGGGCGCGGTGCGTGGTCATGGGCGCAGCCTGCCGACTGTCCGGGGCAGCCGACATCCGTAGAACTACTCATAACGCGTACTCAGATGATCATTTGATTCCCCCGGCGCCCCGGTCCCCTCAGGCGATCACTTCTTTCAGGCGGTCGCTCAGGCGGTCGCTTCCTTCAGGGCGCGTCTGCACAGGGCGTCCGCCCGCCGGGTCGTCTCCGGGAGGCGGTACTCCGGGGTGAGCGCCAGGGTATGGGCGCAGGCCGTGTCGAGGGTCGTGCGGTGGCCCACCGACACGAACACCGGCTTGACCGCGTCCCTGGTGCGCAGGGCGCGGCCGACCTCCTCCGCGCCCGCGAGGAGCGGGGACGCCGATCCCCGCCGGGTGCCCGGCTCCTCGTACGTGAAGGTGAACGGGTTCTTCGCCACGCCGATCGTGGGGAGGCCGGTGAGGACGCCGAGGTGGTTGGCGAGGCCGAAGCGGCGGGGGTGGGCCAGGCCATAGCCGTCGCAGACGACGAGGCCGGGCGGGACGGCCAGGGCCTCCAGGGCGGCCAGGACGGCGGGGATCTCGCGGAAGGCGAGCAGGCCGGGCACGTACGGGAAGGAGACCCGCCCTACGGCCGTGGCCTCGGCGACGACCTCGCGGGTGGCCGCGTCCAGGACGACGGCGGCGGCCACGACGAGGTCGCGCTCGTCGTCGTAGGCGACATCGACGCCCGTGACATGCCCGGTGCCGGGCGGCGGGCCCGGCTCGTCGAGGACGACCAGCGGGCGCAGCTCGTCCTGGACCGCGCGGGCCCGCTCCTCGGTCGTGGGCCAGGCCGCCGGAACGGATACGGTCGTCGTCTTCGTCTCCATGGTGACGACGAGCGTACGGGCCCGCCCACCGGCGCCCCGCCTCAGGTCACTTGTCGTCGAGGGCGTTCTTCAGCTGTTCCTTGTTCATGTCCGAGCGGCCGTGCACGTTCCGCTTCTTGGCCTCCTCGTAGAGCTGGTCGTACGTCGGGCCCTGGGCGCCCTGGTGGGAGCGCTGCCCGCCGCGCTTGCTCGATGACATGTCCTCGGTGGACGTACGGCTGGCGGTCTTGGACTCGCCGGACCGGGCGCGTTCCTTGTTGACGGTCCGCGCGGCGATCTCCTCGGCGCGCTGCTCGCTCTCGCCCCGGTCCAGCGCACTGTCCTTGATGTGCTCGTACTGACGTTCCCGCTTGGGGCTCGCACCACGTGGCATGGCCGTTCACTTCCTTCGCTCGTGCTGTCCTCTCGGGCGTGTGCCGGTGAACGGGTACCCATGCCTCACGATTCGAGCCGCGCCACGCGCCCCTTCTCCCCGGCGGCCCAGCAGCCCAGGTCGGGAGTGCAGTCCACGGTGTCGTACGAGCCCGTGTCGACGGTCTTCCAGGTGCGTCCCGCGTCCAGGGTGAGGTCGGTGCCGGTCGGGCCGACCGCGAGCGCCGCCGTACGGCTGTACGGGAGCCAGGCGACGCCGGAGCGGTAGGCGGGCGGGGAGGTGGCAGCCGTCGTCCAGGTGCGCCCGCCGTCCGCCGTGAGCGCGCCCGCCCGCGGCGAGGCCTGGTCGGCGCGGTAGTCGCCGCCGACCGCGAGTCCGTGCGTGCGGTCGCGGAAGGCGAGCGCGAAGACGCCGCGGGCCGGGTCGCCCGCCGGTACCGGCGCGTCACCGGCGCTCCAGGTGAGCCCGCGGTCGGCGGAGTGCAGCACGCGCGCGTGTGCGCCTCCGCCCGTGGCCAGCCACACATCCCGCGGTCCCGAGCTGACCAGGCACTGTCCGCTCGCCGCGAAGCCCGCCTCGCCTTCAAGGGCGGCGGGCATGCCGTCACTGGGCAGCACCTGCCAGGAGCGTCCGCCGTCACTGGTGGACAGGATGCGGAACTTCCCGTCCACCGGGTCGCTCATCGCGAGGCCGTGACGGCTGTCGAAGAAGGTGAGGCAGTCGTAGAAGGCCCTGGCGTCGGTGTTACGGAAGGACTCGGTCCAGGTCCGGCCGCCGTCGTCGGTGCGGTAGACACGGGACGCCTCGCCCTCGCCAATGGCCAGGACCACGGCGCGACGGGCGTCGAACGCCTCGATGTCCCGGAACTGGAGCTCGGCCGCGCCCGGCGGAGAGACGTTTCGCCAGCTCGTTCCGCCGTCGGTGGTGCGCAGGACGGTGCCCTGGGTGCCGGCGAGCCAGGCGGTGCCGCGACTGACGGCGGACAGGCCGCGGAAGCGGACGTCGGGGGTTCCGCTGTCCTTCGCCGCCCAGTGCGGCGTACGGTGCCCGGCGCCGGCGACGGCGCCTGTCCCCTCGTACGCCTGCGCGGGTGCGGCCAGTCCGGCGGCCACGGCGGCGAGCGCGGCCACGTACGCCCCAGCGACTGCCATACGCCTCGTCCGCCCCGACCGGCTCGACTGTCCCGTGCGTATCGTCTGTCGCTTCATGCCCGTGATCCTCATGATCCTCATGGCGGGCGAACGTAGCAGTGAATGAACTCGGTGACAGAGGTCACTAGAAATTCAGGTGCACTGTTTGGCTCGTTCCAGCGTCTCTCTCAGTGTGCGGACCGTTCCATCCAGGAGTCCGGCCAACCGTCACAAGGGAGCAAGGCGTTGTCCACCGTCATCGAGCAGCTCGTAGAGGTCCGTCTCGTCGCCGCCGCACCGCGGATGACAAGCATTCCCGCAACCCTCGTCTACGACCGGCGCGACCCGTTCGCCGTCCGGATGGCCTTCCCCGCGCCGGCCACCCTGGAGGGCGTGGAGGTCCGCTGGACCTTCTCCCGGGAACTTCTGTCGGACGGCATGCTGGAGCCGCAGGGACACGGCGACGTACGCGTGCGGCCGTACGGCTACGACCGTACGGTCCTGGAGTTCCACGCCCCCGAGGGCACCGCGGTCGTGCATGTCCGCTCCGGTGAGCTGCGGCGCTTCCTCGCGGCCACCACCAAGCTGGTGCCGGTCGGCCTGGAGCACCTTCAGACGGACCTGGACCGCGACCTCGCGGAGCTGATGCGCGACGCCCTGTGAGCAACGCCTGTACCAGCCGCGTTCCCCGGGTTCCCGGCTTCCTCGTTTAATGCTTTGACAGCCTGAAACGCCTCTTCCTACGCTTGCAGCGGTCCTGTTGCCGTCGAATGGAGAAGGACGTTGCTCTACTGAGGTCCTGAGACACCGCGCCCCACACCCTCGCAGTGGTGTGTCCGCGTGCGTGCGACCTCGGTGTTCGAGCCGTCCGTGACTCCCTCCGGAGCAGGGCCTTTCTCGTGCGACCAGGATTCTCCCGCCGCCCGTCGGTGTCTCGACACGCGTTTGCCCCCACCGCATCAAGCAACCGCGAGGCCACATGTCAGCCACCCTTTCCATCGCCGTCACCTCCCTGTCCTTCGCCTGGCCCGACGGCACCGCCGTCTTCGAGGGCCTCGACGCCGCGTTCGGCCCCGGCCGCACCGGGCTGGTCGGCGTCAACGGATCAGGAAAATCAACCCTGTTGAAGCTGATCGCCGGGCAACTGCCACCCGCCGACGGCACCGTCCGGGTCGCGGGCGACGTCGGCTACCTTCCGCAGACCGTCATCCTCGACACCGCCCTGCGCGTCGAGGAGGTACTCGGTATCGCCGCCCGCCGGGCCTCGCTGCACGCCATCGAGGCGGGTGACGTGGCCGAGAAGCACTTCGAGACGATCGGCGACGACTGGGACGTCGAGGAACGGGCCCTCGTCACACTCGGCGAACTCGGGCTCGGTCACATCGACTTGGACCGCACGGTCGGCGAGGTCTCGGGCGGCGAGGCGGTCCTCCTGCGGCTGGCCGCCCTGCTCCTGGACCGCCCGGACGTACTCCTGCTGGACGAGCCGACCAACAACCTGGACCTGTACGCGCGCCGACGCCTGTACACGGCCGTCTCCTCCTGGTCCGGCGTACTGATCGTGGTCAGCCACGACCGTGAACTCCTGGACCTGGTCGACCAGATCGCCGATCTGCGCTCCGGCAAGGTCACCTGGTACGGCGGCAACTTCTCGGCGTACGAGGAGGCGCTCGCCACCGAACAGGAGGCGGCGGAGCGCATGGTGCGCGTCGCCGAGGCCGACCTGAAGAAGCAGAAACGCGAACTGGTCGACGCACAGGTCAAGTTGGCCCGCCGCAAGAAGTACGGGCAGAAGATGTTCGAGCAGAAGCGCGAGCCGAAGATCGTCATGGGGGCGCGCAAAAGGTCCGCCCAGGAGTCGGCCGGCAGGCACCGCATCATGCACGAGGAGCGGCTCGCCGACGCGAAGGAGCGGCTCGACGAGGCCGTGGACGCCGTACGGGACGACGACGAGATCCGCGTCGACCTACCGTACACGGCCGTACCGCCGGGCCGTACCGTACTCACGCTCCTGGACCTGGAGTTGGCGTACGGAGCGAGCGTGGCGGGCTCCTTCGACCTGCGCGGGCCCGAGCGGGTCGCGCTGATCGGGCGCAACGGGGCGGGCAAGACGACCCTGCTGCGGACGATCGCCGGGGAACTGGAACCGGTTTCCGGGGAGGCACGCGCGCACGTACCGCTGCGTTTCCTGCCCCAGCGGCTCGATGTGCTCGACGACGAGCTCACCGTCGCGGAGAACGTGGCCCGGTTCTCACCCGGCGCCACCAACAACCGGGTGCGCGCCCGGCTGGCCCGCTTCCTGTTCCGGGGCGCGCGCGCCGACCAGCGGGCGGCGACCCTGTCGGGCGGTGAGCGGTTCCGCGCCGCCCTGGCCGCCCTGATGCTGGCGGAGCCCGCACCGCAGCTCCTGATGCTGGACGAACCGACCAACAACCTGGACATGGCGAGTGCGCGACAGCTCACGAGCGCCCTGGACTCCTACGAGGGCGCGCTGATCGTGGCCAGTCACGACCTGCCGTTCCTGGAGTCGATCGGGATCACCCGGTGGCTGCTGCTGGACGGGGAGCTGAGGGAGATCGACGCGGAGGAGGTGAGGTGACCGACGAAGGACTGCGAGCCCCGGTCTGGCCTCCGGGGCTTTTGTCCGCGCGGCCCGCGCTGCATGATGTGCGCGGACACCCCCTTCCGATACGGAGCCACTCGTGCCCAGCAAGAAGGCGCTCATACGCCGCCCCAGCCCGCGCCTGGCCGAGGGCCTCGTCACGCACATCGAGCGCGAGGAGATCGACGCCGACCTCGCCGGCCAGCAGTGGGAGGCGTACGCGGAGGCGCTGCGCACCCACGGCTGGGAGACCATCGAGGTGGATCCGGCGGACGACTGCCCGGACTCGGTGTTCGTCGAGGACGCGGTGGTCGTCTACCGCAACGTCGCGCTGATCGCGCGGCCCGGCGCCGAGTCCCGGCGCGCCGAGACCGGCGGCGTCGAGGAGGCGGTGGCCCGCCTCGGCTGTTCGGTGAACTGGGTCTGGGAGCCGGGCACCCTGGACGGCGGGGACGTCCTCAAGGTCGGCGACACGATCTACGTGGGGCGGGGCGGGCGGACGAACGCGGCCGGGGTGCAGCAACTCAAGGCCGTGTTCGAGCCGCTCGGCGCCCGGGTCGTGGCCGTGCCGGTGAGCAGTGTGCTGCATCTGAAGTCGGCGGTCACCGCGCTGCCGGACGGAACCGTCATCGGGCACGCGCCGCTGGTGGACACCCCGTCCCTCTTCCCGCGCTTTCTGGCGGTGCCGGAGGAGTCGGGGGCGCACGTGGTGCTGCTGGGCGGCGGGAAGCTGCTGATGGCGGCGAGCGCGCCGAAGACGGCCGAACTGCTCGCCGATCTGGGCCATGAGCCGGTGGTCGTCGACATCAGCGAGTTCGAGAAGCTCGAGGGCTGTGTGACCTGCCTCTCGGTGCGGCTGCGGGAGCTGTACGTCTGACCGGCCGATCGCCCGGTCAGACGTACGACCCGGGACCCGCGCGTCCGGGGACGCTTCCGAAATCCAGCCGTACCCGCTGACCAGAGATCTTTACAAGGCTCTTAACCTACGGTCGCGTAACCTACGGGAACGTAGCCTACGATGCCGTAGGTTGAGTACCGGCAGTCCGTATACCGCTCGCACCGTCATTCTGGAGCATTCATGACGACCACTTCTCCGCACCTCGGCAGCCCGTCCGGCGCCTGGACAGACGCCCGGCTGCTGTTCGCCCTGGAAGAAGTGGTCGAGACCGAGCTCAACCGGCACCTGAAGGTCGCCAAGGACTGGATGCCGCACGAGTACGTGCCGTGGAGCGACGCCCGCAACTTCCCCGGCATCTTCGAGGACGGCGAGGCCTGGGACAAGGAGCAGTCCAAGGTCACCGAGCTCGGCCGGATCGCCCTGGTCGTCAACCTCCTCACCGAGGACAACCTCCCCAGCTACCACCACGAGATCGCCAGCCTGTTCGGCCGTGACGGCGCCTGGGGCACCTGGGTGCACCGCTGGACGGCGGAGGAGGGCCGGCACGGCATCGTGATGCGCGACTACCTGCTCGCGTCCCGCGCCGTCGACCCCGACCAGCTCGAGGCGTTCCGTATGCAGCACATGGCCGAGGGCTTCGAGTCGGACAACCGGCACTCGATGCTGCACTCGGTGGCGTACGTGGCCTTCCAGGAGCTGGCCACCCGTGTCTCGCACCGCAACACCGGCCACCAGTCCGGCGACCCGGTCTGCGACCGCATGCTGGCCCGCATCGCGACCGACGAGAACCTGCACATGGTCTTCTACCGGAACCTGCTGAAGGCCGCCTTCGAACTCGCGCCCGACCTGACCATGCAGGCGGTCCGGGACGTGATCGTGAACTTCCGCATGCCCGGTCACGGCATGCCCGGCTTCGAGCGGGCCGCCGCGCAGATGGCGATCGGCGAGGTCTACAACATGCGCATCCACCACGACGACGTGCTCCAGCCCGTCCTGCGCCATCTGAAGGTCATGGAGATGAGCGACCTCAGCGGCGAGGGCCTCCAGGCCCAGGAGGAACTGGGCATGTACATGGGTGGCCTGGACGCGGAGGCCGCCAAGTTCGACGCGAAGCTCGCGGCCCGCAAGGCCCGCGTGGCGGCCCGCGCCGCCGGCTGACCCACGCCGCAACGCAACTCACCCGTACGCCGTCACCTCGTCCAGCGCCACGTCACGCACGTCGGCCACGGGGTGGCGGCGCGGTGCTTTCTCCAGGCCCGCGCCTGGAATCGTCGCCCGAGAGGTCAGTGGGAGGTGCGCGAGGTACGCCGGAGGCTGAGCCGTTCCTTCTCGGAGAGGCCGCCCCAGACGCCGAACCGTTCGTCGTTGCTGAGTGCGTACTCCAGGCAGGCGGGGCGCATCTCGCACATCCCGCAGATGCGCTTCGCCTCGCGCACCGAACTGCCGGGCTCGGGAAAGAAGAAGTCGGCCCCGGTCTCCGCGCACAGGGCCTGCGCCTGCCAGGCACTGTCCATCGGGGTGATCGTCTCGTAGTGCATGGGTCAGATCGTGCCGGGCGGTGAAAAACGTTCGCTCAACGTCCGATCAACGCCTCGCGCCGGGGCCGGGCGGCGAGGGGCCACGGTGTCCCGGGCCGCAGCCATCCACTGCCGGTCCGCCGCTTGTCCTCTGCCGGCCCGCCCGATGATGCTCCCGCCGGATGTACCGGTGCACGGCGGCGCGCGGAGTGCTCCGGAACACGGTGGCCGGGTCACGGAAGTGCTCCAGCGGCGATTGTCAGTGGGCGGTGCGAGACTCGGCAGAGCAGTCGACGGGGCCCTCGCAGCGGGCGGGGCCCAAGAGGAGGGCAATGATGCTCACCACCCGTTTCGTGACCGGCGCTCCGAACTGGATCGATCTCGGCACCCCCGACATCGCGGGTGCCACCGCCTTCTACCGTGCGCTCTTCGGCTGGGAGTTCCAGTCGGCGGGCCCCGAGGCCGGCGGGTACGGCTTCTTCCAGTTGGACGGGAAGACCGTCGCGGGCGGCATGCAGAGCACCGAGGGCCAGGGTCCGCCGTCGTGGACGGTGTCGTTCCAGACCCCGGACGCCGACACGACCGCCAAGGCCGCCGAGCAGGCCGGGGGCGGCACTCCGGCGCCGCCCATGGATGTCATGGACGCGGGCCGGATGGCCATCCTCACCGACACCACCGGCGCCGTCTTCGGCCTCTGGCAGCCCGGCCGGATCAAGGGCCTCGAGGTCGCGGCCGACCCCGGCTCCCTGTGCTGGGTGGAGCTCTACACGACGGACGTGCCCAAGGTCGCCGCGTTCTACGGCGCCGTGCTGGGCCTGGAGACCTCGGCGGTGTCCTTCCCCGGCGGGTCGTACACGTGCGTGAACCCGGCGGGTGCCGGGGACGACGGGATGTTCGGCGGAATCGTCGACGTGGACGACGACCCGGCGGGCACCGGGGCCACTCCGCACTGGCTGCCCTATTTCGAGGTCACCGACGCCGACGCGACCGTCACCACGGCCCAGGAACTGGGCGGCCAGGTCACCATGCCGGCCACGGACATGGAGGGCGTCGGCCGCATCGCACGGCTGACCGACCCGTACGGGGCACGTTTCGCGGTGATCAAGAGCGCAACGCCGCAGACGTAACAGGAGGGACGCCCCCCCCGAAGGGGCACGCTCCCCAAGGGGCACGCTCCCCAAGGGGCACGCTCCCCAAGGGGCACGGGGAACTGCGCGACAAGCCCCCACCGCCCCGCACCCAGACGAACAACCCGCCCGACGAACCGCTACGCCGAAGCGCGACGAACCAGCGTGGTCGGCAGGACCACGCTGGACGGCGCGCCCCCCGCCGGAACCACCGCACCGAGCAGCAGCCGCGCCATCAGCCTGCCCATCTCCTCGATGTCCTGACGGACCGTGGTGAGCGGCGGGTCGCTCTGCTCGGCGACCGGCAGCATGTCGTCGAAGCCGACCACGGCGACGTCCTCCGGCACCCTCCGTCCGCGTTCTCGCAGGATCCGCAGGGCGCCCGACGCGCTGAGGTCGTTGGCGGCGAACACGGCGTCCAGGTCCGGGCACCGGTCGAGGAGTTCACACATCGCGCGTTCCCCGCCCGCCGGGGTGAAGTCGCTCTCGACGATCAGTCGTGGGTCGGCGTCCGGTATGACGTCCCGGAACCCGTCGCACCGGTCCACCGCCGAGGTCTGGTCGAGGGGGCCCGTGATGTGCGCGATCCGCGTCCGCCCGAGGGCGACGAGATGCCGTACGGCGGTGCGGGCGCCGCCCCGGTTGTCGCTGTCGACGTACACGGCGTCGCGGGTGCCGTCGCTCCAGCCGGGCCGGCCGCCGAACACGGTGGGAACGCCGGCGCGCTGGACCAGGCCGGGCAGTGGGTCGTCGAGGTGCAGGGAGAAGACGAGGGCCCCGTCGACGTGCCCGCCGGCCAGATACCGGCCGACGCGGGAGTGGTCGTCGCGTCCTTCGGTGAGCAGCAGTACGAGCTGGGAGTCGTGGGCGGTCAACTCCTTGCTGATACCTCGGAGTTGAAGGGCGAAGAAGGGGTCGGCGAAGACCCGGGTCTCCGGTTCGGCGATGACGACGGCGACAGCGTCGTGCCGCCTGGTCACCAGGGAACGGGCCGCCTGGTTGGGCACGTACCCGAGTTCCTCGACGGCCTGCCTGACCCGTTCGACAAGGGGTTCGCGCACACCGTCCCCGCCGTTCACGACGCGCGACGCGGTGGCCCGGGAGACCCCCGCCCGCGCGGCCACGGCCTCCAGAGTGGGACGCGACGCGGTCTCGGTCACTTCGGGGCTCCTCATCGGCGGTTGCCGTCACAATAGTCCCGGCCCGCAAGGGAGGAGAGCGCTCGCGGACCTCGTCAGTGCTCGTGCGCCGACTGCGGCTCCCCGGCCCCGCTCGCGCCGTGCGGTTCGTATCCGGGGATCGTCCCGTCCGTCCTGCGGACCAGGAACAGCCCCGTCATCCCCATGTCCGAGTGGCTCTGCACATGGCAGTGGTACATCCAGGCGCCCGCCCCCCACCCCCTCCCCCGCGATCACCTGGAACCCGAAGGAGTCCGCCGGGCCCACGATCTTGTTGTCGACGACCTGGCTCGGGTCGTCGGGGCCGGTGAGCAGGCCGGTGCGGTTGTCCGCCCAGCGGTGACCGTGCATATGGAAGGTGTGGTAGTACTCGCCGTGCGTGATCATCACGAACTCGACGCGATCACCCACCGCGGCCTCGAAGGTCGGGCTCCCAACCGGCTCGACCTGAACAGCGAAAGGTTCTGCTCAAGTGGCCGGTGCAGATCCACAGTTGTTGCCATTCGGGCGGCGGGATGACCTGGGACTCCAAGGGCAACCTGTACATCGCCACCGGTGACAACAACTCCAGCCAGTTCAGCGACGGTTACTCCGGTAACAACCCCCAACCCGCCTACAAGGGCGTGTCGTTCGCCGACGCCCGGCGCACCGCCGGCAACACCAACAACCTCAACGGCAAGATCCTGCGCATCCATCCGGAGCCCGACGGCACGTACACGCTTCCCGAGGGCAACCTCTTCACGGGCCGGGAGACCGCCGAGGGCGGCGGCAAGACACGCGGCGAGATCTACGTGATGGGGGTCAGGAACCCGGCCCGCATCTTCGTCGACAGGGCGACCGACACCCTGTACGCGGGCTGGGTCGGCCCGGACGCGAGCGCGCCCTCCACGACCTGGGGTCCGGCGAAGTACGACACGTTCGCCGTCATCACCCGGGCGGGCAACCGGGGTTGGCCGTACTGCATGGGCAACAAGCAGCCCTATCGGGACCGCAATCTGCCCGATCCGTCGAAGCCGCTGGGCTGGTACGACTGCGACCACCCGAAGAACGAGTCGCCGAACAACGACGGTCTGGTCAACCTGCCGCCCGTCACCGGCAACAACATCTGGTACTCCCCCCAGGGCGGCGCCCCCGACTACCCGCGCGACACGAACGGCGTCCCGTCCTACAAGCAGGCGGAAGCCACCTATCTGCTGCCGTGGCTCAAGGGAGGCGGTCAGGCCGCGATGAACGGGCCGGTGTACCGCTACGACGCGGCGAGCGCGAGCACGGTCAAGTGGCCGGCCTACTGGGACGGCAAGTGGTTCGTGGGCGACTTCTACGACGCCGACCAGCCGCGCAACGCGGTGCTGACCGACCCGAGGACACAGGGCGACGGTGGACTGCCCGTCCACGCCGAGTCGTTGAAGAAGATCGTGCCGATCGGCAACGACGGCATCAAGAACCTCATGGACTGGAAGTTCGGTCCCGACGGCTCGCTCTACGTCCTCGACTACGGCCGGGGTTTCTTCACCTCGGACGCCAAGACGGCTCTGTGGCGGGTCACTTACACCGGCGGCGGTCCCACGCCCGCGGTCGGCGACCTCGCGAGGGGAGCGGAGTAGTGCGCAGACGCAGGCAGCTCTGGACGGCCGTGCTGGCGTCCCTGTTCATGGTCCTCGGACTGACGTCGGCGGCAGGGGCACGCACCGCTGCCGAACCGGCAGCCGCGCCGGCCGCCGCCGCCGCTCAGATGCTTACCTGGACGGCGGGCGACGACATCACCACGTACGCGTCCGTACCGGCCACGGCGGTGGCCGGCGCGACGACGATCGTCTTCGAGAACAGTGCGGCGACCGGCAACACCATAGGAATGCCGCACACGTTGACGTTCGACGTCTCCGACCCGGAGTACAACAACGACGTCCCGCTCAACATCCTCGCCAACCCGAACGACGACAAGGGCGGCCGGCACACCGCCGAGGTCACGCTCACCCCCGGCCGCTACCGCTTCCACTGCACGATTCCGGGCCACGGCCAGATGCAGGGCATCCTCGTGGTGACGGAGGGCGGCGGCTCCGACACGACGGCCCCGGCGACCTCGGCGACCGTCACCGGTGCGCGGAACTCGCAGGGGCAGTACGTCGGTTCGGCGAGCGTGGCGATCGGCGCGAGCGACGAGGGTTCCGGCGTGGACCGGGTCGAGTACGCGATCGGCGCCGAGGGCCCCTGGCAGCCGTACACCGCGCCGGTCGTGATCGACCAGACCGGCAGCCATACCGTGCGCTACCGGGCGTTCGACAGGGCGGGCAACGCGGCCGCCGAGAAGAGCGTCGCGTTCACGGTGGTCCCCTCCGCGACGGACGACACCGTGCCGCCGGAGACCTCGGCGACGGTCAGCGGCGAGCGGAACCCGGCCGGGGCCTATCTCGGCATGGCGACGGTCACCGTCTCCGCGTCCGACACCGGGTCCGGGGTCAACACGGTCGAGTACGCGGTGAACAGCGGGAGTTGGCAGCCGTACACCGGGCCGGTGATGGTGCATCAGGTCGGCAGTCACAGTGTCCGGTACCGCGCCACCGACAAGGCGGGCAACGTCTCCGCCGAGAAGAGCGTCGCGTTCACCGTCGTGGCGCAGCCCGTCGAGGACACCGTCCCGCCCGTGACCGGGGTGACTGTCGAGGGCACCCGGAACGCGAACGGTGCCTATGCCAACAGCGCCAGGGTGACCGTCAGCGCGACGGATCACGGCGGCTCGGGTGTCGCGACGGTCGAGTACTCACTCGACGGCGGACCCTACCTGGCGTACACCGCGCCGGTGGTCGTCGACCGGGCGGGCGCGCACTCCGTGGCGTACCGGGCGAGCGACAAGGCGGGCAACACCAGCGACGCGCGCTCGGTGAGCCTCACGGTGGTGGCGGGTGGCGGGGTACCGGCACCCAACTGCCCCGAGTACGACGAGCGGTTGACGGTGATCGTCGGCACGGTCGACTCGGGGGTCGCCAACCGGGTCACCAACAACCGGTGCCGGATCGGCGAGTTGATCGAGGACGAGCGGGAGTGGACGTCACACGCCCTGTTCCTCAAGCACGTACGGACCGTTCTCGACCGGCTGTTGAAGGACGGCGCCGTCGACGAGCGTGAGGGGCGCGGCGATCGAGGAGGCGGCGCGCGCGTCCGGTATCGGCAGGCCGGGCCAGACCGAGGGCTACCGCACGATCCTCGACGGTACGCCCGCGTCCTTCGCCAAGTGGCAGCAGGTGGGCGGCGGTTCGTTCGCGCCGAACGGCGACGGGTCGATCACCAGCGGCACGACGGTCGATGGCCTGGGCATGCTGTGGTTCCCGGAGCGGAAGTACGGCGACTTCTCGCTGAAGCTCCAGTGGCGTGACGACGCTCCGGGCACGGGCAACGCCAACGCCGGTGTGTTCGTGCGCTTCCCGTGGGTCCACGGTCATCCGCAGGAGGCCCGGCCGGAGTGGGGCGCCATCGAGTACGGGCACGAGATACAGGTGCTCGACCGGCCCGACGGCGACATGTACAAGACGGGTTCGGTCTACGGCTTCGACCGGGTGGGCCTCGCCGGGGCCGGCGTCACCCAGAAGGGTACCTGGAACGACTACGAGATCCGGGTGGTCGACCAGCACTACTCCGTGTACCGCAACGGCGTGCTGCTCAACGAGTTCGACAAACATCGGGGGCCAGGACTTCACCCCGCCGCGCTCGGACGACCCGGGCACGGACGGGCGGCGGTTCGCGTCCGGGTACATCGGCCTCCAGGTGCACGGCACGACCGATGTGATCTCGTACCGGGACGTCCGGATCAAGGAACTGTCCTGACCAGGGGTCGCCTCCCGGCCGGTGGCGTAGCCGCGCCGACCGGGGGGTGACCTCACCGGGTGGCCCAAGTCACTCCTTGCGGGCCCGACTTGGCTGCACGCGCTTGGGCTCGCCCGGCATCTTCGGGTACTCCGGTGGATACGGCAGGTCGCCGAGTCCGTGCTCGTGTTCGTCGCGGCGGGCGAGTTCGAGCAGGGCGTCGAGGGAGAAGGCGTGGTCGTCCATGTCGGCGTGGACGTCGCCGAGTTGAGCGAACCGGCTGGGCATGGTCGCGAGGTCGAAGTCGAGTGGCCGCGCGTCACCGACCTCCTCCCACTTCAGGGGCGCCGAGACCGGCGCGTGCGGCCGGGGCCGTACGGAGTAGGCGGAGGCGATGGTGCGGTCGCGAGCGGTCTGGTTGTAGTCGACGAAGATCCGCTCCCCGCGTTCCTCCTTCCACCACCTGGTCGTCACCCTGTGCGGCATCCGCCGCTCCAGCTCCCGTCCGGCGGCGATCGCCGCCCGCCGCACCTGGGTGAACGTCCACCGCGGTTCGATCGGCACGAAGACATGCAGACCGCGCCCGCCGGAGGTCTTGGGCCAGCCGCGCAACCCTCCGAACTCGTCGAGTACGGCGCGCAGTTCGTGCGCGGCGCGCACGGCGTCCTCGTAATCCGTACCGGGCTGCGGGTCGAGGTCCAGGCGCAGTTCGTCGGGGCGGTCGACATCGGCGCGCCGCACCGGCCAGGGGTGGAAGGTGAGGGTGCCGAACTGGGCGGCCCACAGCACGGCGGCGACCTCGGTCGGGCACATCTCGTCGGCGCTGCGACCGCTGGGGAAGGTGATGTGGGCGGTCGGAATCCAGTCGGGCATGTTCTTGGGCGCCCGCTTCTGGAAGAAGTTCTCGCCGGTCACCCCGTCCGGATAGCGTTCCAGGGTGGTGGGCCGGTCACGCAGCGCACGCAGGATGCCGGGGCCGACGGCGAGGTAGTACCGCGCGAGGTCGAACTTGGTGAAGCCGCGCTCGGGAAAGAAGACCTTGTCCGGACTGGACAGCCGCACCGCCCGACCGAACGCTTCCAGCTCCACCGCTTCACCCATGCGAGCCACGGTAGGCGCACCGCGCGAAGCTCGCACACCGGGCGATTACGGTCGGGCGCGCGCAGAATCGAACCATGGATCTACGGGGGAACCTATAAGAGCAGGTCAGACGCTATTTAGGCTCGCCCTCTCACGCGCTTCTCTCACATTCCCTCACCCGAGCCCGGGTAGACCGTCGAGCGCATCCGCAGCCGAACGAAGATCCTCAGCGTCTGGAGCGACGTACTTGACAGTGGTGAACGCGGCGTTCCGCCTGGCCGAGGGCCGCCCGCCGTACGGCGGGCGTCAAAGTCGCCCGCAGCGGCCTGTGGTGCCTGCCGTCGGGGTCCGAGGTCGGTTTAGCGGGGGTTTAGCAGGGTTCTTCTCTTTCCGCCCGCACAGTCCCTTCCTGCGCCATCGACGGACGCGCGGCCCCAATGCCCGCGCCTTCCCCCTGCCGAGTGGCAGCGTGAAGCCGCTGCACAAGATGACGCCCGAGGAAGGGTGGGCCCACAGCCAGGGACAGTGAGCGACCGGGCGCCGTCGCCCGATGACGATCGGGGGGGCATCGCCAGCGGGTACGACGGCCATGCCGAGAGGTAGCCTCCGGCCCTGCGGCTCCGGATCTCAACCGAGGCCGCTCGTCGCCGTCTTGTACCCGGCAGCCTGCGTCGGGGTGAGGTAGTGCGACACGCGCACCAGCACCGCCCCGTGAACGTAGTCGTACTCAGCGAACACCGGCATCGACTTCCCGATCGCCTGAATGTACTTCGCGCGCGCTTCCGCGCCCGCCGGGTCGGCGAACACTTCAACAGCGCCACCGCGTTCGACATCACCCACTTTGGTGCCATCGACATCAGCGGCCTTGATGCGCGAGTCGGTGAAGGTGACCTTCGACATGTATTGACCCGGCCTGCCAAGAAGGTGATTCGGATCGTTGGCTGCGGTGACCGTGCCGGACAGCTTCGAAGTGGTCACCGTCGCTGTGATCTGAGCGAGCACGTTGGACGCAGTGATCGTGTGCTTCATCGCGGCCCGCTTCGCGTCGGCTCTCGTCGAGGAGCTGCTGCTGGAACATCCGGCGAGTGCCAGGCCGGCGGCAAGGAGGGTGGCCGCGATGACGGGGAAGCGCATGGTCGTTCTCCAAGGTGGGGGGGGAAGGCAGATCGCTGAAGTCTGGGCTCACGCCTACGGAGCGGGCCCGGTGTTACGCGCTACCGCTGGCAGCGCTTTCGGGCCGTCGGCGCTGCCAGCATCGCCACGCGGCGCGCGGTCCGTCCCAGTACACGCCTCTCAGCAGCCAGTAACAGCCGAGCAGCGCGTACCAGCACAGGACGAGTTCCCACCAGAGCAGCCAGCCGAACAGCTTGAACAGCAGTACACAGATGCCCGCCAGGCCTCCACCGCCACCCAGGACCGGGACCGATACCCGCAACGGCCCGATGCCGCCGGACAATCGCACTCCCACGACACACCCCCGTCACTCACGCACCCTCTGTGCGTGAATGCCCGGGATCGTAGCCGAGGCGGTAGTCCCCACCCTTCGAAGTTCAGGGAAGACCACTCTCGCGTATGAGGTTTCGTACGCCGCTGGGTGACGGGACGCCCTGCTGTTCCGGTGCCGGGGCGGACTTCAGTTTGGAGTCGGAAGAAGCTCTGCTCGCTCTACATCCCGCACCGGCGGCGTCGAGGATCCGGACGGGCATCTTCGTAGGCACGGGCGGCCCCGGCAGGGGCACAGTTCCCTGCCGGGGCCTGCACCCGCCCACCCTCAGAAGTCACGGGGTGCGAGGAAGAAAGAGGCGTGTGCCCACGGCGAGGGTGTCGACCCCCGACAGGCTGATCAACGCGCGCAGGAGGATCGCGAGGCGCCGCTCGTCGAGTTCCATCACGCGCGTGAGGCTGGTCTGATGCGGTGAGGCGACGGACAGGACGAGGTCGACGAACCCGCGCGCGGCGTCGCCCAGGTCGAGGCCGTAGCGGTAGCCGGCGAGGTTCTGCCAGGAGAACTCGATGCCGTCGTCGGTGTGCCGGACCAGGGCTCTGCGGAAGGTGGGTCGGGCGAGGATCTGTTCCTCGTCCACCAGGGCCCGTACGGCGGCCTGTTCGCGGGGCG
>Ga0136846_1236336_pt1 | contig 29893 bp, 22 predicted proteins | sample HopSoiMetagenom2_FD_96841 | JGI IMG/M metagenome (GOLD analysis project Ga0136846, IMG submission 96841) | Grasslands soil microbial communities from Hopland, California, USA - 2 Assembly 2016 (version 4) | ecosystem: Environmental > Terrestrial > Soil > Grasslands | place: USA: Hopland...
GGCCGAGATCATCTCAGAAAGCCCCTCCATAAAAGATAAATCAAAAGTATATGCATGCCTGGCATTAATGTACCTGAATGGCTCCCGTTTTAATGCAAGACAAAATGAAAATGGTGAAATATTGACTATGGCAGAACAGGATCGCAGTCAATGGGACAGAACACTAATGCAAAAAGGATTCATTTATTTTGAGAAGGCAGCAACTGATAATTTTATTTCGGTTTATCATATACTGGCTGCCATTTCCGCTTATCATTGTTCGGCACCGGATTTTGAATCAACCGACTGGAACAGCATCCTTATCTTATATGATAAACTTCGGGAGATTGACCCCTCGCCACTAGTGGCATTGAACCGGTCAATTGCATTATCCAGGGTTAAAGGAATTATTCCTGCCATCGAGGAATTGGAAAAACTAAGTGATACTCCTGCCCTAAAAAATTATCACCTCTATTATTCTACCCTGGGAGAATTTTACATGCAGGCAGGCCAGTTTGGCAAGGCAAGAAAAGCGATTAATAAGGCTATTTCCCTGTCAAATATGCCTGCAGAACAGAAGCTTTTACAAAAAAGACTTGTGGAATGCCCTCCAGATGAAGAATAATATCTTTATGGTAATGTCCCTATTTCAGTTTCTTATTTGTTCTAATCTTATCTTCTAATAGAAAAAAATATTTATAATGAGCGAATTTTTATTAATTGTAAGAACTGAAGGAGAAGTATGGACCATGCTTTCTCCAGATAAATTACGCGAGCATATAGAACATGGCACTGCATACATTGGAAAGTATATAAAACAGGGGAATATTAAGAGTGCTCAGCCTTTAGACAGGGGTAGCCGTATTGTTTCTAAAACGGATGGACTTTTAAAAGATGCTCCGTTTAATGAAACGAAAGAAGTTATTGCAGGGTATTTCCTCATTGAGGCAGAAACCCTGGAGCAAGCTGTAGCCATTGCAAAGGAAAACCCCATATTTGATGACATTAAATCGAAAATTGAGGTCCACCCCATAAAACCGATCCCAACCTAAAAGACTGGTTTTCATTAAGGTAAAAATATTTATGGAAAATGTCCCTTTCGAAGGGGCATTTTTGTTTTAAGTCCGACAAAACGATTTATCACATAAAAACAAACAAAATGAAAGAATTCATGCTAATAATTCGCACACAGGGTGACCATCTGGCGGAGCTATCACCGGAACAGCAGCAGCAGCACGTAAATCAAGTAATGAATTATATGAGCGGGCTGATGAATAGTGGAAAATTAAACAGTGCTCAACCACTCGATATGGAAGGCGTAATAGTTTCAGGGACAGCCGGCAAATTTAAAGACGGACCTTTTAATGAAACGAAGGAAGTAATTGCAGGCTACTTTTTGATAAAGGCAAACAGTCTGGAAGAAGCTATCCAGGTTGCAAAAGACAACCCGGTATTTGAAGTTGGTGCTGGCGCCAGGATTGAAGTTCGCCCCATTAAGGTCATGGAGGGAATAAATGGCTAAAGAGGTCCCCTATCTACAACTCGCACGGTTATACCGGCGTCTGCGTGCGAGGTAAAAAGGATAATTCTGTAGCTTTATGTTCTAATTTGATTTTCCTTGTAATATCTGTTTTCCAGCTATGCAAGGATACGGAATGAGAGACAGTCTAAAAAATCTTCTAAAACAGTTCTCAGATTTTGATGAACAGGAACTTGACTACATCTTAAGTTATTTCAAGCCGAAATCAGTATCGAAAAATACCATTTTGCTGCAAGAGGGAAAAATAAGTAAGGAATTCTATTACATTCACACCGGGGGAATTCGCACCTTTTTTATTGACAAAAAGGGATACGAAAAAACCAGATATATAATGCTTGACAATTATATTGGAACTACACTATCGAGCTTTATTTCCCAAAAACCATCCTTTGAATCTATTCAGGCACTCGAGGATACTGATCTATTGATTATAAATCACCAGGACTTTTATCGTCTTATCAAAGAAATTGATAATTGGAAAAGTTTCTACGTGAAGATCCTGGAATTAGCTTATTCCTATCAAAACAGGAAAATTGAATCATTGGTAACACTTACTGCAAAGCAACGATACGACCAACTTTTAAATGAAACCCCAGTATTTCTACAACGCCTGTCCAATAAGGTGCTGGCCTCCTACCTCGACATACGTGAAGAGACCCTAAGCCGACTTAAATCAAAGTAACCCGATTTTGACCTACATCAATGGATATTATTTTTTAACTCCGGATTTTTGCACTCTAAATCGGCTAGGACAATGAATATTAAGAAATCAATCACCATTGGAGCAAAAACCAATCATCCAATAACAATTAAACGATTTGGTTATGGCACAATGCGCCTGACCGGCGAGCAGGTTTGGGGGGAACCTGAAAATAGGCCTGAAGCCCTTCAAATACTAAAAGAAGCTGTAATTAATGGTATTAATTATTTGGATACGGCAGATTATTATGGTGAAGATGTAACTAATCGATTAATAGCGGAAGCACTATATCCGTATCCAGACAATTTAGTAATAGGTACCAAAGTAGGTGCACAAAGAAAGCCAGACAAAAGCTGGAGACCATTCAATACGCCAGAAAATTTAAGATCAAGTATTGAGAACAATTTAAGAACATTAAAACTGGAGCAACTTCAACTGGTACATTTCCGTGTTATGCCTGGCACAAATATTCCCTTTGAAAAATCTTTAAACGCAATGTTTGAAATGCAAAAAGAAGGAAAAATTCTTCATTTAGGAGTAAGCAATGTAACTCCGGCGGAATTGGAGAAAGCGTTAACAATGGGAAATATTGCTAGCGTAGAAAATGCATTTGGATACGGCCAACGTACAACCTTTAAATTACATAACGCTGAAAACAGAGGTCTGCAGGAAGTGAGTGATTTATGCATAATAAATGAAATACCAATGATCCCATATTGGTCCCTGCAAAATTCTCTGCCAAAGAATGATAATAAAATTTTGGCTATTGCAAAAAAGTATAACGCAACCCCACCACAGATTAGTTTAGCGTGGCTATTACATTATAACGATTTGATCCTGCCAATTCCAGGAACTTCAAAACTTGATCATTTTAAAGAAAATATAAAAGCATTTGATATTGCTCTCACAGATGATGATATGAAATTTTTAGGGTGACCAAAGTGGTTATGATTTTCAAAGTGCCAGAAGTTTTTCTTCTTCACCTGCTATCATCTCAAAATGTTCAATTTACCTGCATCTACATCCACGCCACTTTTTGCACGCTTTGATTAGGCTGACCTATTATGTCTCTATATAATTCCGGCCTTCTGGCTTTTATGTAGCGGCTTCCACCCGCATTGATCAATTTATCAGGAGTTAACTCTGCAATTACGAAACTATCATCGAGAGAACGGCATTCGGTTAAAATTTCACCAAAAGGATCTATTATCATTGAACACCCATTTTTCAATTGATCATCATCCATGCCTATGGGATTGGAAAAAACGGCATAAATAGCATTGTCATACGCTCTTGCAGGTAACCATTTCATCAGCCAGCTTCTGCCCTTCAGGCCGTCAAATTCCTGTCGAAGGATTTCCTTGTTGCCTTCTTTATCCTTCCAAAGGTCCGCATCAACAAAACCAGCTCCCGGCCGGGGTGATGGCGTACACATGGTAACATGGGGCATGAAAATGATCTGAGCCCCCAATAAGGTTGTAGCTCTTACATTCTCGATAATATTATTATCATAACAAATAAGGATAGCACATTTCCATCCGAATAAATCAAAAACGGTATATGAATCTCCCGGAGTCAGATTCGGATTGATAAATGGATGAAGTTTTCGATGCTTTGCTACCAGTCCATTCTTATCAACGCATACCTGGGCTTTGAACAGGTTGCCCTCAGCATCTTTTTCAAATAAACCAGCCAGTATCACTATATCATACTCCTTGGCATATTCAACCAACTTCCGAACACTGGGGCCATCAGGAATTGGTTCTGCAATGTCAATCATTTGCTCTCTTGATAGTTTTCTTGCATAACTATATCCCGTTATTGAGCATTCATGAAATGCAATTACCTGCGCACCCTGCGCAGCCGCGTTTCCGGTTAATCTTTTTATCACTGAAAGATTGTAGGACTTGTCGCCACTCCTGTTCTCAAACTGGGCAGTTGCTATTTTAATATTATCCATAACCAGATTTAACAGGTTTTGAGTATCCTGTATTAAGCAAAATTATTTATCGGGAGGAAGCCAGGATAGGAGAAAACCGACAATTATGCAATTTTGGGAAGCTGCATAAAGTTAATGGCAAGGAGCTGGTGATCGGACTTATATTGATTAGGGGTGATGCCTGTAATTTTTTTAAAGAATCCGTTTAAATGGGATTGGTCATAATATCCAGTTTCATATACTATATCGGATATTTTTCTACGCCGGGATTGGTGCTGTAACAACTTCAGAAAATGCTGGAATCGGATAATATCAGCATATTTTTTGGGTGAAGTTCCTATGTACTTTTTGAATTTGCGTTCTAACTGTCTTTCCGTAACCGGCACCTTTTTCAATATGTCGTCTATGTTAATCGATCCTCGAGAATTATATATCGCCTGTAATGACTCTTTCAACAAGGGATCAGATTCATTTTTACTGATTGTCTTTTTTAGAAAGAATCTCTCTATAATGCGAATCTTATCAGCTATAAGCCGGGAATTTATGACCTTGTCTTCCAGAACTGCCGCTTCCACTCCAAAAATATCAGCCAGGTCAACTATACAATCAGTAAGCGCTGCCGCATCAATCCCTAGCAGGGAGTGTATACCGTAAGGCTGCAGAACCACTACCAGCATTCCCAATTTTCCATTAGAGGCCACGTCTTTAAACTGACTTATTTGTCCGTAAATAAAACTTCGTGGAAGCACTTCAAAATTCTCAGCGCTTTGTATAACAGAAGCCTTCAGGTGAAATACAATTCCGGGATTTCCATCAGAAAATAGCCTGTAATTCAGATGAATATCCTGCTCCGACTCTAATAGTAAGTAATGTCTTACTAAACCAGCAAGCGAAACAGATGGAGACAATTGCATCTTATAAAGTTAGGACGAAATAAAGAAAGGTATCTTTTTCAAAGCAGTTATTAACCTAATTTAGCTATCATTAAAAACCAGGAATTTAATATAATATGAGCTTTGAACTCTTGATTTCCAGCATATCAAGACATATTGCATTAACCAAAGAGGAAATTGATTTTTTTACTTCATTGCTAAAATCAAAATCCCTGGAGAATGGAGAATTCCTGCTTCGCGAAGGAGATGTTTGTAAATATGAATCGTTTGTTGTCAAAGGTTGTCTTAAAACATATTACCTGGATGAAAACGGGACTGAGCATATTATTGATTTCTCGATTGAAGAATGGTGGGCCGATGATCTGTACAGTCTTTTGACTCAAACCCCATCTAAATCAAATATCAAAGCCATAGAGGATACAGACATTCTACAAATAAGTAAAACGGACCTGGAGCTTCTCTATCAAAAAGTTCCACGGTTTGAACGGTTTTTCCGGATACTTTTTCAAAATGCGTATATTACCCAGCGAGAACAAATAAACCTGGCCCTATCCGCCTCAGCCGAAGAACGTTATCTATTATTTGTAAAGAAGAAACCCTACGCCGAAAAGCGCTTTTCTCAAAAAGATATTGCGTCCTACCTTGGCGTTACCCCCCAATTTTTCAGCACTTTAAAGAAAAAACTGGGCAGAGTTAATGTAGATTAACTTTTAATCTGAAATGGCTCTTTTACTTTGGACTAAATGAGCCGGATGTCAAGAGAAAAGTTACTACATGCACAATATATCTCTCTCCAATTCTTCAAGGCAATTGAAGAAAACAACTTGATCATTTCCGGAAAATCAGAGGAACAGCTGAATATCGAAGTTTGTGACCTGGCCTTAAAAAAATTCGGGATAGAAAAACACTGGCACAAAAAAATTGTACGAAGCGGCAAAAATACCCTCGCAATTTATCCTGATAATCCTCCCAACCGCATAATAGATAAGGACGATATCCTGTTTATTGACCTGGGTCCAATAGTTGAAGGCTATGAGGCTGATATTGGCAGAACATATGTATTAGGTAACGATGCTAAAAAGTTAAAGCTTAAAAAAGATGTTGAAGATGCCTGGTATGAAATACAGGAATGGTATCAGCAACAAACGGTTTTAAAAGCATCAGATCTATTCAACTATGCTGTTTTAAAAGCAAAACGCCTTGGATGGGAATTCGGGGGAGAAATCGCAGGGCATATCGTGGGTAAATTTCCTCATGAACAACCAGCAGACCCTAAAAGCCTGGAGCTGGATATTCACCCGGATAATCATGATGATATTTACTTACGGGATGCAGATGGCAATCAACGGCACTGGATCCTGGAACTGCAATTCATTGATAAAGAAAATGAGATCGGCGGATACTTTGAACAACTACTTTGATACACGGAAGCTGGAAGCATAACTAGAGTAACGACATGTACCTTCACATGAGAAAAAGGGGCCATCTATTGATGGCCCTTTTTCATTTACTGATTATTAAACCGGTCGCACGTATACATCACCTGACCGGTTTGGTTATGCCAAAACCTGGTTCGCCATGAAACCATTTGGCTCCCTGGCCTGTTAACCACAGGTAATAGTCGGTGGACAGCTCATTTTCAATACCAACAAATTGCCTGGCGCCATTCAATGGAAGATTATCCTGCTTTGCACATTTAAAAATGGCAGTTCCTTCATCCACTTCATCAAACATGGCTACATACAATGATTTCGCCCCACTGCCCTTTGCACCAGCTATCTGTTTCCAGAGGAATTCACCTTTGTTTCGCGGAATGGAATTATAAACACTGGGATCATTCTTTAAATTTCCCCAACTAAACCCGGGAAATGCCAATGGCACATAATCCACGCCATTGGTACCACACCATTGAATATCATTTAGTAATTCCGCAGGTGCCACGTTACTGTAACTGCTTTCATTATATCGACCCACTGCCCATGGCATCACGATATCCGCCTTTTTGATTAGCTCATGCAGCTGTGGAGAATTCTCTGTGTCATTCCTGAGGGTTCGCCAATAATATGGTACACCCAGCATAACGGATATTTTTTTAGCAGGGCCCTTGATCTTGCCGATCAGCTGATCTACATCCGCGATAGTATAGTTTCTGTTATCATTAAAACCAACTCCCCAGATCGCCAGCAGAGGCTTGCCTCTGTGACGAACATACTCGGGATGCTGCACATTGTCAAAAAGGGAGAATAATGTCTGAAGTTCATTCCAATCCTGCTCCAGGTATGCTACATCTGCGGAACTGCAACCACTCAGATCATACATAATGCAAATTGCCCTGCCATATTTTTTAGCAGCTTTCAGTGCATTTTCCAAAACCTTATTAAAATGGCGTTTGCCTTTGGCATTGGAAGGCTTTATTTCTCCTACAAAGCGCTGCATGAAAACCCCATCAATACCATAATCTTTCATCCATTTAAAATGGAGATCGACTGTTTCTTCATCATACGGACTATAGAGATATGCATTGGCACCACCTGCATAGGTAAACGGTGTCAGGTATCTTTTACTGTATTCACTCACATCTGGCCAGAAATCAATACTTGAGCAACCCGGTTTAAAACCACCACAGCTCCCATTCTGATAATGATACCATCCACGCTGCGATTCATCACCTTCAGCTGCAAACCAGCCCTGGTATCCAGCCATAACCAGATTATTGCAGGATTTATACAGACAGCCCGTTTCATCATATTTCACTTCAGTGACGGGAGGGTCAGGTTTTGGTTCATCCTTCTTTTTATGAGAGCAATATGAAACCAATAGCCCAAAAACTAACAGACTTAGATATACTTTACAGTTCCTGATTTTCATATGATTGGCATAATCGTTTTATGATTACATATGCAATAAAGGGTTGGAATCCTAATAAAGTGATTAACTTATTAACTAATGGGAGAATTAATTTGCAACAGTTGCTCAATGAAGTATTACCTACTCTGCCCAGCAAATAGCTGATCAGGATGTCTAGATAAAAGTCTAAAAAGCGACTGTATATCAAATAGATATAGCATGCCAAATATTTTGTAGTTTTACAATACGAATTATGGCGAGGCACTTAAAATATCAGAATGTTCAAAGCAGGGTTGAATTTTTTATCCCTGACAGGGCGTCCCTGCTTTCCCTTGTCCGTGATATGGTTGCTGAAGACCAAACTGGCAATAACCGTCTTCTCAGAGCAAAACTGGTGCTGGAATTATATAAGTATTCACTGAATGAAATAAATGAGGACCATAGCCTGGTACCTAAAGAACTGTCAGCACTTACCAGTGAACTGGAAGAATTACGCCTCTCTTTTCTTAATCAGGTAAAAACAATCGTTAATCCAGGCTCTGTTAATCTTGAAGAACTGGAACTTGTTCAAATATCGCCGGAAGAAGCCTATTTTATTCATACTCACCAGCACTATCTTCTTAGCGCAAGGCATGGCTTTGCTCACCTGGCCTTACAAACCAGACAGGGTGAAGTATTGGGTCTGGCCAGTTTTTCTACGAATGACCTGCGTCATCTTGATAATGTATTACCATCTTCTGTAGCTCCGGAAGAGGTAGCTGTACTTTCAAGATTTGTTGTTTTTGATAATGCCCCTTTTAACACATCTTCCTGGTTCCTGGCACAAACCAATAAATGGCTGCAGTTGCATCGCCCCGATCTGCGGCTTATGATTTCTTATTCTGACCCGAATCTTGGTTTTCCAGGAACTACCTATAAGGCCATTAACGCAAATTTGATTGCTTCCGAATCGAAAAAAAGATACCTCTTTTATAATAATAGATATATATCCGACAGGGCGGTACTTGAAAAATTTGGAACCGCAGATATCAATGTCCTGCAGGCCGGTAATATACCAGTACAATCTTCAAAAGGTTTATTATTACCACTGAAAGTCTTTGCCTGGGAATTGAGTCGTAGAAAACAAATAGATTTTTCAAAAGGTCACGTCGTTATCTCACCCTCCAAAAAATTAGTTGGGTAATATATGGTTGTATTCCTGACAAATGCCAAAAAGGATCTATATAAACGGGATCTCCTGAATGTTGCCTGCAAGAATGAAGGGGATAAGATCAATTTCAGTTATGATAATAAGTATTGCGAAAAAGGGTTCAAACCTGCTGAAGGCAATAAAGTCCTGATCATTTTTGGCGAATATCCCGACAACAAATACAAATACCATTCTGTTCGCTATTGTACCATTGAAAAGATCATTGAATACGAGACATCGGAATCAACAGATTATCATCTTCGTCTTGAAGGATATTTTCTGTATGCAGATGATAATAATACAGCCATTGCGGACGCCTGGCATCAGGCAGTTATTGATGATATTGCAAAAAAAGAAAAAACAACCAAACCAGCCTATTTTATCCGGAATCTTGATGACAGCAAATTACCAAGAACCCAAAATATAGGGCCAAAGGATGCGTGGCCAAACCTGGTCAAATACCTGGGCAATCTGGCTGACTTGGAAAAATGTGTATTTTTTCAGCAGGTAGAGGTAAAAAAAAGGACTGATCTTAAGGACAGAGATCCAGCAAAGCCAACACCTATCCATTGGGATTCAAACAAACTATACGAAATTCAATTCCTGATGCGTCCCGGCAAATCACTTTTAGGGAAGGCTGTGTTCCCTGTTGTTACTACTAATTCCAATATCGCCTGCCAGGGACCTTTTATCTCCCAAACCGGGAATGCGATAAAAGTCCGATATGTACTTGCAACAACAGAAACGTTGAAAAAAAAGTATAGCCCATTAACGATTAAATCGATTGATGCAACAGATGCAGCCACCAGCATTTCACCTGAATTCAGCAATTTTGTTGAAATAGCTCCCAAATCCTGGCTTGTTTTTTTATCGTTTGCGTTATTATTTATTGGTATTGGCTTCCCACAATTAGCTGAAGTCATTTTCTCTAAAGAATCGACATATTGCTTTTTGAATTTTTGTTTTAGCGGAGAGCATCTTATTAATGGAATTAAGATATTCAGCTTTGCTTTCCTTGCAATCGGATCATTTATAGTTTATGGAAAATTCCCAAAAGGCGGCGATTAATATGAAATCGATCAACAATATATTAAGTGTGAATAGCACGGTCACTGACCTGGTCTATACCATAGACAATTATTTTCCGGATGTAACTCATTTCCATTTTATTATTTTTAAACCATCTCCTGGAATAGAACAACGAATGGGCATCCGGAGGTCATCCGCTCTTACATTATGGTTCGGAAAGAAAAAATGGGAGTTTGAAAAAGACCTGATCTTAAAGGCCCAGGAAAAAGGCCCAAAAGACTGGGTAATAGATAAATTGCTTGCTCATAACGACAGGGAAGAAAAAAAATTAATTGCAGTTCCTAAAGGGCAGGTGAGGCAATGGATCACAGAAAAAACACGCAAACTGGATGATTCCGAGGTCATAGGTTTCTCTTCAAAATGCATTGTTCGTGGAGGGGAAATCATGCATCTTCCCTTAATGGACTTTTCCTGTGCACCTTCTCCTGAGAACTACAATTTTATTGGTCTTGCATTAGAAAAACTCGGAGAAAAAAAAGGAGTCATTCTCGCCTCGGGCAAATCCTTTCATTATTATGGAATGGAACTCCAGACTGCTGAAGAATGGCAGCGGTTCATGCATAGATGTCTCCTGCTCAGTCCTTTCACAGACATCCGGTATATAGCTCACCGGCTTGTTAGTGGCTATTGCATACTCCGAATAACTTCCAACCTGGTAAAACAGACAGTTCCGCAGGTTGCCGGATTTGTTGGAAAGGTCAATAAAATTTCGGACTCAAAACGCAAAGCGGTAACTAATCGTAAAACTAAAAAACGGGCAGCGTAAAAGAATCTCTCACCAATCAGGAATATCCCTTCTTTGGAGCGTTTAATAAAATCATTGTACTTCCAGTTGCTGCAATATCTTCTTTGGAATATGTGCGTAATAGAGAAAATGGTTAAGAATTTATTAACCCAGGCCATTCTCCTCTGAAACCGTTAAACCCTCAGGCAAAATACCGTTTAAACACGCTAGGTTTGCCTTTGAAAGCAACGTACCTTCAAACTCTACTCAGAATCTTTTGAATCCTTTCGCCTTTCAGACCTGAGAAGAACACTATTTCCTCCCTTTAGTAGCAAGCACAACAAATGTCACCATATGTAATAAATTATTCCTCAATTTTTCTATACCTTCCATTACCCGCGAAGAACACGAGTTCTTACCATTAAACCACCAAAAATTACTGCATGAAAAAGCAGGATAAGAAAAAAAAGGAATTAGCCTCCTCCACCAGGCCGCCTTTCCGTGAATTGAGAGGCTATGCCTTTGATCCACTTACTTCGCTTGACCTGGATACAGCTGAAATAAATCAGATAACTTATAAAGTACCTTGGGAAGATGATCTTGGTGAAGGTCCAGACGGAGAGTATATCAAAGTCATCGATTATGATCCTGCCAGTGATGCAGTTTATGCTCCTGTTGATCTCAACGATCCCAACCTGCTCGCTTCTGATGGATTAACTCCCAGTGAAACCAATCCGCAATTCCATCAGCAAATGGTTTACGCTGTAATCATGATCACCATCCAGAATTTTGAAAAAGCACTTGGCCGTAAAGTGATCTGGAGTCCTGCACCGATGGTGGATCCCAAAACAAAAAAATTTGGATATACCTACGTTAAACAGCTCTATGTTTATCCGCATGGCTTGCGTGATCAAAATGCCTACTATGATCCGGAACGCAAAGCATTACTCTTTGGGTATTATAATGCCACACCAGTTGATGCAAGCCTTTATCTTCCCGGTGGAGTAGTCTACAGTTGTCTTTCTCATGATATCGTGGCCCATGAAACGACCCATGCATTGCTGGATAGTCTGTATCCAACTTACATGGAAGTAACACATCCTGACCTGGCCGGTTTTCATGAAGGTTTTGCCGACCTGGTTGCCTTATTGCAACATTTCACGCATCCTGAAATTGTTGTTAACCAGATACGACTCGTCAAAGGCAAACTGGATATGGAAAACCTTCTCGTAAAACTGGCGGTCGAATTTGGACAATCTACTGGTGAACATAAATCATTACGCTCTGCTATTGGTGGTGAAGACAAAGAGGGGAACTGGGTAAAAATAACTCCAAAAACAACCGACTATGACAATCAGTTAGAATGTCATGATCGTGGAGCTCTACTGGTTGCAGCAGTCTTTGATGCGTTTGAAGCAATTTATAAAAGCCGGACTGCAGACCTTATGCGTATTGCCAGTGGAAGTGATGGCAAACAGCCTGATGGCGAACTGCACCCTGACCTGGTGAATCGACTGGCTGATGAAGCCGCCAAGGCGGCCGGCCACGTACTAAATATGTGCGTTCGGGCATTGGATTATTGTCCACCGGTTGACCTCACCTTCGGCGATTACCTGCGGGCATTGATCACGGCAGACAAGGAACTGGTTAATTATGATACGCATCATTATAGGATAGCTTTTATTAACGCGTTCAGGAAACGCGGCATATTTCCCCAGGGCATTCCCAATCTTTCTGTTGATACAGTTTGCTATAACCTTGAAATAGATGATAAGATCCAGGACAGCTTTAAAAAGAGCTATGTGTTACGTCAGTTTAAGGACAAGCTGGCCTATGTAACGGATCGAAAAGCCATATTTGATGAAACCAATAAATTTATATCCGGAGATGAGGATAGTGAAGGCAATGTGGCAAATAGTTTTCATGAAGCATTGCTAAGTGACCTGATGAAAATTCCCAACGGTCAATTGGAAAATCTGACAGGGCTTGTATTTTCCCGTGAATATAAAAAATTGGGAATCCGCTCTTCCAAAACCAGGACTAATCAACCGGCAGTATGGATCCAATCCATGCGATTGAATAATCGAATAGGACCAGACGGCACTGCTCTTAACCAGCTAATAGTTACCCTTATTCAAACAGCAAAAGTGGTTGTGGTAGACAAAACTGATGAAGAAAGAGTTGTTGAGCCTTCTATGAATAAGCCAGAACACCGGGGATTGGAACGATTTAATTTCAGAGGTGCATGCACCCTCATATTTGATCTGGACGAATTAAAGCTGAAACATGCCATCAGCAAGCCCATCTTCGACCAGGATTCAGCAGGCCCCGAAAAAAAACGAAAATTACGGCTTAACCAAAGCCGTGCATTATTGCAATACGACTCAACCAATGGTGAACTCGCTGAAAAAATTGGAATAGCTGCTGAAGGCCGCGAACCGGAAGAGTTCCTCGCACATATTCATAACAATTCTTCATTCTTTACATTATGAGCAAGATCACATCTGTTATATTCCGCATGTATGATACAGGGTCGGTAGGAGACTGCCTCCTGCTTCTTTTCAAAAAAAAGGACGACGTATCCTTTAAAATGCTTATCGATTGTGGAGGCTGGCAAACCAATGCAGAAAAAGTAAAACCCGTTGCACAGGACATTTTCAATACCTGCGGAGGAAAGCTGGATCTTTTAGTTATGACCCATCAGCATAAGGACCATCTTTCTGGTTTTAATTTCGCACGGAGCATTTTTGATAAGATTGAAGTAGACCAGGTTTGGATGTCATGGATGGAAAATCCAAAGGACACCATTGCAAAAATTGTAAAGGATAAATTTGGCAAGAAGATAAAGGCGCTCCTTAAAGAAGCAAGGACAGCTAATGAAAAGTATAGTCGCCTTACCGGCATGAAATACAAGGCAACAAAAACAGGACCCCGATTAATGAAAAAGGCAGGCAGGATGCAGGATGCTATTGATCTCCTGGAATTCCAGCTTGGCCTGGACGCAGGCCCTGCTGCTGCAAAGAAGGCTGCGCAAACTAATCAGGATGCAGTCGATTATCTGAAGAAAAAAGGGAAACTCACATACTGGAAACCGGGCCAGGTAGCTACAGGCATAAAGGGTGCTGAAGGTGTAAAATTCTTCATGCTGGGCCCACCTCGTGATGCAGATATGAAACTGTTTTTTACAAGAACAGAAGTTGAGTCTGAAATTTATAAACTGGCTGCAGGTTCACCTTCTGTAACTGAAGAAGTAATTGAAGAAAAGCGAATTCTTTCTACCCCTGGTCTGGCACTGAAACCAGGTTATTCACCTTTCGCCGATCGGTATTTATTAACCGGAGCAGAAAGAAAAGACTGGCAGAAATGGTATGATTTACCGGAAAATAACTGGAGACAGATTGAAACAGATGGAGATGATAATTTCCTTCAGATTGCACTAAGGGCAAATGCGTATACCAACAATACAAGCTTCGCAATGGCTATTGAAGTAGGCGATAAAGACCAGGTGATCTTATTGCCCGGCGATGCGCAATCAGGAAACTGGATGGGCTGGCATAAGCCGGATGTGATGAAAGAGCTAAAAACGAATGGAGGAAAAAATACAGATGAATTGTTAGCTAATACCATTTTCTATAAGGTAGGTCATCACAATTCAAAGAATGGTACCGCAGCTGTTAGCGGGTTGGATAAAATGACTTCTCCTAACCTCGTAGCATTTGCAACATTGATCAAAAAAGCAATCCCCAGGGAATGGCATCCGGAAGGTTTTCCTGCAAAGCCGCTATATAAAAAATTAATCAAATCTGCACAGGGTCGCGTTGTCCGGCTTGATGAAGGTGTCATCAAAGATCCACGGGCAAAGGACCTGCGTGAACAAATGCCTGCCAGTCAGCGAAAGGCATTTGAAAATGCGTATCGAAAAGGCTCATGCTTCCATGAATTTACCATAGGTATTCAATCATAGTGAGCCTGCCTGACAACAATCTTTCTGCTATCGTTGTCTCTTCAAAAAATAAATAGTTGCCCATTTTTGGGCAACCAGCCCTGACGTGTAAGCGATAGGATTTGCGCTAATATATTGTATTATGCAAAAAACTTTAGCGCTGACTGCATTGGTAATTCTCTGTTTTACCAATGGTTGCCAAAAAGCTACCGTTAATCCTGAAAATCCCTCCGTTCCAAAGAAATGGAAGGTAACAACTGTTGCTGGTTCAGGCACAGCGTCTTTTATTAATGGACCCGCATCAGGAGCATCGTTTCGTTTTCCCGAAGATATAGTTGCAACCAATGATGGCAGTATTGTAATTACTGATGTTTTAAATGGAGTATTACGTAGGTTGGCGGCAGGTGAGGTATCAACGTTTGCAGGCAGTGGTGAATTCGGAATTGTTAATGGTGGGCCAACCCAGGCAAGATTTAGATCGCCGTATAGTTTGGCGATTGATGGGAATGGCAATATTTATTCTTCTGATGATAATGATCCCCGAATTCGCAAGATCACTTCCAATGGGGAGGTTTCAACTTTTGCAGGCACTGATGTTTCCGGTTTTGCAGAAGGGAATGCAGCTAATGCTCAATTCAGAGCGGGAAGTTATTTGGTCACAAATGCTGCGGGCGATCTGATTGTATCCGATGGAATAAATAATCGTATAAGAAAGATCTCAGGCGGACAGGTTTCTACAATTGCCGGAACAGGTGCTGGTGGTTTTAAAGAGGGCAATGGCAATGAAGCAGAATTCAACTTCCCAGGCGGCATTGCAATTGACAGGCAGGGAAACATATATATAGCTGACAGGGGAAATCATCGGATTCGAAAAATATCTGCAGATGGTATTGTATCAACACTGGCTGGTTCGGGCACCCATGGTAATAAAGATGGTAATCCCAGTGAAGCACAGTTTACATTGGATATGCGTGATCTCGTTATTGATGCCGACGGCAATCTTTATTTATCAGACCTGGACCGCATTCGCAAGATCACACCCCAGGGTGTTGTATCCACTATTGCAGGAAGTGATGCAGGTTTTGCAGAAGGAGATGGAAAGGATGCAAAGTTCAATTACCCAAATGGCATGTCTATAAATTCAACTGGCGATATTTTCATAGCAGATCTCAATAATAATCGAATTCGCAAATTAAGCCTGCAGTGACCTCAAGTTGAAACCAGATTAATTTTGCCGCAATCGACCGGCATATTCCTGGTCGTAAAAATTCCCTTCGGATCACTAATAAAGGTGATAATCTACATATAATGGGAGATCGTTATTGACCCACAATCGGTCGCGGATCGAATACAACCCTCAGTGATTTTATTTTATTGTCACGCACCTTATACCACCCAGCGGTATAAATGGTTTCGCCAGACATATCGATATCATAAAGCACACATACATCGTCTCCGTCGGAAAAGGCTTTCAGGATCTTGTATTTGAACCTCATTTTTCTCATGTCTTCTATATAGATATCCGCGCCTTCACGATGCCCAAGAACGCCATCAAAAATCATATCATCACTCAAATAGTGTCTTGCCGTTTTAAAATCTTCGCCATTTAATGCATCAAGAAAATCCAATACAACCTCTTTCTCCTGGCTCACTTTGAGCTTTCCACTTTTCACAGCTTCCATAATAATAGATTTAATATTAAACCAATTCAAAAATTATACCCGCCAGAAATATGCCTTAAAAGGGAATCAACCCTGTCTTTTCGTGACAGTATGAGGAATAATATGCCCTAATACCATACCTCCTGTTGTTTTTTTTGGAATACTCGATAGATTTGATCTTTCCATTACTTTCCCGGTTATTAGTGCCTTATTATTGTGATATACGGTGATCCGTCAACATGGCTTCTCCAATGAAACCCGGTATGAAACCGCAGCCCAGGTTTATTTTGGTCTTCCACCTGATCTGCCCGTGCTGGGGCTTTAGTTTACAATGATTTAACCAGTTTTTTACCGATTTTCACTTGTATGCATATTGATTTGAGGAGAAATGGGAATCAACTTATATTTAGGTAACCCCCATAGTCATGTTACTTCAATTACGCTGCCTGTCAGTTCTCCTTCTAATTTTTTACGCGTTAACCAACAATGCCCAGGTTATTACTGCCAACGGCAAACCTGCACAATTGGATATTCGTAAAGCAGGAGAAAATAGTATTCGCATTACTTTAAAACCTGTCTCTTATACGAGCAGTTTCCCATTTACACCCGCTGTGGTAGAAAGAATTTACAGCGCCCCGGTTATCAGCATTAGAACAATTAGTTCTACCATACAAAAAAAAGTGGGGAACCTGACCGTGCAGGTCAAGTCTTCTCCATTGTCAGTGATAGTCTCCAATGGGAAAAATGAGATCATACAACAATTAACTTTCCAGGATGATGGCAATCTTGCTTTTGCTATTGGTGATCATCCAGTATTGGGTATGGGTGAAGGCGGACCAAAGCCCACCCGGGGTGTTCCCTGGCGTACTGCTTCCGTACAATTCGACAGACGAGGGGCTATTGACAGTATGCAACCCCGCTGGCAATCCGATATGTATGGATCCCGCAATCCGGTAGCGATGTTAGTGAGTACAGGTGGATGGGCATTATTTGTTGCCACTCCCTGGGTACTGGTGGATATGCGGGATAAAGACAAAGGACTATTCATTCCATATAAACCAATTGATACAAATGGTCAGCCGCAAACGCAATCTAACCAGGGACTGAATAGCGGTAAAGGCGTTCATCCTATTGATAAGATGATACCCGGTTTATATGATCTTTTTGTTTTTGATGCACATGAACCTTCCAGATTGATGAAGGATTTTTCCTATATCACCGGACCTGCAGCCATGCCTCCAAAATGGGCATTGGGATATATGCAATCGCATCGCACGCTGATTGATGAATACCAGATGATCGGTATTGTAGATACATTCCGTAATAAGAATATACCCGTGGATGCTGTTATTTACCTGGGCACAGGTTTCTGTCCCCGTGGCTGGAATATGCGTCAGCCTTCTTTTGAACCCAACCCTGAAGTTTTCCATCGACCGGTGAAGGAATTCTTTACCGACATGCATAATCGCAATGTGAAAGTGATTTTACATATGGTGCCCTGGGACAGAGATAAATTACCTTCACTTCACGGAACTATTCCTGCCAAACCAGGTGAAGTAATTGATGCTTCACATATACAGGAATACTGGAAACAGCATATTCCATTAATGCAGGCAGGTACTGATGGTTTCTGGCCAGATGAGGGAGACTGGTTCAATCTGTTTGAACGTATCAAGCGTCACCAGTTATATTACCAGGGACAACTCTCTACTTACCCAAATCTTCGACCCTGGAGCCTGCAACGCAATGGCTATCCCGGCATTGCTCAATGGGGAGGGTGGGTATGGTCAGGAGATACTGAGTCTTCCTGGAAAACACTGGAAGCCCAATTAGCCGTTGCATTAAATTACTCATTGAGCATTGGCCCATACTGGGGTTCCGATATCGGAGGATTTTATTCCAATGAGGAACTAACTGGTGAATTATATACTCGCTGGTACCAGTTTGCTGCATTCTGTGGATCATTCCGTTCTCATGGCCGCACATGGAGAACGAGATTGCCCTGGGGCTGGGGTTTGAGCTATATGGGACCAAGCGAAGACAGGGTAGTACCACTTATGTCCGAATTAAATAATCCGAATATTGAACCGATAGTCAGGAAATATGATGAACTACGTTATCAATTACTTTCCTATAATTATACATTAGCCTGGGAAGCCAGAACTACCGGTATGCCATTGATGCGTGCACTATGGCTGCATTATCCCGAAGGACAAAATGAATCTGCACATCAATACTTATGGGGCCGTGATCTTTTGATTGCACCCGTTTTCACCAAAGGTGCCACTACAAAGACATTGCAATTACCTAAAGGGATTTGGTATGACTGGTGGACCAATGCAAGACTGGAAGGCGGAAAGGAAATTACACGGCCAGTGGACCTGGCTACTATGCCTATCTATGCACGTGCCGGAGCAATTATTCCCATTGATCCCATTCGGCAATACACCAGTGAAGTAGTAAATGAGCCTATGGCAATAAAAATTTACAGCGGCGCTGATGGAAAGTATACGCTATATGAAGATGATGGCAATAGTCAGGACTACCTGAAAGGAAAAGCAACATTGACTGATTTCATCTGGAACGATAAGACAAAAAAATTATCTATTCAACCTGACCCTTCCAAACAATATCAGCCATTACCAGTAAAGCATGAGTTGAACATTGAGCTTATTCCTTCTGGGGTAATCAAAAAGATCAGTTATTCAGGCAAGCCGATAAGTATTGGTTTTTAAGCGTAATATAAACGATCATTGGGTGTATCAAATCCGGACAGACATTACCGTCACACAACTCCCTTTTTCCTGTTATTCAATAAATTAGGCATCAGGCATTTACTTTGTACATTTAGGCCAGGTATAGCCCTGAACAACAGTTGCCATGATGGATGATCGCATTTGGAAGCTTTTAGCAAGGAAACTCTCTGGAGAAGCCAGTCCCGATGATCTGAAGGAACTGGAAAAGCTGGTAAAGGAAAATCCTGACCTCCATTATTCCATTGACGCTTTCACCAAAATTTGGAATGCCCCTGTTAAAGAGACTGCAGGTCCCGATGTTCAAAAATTGCTGAATCGGATCAAGCCAAAACGCGAACCCGCACAGCTACGAAAAATCCCTTCTGTCTTTTCTGTGAAAAGAAATGTCATGCTTGGTAATCATTTCAAGATCGCCTGGCGAAACCTGGCAAGGGGCAGGGTATTTTCAATTATTAAAATATTAGGGTTAGCGATAGGCATTGCAAGTGCATTACTTCTGTTTTTATGGATACAGAATGAAATGAGCTTTGATCTTTATCATAAGAAGAAAGATCGGATCTATCTTGCCTGGAGCCAATCACCTTATGAAGGGAGGATTGAAACCTGGCCAGCAACCTCCATGTTATTGGGACCAATCCTGAATACATCCTATCCATTTGTAGAAGCAACTGCCCGCCAAAATGACGTCCTTTCATTTCTTTTTCATGTAGGCAATAAACATATGGAAAGTCGAGGAATGCTGACAGACTCATCATTCCTGAATATATTTGATTTCCCTTTAGTTTACGGTGATCAAAATAAAGCACTAAGTACTCCACGGTCACTGGTTATTACAGAATCTTTTGCGAAAAAATTGTTCGGCCGAACGGATGTAATGGGAAAAGCAATTAGAATTGATAGCACCAGTGATTTTATGGTGACTGGAGTTTTAAAAGACCTGCCCAATAATACTCAATTTAAATTTGAGTGGCTGGGTCCCTGGAGTTATATGAATGAGGTTCACTGGATGAAAGAAGACTGGTCAACTTCCTATATCAGGACATGGGTGCTTCTTAAACCAGGTGCCAATGAGCAAATCGCCAATGCCAGGATAAAGAACCTTGTTGCAGAGCATTCTGACGATGTTAAATTCGAAACCTTTCTACACCCTCTTTCAAAGGAACATCTTTGGGATAGGTTTGAAAATGGAAAACCATCGGGTGGTCAGATAAAAATTGTCCGACTCTTTTGGCTAATCGCCTGCTTCATTCTTCTACTGGCTTGTATTAATTATATGAACCTGAGTACTGCAAAGAGCTTGAAACGTGCACGCGAGGTTGGTATCAGAAAAATGGCTGGTGCCAGGAAGTCTTCTATCGTCAGGCAGTTTCTGGTTGAGTCTATATTGGTAGCACTGCTGGCAGGATTTATTGCACTTTTACTGGTAGAACCTAATTTAAAATGGTTCAATGCACTCACGGAAAAAAGGCTGATAGTTCCTTACGGAAATCCTTATTTCTGGTTAAGCTTTTTGGGGTTTATAATGGTTACGGGTATACTGGCAGGCATTTATCCTGCCTTTTATCTCTCAGCCTATAAGCCAATTAAAGTATTGAAAGGAACTTTCCAATCAGTGAATGCACTGGTGACACCCAGAAAAGTATTGGTAGTATTGCAATTTACCTTTGCCATCACGTTTATCATTTGTACCCTTGTTATATACCGGCAAATCAAATATGGTCAACAACGGGATGTTGGTTATGATCAGAAAAACCTGGCATTTGTCTATATGAAAGGTGACGTCAATACCAAATTCAATGCTATCAGGAATGATTTGATGAATAGTGGTGCTATTACTTCCATTACAAGAAGCAATTCACCCATTACTGATACGTGGAATGGTGATGATAGTTATGAATGGGAAGGTAAAAAGCCTGGCTCTCCAAAATTCGGTGCAGGTTTGTATTTTACTGATCAGGATTTTGCGAAAACATTCGGTTTAAAAATTATTAAAGGCAGGGATATAAATGCTGAACGCTATCCCGCAGATTCAACTGCCATACTGATTAATGAATCCGCTGCACGTATCATGGGCTTTTCAGATCCAGTTGGGCAGGTAATTAAAAATCGGGATTGTAATTGGCATATTGTAGGTGTGGTCAGGAATTTTCTGACAAGCTCACCTTTTTCATCTTTCTATCCTCTGGTAATTCATGGTCCGGGGCCGCAATATTGGTTTGGCACCATGAGTTTCCGGCTGAATGCATATAGACCAGTTGCCAGTAATATCAAATCAATAGGTGCAATTTTGAAGAAATATAATCCCGATAATCCTTTCGATCTCTATTTTGCCGAACAGACCAATTCCCAAAAATTCACAGGAACAAAAAAAGTAGATTCGCTGGCTTTCATTTTCGCCAGTCTGGCGATTTTTATTTCCTGTCTTGGTTTATTTGCTTTGGCTGCTTATATGGCAGAGAACAGGACCAAAGAGATAGGAGTAAGGAAAGTATTGGGTGCTTCTGTTGCTTCAATCAGCACTTTACTTTCAAAAGACTTTTTGAAACTGGTCATTATCTCATTTGTGATCGCTTCCCCAATCGCCTGGTGGGCAATGACTGGCTGGCTAAATAATTTTGAATATCATATTCGAATCAGTCCCTGGATATTTATTGTCACGGGAGCTTTTTCAATCCTGTTGGCGATTGGTACAGTTAGTTTCCAATCTATCAGGGCTGCATTAGCCAACCCGATAAAGAGTTTACGATCCGAATAAAATACGTATCATTAATCCTTGTTAAGCGATCGATATTTCTTGGGTGACATGCCGATCATGGTACTGAAGCGCTTGGAGAAATAATAGGGATCATCAAATCCCATGCTGAAGGCAATATCCTTAATGGATTTACTGGTGAAATCCAGCTGCTGACAGGCTTTTTGCATTTTCATCTGCACAAAATAATCGATAGGAGCATAACCGGTCTTCTGCTTGAACAGATTCGAGAAGCGGGATACCGAATAATTATACTGGCTGCTCAACTCATTCAGTGAAATATTTTCATTGATATGTTCCTGCATATACAGTATGGCATTATCCACGCAATCCGTTTTATCATTCTGTGCGGGCATTACATAATGACGGGAGTTGTAAATAAACAGCGTGAGGAAATGGGAAAGGCACATGTTTGCAAACAGCAGGTTATCGATACTATAGCCCAGTTCCAGTGTTTTATAGATCTTGGTAAAGATTGGCAGTATATCGCCACTGTCTTTTATATAAAAAGGTTTAAAGTGCTTTTGAACCGCCTTGATAAGGTTAAATTCTTTCAGTGAATCACCTCCAAAATGTATCCAGTAAATGCTCCAGGGATCACCCGCATGACTGCCATAAGCATGCTCCACATTTTGGGGAAGAATGAAAAATTCGTTGGGGTTAACTTCATAGCGCTGATCCCCTATCTGATACCAGCCATGCCCATCCACACAATAAAAGAGGAAATTTTCAGGCAGGCCCTTTTTCCGGTAAGTATAATGGTCCTTTGCCTTTGGATAATAACCAATAGTGCAGATATGAAGATGCCTGAGCAGCAGGTTTGCCTGTACCCTTGTTTTTAATATTGTCCTCGGAATCTCTATCCTTTGCCTCCCCACCCCATACCAGATATTCTTGTGGGATCCCTCCTTACTTTCTTTCATATTGCCTGATTCGTGCACCTAACTTCGCACTTTATTTTTACATTTAAAGGATAAATAATCCCATTATGACCCAACGTCTGCTAGCCCTTTTTATTACCTGCTTTCTGCTTTCTGCATCGGTTATAACAATTGCCCAGGTTAGTCTTCCACCCTTTTTTGCCGATCATATGGTCCTGCAGCAACAGGCGGAAGTTGGCTTTTGGGGTAAGGCAAAACCAGGGAGTTCCGTTTCGATCAGCACTGGCTGGAATAACAGACGATACTCAGCCACTGCGGATGCCAATGGCAAATGGAAAACCAGGATCAGTACCCCTGCCGCTGGTGGTCCTTTTGAAATAAAGGTGACGGGTGGTAATTCAATAGTGTTGCATGACGTACTGATAGGAGAAGTCTGGCTTTGTGGCGGCCAGTCCAATATGGAAATGCCAATGAAAGGATTCCGGGACCAGCCAGTTTTAGGCTCCAATGATGCCATTTATAATTCTGCCAATGATAAACTACGCCTGTTTACAGTACCCCGATCAATTAAAACCACACTGCAGGATACAGTCAAGTGGTCCAACTGGAAAACTGCCGAGCCTGAAACAGTTTCGAATTTCAGCGCTACTGCCTATTATTTTGGCCGAATGCTTCAGGAACGTTTGAAAGTACCCGTAGGATTGGTGCATATAAGCTATAGCGGCTCTTCCGCAGAAGCCTGGATGAATGAAGAATCACTTAAAGAATTTCCAGATATCAAGATCCCAAAACCAGATCAGAAAACCGGGCTTGACAGTCGCACCCCAACCGTCTTTTATAATGGTATGATCGGCCCCTTCTTTGGTTATGGAATAAAAGGCGCCATCTGGTACCAGGGAGAAAGCAATAAAGATCGACCCGATCAGTATGAAAAATTATTCCCTGCCATGGTAAAGCTTTGGAGAGAACAATCCGGTCAGGGCGATTTCCCGTTTTATTATGTACAGATCGCTCCTTACAATTATGCGCAATTGCCAACCAATAGTCGGGATATAAAATCCAATTCTGCTTATGTCCGCGATGCGCAGCGTAAATGTGTGAAGTTGATCCCAAACAGTGGAATGGCTGTTGTGATGGATATTGGCGAGGAAAATCTTATTCATCCAGCCAATAAAGAAGCGGGTGGGAAGCGATTGGCATTAATGGCGCTCGGTAAAACCTATGGACAGAAAGGATTTGCTTATGCCAGTCCTTTATTTGACAGCATGACTGTTACTGGCAATATTGCAAGGATCCGATTCACAGACACACCTAACGGGCTTACTTCCTTTACCAAACCATTAACCCAGTTTGAAATTGCGGGAGCAGATAAATTCTGGCGTCCGGCCAAAGCTGTCATTTCAGGTGGTACTGTACTGGTATCTTCCCCTGATGTGGCAACACCTGTTGCTGTACGCTATGCATTTAAGGACTGGGTGGTAGGCGAAATTTTCAGTTCTGAAGGATTTCCTGTTTCCAGTTTCAGAACAGATGACTGGTGATAATTATTCTTTTAATAACACCTGTACATCCTGCTTTCTTGCCTCAGGCAAAACTATCAGGTTGATCAGTTTACCATCCTTTAATTCAGCTTCCACAGTTGTATTATAAGGTGCATTCAGTTTGAAGTGTACATTCCTGTTCTTATCCCATGCAGGGAAGAGCAGGATTTTCTTATCATCTACCTGCATCAGCATTTCCTGTAAACCAATCATTCCGCTTCCACCCCAGTTATGATCTGGCACCCAGTCAAACCCAGGCCCCCAAAATGCAGGAAATCTTCTTCCGGAATTCTTCAATTTGGCGGAAGTATATTTCCAGGCATCATCAGCAAGCCCCAATCGGGCAGCCCAGATATTATCCTGTTTCCATCCGATATGACTTTTGAATTTTACCACATTGGTATCATAAAGCCATGTATTAATAGCAGTATCCAATCCTGGTTTTCCAACTCCATATATTCCCCAGGGGAAAACCGGGTAGAGTTGGGTTGATTCAGTATTATTTATTCTTTCCCAGGTTTTAGCTGGCGCAATAACAGGATGGTTACTGAAGGAGGTAAAATTGATCGGTGGGATACGCTGTAATAATGCAGTCCATTGTTTCACTTTTTCAGGAGTAGCATATTGTGGTGGAAGCTGCAATAATCTTTTAAGAATCGTTTGCAGGGCTGCAATAGTTGAAGTTGAGTTATTGGCCATTTTGAAAGTCTCTGCTCCTGACCCGGGAAATAGTATGAGTTTACCATCTCCATCAAGCGGTTTTCTTCCTCTCTCTTTGGCGAGGTATTGATAATGTTCATCAAAGAATTTCAGACAACTTTCAATAAAAGGAATGAAGGTCGAAATATCCTTTCCTGTGTAGCGTTGCTCTTCCAGCATCATCAGACAGAATTCGAATACAGTATCCCAGGTATATTCAAGCCAGGCATTGTATTCTACTCCGGGATTATAATCAGCTGGCCTGTCTGTACCGTATTCAGCATAATCAGGCAATCCATAATTTTCCATCTGTTCAGTAAAGCAGGCGCCTTCATGGTCCCAATAAACTTTGGTTCGCAGCTCTGCATTCTTCAGGATGCGGAAGTAAAATTCCAGCTGTGATTGCAAAACATCCCAGTCTCCGTTCTTTATAGTGGGGAAATAAACCAGTCGCTGGTTTTGCATTGTATGTAATCCGCCACCCCAGTTGCGATAATCAGGGGTAAGTTTCTTATTGCTGGAATCAGTGAATATGGGATCAACAGTCAGCAGGCCACCATTGAATTTAGTTGGCCAGTGGCCTTTGGCATTGCAGGCAAGCATATAGCGGAACAATTGAAAATTGCGTCCTATTTCCCAGGCTTCAGAGGTAGAATGACTTTCATCTATACGAATAAAGCTGCGATTCCAGAATTCTTTCCAGTATTGCTGTGTTCTTTTAAAAGCGGTTTTGAAAACAGCTGAAGTTTTTTGACGAAGGGAGTCAAGCGATTTCTTCCAGGCATCTATTGATTCTACCTGTGCGGTATGAAAGTATAGGGTAAGAGAGTGGCTTTTTGCGGCTGTTTTACTTTTCAGTTTCCAGCCTTTGAAATCAATATCTACATACATTCCATCAGATGTGCCAGCAGGGATAAAATTCTTTCCTTCAAAATATCCACCAAATGCAAGCTTACGAAGTGGATTGTATAATTGCTCTTTAACTGATTCCAGTTTCTGTTGAGCTACTGTAATATCCAAGATTGTCTGTTCCTGGTTATGATGGTAAAACAAGACTGAATTTTTATCAAAACCAACTACATCCTTCCGGCCAATATTGTCTTTGGGTGCAGCCCATTTCCAGGAGTTGGCGAAATTTTCTCTTGCTGTCAGAATCCTGTCCTGGTAGCGCCAGCTTTCATAAGTTACTTCTGCAGTAATGGATCTATTACTATTGATGTCGATATGAACAATTGGATCATAAACTTCTGCCCATATCTTCACTGCTGCTTTTACACCATTGTTCTCTCCTTCAGCGGTTAAATATCCTTCCTGTAAATGGAGCTCCTGCTTAAAAGTATTGCCGGCAAAGGGATTTGGCGATAAGTTCACGCGAATCCTGCCTGATTTCAATAATGCATTATTCTCATCGAAGTTTCCGCTGCGGGCTATATAGATGAATAATTGCCCTTTCTCTACCCATACATTCATGCCGATATCACCTCCGCCGCAAGGCATGGATTCCGAGGAGTTATTGCTTTGGGTAGTCCATATAATATTATAGTTATTATTCTGGGCCTCAGCTATATCTCCAATCAGTAATAAAAAAAAGAAGAGAGCCTTTTTCATATTCATTTATTCTACCTGTGAAAGCTTATTTCGACATTTCCAACCAATCCAGCAGGTAATAGAGTTTTGCCAGATAACCGGAAAGGAGCTGTTGTCCAGGTCACCCGTTTACCTGCAGGCTGCAGATTATCTCCTATTAAGCGGTTGGCCCAGGTATTGGTTACTTCTATTTGAATAGTATTCTTCCCTTCCCTTACGAATGATGTAATATTCAGATCAATGGGAGGTGTCCAAAAAACCCGGGCAATTTTACCATTGATCTTAACCGTTGCGATATTATAAATTGAGTCTATGGCTAAATATACATACTTATACCTTCCGTTCAGAGCGAACGCGGAGGTATAAATTGCAGTTCCGGAATAATATCGGATACGAGGATCTTCCTGATCCGTCCAGCTTCTCAAGGAATCAAATCGAACAGGATTTACAGGTCCGCCATAGGCGGTATCAAATTGAACATTCCATGGAGTTTCAATTTTAGCCTTATAACTCCATACAGAAGTTCTAATATTTACAGGTTGATCCTTTGGCTTATCCTTTCTAAATATTATGAATGCCGATTCATATGCACTAAGGTCGAGATAGCAGCGAAAATTAGATCCCTCTTTCTTCCATCCATACAGTGGTCTTATTTGACCTGTTACCGGATACCATATTTCAGGCATTCTTTTTTCTCTATGAAGATAATAGTCCCAGTCTCCAAGGTAATCTTCCCCCCTTATTATTAAATCTACCTGTTGTGGTTCGTTCTTTTGATTGGAAAAATAATAAATATCCTCTTCAGGGCTTCTTCGATGTTGCCAGGCAATTGAATGGTCATTATTTTCTATAATTACATCCTTTTGGTACTGATTACTTGTCTTGCGGTCACCAAGTTTAGGATTCTCATATTTCAATATTATTGAATCCCAATAGGGAGCCAGGAGTACTCTTAGATTATACTTCTTACTAAATAATTCTTTCAACACCAGACTTAAACTATCTGCCCTTCCATTAATTTCACTGGCAGCGGAATAATCTTTGCTGATTATGATGGAAGCACCATGATCAACCAAAAACAATATCTTCTTAGCTACTGCCAATGACATAAGCCCTCCATTCGGTTGCATTTTTGTTTTACCTGGTACTACCAATACAATGTATCGCGCGCCACCTGGTAAATTAATACTGCCATTTTTATCTACAGTAGCGAGATTGAGCGCATCCTCATTGAACGAATCATACGCATACCCATTTAATGGATCAATCCAGTCTTCGGGATCAGCCATATTCGCTGAATGGGTTACTCCGTCAGGAATAGTACGTAATGGTTCTCCGATATTGGCAAGACGTTTATTTTCTGCCTCCACTCTATCCTTCCCGAATATTCCGGGCAATGTAGAAACCAGTCTATCCGGTAAAACGCTTCTTCGCGGTACCTCTTCTCCTGTAAATACTGCAATATCCACTACAGGTTTCCCCATCTGTAGCAGGTATTGACACCTTGCCAGGTAATCGATCCATGCCTTGCTTTGTTTAAACCAGGTCTGATCCCGCTGAAAGTACAACCCCACACCATCCAGTGTCATCCCAGGCTTCCGATCCATCCAGGGGTTATGAGTGAAAACATGAAGCACCATTCTATTTATTCCCAATGCAAAATTTCTGTCGCCGATTGCTTTCAGATTTCCCGGATGCTCGCCCCAGTTCATACGTACAGAAGTAAAAGCCTCTGCCTGCACAATATTCTTTCCGTAGATATGTGCTGCACTGATTGCATCCAGCATATCATTTGGTTTATCATGTGTCGGACTATTGAGCCAGAATTCTCCCATTGGAATATCAGTGTTCTTATAATGAAGCATTCCATCACTTACCATCGTCGGCGCCACTGATTCCGCACTGAACTGGCAACCTTTGGCATGAGCCAATTGATTCAATGTTTTATAGAACACATCGTTTACCAATTCAGCGATGGTTTGCCGAACATCACGCAGGAATTTTTCAGAAGAACTGGCATCCTGTAATGGAACGCCAGTCATTGCCAGTAAATATGGATTCAGATCATATCCTCTCCTTTTCTTAAATTCTGCAGGAAAATTGTTGCTCCAGTTCTGGCTGCCGCATTCCCAGCTATCTACATGAAACACTTTTAGCACTTCCTTCGACAGCCCAGGCCCTACTTTTTCAAAAACCTTTCCAAACCAGTTATTGAATTGCAATTTAATAGCAGCCGCATTGAATTTGTCGCATTCCAAACCCTTTCCTCCTCCACCTGTGGCATTGGTGTGACCAGTTGAAGTATGTCCTATTCTCACTATTACCCAGTCTGAATTTGAAGGTGGGGTCCATTGGAGTTGTCCATCCGATTTCATCCTGTCCGTAAGATCAACAATACTATTTAATGGAACGGCCGTTGAATCAGGGACCTGCTCTTCTATAGTATTCCTGCTGATTCTCCAGACGGATCCATTCTTGCTTTCATATTGATTGATAACAGGTTCATCAGACAGGTAGATCCCCATAACTCTCAGGCTGGGCCGCCATTTGGCTGCGTCCAGATCCTCTGAACCTGGTTCTGAACCTTCCTTATTATATATAAAGCGGAAATGAGTTGCCGTGGTAGCAGGGATTCCATGCGTTACATCTTCATCAGTGTCCTGCCACCCATGTCTGGGCGGTTCCAGTCGCGTAACAGTTATAAAATTTATTCCATCATTGCTGGCCTGTACAATCAGCCTATGCGATTGGTAATTATTTCCTCCGGTATGAATTCGGATCTGCCTGCAGGTAAATGGCTCGCTATAATTATATTGAATCCAGCAGATCGTATCACCGCGAAATGTTTCTTTCTGATTCTTTTCATCTGCCAAAAAATCAGCGCTAGTATTGAAGCTGGTAGTAACTGTTGGAACAAGCGGTTTATCACGAAAGGCATTTCGGGAATTAGCCGGATAGGCTAAAACAGCAATATCCTTATAATATCCTTCTTTGATCTCCGGATTTGGAAGCAGACTATTTACCGACTGGCCCTTCTTTATATAAATCTTTGACCATACTAATTTCTGCATGGACAATTCAGGAGTGATCCAGGGGCCGCCAGCCAATGCAAATCCATCACTTACATGCATGGCCAGTTTCAGGTTCAAACGCTTTGCTTCCTGCATGGCAAA
>Ga0136846_1214536_pt1 | contig 29885 bp, 26 predicted proteins | sample HopSoiMetagenom2_FD_96841 | JGI IMG/M metagenome (GOLD analysis project Ga0136846, IMG submission 96841) | Grasslands soil microbial communities from Hopland, California, USA - 2 Assembly 2016 (version 4) | ecosystem: Environmental > Terrestrial > Soil > Grasslands | place: USA: Hopland...
CAGGCTGCAGCCCGGCACGTTGTACGCGGCGCTCACGCGGCTGGTCGAGGGCGGCCTCATCGAGCCCACGGGCCCGGACGGGCGCCGCCAGCCCTACCCGCTGACCCCGCCGGGCGAGGAGGCGCTGCGGGAGCACCTGACCATGCAGCGCCGGATCGCGGACCTGGGCCTGCGCCGGCTATCGGCGGGCCTGGTGACACCGTGATCGCTGACCTGGGAACGATCACATCGAAGCTGTACGGGCGCTGGGGCTGGAAGTGCATACCGCCCCTGGTGCTGGGCTGGGTCGCGCTGTGGCCGGTCGGCCTCGCCTGGCTGGCGCTATCACTGGCCGGCGCCTGCCGGGATCGCGACCGCAGCTCGCAAGCACGCGTTGAGCGCCGGGTCGCGCGGCTGCTGGCGTTGTACCCGCCGCGCTGGCAATCCCGGTACGGGCAGGAGTTCGCCGAGTTGCTGCGGGAGACGATCCGCAGTGGCCACGGCGGCCCGCGGCTGACCCTGAACGTCGTGCGCGAGGGCACTGCGGCCTGGTGGCAGACCCCCGAAGGGCGCCGGGCCCTGCTGCCCGCCACCTGCTGGTGGATGTGCTGGATCCCGCTCGTGGCTCAGGGCCTGGCACCGCTCATCATGAAAGCCAGCGGCGGGACCTACCGCTCCTGGTTCGCCGCTCTCTACCTTCCCGGCGCCCTGCAGTGGCCGGCCATCGCGGTCATGCTCACCGCCGGATCCGCGATGCTGGGCGTAGCCATACGCGGAACGCCGGCACTCCGCCAGAACGGGTAGGAGATCAGACGGTGATCGTGAGCCGGTTAGACCCGGCGGGCTAGATCTTCGGCGCGTCCGGGTCGTCCTGGTCGCCGACGAAGTGGATGTCGAACGGCTTGTTGGTGATGAACAGGAACGTGCAATCCTCCTCCAGGGTCGCACCGTGCTCCATGATCCCGCCCTCGGGAAACCACACGAAGCTCCCGGCCGGGTACCGGCCCTGGTGGGTACGGAGTGTGCCTTCGAGGACGTAGATGCCGTGCGCACAGGAGTGGCTGTGCCACGGGTTGGTGAAGCCCGCCCGGTAGACCATCTTGAGGATCGTCATCCCGGTCTCCGGGTCGCTCATCAGCGGAACGTGCTCCAGGTTCGCCTGGATGTGCTCGATAGGGAACAACTCCCAGGGGGCCGTGGTCGTGTCCACGACGGTCAGCTCGACAGGGATGGCTTCGGTCATGACTGCTCCCAGGGGGTGGGGTGGTCAGGGCTTACGGGTATCTTGCCCGTAATCCGCCGGTAGTGGCTCGCGATCTGGTCCCGGGTTTCCTGCGCGCCGAACATTCCCGCGAACTCGTCCCTGCTCCGCTCCACCGCCACGTCGAGCGGCTGGTTGAGCCACAGGTCGAAGAGCCGCCGCTGGGCGGCGGTGACCGTGCGGGTATGCGTCGCGGTCCGCTCGAGCAGGCGCCCGGTCGCCTCATCAAGAAGGCCCGGCTCGCTGACGACGTTGGCGATGCTGTGCGGCGGGAGCTGGTCGAGGGTGTAGAGATCACCGGTCAGGATCATCTCGCGGGCCTTGCTGAGGCCGACGAAACCGGGCAGCAGGGCCGCGTCGATGACGGACGGCACGCCGACCTTGATCTCGGGCAGGCCGAAGGCCGCCGTCGTGGCAGCCACCCGGAGGTCGCAGGCCAGGGCGAGCTCGAACGCCCCGCCCAGGCAGTACCCGCTGACCGCGGCCACGGTGACGACCGGCGCCCGCCGGATGGCGCGCATGATCCCGGCGAGCTGCCCGATGAAAGGCTTGGCGCTGGCCCGGTCCATGCCGACGAACGTCTCGATATTCATCACCGCGCTGAACGCCTTCGTCCCGGCACCGGTGAAGACCAGACCCCTGACACCGGGGTCGAGGTTCACGATGACGTCCAGGAGCCCGGGCAGGTCCTCGGCGTCCAGCACGTTCAGCTTGCCCGGACGGTCGAAAGTTATCCACAGATGTGGATCGCGACGCTCGACGGCGATGTACCTCAACAGCTGCTCCGTTCGGTCAGGAATCGAGAAGCCCCGGTCACCGGGCCGTGCCTAGCATGAAGTTTGTCCCGGTCAAGATCTATGGGGAAGGCATTCCGATGACGGATACGAAGAAGCCGGCCACGAGCACCACCGCGCGCGGCCAGGGGTACGACGGGTTCACCGACGACGAACGTGACGCGATGAAGGAGCGCGCCAAGGAGCTGAAGGCGTCCGCGCGCCGCAGCGGCTCCCGCACGTCCAAGGCGGACGAGGAAGGCGACGTGCTCGCGAAGATCGCCGAGATGGCGGACTCGGACCGGGCGATCGCCGAGCGGCTGCACGCGATCGTCAAGGACTGTGCGCCCGAGCTCGCGCCGAGAACCTGGTACGGGATGCCCGCGTACGCCAGGGACGGCAAGGTCGTCTGCTTCTTCAAGCCCGCGCAGAAGTTCAAGGTGAGGTACGCCGAGCTCGGCTTCAACGACGCGGCCCGCCTCGACGACGGCGCCATGTGGCCGACGGCCTACGCGTTGACCGAGCTGACCTCCGACATCGAGGCCAGGATCGCCGAGCTGGTGAAGCGGGCCGCCGGCTAACCCCCCGGGCGGTCAGCCTCGCCTCGTGGCCGGCGCCAGCTGTTGGTAACCTCGCCGGCATGGCTGACTCCGGTTCGGTGATCGACTGGCTGCTGGACTCCGATCCGTCGATCCGCTGGCAGGTGCTGCGCGACCTGCTCGACGTCCCGGAAGCGCAGTGGAGGGCGGAGCGGGCCAAGGTGGCCACCGAGGGCTGGGGAGCCCGGCTGCTCGCCTGCGAGGACGAGGACGGGCAGTGGGCGGGCGGCGCCTTCATCCCGCGTGACTTCGAAGCCCGCGAGTGGCACCAGGTGGGCCAGCCGTGGACGGCCACGTCGTTTTCGCTGTCACAGCTCCGGGAGTTCGGTCTCGATCCCTCCTCGGCCCCGGCCCGGCGCGCCGTCACGCTGATCGGCGCCAGCTCGCGCTGGGAGGAGGGCGGCCAGCCCTTCTGGGAGGGCGAGGTCGAGGAGTGCATCAACGGCCGGACCGTGGCCGACGGCGCCTACTACGGGGTCGACGTCTCGCCGGTGGTCGCCCGGCTGACCGGCGAGCGTCTCGACGACGGCGGCTGGAACTGCGAGCGCGCCAACGGCTCGGTGCGCACGTCGTTCGACACGACCATCAACGTGCTGGAAGGGCTCCTGGAGTACGAGCGGGCCACCGGCGGCACCCCTGAATCCCGGGCGGCGCGCACGTCGGGTGAGGAGTATCTCCTGGAGCGCCGCCTGTTCCGCCGGCTTAGCACCGGCGAGCCGGCCGACGAGCAGTTCCTGTGTTTCGCGCATCCGACCCGGTGGCGCTATGACGTCCTGCGGGCCCTGGATTACTTCCGTTCCGCCGCGATCCTGACCGGCGGCGCACCCGACCCGAGGCTGGGCGAAGCCGCCGGGCACGTTCGGTCCAGGCAACTGCCGGACGGGCGCTGGCTGCTCGACTGGACCCCGCCCGGCCGGGTCTGGTTCGAGGTGGATGACGGAGAGGGCCAGCCGTCCCGCTGGGTGACCCTCCAGGCGATGCGCGTGCTCAACTGGTGGGACCAGGCAGCTAATCGACCCGGCTGAGCTCGAAGGTGACCTCGTAGGTCATGAGCGCCAGGCCCGGAAGGCCGCCACGGCGTAACGCAGGGCGTCGTCCGCTTCGGACGTGATGATGAGTACTTCGACCGGCTGCCCGGGCATGCCAGATGGCTGCGGACATACCCCATGGAACGCGCTATCTGGCCGATGACCATTTCCGATGGCCGTCCCCGCTTTAGTTCCACGACGACCAGCGCATCGGTCACCTGATCGATGCACAAGAAGTCAAGACGGCCGATGGGCGTAGTAAATTGATGCCCTGACGTGCCATCCGGGCCTTCGCAGATCCGCAATAGCCGACCACAGTTCAGCAGGCCTGCGCACCGACGTGGTCTTCAGCGCCCCAGGCCATGACCACCGACACGGCCGCGTCGTTCGACGGCGACCTGATGCGGCTGGCCGGCTCCTCGGCCTGCCCGAGGCCGGCGCTGACCGGAGCGGCTAGGCGCCGGCCTGGGCGAGGGCGCCGCTGAGGTCATCCCACAGGTCTTCGATGTGCTCGCATCCCACGCTCAGCCGCAGGAAGCCGGGCGGCAGGTGTTCCTGCCCGGAGAGCCTGGCCCGGCGCTCGATGGTGCTTTCCACGCCGCCGAGGCTGGTGGCCGACCGGACGACGCGGACCGCGGCGCAGACGGTGCTGGCGGCGGCCGCGGTCGGTACCTCGAACCCGAGCACGGCGCCGAATCCGGTCATCTGCGCCGCTGCCTGCGCGTGGCCGGGGTGATCGGCCAGGCCCGGGTACCGGACCCGGGTGACAGCGGGGTGCCCGGCCAGGCGGCGGGCCAGTTCCCCGGCGCTGCGTTGTCCCTGTTCCAGTCGCAGGGCCAGGGTGCGCAGGCCGCGCATGACAAGGAAGGTCTCCAGCGCGCCGGGAACCGCCCCGGCGACCTCCCGGCGGCGGCGCAGCCGCTCGCCGAGCTCGGGGCGGCCGGCCACCGCGACGCCGAGGAGCAGGTCGGAGTGGCCGCCGAGGAATTTCGTCGCGCTGTGCACGGTGAAGTCCGCGCCGAAGGCGATCGGCTGCTGCAGCAGCGGGGTGGCGAAGGTGTTGTCGACCGCGACCAGGGCGCCGCCGTCCCGGGCGGCGGCGCACAAGGCGGGCAGGTCGGCGATGTCGAGCAGCGGATTGGTCGGCGATTCCAGCCACACCAGGTCGGCCTGGCGGGCCGCGGCGATGGCGGCGGCCGTGTCGGTGATGTCGACCAGGTCGACGTGCCAGCGTCCCTGCTGCTGGCCGTCGGCCAGCAGGGCGTGCACGCCCGCGTAGCAGTCGGTCGGTACTACCACCCGGGCACCTGCGGGCAGCGGGTCCAGCACCGCCGCGATGGCGGCCATGCCCGAGCCGAACGCGACGGCGTCGCCGCCCTCCAGTTCCCCGATGACCTCTTCCAGCGCCTCCCAGCCGGGGGTGCCGTCGCCGCGGGAGTACTCCCGGCCGCCCGTCCCGTCCTGGCCGCCAGCCCGGAAATTCGAGGCCAGGACGATGGGCACGTTCAGCGGCTGGCCCGGCTCATCGGCGGGCCGTCCGGCTGCGATCAGCGCCGTCTGCGGCCGCCGCGCGGGACGGCCCGCGGACCGCGGAGATTGACCACTCATTGAACCTCACCCTGCCCGTAATGTCAGATACCGCGTATGGCGGCTACTCGGCGGAGACTACCGAAGGAGTGCGGCGTGACCCTCCCACGACCCACGTACGACCCCGAACTCGGCGCTTTCCTCGAGGCGCAGTACTGGGCGTCCCCCGAGCCGGCCGCGGCGTTGTCGTCCGGCACCTTGCCGGATATGCGAGAGACGCTCGCCACCGTCAGCCCTTCGATCGACGCCACGATCGCCGGCAGCGGCGTGGAACATGTCGAACTCTCCGTCCCGCAAGAACCGGCAGTCACCTTGTCGGTGCTCCGCCGTCCCGGTGTCGTGACGCCCACGCCGTGCGTCTACTACGTCCACGGCGGCGGAATGATCATGGGCGACCGTCAGACCGGCGCCCCGATCTTCTCCCGCTGGGTCGACCTCTTCGGCGTCACCGTGGTGTCGGTCGAATACCGGCTCGCTCCGGAACACCCTTACCCGGCGGCGGTCAGCGACTGCTACGCGGGACTGCGATGGGTCGCCGGCCACGCCGCCGAGCTCGGCATCGATCCGGCCCGGATCGTTATCGCGGGTAACAGCGCCGGCGGCGGCCTCGCCGCCGCGACCACGCTGATGGCCCGCGACAACGGCGGGCCGGCGCTCATCGGCCAGCTGCTCAGCGCCCCCATGCTGGACGACCGGGACGCGACCGTGTCCACCCGCCAGTTCGACGGCCCGGGCCCGTGGCATCGCGGCGACAACCGGTTCGGCTGGACCGCCTTGCTCGGCGCCGCGCGCGGTACCGCGGACGTATCGCCGTACGCCGCGCCCGCCCGCGCCACGGATCTGAGCGGCCTGCCGCCGGTGTACCTGGACGCGGGCTCGGCCGAGGTGTTCCGCGACGAGATCGTCGACTACGCGTCGCGTATCTGGGCCGCGGGCGGGCAGGCCGAGCTGCACATCTGGGCCGGCGGTTTCCACGGCTTCCAGCTGGCCGGCGAAACGCGCGTCGCCCGGGCGGCGCTGGCCGCCCGGGACAGCTGGCTGGCCCGTCTCCTGGCCGGCTGACATGGACGTGGAGGAGCTGCGGCATGCGCTGGGCGCATCGTGCTCGAGGCGGCGATGATCGACGGCCGCCTCACGGCGGCCACCCTGAGACACCGTCATGTTCCGCAAGACAGCAACTCGAACTTATTTTCGTGAGATACTGACCGCACCCGACCGCCGCTGAGCCGAAGGGAACGCGATGTCTGCCCGATTCCAGCTCGTCATTGACTGCAAGGACCCCGAGCCGCTGGCCCGCTTCTGGGCGGCGGCGCTGGGATACGTGCTCGAGCCGCCTCCCGAAGGGTTCGCTACCTGGGATGACTGGCGGCGCGATATCGGGCTGCCCGACAGTGAGCTGGGAATCGGCGCGGACAGCATCGTCGATCCTGACGGCGGCGGCCCCCGCATCTGGTTCCATGCGCTGCCGGACGCCAAGGTGGTCAAGAACCGCCTTCACTTCGATATCCGGGCCAGCGGCGGCGACCGGAGCGTCCCGCTCGCCATCCGCGCACAGCGAGTCGACGCCGAGGCCAGGCGGCTGGCCGATTTCGGGGCCACGATCACCGGGGCCCTGAGCGCCGACGGCCTCGATCACTACGCGGTCGGGATGAAGGACCCCGAGGGCAACGAGTTCGACATCAACTAGCGTCTCGGGTACGTCCGGTGGGAACACGGCCTGGTCATCGACCAACGGGCGGAGACCGGCGACCAGGGCAGGGTTCTCGCCGAGTATGCGGACGAGTGCTGCTACCTCACCAGGGGCCTCAGCGGATGACGACCGGCACTGCCCTGTGGACAGGCTGGGGAGAATCTGTGGAAAACATGCCTAGCCGTCCGGTTCGCGGTCATAGACTCCGGTGCCGTGACTGTCGAGGCCGTCTTCCGCCGTGAGTACGGTCGCTGCGTCGCCACCCTGATCCGCTTCCTGGGCGATATCGACGCCGCCGAGGAAGCGGTCCAGGACGCGTTCGCCGTGGCGGTCGCCCGGTGGCCGTCAGACGGCGAGCCGCCCAATCCCGGTGCGTGGATCGTCACGACCGCCCGCAACCGGGCCATCGACCGGCTGCGCCGCGAGTCGGTCCGTGACGAGCGGCACGCGCAAGCGCACCAGCTGTATGGCGCCGCCGCGCAGGTCCCGGGGCGCAGTACCCCGGCTCAGGAGGAGGAGACGGTGCCCGATGACCGGCTGCGCCTGATTTTCACCTGCTGTCATCCGGCGCTGAACCAGCCCGCCCAGATCGCGCTGACCCTGCGGTTGCTCGGCGGGCTCGAGACGCCGGAGGTCGCGCGGGCGTTCCTCGTCCCCGAGGCGACCATGGCCCAGCGGATCGTCCGGGCCAAGCGCAAGATCAGGGACGCCCGTTTGCCCTATCGCGTACCTGCCGAAGCCGAACTTCCCGCCCGCCTCCAGCCCGTCCTCACCGTCGTCTACCTGATCTTCAACGAGGGCTATGCGGCGACGGCCGACTCGCTGATGAGGCTTGATCTGTGCGCCGAGGGAATCCGGCTCGCCCGCGTGCTGACTGAGCTGATGCCCGGCGAGGCAGAGGCGCAGGGGCTGCTGGCGCTGCTTTTGCTGCTGCATTCCCGCAGCGCCGCCCGCGTCACGGACGGCGGCTCGCTGGTCCGCCTGGCCCAACAGGACCGGAAGCTCTGGGACCGGGACCTGATCGCCCAGGGCCAGGCCATCGTGCGTGCGTGCGTGCAGCGCGGCCGCCCCGGCCCGTACCAGATCCAGGCCGCCATCAACGCCGTCCATTCGGTTGCGCCCAGCTTTGACCGCACCGACTGGCACGCCATCGCGACGCTCTACGACCAGTTGTACGCGCTCACGCCGACTCCCGTCGTCGCACTCAACCGGGCCGTCGCGCTCGCCGAGGTCCGCGGGCCCGCTGCCGGCCTGGCCGCGGTGGACGAGCTGTGTTCTCCGGCCCTGGACAGCTACCACCTGTTCCACGCGTCACGCGCCGACCTGCTGCGCCGCCTCGGCCGCGACGAGGAGGCCGCGGCCGCCTACGCCACCGCCCGCGCTCTCACCGCGAACCCGGTCGAACAGGCCTTCCTCGACACGCAGCGCGCCGCGCTCAGCCCGTGACGCGGATCGAGGCTCTCAGCGGTCCATCAACGCGAAGACACCCCAGCCGAGGTACTCGCGCCGGTAACGGGCGTACCGCGCCGGACCGGACGTGAGTTCAGCGCGCATCTCATCAGCCAGTTTGTCCTGGGGATTCGCATCGAGCCAGCGGCGGATGTTGAGCCATGACGCCGCGGCGTAACGGTCCCAGCCGTCCTGATCTGCCAGCACCATCTCGACGACATCACAGCCGAGCAGGCCGAATGACTCGATCAGCTCCGGCAGCGGGAGCCAGCCCTCCTTGCCGGTCCCGTAGCAGCCTTCGACGGTGGCCTGATCGGGAGGCTCGCGACGCCAGTACGGTTCGCCGACCAGCATGATGCCACCCGGGCTGAGGCTGCGCCGCAGCAGCTCGACCGTCCCGGCCACGCCATCCCCGATCCAGGTCGCCCCGATGCACGCGGCGACACCCACCGGCCGTTCGGCGACGTAGCCCGCCGCGTTCCCGTGGATGAACGTGACCCGGCCGGCGACGTCCAGCTCGACGGCACGTGCTCGCGCGGCTCCGATGAACGCGGTACTGATATCAACCCCGGTGCCGGTCAGCCGGTGATCGCGCGCCCAGGTGCACAGCATCTCCCCGGACCCGCAGGCCAGGTCGAGCATGCTCGTTCCCGGTGGCAGATACAGCGCGCGGCCCAAGGTGGCCAGCTTCTCGCTGGTGAACGGGTTGTGGATGCGATGACTGCTCTCTCGGATCACAAAGCTCCGTGGAAGGTCATCCATACTGGCCGGTCCTTCGCGGCAGGATCCCAGTGGCCACAGGCCAGAACCTACCGGGCCGCCCCTACGCGGCGCATCCCTATTACGCCTGGCATGACGGGAGCGGGCGCCAAGGCTGTCACGTGCGGATGGGCTGGGGATAGCCGGTGGAAAGAGACAGGCCGATCGGTGCGGGCAAGAACGCTGGCTCCGGCCGTCCGTGGCTGGCTTCCGGCGTCAGGATGCGCCTAGTTCCAGAGCGGGATTGTGCATGATCTCCCACAGATGCCCGTCGGGATCCTGGAAGTATCCCGAGTAGATGCCCCATGGGCGGTCGCGCGGCTTGTCGAGGGCGGTTCCGCCGGCCGTGTCGGCGCGGGCGATCAGGGCATCGACGTCTTCGCGACTGGCCACGGCGTGCCCGATGCTGAACTCACCGCTTTTTGACGGCGCGAACGGCACGCCCGCGTCCTTGGCGAGCTCCGAACGGGGATAGACCGTGAGGATCAGCCCGCCGGCGAGATGGAACATGGCTATGGCGCCTTCGGCTCCGCTCTGGTCGTCATGGAACTCGGTGCCCACCACACCGGCCGAGTCCAGGCCGAGGCCGTCACGGTAGAAGGCCAGCGCCCGGCCGAGGTCCTCGACCGCGAGGGTAATCACGTGGATGCGAGGTTCCATCTCTTCGCTCCTTTCTGCCGGGCCTGCACAGACCAGGATGGCGCGCGAAGCTGATCACGTCTTGAACGAATCGGCCACCTACTGCCCCCGCCCGCCCCGGCCCGGGCACCGACGGCAAGCCGGCTCAATGCTCCACTGAACCGCCCAGGACCGGCTCGATGTTCCACCGTGCCGGCCAGCAGCGCCCATCTGGGAGTCGTCCCGGATCCCGGAGCCGCTCACGGCGAAGAGCCGCGCCCACATGACCCAAGCCGACCGGAGGCGGCAGCGAGCCACAGTCGGAGGAGGCAGTGAGCCACAGTCCATAAAGCCTGAAGGAAGCTACGCCAGGCGAAGGGGTGATCTACGGACCACGCCCTGAACGCCTGCTGCCGTGCGCCGCTGCTGTACACGGGGAGATGCGTTCGAAGAATGTGTGGAGCTAAGGGGACTTGAACCCCTGACCCCTTGGATGCAAACCAAGTGCTCTTCCAGCTGAGCTATAGCCCCGAGATGTCTTCCGCCCCAGGGTACCCGGTTAGGGCGCGTCCCTGACAAGGACGACGCCTAACTACTTGAGCAGCCGGGACAGCCGCCGGTCGGCCAGCGGCTTGCCGCCGGTCTGGCAGGTCGGGCAGTACTGCAGCGCCGAGTCGGCGAACGAGACCTCCCGGATGGTGTCCCCGCACACCGGGCACTCCTGCCCGGCCCGGCCGTGCACGCGCAGCCCGCTCTTCTTCTCGCCCTTCAGGTCGGCCGCCGCCAGTCCGGCCGAACGTTCCATCGCCTCGCCCAGCGTGGACTTGATCGCGTCGTACAGGGTGGCCACGTCGGCCGGCGTCAGGCTGGCCGCGAGCTTGTAGGGGGACATCTTCGCGGCGTGCAGCACCTCGTCGGAGTAGGCGTTGCCGATGCCGGCGATGATGTGCTGGTCCCGCAGGACGCCCTTGACCTGGGTGCGGCGCCCGGCCAGCAGGCCGGCCAGGGTGTCCGCGGTGAAGTCGGCGGCCAGCGGGTCCGGGCCGAGGGTGGCGACGCCGGGCACCTCGGCCGGGTCGCGGACCAGGTAGACCGCGAGGCGCTTGTGCGTGCCCTGCTCGGTCAGGTCGAAGCCGGAGCCGTCATCCAGCCGGAGGCGGAAGGCCAGCGGGCTCTTGCCCGGCTTGGGCGGCGCCGAGGGCAGGTCGTCGCGCCAGCGCAGCCAGCCCGCCCGGGCCAGGTGCATGATCAGGTGCAGGCCCTGGTCGGTGGCCAGGTCGAGGAACTTGCCGTGCCGCCCGGTGCCGGTGATCACGTGGCCGGTGAGGGCGGTGAGCGGCGGATCGAACGTCTTCAGCACGGTGAACGAGGCTGCGTCGGCCCGGGCGATGGCGTGGCCGGTGGCGTGCTCGCGCAGGAAGGCGGCCAGCGATTCTACTTCCGGCAGTTCCGGCATGCTTCCCAGTCTGCCACGTGCCGGGGCTCTTCTAACCTGGCCGCAGGAGCCTTCGTAACCGGCTGGCCTGCGCGGCTATCAGATCGGGCAGCTCGCCGATGCCGGCCAGCAGGTGGGTGGCCCCGGCCCGGCGGAGCCTGCTCGCGTCGTCGACGTCGCTGAGCACGCCGACGACCAGACCGGACCCGGCCCGCCGGGCGGACAGCGCCCCGCCTTCGGTGGAGGTCACCATGGCCACCTCACGCACGTCGGCGATTCCCAGCCGCAGGACGGCGGTGAGAACGAGGTCGGGCCAGGGATAACCCCGGTCCACGTCGTCCGCGCTCAGCACCAGGTCGGCGCGATGCTGCCAGTCGAGGTGCGCCAGCAGCAGGCCGAGGGCGGGCTTGGGCAGGGAGGACATCAGGCAGATCTTGATGCCCGCCGCGGAGAGCTTGGCCAGCGCCTCGTTGACGCCGGGAAGCGGCAGCACCCCGAACCGGTCCACGGCCGTCTGGAACGACCGCTCGAAGGCATGGTTGGCGGCCTGAGCCCGGATCTCGTCCTCGGGGAACAGGCTCCGGATGACGTCGGCGGGCGGCCACCCGCGCCTCCGGTCGAACTGGACCATCGACCTGACGTAGGCGGCGGTGCCGGTGACAACGCCCTGGGTGGCGATCGCCTCGGCGAACGCGCGTTCCAGGACGCTGCCATCGGCCGCGACCGCCCCGACCACGTCACAGCAGACCAGCGATACACCGGTTGTATCGCTCATCTGCGTACCTCCTAGCGCCGGCTCGGCTTCCCGGCTGCTGTCGGACATTTACCTCCGACCGCGGTTCAGTCCTCGTCGGCTGCGGTGGCCTCGGTCCACAGGTCGAGTTCCGCACGGTCGGACTGGACCTTGCGCCAGACGGCGAACGCGCCAAGCCCGAGCACGGCGAGCGCGATGAGCTTCTTCACAGCGAGGAATCCTCCAGCTCGATGACATCGAAAAGCGGACCGGCGGAAATGAACACCCCGCCCGCCGCAGGTGTACGGCAGCTTAGCAAAGCCGTTCTGTCAGCCTAGTCGGCCGGCGAGCGTGCCGCGCAAGCCGGGCGAACCCGGCGAGAGATGTCTTAGCTGGTAAAGGAGTGATTTGTGGGGTTACGTGGACTTGAACCACGGGCCTCGTCCTTATCAGGGACGCGCTCTAACCGACTGAGCTATAACCCCATGCCACACAACGGCATATGCACCTGACCTGCGGAAAGAGGCGCGACCATTATCCTACCGTACCCGCGAGGCGCGTTGTGCCGTGGTGTGCGGCCTTGCCATCGCGGGAGTATCCCGTCCGCCCCCGCGATGCTACCGCGCCTTTCCGGTCCGGCGTTACTCGGTTTCCCGCAGGGTTACCTCCACGCCGCCGACGAGCCGCGAGGTCAGGTTGTACACCACGGAGCCGATCGTCGACATCGCGGTGATCAGGACGATGTTGAGCGAGCCGAGCAGGGCGGTGTAGCCGAGCACCCGCGAAGCCGAGAACCAGGCCTTCGCGTTCACGCCCGTGGACCCCTGGCTGGACGTCAGGCTCGTCACGACGCGCTGGAGGGAATCGAACACGCCGAGCCCGGACAGCGCCCCGTAGAGCACGCTGACGGCCACGAACAAGATCACGAAGGCGACCAGCGACACCACGAAGCTGAACTTCATCACCGACCACGGCTCGACCCGCGCGATGGTCAGGTGGGCCTGCCGGGCCGACTTCTTGGACTGCGCCTTCTGCTGGGCCTTCGGCCCGGTACCGCCCTTGGCCGGACCGCTTCGGGACTGGCCGAAGGTTACCGGGCCGCTCTTCGCCGGGCCGCGCACCGGGGCCTCGGCCGCCGCGGGCTTGCCCGCGGGGGCCGGCGGGGCAGTCCTGGCGGTCGAGGAGGCCGGGGCCGGGGGCGGGTTCTTCGCGGTCAGGCCCGACCGCAGGAAGGCCCGCGCCGGGGACGACGGCGAGTCGGCCGGCGGGTCCGGCATCTCCCACGCGAAGGCGGCCGGCGGCATGGACGACGCCTCGGTCGCCGGGGGAGCGGCGGCACTGGTCCCAGACGACACGGAACCAGACGACACGGGGCTGGAGGCTGGCGTGGCCGCGGTGGTGTCGCCGGACAGCCTGGCCGCCGTTTCCGCGGGATAGGCGATCGTCGGATCATCGAGGGCCGGCTTGGCCGGAGCCGAGGGGGGCGGGCCAAAGCTGGTGGCGGCCGGCTCGGGATCCGGGATCTTGGTGCCCCGCGATGACCCGATGCTGTCGGCGGGAAATGCGGGGATGCCATCCACCGCCGTCGCGTCCACCGGAACCGGGCGAGCCGCTCCCTTGGCCGCCGAGTCCCCGTTGGCCTTGGCGTCACCGGCCGGGGCGTTCTTGGCCTGGACATCTTGTGTCTCGTCCGCGGGCGCGGTCTTCGCGGGGCCGGGCTTGGCGGTGGCCGCTTTGCGGGCCGGCTGCCGGGGCGGTGCCGTGATGTCGGCCGGCTGCGCCTCCTCGTCTTCGAGCAGGTCGTCGCCAGTAGCCCGCGAGGTCACCATGGTGGGTGAGCCTCTGCCCGGGCTACCGGGCCTATCCGTGCGCCTGTCCAAGCCGTCCTCCCTCTGATCCAGACCCTCACGAGGTTATCTCCGGACGCGACGCCCCTATGACCACCTATGCGAAGAAAGCCGCGTTATGACGATCTTCGCCATACCTATGGGACGCTCCTGCCCCCGAAACCGTTGCCCGTCAGTCAGCCTGAAAAGTCAGTCGTACTAGCTGACCTTACACAATCGCCCGGATTACTCCTCCGCCTCGTCGTCCTCGCCCGCGCCGTCCCCGGCGTCCCCGAGCTCGGCCATGACCGGGTCCGCCTCGTCCGCCGATCCGGCTGAATCGATGGAAATGTCCTGGTCAGCAGGCTCCCCGCCGTCTTCGAGAGCCTCCTCGGCCTGCGATTCGGCGTTGAGTGCCAGGCCCACCACACTGTCTCCGGAGGCGAGGTTCATCAGCCGTACGCCCATGGTTTGCCGGCCGGACTGCTTGACCTCGGCCGCGCTGGTCCTGATCACGCCGCCCGCGGAGGTGATCGCGAAGACCTCGTCGCCGGCATGCACCATCAGCGCGCCGATCAGCTCGCCGCGGGCCTCGACGATCTTGGCCGTGACCACGCCGCGGCCGCCGCGGCCCTGCACCGGGTAGGCGTCGGCCGGAGTGCGCTTGGCGTAGCCGCCGCCGGTAGCCACCAGCAGATCGCCGCCTTCCCTGACCACGTACATGCCGAGCAGCGCGTCGCCGTCGTTGAAGCGCATCCCGATGACGCCCGAGGTGGCCCGGCCCATCGGCCGCATCGAGTCGTCGTCGGCGTGGAACCTGATGGCCTGGGCGCTCTTGCTGACCAGCAGCAGGTCCTCCTCGGGGGAGACCAGCCGGGCCGCGATGACCTCGTCGTCCTCGCGCAGGTTGATCGCGATGATGCCGCCGGACCGGGGCGAGTCGAAGTCGGTCAGCCGGGACTTCTTCACCAGCCCGCTGCGGGTGGCCAGCACCAGGTACGGCGCCATCTGGTAGTCGCGGATGGCGAGCACCTCGGCGATCCGCTCGTCCGGCTGGAACGCGAGCAGGTTGGCCACGTGCTGGCCGCGGGCGTCGCGGCCGGCGTCGGGCAGCTCGTAGCCCTTGGCCCGGTAGACCCGGCCCTTGTTGGTGAAGAACAGGATCCAGTGGTGGGTCGAGGTGATGAAGAAGTGGTCCACGATGTCGTCGGTGCGCAGCTGCGCGCCGCGGACCCCCTTGCCGCCGCGCCGCTGCGCGCGGTACAGGTCGGTCTTGGTGCGCTTGGCGTAGCCGCCGTAGGTGATCGTGATCGCGACGTCTTCCTCGGCGATCAGGTCCTCGTCGGCCACCTCGCCGTCATAGGCGACGATCTCGGTGAGCCGGTCGTTACCGAACTTGTGGACGATCTCGGCCAGCTCGGTGCCGATGATCTGCCGCTGCCGCTCCGGTGAGGACAGGATGTCCTGGAGATCGGCGATCCTGGCTTCCAGCTCGTCCCGCTCGTTGACCAGTTCCTGCCGCTCCAGCGCGGCCAGCTTGCGCAGCTGCATATCGAGGATGGCGCGGGCCTGGATCTCGTCGATCTCCAGCAGCCCCATCAGGCCCTGCTGGGCCTCGGCCGCCGAGGCGCTCGCCCGGATCAGCGTGATGACCTCGTCGATCCGGTCGATGGCCTTGAGCAGCGCGGCCACGATGTGGAGCCGTTCGGTGGCCTTGCGCAGCCGGAACTGGGTGCGCCGGACGATGACCTCGATCTGGTGGGTGACCCAGTACCTGATCATCTGGTCCAGCCGCAGCGTGCGCGGCACGCCGTCGACCAGGGCGAGCATGTTGGCGCCGAACGTGTCCTGCAGCTGGGTGTGCTTGTACAGGTTGTTGAGGACCACCTTGGCGATGGCGTCCCTCTTCAGCACGATGACCAGGCGCTGCCCGGTCCGGCCGCTGCTCTCGTCCCGGACGTCGGCGATGCCGCTGATCTTGCCGTCCTTGACCAGTTCGGCGATCTTCTGGGCCAGGTTGTCCGGGTTGACCTGGTAGGGCAGTTCCCTGGCCACCAGCTGGGCGCGGCCGCGGGCGTCCTCCTCGACCTCGACCACGGCCCGCATGACGATCGAGCCGCGCCCGGTCCGGTAGGCGTCGCCGATCCCGCGCCGGCCGACGATCAGGCCGCGGGTGGGGAAATCCGGGCCCTTGACCCGCTCCATCAGCGCGTCCAGGAGTTCCTCGTCGGACGCCTCGAAGTTGTCCAGGTACCAGGCGACGCCGGCCGCGACCTCGCGCAGGTTGTGCGGCGGGATCTTGGTGGCCATCCCGACCGCGATGCCCTCGGAGCCGTTGATCAGCAGGTTGGGGAACCGGGCGGGCAGGACCTCGGGCTCCCGGGAGCGCCCGTCGTAGTTGTCCCTGAACTCGACGGTGTCCTCGTTAATGTCCCGCAGCATCTCCATTGCCAGCGGGGCCAGGCGGCACTCGGTGTACCGCATGGCGGCGGGCGGGTCGTTGCCGGGCGAGCCGAAGTTGCCCTGGCTGTCGATCAGCGGCATCCGCATCGACCAGGGCTGCGCCATCCGCACCAGCGCGTCGTAGATCGCGCTGTCGCCGTGCGGGTGGTAGTTGCCCATGACGTCACCGACGACTCGCGAGCACTTGAAGAAGCCGCGGTCGGGCCGGAACCCGCCGTCGTACATCGCGTACAGGATGCGGGTGTGCACCGGCTTGAGGCCGTCCCGCACGTCGGGCAGCGCCCGCCCGACGATGACCGACATCGCGTAGTCGATGTAGCTGCGCTGCATCTCGTACTGGATGTCGACCGGCTCGGTACGGTCGTGCCCGCCGCCGCCACCCGTGGCATCGGTAACTTCAGTCACTTTTGTGTAGTCCTCAGATTGTGTGCTGGCGCCCGGCCGGTCAGATGTCGAGGAACCTGACGTCCTTGGCGTTACGGGTGATGAACGAGCGACGGGCCTCCACGTCCTCGCCCATCAGCACGGTGAACAGCTCGTCGGCCTGGGCCGCGTCGTCGAGTGTGACCTGGCCCAGCACCCGCTGCGCCGGGTTCATGGTGGTCTCCCACAGCTCGTTGGCGTTCATCTCGCCGAGGCCCTTGAACCGCTGCACGCCGTCCCGCGGCCGCGGGTCCTTCTTGCCCTCGGCGATGCCGGCCTGGATGACCCGGGCCAGCTCGGCCTCGGAGTAGGCATAGCCCGGCTCGTTGCCGCGGCCTTCCCACTTGACCTTGTAGAGCGGCGGCTGGGCCAGGTACACGTACCCGGCCTCGACCAGCGGCTTCATGAACCGGAAGAGCAGGGTCAGGAGCAGCGTCCGGATGTGCTGCCCGTCCACGTCGGCGTCCGCCATCAGGATGATCTTGTGGTAGCGGAGCTTGGTGAGGTCGAATTCGTCGTGGATCCCGGCCCCCAGCGCCGTGATCATCGACTGGACCTCGTTGTTCTTGAGCACACGGTCGATCCGCGACTTCTCCACGTTGATGATCTTGCCGCGGATCGGCAGGATGGCCTGGAACTTCGGGTCCCGGCCGCCCTTGGCCGAGCCGCCGGCCGAGTCGCCCTCGACCACGTAGATCTCGGACTTGGCCGGGTCGGTGGACTGGCAGTCGGCCAGCTTGCCCGGCAGCGAGGTGGAGTCGAGCAGCGACTTGCGGCGGGTGAGGTCGCGCGCCTGGCGCGCCGCGATCCGGGCCCGGGCCGCCTGGCTGGCCTTGTTGATGATGTCCTTGGCCTCGCCCGGGTTCCGGTCGAACCAGTCCCGCAGGTGGTCGTTGCAGGTCTTCTGCACGAACGACTTGGCCTCGGTGTTGCCGAGCTTGCCCTTGGTCTGCCCCTCGAACTGCGGCTCGGCCAGCTTGACCGAGACGATCGCGGTCAGGCCCTCGCGCACGTAGTCGCCGGTGAGGTTGTCGTCCTTCTCCCGGAGCAGCTTCTGGTCCCGCGCGTACTTGTTGACCACCGTGGTCAGCGCGGCGCGGAAGCCCTCTTCGTGCGTACCGCCCTCAGCCGTGTTGATGGTGTTGGCGAACGTGTACACCGACGGGGTGTAGGAGGCGTTCCACTGCATCGCGATCTCGGCCGCGATGCCGTCGCCTTCCTCGCCGAACTCGATGACCGTCGCGTGCACCGGCTCCTTCGAGCCATTAAGGTGCCGAACGAAGTCGGCGATTCCCCCGGCATACTGATACCGGGCTTCCCGCGGCTCGTCCCCGCGCTCGTCTGTGATCGAAATGGCCAGGTTCCGGTTGAGGAAGGCCATTTCCTGGAGCCGGCTGGACAGCGTCTCGAAGTTCCACTCGGTGGTCTCGAAGATGTCGCCGTCCGGCCAGAACGTGATGATGGTGCCGAGGTCGGCGGTCTCGGTCCCGCGCTCGAGCGGGCCCATCGGGGCGCCGCGGTCGTAGGCCTGAGTCCAGACGTAGCCGTCCCGGTGCACCTCGACCTCGAGCAGCACCGACAGCGCGTTCACCACGGACACGCCGACGCCGTGCAGGCCGCCGGAGACCGCGTAGGACTTGCTGTCGAACTTGCCGCCCGCGTGCAGCGTGGTCATGACCAGCTCGACCGCCGGGCGGTGCTCGATCGGGTGCTCGTCAACGGGGATGCCGCGGCCGTTGTCGTGTACCCGGACTCCGCCGTCGGCGAGGATCGTGACTTCTATCGCGTCGCAGTAGCCGGCCAGGGCCTCATCTACCGCGTTGTCCACAACCTCGTAGACAAGATGATGCAATCCTCGCGGACCGGTCGAGCCGATGTACATTCCCGGGCGCTTGCGAACGGCCTCAAGCCCCTCGAGAACCGTGATCGAGCCTGCATCGTAGGACAAACCGAACTCCATCCTGCTTCTTCAAGCGCAGCCCCAGCCCCCCGCGATGTGGCCATCTGTGCGCGAATTTATTTTACCTTCAGGCACCGACAGCCACGGTCGTCTTTCCCGTGGTGTCGCGCCTGCCAGGCATTATCCGTACGTGTCGCCGGGTCCCTGGCTGCCCGGAACCCGCCATCCGCCGCGCTGCCGCGGCCCGGCCGGCCCGCGGACCTTGACCCGGCGGACCGACCCGTCGCCGAGCTCGGCGTTGAGCCGCTTGACGAGCACCGGCGCGAGCAGCCGGACCTGGGTGGCCCAGGCGGTCGAATCCGCCGTGACCGCCAGCTCGCCGTCGGCGTAGCTGTCCGGCTGGGTGTGCGCGGCCAGGTCCGCGCCGACGATGTCGGCCCACCGGCCGAACACCGAGCCCATCGCGGCCCGCTGCTGCCAGCCGTGCGCATCGAGCAGCCCGCCGATGGCGCTGGCCAGCAGCTGCGGATCCTCCCGGCGGGGCCGTCCGCGCCGGCCCGCGCCGACCGACCCGGGCGCGCCGGAGTGGGCGTCCGCGGATACACCGGCTCGTTCGGGGTCATCGTTGTGGTCTTGTCCCTGTCCGCGGCCGAAGCCGGCCGGGATGTCACCCCGGCTCCGTGCGTCCGCCTTGGCCACGGCGAGCGCCTCGACCGCCAGTCGCGCCCGGTCCGGGCCGTCTCGTTCCGGCCGCCCGGCCCGGTCGGCCTTAGCCGGCACGGGTGACGCTGCCCGCGCTGACGGCGAACCGCACGCCGTCGAGTACCGCCGGGATGTCGGCGGGCACCGCCGCGGTGATCAGGACCTGCTCGGCCCCGGCCACCAGCGCGGCCAGCCGGTCCCGGCGGCCCGCGTCGAGCTCGGCGAACACGTCGTCGAGGATCAGCACCGGGTCTTCACGCCCCTCGCGGAGCAGCGCGAAGCTGGCCAGCCGCAGCGCGAGCGCCAGCGACCAGGATTCCCCGTGGCTGGCGTACCCGCGGGACGGCAGGCCGCCGACGGACAGCTCGAGCTCGTCCCGGTGCGGTCCGACCAGGCACACGCCCCGGTCGAGCTCACTCGCCCGGACCTCGGCGAGAGCCTTGAGAAGTGCCGTCTCGAGCGCGGGCACATCTTCGAACTCATCACTATTATTCAACGCTGAGCTGCGGTAAGACATTCCGCACGCCTCGCCCGCCGGGCCCGCGGAAACCGCCTCGTAGGCGGCCGCGACGTGCGGCCGGAGCGCGTCGGCCAGGCGCAGCCGGCCGGCCAGCAGCGGGGCGCCGGCCCGGGCCAGCTGGCCGTCCCACGCGTCGAGCGTCGCCGTCATCGCCTCGCGGGCCGCGCCGCGCAGGTGCCCCTTGGACCCCGCCGACTTGAGCAGCGCCGTGCGCTGCTTCAGCACCCGCTCGTAGTCCGCCCGGACCCCGGCGTAGCGCGGCGCGGTCGCCGTCAGCAGCTCGTCGAGGAACCGCCGCCGCTCACCCGGGTCACCCTTGACCAGGGCCAGGTCCTCCGGCGCGAACAGCACCGTCCGCAGCGCCCCGAGGACATCGCGCGGCCGCGGCATCGGCGTCCGGTTCAGCCGGACCCGGTTGGCCTTCCCCGGGTTGACCTCGATCTCCACCAGCGCGTCGCCCTGAGCCGCGGTCACCGCCCCGCGCAGCACGGCCCGCTCCGCTCCCCGCCGCACCAGCGGCGCGTCGCTCGCCACCCGGTGACTCCCCAGCGTGGAGAGATACCCGACCGCCTCCACCAGGTTGGTCTTCCCCTCCCCGTTTTCCCCGCTGAACGTCGTGACGCCAGGCGCCAGCGCCAGACTGAGCTCCGGGTAAGACCGGAAGTCAGTCAGCGCCAGCCGGGTGAGGTGCACAGACCGAGCGTACGGTCTCCTGCTAGCCGGCCGAGCGGATGGGCATCAGGACGTAACGGTAGTCCGGGTCGCCCTCGCTCTTGCCGGTGAGGACCGCGGGCTTGGTCGGCGAGGTGAAGGAGATCCGGGCCGTATCGGAATCCAGCGCCCCGATGCCGTCGAGCAGGTACTGCGGGTTGAACGCGATCTGCAGGTCCTCTCCGTCGTACGCCGCCTCGAGGACCTCGACCGCTTGGGCCTCTTCCGAGGCGCCGGCCTCGAGGACCAGCTGCCCGGCGCTGAAGGCCAGCCGCACCGGGGTGTTGCGCTCGGCCACGAGCGCCACCCGCTTGACCGCCTCGGCGAACGGGGCGGCCATGAGCTCGGCGGTCGCGCTGAACTCGCTCGGCAGCAGCGACTGGTACTTGGGGTACTCGCCGCTCAGCAGCCGGGTGGTGGTCTGCCGTCCGGCCCCGGCGAAGCCGATCAGGCTGTCCCCGCCGAGCGAGATCGACACCTCGGCGCCCGAGGTCAGGGCCCGGGCGGTCTCGCCGAGCACCCGGGCGGGGACCAGCACGGCCGTGTTGAGGTCCGGCTGCGTCGGGTTCCACCGCAGCTGGCGGACGGCCAGCCGGTAGCGGTCGGTGGCGACCAGGGTAAGCGAGTCGCCGCTGATCTCGATCCTGATGCCGGTCAGCGCGGGCAGCGTGTCGTCGCGGCCGGCCGCGATCGCCACCTGGGAGATGGCCGAGGCCAGCGCGTCGCTGCCCACCGAGCCGGTGAGCGGCGGCATCTCGGGCAGCGTCGGGTATTCCTCTTCCGGCAGCAGGACCAGCGTGAAGGTGGCGCTCCGGCACTTGAGGGTGGCCCGGGTCCCGTCGGTGACCAGGTCGACCGGCTTGGCGGGCAGCGACCGCACGATCTCGGCCAGCAGGCGGCCCGAGACCAGCACCGCGCCTTCCTCGTCGGTGATCACCGGCAGGATGGCCTGCGCGGAGACCTCATAGTCGAACGTCGAGAGCGTGAGATCGTTCCCCGCCAGCAGGCGCATGCCGGCCAGCACGGGGGCGGTCGGGCGGGCGGGCAGGGCGCGCGCGGTCCAGGCCACGGCGTCCGCCAGATGATCACGCTCAACCTGGAGCTTCACGAAACTGCCTCCTGGGTTCGTCGGGTCGTGAAGAGAACTTTGGTGTCGGTGCGCGCGTTGCCGGGTATGGCAGCGGTGGCGCCAGGGTCGCAACGCACAGGACCTACTTGATGTTGGTCTTTCCTTATTGAGAGAACCGTCATAGTCATAGGTGCGGTGGATACTGGGGAGAACCCGTGTCGCCGCAGGTCGGCCGCGAGTTGCAACCCACAGGGGATGTGGCGGGCCGGGGGACGGCGCGAGCCGCCTTGTGACCGCCGCCCGGTGTCCCGCGGACTTGCCACTGGTTGTCCCCCGGTTATCCGATGATCATCCACAACGTTTTCCACAAACTGTGCGCATAGCAGTCCGCGAGCCGGCTCAGCCGGTGCGCGCTTGTTGCTTGATGCGGTTGGTCAGCTCGGTGACCTGGGTGTAAATCGAGCGGCGTTCGGCCATCAGCGAGCGGATCTTCCGGTCGGCGTTGATGACCGTGGTGTGGTCGCGGCCGCCGAACTGCTGGCCGATCTTCGGCAACGACAGATCGGTGAGCTCACGGCACAGGTACATCGCGATGTGCCGGGCGGTGACGAGCACCCGCGATCGCGATGTCCCGCACAGGTCCTCGATGGAGAGCCCGAAGTAAGAGGCCGTCTGGCCCATGATCGTCGCGGCGGTGATCTGCGGCCCCTGGGCCTCGGGGATCAGGTCCTTGAGGACGATCTCGGCCAGCTGGAGATCGACCGACTGGCGGTTCAGGCTGGCGAACGCCGTCACCCGGATCAGCGCGCCCTCCAGCTCCCTGATGTTGGTGGAGATCCGGCTGGCGATGTACTCCAGCACCTCGGGCGGCGCGTTCAGGCCCTCCTGGATGGCCTTGCGGCGCAGGATGGCGATGCGGGTCTCCAGCTCGGGCGGCTGGACATCGGTCAGCAGTCCCCACTCGAACCGGCTGCGGAGCCGGTCCTCCAGCGTGACCAGGCGCTTGGGGGCGCGGTCGCTGGAGATGACGATCTGCTTGCTCGCGTTGTGCAGGGTGTTGAAGGTGTGGAAGAACTCTTCCTGCGTGCCTTCCTTATTCTCCAGGAACTGGATGTCGTCGACCAGGAGCACGTCCACGTCGCGGTACCGGCGCCGGAAGCCGTCCTGCTTGCCGTCGCGGATCATGTTGATGAAGTCGTTGGTGAACTCTTCCGAGCTGACATACCGCACCTTCAGGCCGGTGTAGAGCGTCTGGGCGTAGTGCCCGATCGCGTGCAGCAGGTGGGTCTTGCCCAGGCCGGAGTCACCGTAGACGAACAGCGGGTTGTAGGCCTTGGCAGGCGCCTCGGCGACCGCGACCGCAGCCGCGTGCGCGAACCGGTTGCTCGAGCCGATGACGAACGTCTCGAAGGTGTACTTGGAGTTCAGCCGGGTGCCGCCGAGCCGCTGGGCCGAGGGGATCCCGCCGGGGGCCCCGTGCGTCACCGGGCGGCCCTGATCCTGACGATCGGGCTCGCCGGCGCCGTCGTGGACCGGGTGGGCGCGCGGCGCGGCCGCCTGGGGCTCGGGTACCGGGTCCGGGCCCGACCCCAGCGCGGGCAGCCCGGCCGGAGGTGTCATGGGGCCCGGCGGGGCCGGGTCGACGGTGACGGCGAGCTGGATGTCGCGGCCGAGTTCCTGGGACAGCGCCTGGGTGACCAGCGCGCGCAGCCTGGTCTCCAGCTGTTCCTTGACGAACTCGTTCGGCGTGGCGATGAGGGCGGTGTTCTCGACGAGGCCGAGCGGCCTCGTGAGTTTCAGCCAGGCCCGCTGATGTGGCTGGATTTGCAGGTCAGCTAGCCCGTCGAGGGATCGTGCCCAGACTTCGGACAGGTCTGAATTTGCCACCTGTTTGCGCTCCCCTCGCACCCAGTCGCGAGCCGCGCTCACGATCCACAAAACAATCCACATGTTGTGCACGTGGCTTCCCAGCTGCGCACCGTAACTACCCAGTCTGGGGAGAATAGCTTTCCACAGCCTAAGTCGCGACGGCGGGGCACGACTGCCAAACGGCGGGGTTCCAGGTGGTAGCCTGTGTTGATGCCGAGCACCACGCGCTGTCGTTGCGTGCTCAGGCAAGCGTCCTGACGCGAGCCTTGGCCAAGCCGAGCCCGATCCTCTACCTGGAGTTCCAGTGAGTAAGCGCACGTTCCAGCCGAACAATCGGCGCCGCGCGAAGACGCATGGTTTCCGGCTGCGCATGCGCACTCGCGCCGGGCGCGCCGTCCTCGCCGCTCGCAGGCGCAAGGGCCGCGACCGGCTGAGTGCCTGATCCTTCCCCCCCAGTCCCGGATGCGCCACGGCGCGGAGTTCACGCTGGCCGTGCGCACCGGGACCCGAGCGGGCAGGCCCCGCGTGGTCGGTCACCTTCTGGTCCGCGATAACGAGCTTCATCGGCAAGAACCGGCCCGGGTAGGATTCGTGGTCAGCCGGGCCGTGGGCTCGGCGGTCACCAGGAACCGCGTGAAGCGGCAGCTACGCGCGCTGATGCGCGGGTACCTTCAGTTGCTTCCTGGCGGTAGCCTTCTTGTGGTGCGCGCAAATGCCGCGGCCGCGCACGCAAGCCATCCGGATCTGGTTGCGGATCTGGATTCGGTAATCAGCAGGTTGCTGCGGCGGCAGGTTGGGGCGCGCGTCGGTAATGCCAGATAGAGGCACTGCTCAGGGTCCGGCCAGCACCGCGCCAGACAAAGCCACGGTGCCGGCCCGGTTGCTCATGCTTCCCATCGGGGCCTACCAGCGGTTCATCAGCCCGATGCTCGGGCCGCGGTGCCGCTTCGCGCCTTCATGCAGTGCGTACGCGCTGGCCGCCTTGGCCGAGCACTGCGCTGCCCGTGGCCTGTGGCTCGCGGTGGCGCGCATCGCCCGGTGCCATCCGTTTCATCCCGGCGGCTATGATCCGGTGCCTGCCAGGAAACCCGCTAAGGTCGCGAGGAGCTAGCAGTGGCCGTGCTCGACCCGCTGAACAACGTGGTGGCATGGGTCATCATGCGGATACACGCCGGCCTCGGCGCGCTCTTCGGCGCGTCCTCCGGCTGGGCGTGGGGACTGTCCATCGCGTTTCTGGTCATCCTGATCCGGCTGTGCCTGGTCCCGCTGTTCGTCAAGCAGGTGCACGCGCAGCGGAAGATGGCTCAGCACGCGCCCCAGCTGCAGGAACTGCGGAAGAAGTACAAGGGCGACAAGCAGCGTCTCAACGAAGAGACGATGAAGTTCTACAAGGAGAACGGGGTCAACCCGCTAGCGGGCTGCCTCCCCATGATCCCGCAGATGATCGTGTTCTTCTCGCTGTTCAGCGTGCTGCGCGCCATCGCCGACTGGGTGCCGGGGACCACGCCCAAATACGGGCTGACGGTGCCGGTGGTGGAGAGCGCGCGGGCGGCGACGATCTTCGGCGTCCACCTGGACGACAAGCTGCTGTTCGCGCACCCCACGCCGCCGTTCCACGTCGCCATCGTGATCGCGCTGACCGTGGTGATCAGCGCCACCACGACGTTCATGACGGTCCGGCAGAGCGCCAAGCGCGGGCTCATGCAGACCAACGTGGACCCGGACAACCCGATGGCCCAGTCGCAGAAGTACATGCAGTACATCGTGCCGTTCTTCTCGCTGACCGGCCTGTACTGGCAGTACGGCCTGGTGCTGTACTGGGTGACCACTAACCTGTGGACGCTGGGCCAGCAGTACTTCATGTTCAGGAACTGGGAGCCGCTGCCCACCGCCGCCGCGGGCGCGACGGCCGCCGCCAACACGGGTGCCCCGGTGCGGACCGCGCAGAGCTCGTTCCGGTCCGGTACCTCGCGGATGGGCTCGTCCGGGCAGGCCCCGGCGCGCCCGGCTAACGGCGCCGCCAGGACCGCGGGCGCGGCCAAGGCGGCTGGTGCCGCGAAGACGGCGGGCGCGGCCAAGGCGGCTAACGGCGCGCGGAACGGGACGTCGACCGGGCGGACGTCCGCTGCGGCCGCGGCGCGCATCAAGGCCGCCAGCGCGTCCGGCGGTACCCGGGCCGGGACCTCGTCCCGTCCGGCGGCCACGTCGGGCAGCACGCCCAAGGCGACGCCGGACACCGGGCAGGACGGCACGGCCAAGCGCGGGCTGCTGCGACTGGGCCGGGCGAAAGCCGAACCTGAGCCCCAGGATGACGTGCCCACCACTAGGGTGGTGCGGCAGCAGCCGGTACGGCAGACGAAAAGCAAGCGGTCGGGCAAGTAGTGAGCGTCATCCGGCCGGGCGGCCGCCGCCGCTTAGACGGCGGCGTCCCCGCGTAGACATCGATACCGGTCGTGGAATGGCCCGCCTCGAAGGGCCCAGACTTGAAGGACATGAGAAGCACAGTGGGAGGTCCGGTCGTGAGCCAGCAGGACGTTGAGGTCACCGACGCCGAGGAGGTCCTCGATGACGCCGAGGACGGCCAGGACGTCGACGACGCCCAGGACGCTGAGGACGCCGGGGCGTCGGACGGCGACCAGCTGAACGACCTCGAGCTCGAGGGTGACATCGCCGCGGATTACGTCGAGGGCCTGCTGGACATCGCCGACCTGGATGGCGACATCGACATGGACGTCGAGGGCGACCGGGCGATCGTCTCGGTGGTCGGTGCGACGCTGGACGAACTGGTCGGCGACGACGGCGTGGTCCTGGAGGCCCTGCAGGAGCTGACCAGGCTGGCCGTGCACCGGCAGACCGGCACCCGGGCCCGGCTGATGCTCGACATCGGCGGTTACCGTGCGCGTCGCCGCGCCGAGCTGTCCGACTACGGGCGGAGCGTGGCCGAGGAGGTCGCGCGCAGCGGCGAGCCGAAGGAGCTGGCCGCCATGTCGCCGTTCGAGCGGAAGATCGTGCACGATGCGGTAGCCGAGGCGGGCCAGCGGAGCGAGTCGGAGGGTGAGGAGCCCAACCGGCGAGTGGTGGTCTACCCGGCGCCGTGACACCCCCGTCCTCCGCGACCGGGGAGGGTGGTGGCCGGGAAGGCCGGTCTGTCGTGGATCACGATTTCGATGCGCCGCCTGCGGTCGACTCAAATACCGATACTGATTTCCCCACAAGTGTGGGTATTTCTGTGGACAGTGCGGCGGTTCCTGTGGACAAAGCCGGTTCTGGGAACAGCTCTGAGACCGGTACCGTCGAGGCGGCTGATCTACCGGCCGTGCCGGACGGCGCGGCCGCTGTCTTCGGATCGGCGCTGGACCAGGCCGTGGCATTCGCCGGGATGCTGGCCACCCAGGGGGTCGAGCAGGGCCTGATCGGCCCGCACGAGGTACCGCGGCTCTGGGACCGGCACCTGCTGAACTGCGCCGTGGTAGCCGAGCTCATCCGCGACCGGTCCCGGACGCTGGTCGACATCGGATCGGGGGCCGGGCTTCCCGGCCTCGTGCTGGCGATGATCAGGCCCGAGCTGAAAGTCACGCTGCTCGAGCCGATGGAGCGGCGCTGCCGGTTCCTGGCCGAGTGCGCCGCCGAGCTCGGCCTGGACAACGCGAGCGTGATGCGAGGCCGGGCCGAGGACACCAGCCTGCGGGCCGGCGTGGCCACCGCCCGGGCGGTGGCACCGCTCGACCGGCTCGCCGAGCTGGCGGTCGGCCTGGTACGCCCGGGCGGGATGGTGCTGGCGATAAAGGGACGAACGGCCGCGGACGAACTGAAGAAGGCTCGTCCGGTCCTGCGCCGAATAGATGCTCGCGGCGCCGAGGTTGTGCGGGTGGGGCAAGGTAAGGTCGATCCTGCGACGACCGTCGTGCGGTTCTTCGCGAGATAGGGCAGGGCATAGGTGGCGCTCAGCTATTACCGGCAGAGCCCAGCCGGTCTTCAGGCGGCGGACCGGAACGCAGGCGGTCTGGGCTGGCCCGAAGGGCCACTGGCGGGCCGGGCTAATGGCCGCTCACACCCCTCGGCCGGAGGGATCGGCTGGCCGGTGAGTCCCGGTGGTCAGGGGACCGGTGGTCAGGCGCCCGGTGGTCAGGGGCCCGGTGCGGGCCGAGAAGCGAGAGGCGTTCAGGTGGACCACGGAAGGTCTGGAGCCAGCGACAGCGAGGTGCTGGGAATTCCCGGAATCTCCGGGGCAGGATCCCCGGAGCCGGCGGCGGCCGAGGTTTCAGGTAAAACTAGATCGGTGGTCGTCCCGGAGATCCGGCCGGACCCGCTGGATACTCCGATAGCACGGGCCGCCCAGGCGGCCGTGGTCGGACGCAGCGAACGCCCGCCCTGGCCGCGGCCTCCCCGGTGCCGGATCATGACCATCGCCAATCAGAAGGGCGGCGTGGGCAAGACCACCACCGCGGTGAACCTGGCCGCCAGCCTGGCGCAGCACGGCTCGCGGGTGCTGGTGATCGACCTCGACCCGCAGGGTAACGCGTCGACCGCGCTGGACGTCGATCATCACGTCGGTGTCCCCTCCGTCTACGACGTGCTGGTCGACGGCCGCCCGCTGGCCGAGGTGATACAGCCGGCCGGTGACATACCCGGCCTGTTCTGCGCGCCCGCCACCATCGACCTGGCCGGCGCCGAGATCGAACTGGTCCCGGTGGTGGCGAGGGAACTGCGGCTGACCCGGGCCCTGAAGTCGTTCGACACCTCCGGCCTCGACTACGTGCTGGTCGACTGCCCTCCGTCCCTCGGGCTGCTGACACTGAACGCCCTGGTGGCCGCCGAGGAGGTGCTGCTGCCGATCCAGTGCGAGTACTACGCGCTGGAGGGCGTCCAGCAGTTGCTGAACACGGCCGAGCTGGTGCGGGTCAACTTCAATCCGGGCCTGCACGTGTCCACGGTGCTGCTGACGATGTACGACGGCCGCACCCGGCTCGCTTCCGATGTGGCCGATGACGTGCGCAAGCATTTCGGTACCTCGGTGCTGAGCACTATCATCCCGAGGAGCGTCCGGGTGTCTGAGGCGCCGAGCCGGGGCCAGTCGGTGATTGCCTATGACCCGGCCTCGAGCGGCGCGATCGCGTACACGGAGGCGGCTCGCGAGCTGGCGATGAACTCAGCGGGCGTGAGCTAGCAGGCCAGCGGCGCGCGGCTCACGGGTTCGGCTGGCGGGTTGGACTGGCAGGTTGAACTGGTGGGCGCGGTCAGGACGGCGCGGTTAACCAGCACGGGTGAGATCGGGAGAGGCAGTGGCTCAGCAAAGGCGCGGACTAGGCCGGGGACTCGGCGCTCTGATCTCGGAATCCCCGCGGCTGGCGGAGGGTGACGCCATGCGCGGACCGGAACAGGCCGGATCCGCGGACAACGCGTCGCCGGCCGAGATCCTGGGTGCCCTCTACAAGGAGATCGAGGTCTCCTCGATCACGCCGAATCCGCGGCAGCCCCGGCGTACCTTCGACGAGGACGCGCTCGAGGAACTCGCCGAGTCCATCAGGCAGGTCGGCCTGCTTCAGCCGGTGGTAGTCCGCGCGGCCGGACCTGACCGGTACGAGCTCATCATGGGGGAGCGCCGCTGGCGCGCCTCCCAGCGCGCCGGCCTGACCGAGATCGGCGCCATCGTCAAACAGACTCAGGACAACGAGCTGCTGCGCGATGCCCTGATCGAGAACCTGCACCGCCAGCAGCTCGACCCGCTCGAGGAGGCCGCGGCCTACCAGCAGCTGCTCGACGACTTCGGCGCTACCCACGAGCAGCTCGCGCAGCGGATCGGCCGCTCCCGGCCGCACATCAGCAACACCCTGCGACTACTCAACCTCCCCCCGGCCGTGCAGAAGCGAGTCGCGGCTGGCGTGCTCAGCGCCGGCCACGCCCGTGCCCTCCTCGGCCTGAACGACTCGCTCGCACAGGAGCGCCTGGCCAGCAGGATCGTCGCCGAGGGACTTTCCGTCCGCAACGTCGAGGAGATCGTCTCGCTCGGTATGGACGACGCCCCTCGCAAGCGGGCTTCCAGTGGCCGTCAGCCCGTCGCCCCCGGCCTTCTCCGGCTGGCCGACCGGCTGTCCGACTTCTACGAGACCAGGGTCAAGGTCGAGCAGGGCCGTAACAAGGGCAAAATCATCATCGAGTACGCCACGCTCGACGACCTGGAACGCATCGTCAACGCTATGAACCCGGAATCTGCCGCCGGTTCGCAGGACGTCTTACCGGGACTCGGAGCCATGGGATGGTGACCCGTCCAGGACCCGGAGCCGTTCGTCAGTGACCCGCTAGGCGGATCGGAACGCAACACCATGCTGCCGAACGTCCTGTACGCACCGCCCCGGTCGCGCTGAACGTGCCACCGGCAAGACGATGATTCACGTGAAACAACATGGCTGTCATTCACAGTTGCGAATGCAGCGAGTGCACCAGAGTCAGTGAACGTCGCCCGGCCGGGGCGGGCGGAGGCTGGACCGGGG
>Ga0136846_1232597_pt1 | contig 29870 bp, 26 predicted proteins | sample HopSoiMetagenom2_FD_96841 | JGI IMG/M metagenome (GOLD analysis project Ga0136846, IMG submission 96841) | Grasslands soil microbial communities from Hopland, California, USA - 2 Assembly 2016 (version 4) | ecosystem: Environmental > Terrestrial > Soil > Grasslands | place: USA: Hopland...
CGTTCTTCGAGAAGAATCTCAAGGAAATCATCCGCCGCAATGTTCGTGCCGGACGCCTCGCCTACTCCACGGATATCGAATCTTTCGCCCGTAAGACGGGCATCATTTTTCTGGCCGAAGATAAATCCGACAACCTGAGTGACATCGTCCTGCGCATCGCTCGGCTGGCTCCGAAGCCGCCGATCTTAACGGTCGTCACTCCGGTTCCAGTCGGAACAGCCCTCTCCCTCGAAAAAGCGTTAAAGGACGTCAATCTGCAAGCCACCATCGTCTCGCAGCCAATGTTCTTCACGGATGGCTGCGCCGTCGAAGACTTCAACTGGCCCGATCGCCTCATTCTCGGATCCTCTTCCAACGAAGCCGTTCAAATGCTCAAGCAGATTTTTCATCCCCTGGTCATGCGCGGAGTTCCCGTCATCGTCACCAACAACTCCACGGCGGAACTCGTTCGCGAAGCGGCCACCGCCTTCGTCGCCACCAAAATTTCTTTTATCAACGAAGTCGCCGCTCTCTGCGAACGGGTTAATGCCGACGCCGTCAATCTCGCTCTCGCACTCGGCCTCGACAAGAAAATCGCCCCGCGCTGCCTGCAGCCCGGAGCCGGCATGGGCGGAGTCTTCGCCGAGTCCGACATGGATTCTCTCGTTCAACTCGCGCAGGCCAATGGCGTATCGCTCAAAGTGCTCAGTGCCGCGCGCGACGTAAATCATTACCTAGCCGAGCGCCTGGTCGAGAAGATTTCGCATGCGTTGAACTCGGTCGAGAACAAAGAAGTTGGAATCCTGGGCCTGGCCTTTAAGCCCAATACAAACTCCGTCGCCGGATCCTCCTCGTTGCGCTTAGCCGAAACCCTCGTCTCCAGGGGCGCCCACGTGCGCGCCTACGATCCCGTCGCCATCCCCGAGGCGAAAACGCATCTCAATGGCTCAGTCCGATATTGCGATTCCGCATACGCCGTCGCCGAAGGCTCCGACGCCCTGGTAGTCGGCACCGGATGGCCCGAATTTCGCGCCTTAGATTTCGATAAAATTAAGACGCTGCTGAAGAACCCGGTCATCGTCGACACAAAGAATCTTCTGGATGCCACCCGCCTCCGCGCCCTGGGCTTCGAATACGTAGGCGTAGGCCGCGGCTAATCGGAAGCGCTGCATCCTCCCTGCACGATCGTTACTCGACGTCCCCATAAGCATTGTCCTACCGAGGTCCCGCTGGCGTGCCTTTCTTGAAACCGTCGCGCCATGAGCCCTGTCATTCCGACGAACGCAGCGCATCAGCCCTCTACGTTCTGTCATTCCGAGCTCCGCAGACGCGCGCAGCGCGGAGAGGACACGAGGAATCCCTACCCCACCACCGCACTCGTCCGTCCTCCACAGCTCTCAAGCGACCCATGCAGCGAAGCTCACGCAGCCCAGCACTCCAAAACCGCTGCTATAATAAAAATCCTGCGGTGGGAATAGCTCAACTGGCAGAGCACCGGACTGTGGCTCCGACGGTTGCGGGTTCGATTCCCGTTTCCCACCCCATTCTTCTTGCAGCCGATCATTTGGCGACAGCCGCCTCGGCTGTCCGGTCGAGGTAGCTCGACAGCGAACACGGATTGCAGACTCAGATCGTGCTTCCAGATTAGCCCCAGAACGCTAGCCAATAATGGGACGTGCAATCTACAATCTACGATCAAAGATCAGCAGTATCACCGGCCCCGTAGCTCAATTGGATAGAGCATCGGTCTTCGGAACCGAGGGTTGGGGGTTCGAGCCCCTCCGGGGCCGCCACGCGCATCTCCTGGCTGTACCATCCTCTCGGCACGACTGGGCGAACACTCGTAAAGCAATCTACCTAGTCCGGCTTTTCAGCCTCCATTCTCCTTTCCGCAAAGCTGGACTCTTACCCCGATGGCATTCTGCCGCTATCGTGTCACCCTGTGAGTTGTCGGGCGATTGTTACCGGAGAACGGCATGTACAACACGGCACTCGTAGATACGATTTGCAGAAGGTACACGGCAGAAGACAGTCGCCAGCGCCAGGATCAACTTCTTGACTTCCTTGAGGCTGTCGTCTTGGAGGATCAGCCCGGTATCCGGGAACAGCTCAGCCAACTCATCGACGTCGTTGCGACCAGGGAACTGCAGCTGGCCAACTGACTCGTAACCCGCCGCCGAACGTCTCGGAACCAAGACAGAGTTCCCGGCTTCCGCGGGGAAAATTCTTGTGGCCCTGTGCCCCATCTGAAATCCTTCTGGCGCCCGGCTCCCCCCTCCGATAGAATTCCGTCTTTACATGAAACGCACTTTTCACTTCCGCACCACTTCTTCCGAGGTCGGCCCTCTTGAGGAGCGCCTGCTCGAAACCCTTTGGCAGCGCGGCGGCGGCACGGTCCGCGAACTGCTCGACGAAGCTTGCCCGGACCTCGCCTACACCACAGTCATGACCACCCTCGACCGCCTCTTCAAAAAGAATCTTCTCTCCAGGGAAACGGACGGCCGCGCCTTCCGCTACACTCCGCGCTTCACTCGCGAGGAACTCCATCGCGATGCCGCCGGAGAAGCCTTCCGCCAAATGCTCAACGCCAGCCCTGCATCGTCGCTGCCGTTGTCCCATCTCGTCGAAATCGTCAGCGAAAAGGACGCTCAACTGCTCGATCGCCTTCACGATGCCATCGAGGCCAAGCGCGCCGAACTCCGTACCGCCGACAACGAATCCCAGCCTAAGGACAAGAACTGAATGTTCGTCCTCCGCGGCCTCGCTGTCTCTTTCTCAGTCTTTGTGATGATCTACGCGGTGCTGTCCGTCGCGGTCGCACTGAGCTGGCGCAGAGTCTATGCCTGGACGCAGCACTACTCCGTCCACCGTCTCTCGACTCTTCTCTTCGCATTGCGCATGTTCCCGCTGGTCACCGCAGCCGTGATTACGGCGGCGTTCACCGTCCCGTCATTTCTACTGCTCGAACCGCGCGCTGTCGACGAGCCCATGGAAGCCCCGCTCGCTCTCGGAATCTTGGGCGCAATCTTGGGTATTGCCGGACTCTGTAACGCGCTCGTCGCCATGATCCGCGCCTCGCGCACAGTTTCCGACTGGACCCGTGAAGCCGAACCCACTAGCACCAGTGCTCCAATCCCGGTATTGCGCATTCGCCGGAGCGTCCCCCCGATGACGGCCGCCGGCATCATTCACCCGAAGATTCTGGTTTCGGCGACCACGGAATTTCTTCTGAATGGAAATGAACTCGGCGCCTCAGTAAATCACGAGCTCGCGCACGTACGCCGCCGCGACAATTTGAAGAAGCTCTTCCTGCGATTCGTCCCGTTCCCTGGGATGACCGGCCTCGAACAGGCTTGGCTCGAAGCCATCGAGATGTCTGCCGACGATGCCGCCGTCTCCACCGAAGCAGAAGCTCTCGATCTCGCCGCCGCCCTTATCAAGCTGTCGCGCTCTGCGCAAGCCGAACCTGCGGCCGATCTCAGTGCAGCGCTAGTTCACACTCCCGGCTTAATGATGAACGCCCGCGTAGAACGCCTGATTCACTGGAATCGCGAGCGCGTCCCAGCTTCGCACCTGTCACTGCCCTACGCGCTCCTGGTGGGAGTGGCAACCGTAACGCTGTTCGCCTTGACCTATAGCCACCTACTGCTAAAAGTTCACACCGCCACAGAGTGGCTCATGCACTAGCACGCGGTGTAGATTTCCTCTATGGGCCCCTGTGTTCCTCGTGTTGAAGCCGTTTTGGATTGCCTCTGTCGTGAGTGCTTTTAGAAGTTCACCCGCACGCCCAACTGCGCCGCAAACGGAATCCCCACCGTAGTTCCCGGCCCAAAGAAATCCCCGAGCGCTCCAGAAGGGAAGAGCAACTGCTTCTGCGGATTCGTTACCGGCACCAGCGCAGAGCAACCAGGCCCCGTATACACCGCGGTCACATTCGCAAGATCGTCCACCGGACACGGCAGCGCCGAAAGATCTGTCACATAATTCGCCCCGGGATTATTCCGGTTGAATACGTTGAAGAATTCCGCAAACGGAATCACTTCCCAGCGCTCGCGAAACCGGATCGGCCGCGCCACCCGCAGATCCGCCTGAATAAATGCCTTGCCGCGGAACTGATCCATGGCCGTCTTCACTCCGTTCACGACTGCCCGATCTCCCACCGGAGTCGTCAGCGTGAGTGGCCGCGCTCCTTCCGCCTGCGTCATCGTGGTCACATCGAACCCGCCCGGCAGATGCAGCGTCCCCGCCAGCACAAACCGGTTCTTCACGTCTTCCCCGGATGGTCCATAGTCCCCCGGCGCAAACGCATTCAGCGGATCGCACACGCCATTCACGTAATCCCAAAGCTCGCCCAGAAAGCATCCCCACGTCTTCGCGCTCGACAGCGTGTAGTGCGCGATTAGATTGAACCGCCGGTTGACGTTCCCCTGCGCTACGATCATCAGTGCGTCATAGCTCGACCGGTTGTCCGACTTGAACAGCGACAGGCTCGGTGCATTCGCATCGATGTTCACGCCCGGAGTAAAGCTGTATCCCCGATACCCATGATTCCCCTGCTCATGCGTGTAGTCGGCGCTGACCACCCAATTTGAATTGATGGCGTGCTGCACTCCTCCGGTCGCATGAATCGCATAAGGCGTCTTGTAATTTGGATCGATCAGCGCCCCCGGATCCCCCGGATTCAAGCAACACACACCCGCGTGCGAATTGTTGACCCCCTGAAATGCCGGAGCCCATCCACCCTGCGCCAGATCGCTGTAGAACATCCCAAATCCCGCGCGGAACACCGTTTTCCCACTCTCCCCCGGAGAGTACGCAATGCCCAACCGCGGTCCGAACTGCCGCCGATAATCATGTGGCGCTCCATTCACGAGCCCAACTCCCAACGCCTGCAGAGTCAGATACGCCGGATTCTCCAGTTGGCTGCGCCCCGACGCCGTGAACAATCCAAACGTCGTCTGCCAACGCAATCCGTAATTGAACGTGAGATGCCGCGAGACTCTCCACGAATCCTGCGCATACAACGCCAGCCGCTGCACATTCTGCGAGAACCGCCCATCGTTCGCCGGAGTGGTTTCCGCTCCCGCCGCATAGTCGATCGCAAACTGTCCTGGGTGCGCCACGTAAAACGTCGGATCCTCCGGGAACGAATACAATGTCTCCTCATTCCCCGGAAACGTCCCCCCCAGCACCGGTTCGTGTATGAAATTGACGCCGAACTTGAACGAATGATCCCCGGTCGCATGATCCACGTCATAGCGGAACTGATACTTCTCCTGGTTCCGAACCGAGGGAAAGAACGTGATCGGTGTCGCAAACTGGTTGTCGCCGTAGGTCTCGAATCCCGAGACAGTCAGCGAAGTTGCGCTGAACGGAAACGCTAGCGCAAATCCCAACGTCGAATTCCGCTGCTGCGTCAGATGCAGCCTGCTCGCATCGAACACAAACGTTCCTACCCACGTCGGGCTGAACGCGTACGTGTTGCTGACCACGCTGTTCCAGTAGTTGTTGTGCGTCGTGAGTCCCGTCGAAGGCAGGGTGGCCTGCTGCACCAGGTTGTTCCGCGTCAGATAACTGTCTTGCGACACGCGCAAGAACCACTGCGACTTCTGCGATTGCGCCCAGTCAAGCCTCAGCGAGCCCAGATAGTCGCGAAAGGGAATCGGAACACTGGCAGGAACCGCAATCGACGGAACGCCGGGAATCAGACCGCCCGAAGCAAGCTGCGACAACGCCTGGAACTCCGTCGTGTTGGCCGGGCTGTACGCGATGCTCGCGTTCTCATGCACGTACTCGAACGACGAAAAGAACCACACCTTATCCCGCGCGACCGGCCCGCCCAGTGTCGCCACATAGTTCTGCCGCGAAAAGGGCTGCTTCGGATTGTTCACGCACCCCGAAGCGTCACAACTCTGCGCTGGATTCTCAATCGGAAAACGCGCATTCAAATCAGCCGCGCGATGATAGAACGCTCCTGTCCCGTGCCAGTCGTTGGACCCGCGCTTCGTAGTGATGACCACCGATCCCGCCGTAGTCCCGCCCGTATCCGCATCTTCCTGCGCCGTCCGCAGCGCAAACTCCTGGATCGCATCCGGCGAGAAATTTTGCAGGAACCCTCCAATCCAGTCATCGGAGTTGTCCCCGCCATCTACCGACATCTCATTGTTCAGCGCCGAACTTCCTCCGGTTGAAACCGCCGTAATCCGCGCCTTCGTGGGATCGGAAGGCTCCACCGGTTCCGTCCCCGGCACCAGGTACGCGATATTCGCGAAACTCCGATTCGCCAGCGGCAACGTCTGCAAATCCTGATTGGTGACAATCCCCTGATGCACTACGCTCACCAGATCAATCGGCTGCGTAGTAATCGAAGAAGGTTGACCCTGAACATTCACGCTCTCCCGCGCACCCACCGCCCGCAACGTCACCACCACTTCGCGAACCGAGCTCACCGCAATCGAAACGCTCGCACGCGCTTCGGCGAATCCGCCCGCGTTTACCACAACCTCATAATTTCCGGGAGCCAGATCGTCCACACGAAATTCGCCGCGGTCCTCACTCTTCGCCTCACGCTTCATCGAAGCATCCGCCGACTGCACGGTGATCGTCGCCGAACCAACGCGTGCCCCACTCGCATCCTGCACAGCCCCGCGCAGCGCCCCTCGCGGATTCTGCGCAAATCCCGCCACCAACATGATCGTTACACTAATAAGGACCAACGTCGCTCGTCGAAACACAAAATCCCTCGCGTCGAAGTTATTTGCAGCAGTTAGGTCAGAGAGGAAAAGCGATGACCAATTAGGAAGTGAGGTTATCGTGCAGAAAGACGCTACTACCAGCCATCGTAGCCCAAACAGCGCGTCGGTACCTTGGAAGACCGGCGCGTTAGCGCCTTGAAAGAGTCGAGGGCGTACTGACAACTGACCACCGGCAACGGCGTACTAGGCTACTGCGTACTAGGTAGCTAATCCGACCACCGCGCCGGCCGCCGGTCCCACCGATGCTTCTTCAATTCCGCCAGTAAACCTGCATCCAGCGGCCCAGCATCACTCGTCGCGATATTCTGCTCCACGTTCTGCCGCTTTCGCATCCCCGGAATCGTCGTGCTCACCGCCGGATGCGACAAAATAAACCGGAACGCCATCTGCGCCAGCGTCATCCCGCGCGGCACAATCTTCTTCAACTCCTCCACGCGCCGGACTGTGTTCGCCAGATTCTCCGGACCAAAATATCCGGCCCGCCAATCTCCCTCAGGAAACCGCGTCTCCAACGTCATTTTCCCGCCGAGGCTGCCCTCGTCGAGCGGAACGCGGGCAATCACACCAATATTCAACTCCTGGCACACTGGAAAGAGTTCGTCCTCCGGCGCTTGATCGAAGATGTTGTAGATCACCTGCACCGTATCCACAAGCCCCGTCCGCAGCGCCTTGATCCCGTTCTCCGGCTCCCAGCGATTGATGCTTAGCCCAAAAAACTGGATGACCCCATCCCGCTTCAACTTCTCCACAGTCGACCGAAAGTCTGGCTCATCGGCCCAGCTATCCGACCACACGTGGAATTGCAGGATATCAATCGTATCCACCCCAAGCTGTTTCCGGATCAGATCCGCATACTGGAAAACATGCTCGGCTGAAAACACCTCGCGATATTTGTACGAAGGCAGCGCTGGCCACTGCAGGTTCGCCGGAGGAATCTTCGAGGCTGCATACAGCCGCTTCCCCGAATTCCGCCGCATGATCTCGCCCAGCAACCCGTCGCTCTTCCCGTCGCCATAGGCCCACGCCGAATCGAAGAAGTTGCAGCCTAGATCAGTCGCGAGCTGCATCGAGCTCAGCGACTCAGAATCCTCCGACCCGCTCCACCCGCTCATCCCCCAAAGCCCGTACCCAATCTCGCTAACCTCAAACCCAGTCCGTCCCAGCTTTCGATATTTCATGATCCGTCCTATGAAGAGCGCGTGACCTCGATCAACAGAATATATCCAGAAGAAGTCGTTCGTGGACCTTAGTGCCCTTGGTGGTGAAAGCCTTTGCTCTCTTCCAATGCCCCGCAATTTTTTTGATAGCTCCCATCAAAATTATTGCGCCCTCGGATCCCCCTTCAGGGTGTTTAATAGCCCGTAGATCATACGTTGAAGGAGTTGCCATGAACTCACAAGTGCCATTTATCCCGTCCCCAGGCAAGAAGAAGGAAGAAGCAAAGCCGGTTCCTTCGCGCTTCATCGACGAGAAGATTTCCGACGAATCGGGCACCGAAACCAAGTCCGAAAGCGCCTTGGCCCCCGCAGGCCTCAACAACCCCTTCTGGAACTAATTTCGCTGTACAGCGCTTGAGAAAACCGCCGGCCGCCAACAAATCGGTTGGCGGTTTTTTGTTGCCTGCGATGCCATACTCGGAGGCAATCGGCTTCACCCTGACGCCGGCGGATGACGAAACCAGGTACTGAGTGCTTCACTTCAGTATCGGCAGACACAAACAAGGCCGCAGCATGAACTCCAGCCCCGCCATCTTCTCCAGCGCCGGATGCAGCATCGAATCCCGGCACGGCTCCAGCGTAATCACAAACGGCAGCGAATTCTTATCGAACCCCGGCTTCTGCAACAGCGAATCAATATTCAGATGATGATCCGCCAGGATCTGTGCCAGCCGCGCCACAATCCCAGGCTGATCCCGCACAAAAAATCTCAGATACCAAGGCGTCAAAAAATCAGCACTGACCCCTGCCGTAGAGACGTAGCTTGCTACGTCTTTCTTGCCCCGAGCGATCCCCTCCGCCACAAACATGACATCGGACACGACGGCGACAGCCGTCGGATCTCCCCCAGCCCCCGCCCCCAAAAACGCCATATCCCCGCCATACCGCCCCGAGGTAAGCACCAGGTTCAAATTCCTCAGCACACGCCCAAACGGAGACTCCGTCGGCACCAAACACGGCCCGACATCGGCAAACAACGTGCCATTCTTCACGTCAGCCCTTGAAATCTGCCGGATCGTGCAGCCCAACTCTGCCGCATAATCGAAATCCACCGTGTCCAGCGGACGAATCGTCCGCGCCCGCACCGACTCCGGCGTGACCCGAGTATGCAATCCCGCCAGCGCCAGGATCGCCAGCTTCGCCCGCGCATCGCCGCCGTCCAGATCTTCGGAAGCATCCGCCTCCGCATACCCGCGCGCCTGCGCCTCCTCGAGCGCCTGGCTGAACGGAATCCTCGCCATCTCAATCCGGCTCAGGATGTAATTGCACGTCCCGTTCAGAATCCCCGAGATCCCGTGCAACTGGTCGCCGCACAATCCCGTCCGCAGCGACGGCAACACCGGAACGCCTCCCGCTACCGACGCTCCAAATTCCAGCTGACATCCATGCCGCGCCGCCAACTCCAGCAGGTCCGGCCCATGCCGCGCGATTAATTGCTTGTTCGCCGTCACCACTGACTTGCCCGCTTCGAGCGCGCGCCGCACAATCTGCTCTGCCGGACTGAGCCCACCGATCAATTCAATAATGACGTCGGCATCCGACTTCAACACCGCCTCGACATCTTCCGTCCACGTAACCGATCCCGGAATCCACTCCTGCTTCTTGCGCGCAACATTCCGGTTGCAGATGTGCGTAAGCTCGAGCGACTGGCTCTTCGTCTCGCAAAGAATCTTCGCCACCGACCGCCCCACAGTCCCAAGCCCAATCAGCGCCACCCGGCACACAGCCGCCCTTTCCTCCACCGGACTCGCACTGCTACTCGACGCTGTAGTCGCCTTCACCAAAGTCTCCGCACCTGAAAATGGAATCCCCTATGATACGTGCCAACCGCACATCACGGAAACTCAAAAGCAGCCGGATTTCCTTCGTGCACCTTCGTGTCCTTGGTGGCGGATGCCTTTCATCGCGCGCACCCAAGGCACCACCCCACGCCAACTTCGCATCAAAGTTGATAATATGGTGCCTGCCTGCTGCGAACGCATTTTCGGCGGGAGCATCGCGGACACGCTCTTTTCCACGCGCCTCTCTCTGTTCGAGCGCTGCGGTCCGAACGCCCGGCAGCGGGAGGAGAATGAATGATTCCACAGTTCGCCAGGATTCCCCGCTTCACCTTCGTCCTGCTGTGCATTCTGCTCACAGCTTTCGCGGGAGTCCCCTCCACCCACGCCCAACAAACTCCGGATCAGCAACCGCAAGCTCCAGCACAAGACCCTGCAGCCCAACCGCCCCAAGCTCCACCGCCCCAAGCTCCACCGCCCCAAGCCCAAACCCCGCAGGCCGACCAGCAGTCCAGCAGCAGTCAGGAAACTCAGGAAGAAGTCGGCCCCGTTCGCAAGAAGAAACAAGCTCATCCCTACAACAAATGGACCTTCAACGTCGGCGGCGGCGCCAGCCTCACCAATGGCAACACCCAGAACTTCGTCCGCGGTGGCGGAGGCGTCGCCGCCGTCGGCGCCACTCGCAATGCCAACCGCTATCTCGGACTTCGCCTCGACTTCCAGTTCGACAACCTGCCGTTGCGCACGTCCGCTCTGCAGGCCGCGCAAGCCAGCAGCGCCAATAGTCATGCCTACACGCTCATGCTCGACCCCATCATCAACATTCCCATCAGCAGCAACTGGGGTGGGTACGTCCTCGGCGGCCCCACCTTCCTCCGTCGCTCCGGCAAACTCGACAACTCCAGCGCAATCCCCGGCTCCGCTTGCAACAGCTTCTTCCTCTGGTGGGGACACTGCTTCAACAACAGCCTCCCGATCAACGGGAATTTCCTGCACGCCAGCCAGAATGAATTCGGAGCCAACTTCGGCGGAGGCATCACGCGCAAGCTCACTCCGAAATTCGAGCTATACGCCGAGTTCCGCTACGTTCATGGCAAGCACAACAACATCACCACAGATTTCCGCCCAATCACCGTCGGACTCCGCTGGTGAGACACAATTGCAGGAGATTGCAGATTTAAGATTGTAGATTGCAGATTTGCGACGAATTTTCGCGGCGCAGGCTTTAAATCTGAAATCGCTCTGTGTTCCCTGTGGCGATAGGGTTTCGCTATTCCGGATTCGTCCGATACTTCCACAAATCTCCACTCAGCTTTTGCACCTGCACAAACGTCCCCTGAACCGGAGTCGCAACCGCAGCCTGCGAATTAGCCGCCTCGACCGCAGCCTGCACCCTCTCGTGTCGCGGAGCCAGCGAGCACGCCGGATCCGTCACCTGCGCATCTCCTGCCAACAAGAAAGCCTGACACCGGCACCCGCCAAAGTCCTCCGTGCGCCGCTCGCACGATCGGCACGGCTCCGCCATCCACTCTTCCCCGCGGAAACGCTGGAACGAATCGGACTCCCGCCAGATCCATTCCAGACTCTTCTCTCGCACGTTCTCAAATGACATTCCAGGCAACACTTCCGCCGCATGGCAGGGCAGCGCTTTACCGGATGGATTGATCAGCATCAATCTTCGTCCCCAGCCGCCCATGCACGCCTTCGGATACTTCGCGTAATAATCCGGCACTACCGAATCAATCCGCATCCGCCCCGCCAGCCGCTTCTCGGCCTCCGCGATGGTCGCAACCGCATTCTCAAGCTGCGCGCGCGTCGGCATCAGCGCCGCACGATTCTCGAGCGCCCACCCGTAATACTGCGCATTCGCAATCTCCACACGCTCCGGATTCAGCTGCTCAATAAACGCAATCATCTCCTCGAGATGGTCGAGATTCTGCCGATGCACCACCAGATTCACCGTGAACGCAACCTTCTGCTGCTTGATCGCGCGCGAGAGTTCCACCTTGTGCGCATGCGCCTTCGCCCCCGCAATCCAGTTCGCGGCTTCCTCCCGCGAATCCTGAAAGCTGATCTGGATATGCTCAAGCCCGGCATCGACCAGCGCCTGCAGTCGCGCTTCGTTCAGCCCGACGCCAGAAGTAATGAGGTTGGTATAAAGTCCCGCGCCGCGGGCAGCCGCAATCAATTCGACCAGATCGGTTCGCGCCAGAGGTTCTCCGCCCGTGAAGTGCGCATGCAGCATCCCAAGCTTTCCAGCCTGCTCGAAGACCCGCGTCCACTCGGCAGTCGGAAGCTCCCACTCAGTTCCCGCAAGCTGCAACGGATTCGAGCAGTACACGCAGTGCAGTGGGCAACGATGCGTAACTTCGGCAATCAACGCAAGAGGATTGGAAATCATGAAAATCTATCGTAGAGACGAGCTAGCTACGTCTCTGCCGCCAGCGAAATATATGCGTGGTGAACGGAGGAAGCTAATAGCACTAATTACATAATGCTTTCAGTAATCCACGATCCGTTTCCTCTGCAACTGCTCCAAAAACATCCCGATGTCCCCCCGTATCTTCTCCGGATCGGTCTTCCCAAACTCTTTCTGCAATTCGGAAATAATCTCCCCAAATGTCCGAGTTCCGTCGCAGCGTTCCAGCACCTGTAACCCCGTCCCTTGCAATTTGATGGCGCCCTCAGGAAACAGGATGACCCGCTCCTCTCCCGTCCCGCCCCATCTGCACCCTGCCGCCAGCCTCGGTTGGCTTGCATCCGTAGGCAGAGCCATTACTCTCCCTCCATGCGGAAAGCCCCGGGCGGCGGCCACCCGGGCTGCACGTATGCAAAGTACAGCGCATCCAACTGTGCCCACAGAATGTCGCACTTATCCCGCAGCGCCTGGATCGCCAGCTCCTGATCCGCACGCGTATGTGCATTCTCGTACACGTAATTGATGGCGAACTTCGCGTCTTCCGGAGCCTGCGTCAGCCGCGCCTCGAAATAGTCCAATCCGCCCGCGAGCCACGGATAGTGTTGCCGCAATTTCTCCATCCTCAACGAGATCAAGTCGCGCGAAAACAATTCCGTCAGTGACGACGCGACCGCCTCCAGCAAGCTGCGGTTGCGCACAATGTTCAGATACTCGTTGACCGCGTACCGTGTTGCCGGAAGAATCCCCGTTCCCGCCTGCACCTGTTCCGCATTCAGTCCCGCAGCTTCGGCGAGCTTTAGCCAGCGCTTGATGCCGCCTTCGCTATGCGCGTCGCCATCGTGATCGACGACGCGTTTCCGCCACGCGCGTCGAAACGCCGGATCCGGCCCTCGCGACAGAATGATCGAGTCTTTAATTGGAATAATCGCTTGGTAGTAGTACCGGTTCAGCGCCCAGGCCTGAATCTGCCCGCGGCTCAACCGCCCTTCATGCATCATCAGGTGAAATGGATGCTGATGGTGATATCGCTCTTCTCCCACGCGCCGCAACTGCCCGCGCAGTGCCTCAAACGATAGAAGCCCATTCTCGGGCGTTACGGCTTCTATAGGTCGAACTGCCATCCATCCTCCGCGATCTCCCATCCCGCATCCCGCGCCTGGCGATACTCGGGACCAGCCTCATTCAACACTGGATTCGTGTTGTTGATGTGCATATAGATTCTACGTGGACGCTTCAGTTGCGCCAACTTCGCCAGACTCCCATCCGCCGGCGACATCGCAACATGTCCCATTTGTGCCGCGGTTTGTCCTGAGCCTTGAATCCGAATGAGTTCGTCGTCGCTCCAGAACGTTCCATCGAACAGCAGCGTGTCGGCCGATTCGAACTCCGCCATCAGCTTGTCGGTAATCTGTGGAACCGCAGGCATGTACGCCAGGCGCTTCCCCGAAGCTGACTCAATCATCAGCCCCAGCGACGCTTCGTTCGCCGCCAGTTGCGATCGCCGCACCGCCGATACGTAAGCAGGGAAGTGATTGGCAAGAGAAATTGCGCGGCACCGAATTCCTGAATCCTGCCCCGCGGGATTACGCAACGTGAAAGTCTCACCCGGCGTGAACACATTCCACGACATCTGATTCGGAACGCGCTGCAGCATGCCGAACATCGAGTTGTCTTCCGCGACAATTCGCCGGATCGCGTCGGTCGCGTACACCCGAAGCGGTTGCAACTCGCGCATCAACAGCAATCCAAGCACGTGATCGATGTCGGCGTTGAGCAATACCGCTCCCGCAATGGGAGATTGCCGCAACCCGTCACGAGGATGCAGCTCACGAGTAGCTTCAATCTGCGCGCGTAAATCAGGCGAAGCACCAAGCAGAAGCCACGACCTCGAGTCTGCGCTGATGGCGACCTGCGTCTGCGAGCGAACCTTGCCGCGGAACGTTCCGCCGCGAACGGCCCGGCAATTCCCGCAAGCACAATTCCATTGCGGAAACGCTCCACCAGCCGCCGATCCGAGAATCTTCACGAACATGCAGCGAGTGTAGCAGGACCAGTTCGTGGCTCTTAGCTCGTGGCTCGTAGCGTTGGGCCCACATTGACCTTTGTCATCCGGAATGTCGCAGTTCCAACGACTCTCTTTACCTTTGTCATTCCGAGCGTCCGCAGACGCGCGCAGCGTGGAGAGGACATGAGGGATCTGTTGTCGCACGCCCCCCGGGGACGCAGCAAGTAACCCGCCGCCGCGAACCGCTCGCCCAAGAAAGAGGGCACGGCTTCAGCCGCGTTGAAAGCGAAGCACAATCAATGCGGCTTCAGCCGCTGAAGCACACGCCATCCAAAAAAAGAGCACGGCCGAAGCCGTGCTCCGTGAAGCTTCCAACTCTTAATGCCGGTATCCTTCTCCCTGCGAAGCGATCCGATCGTACGGAACATCCGAAGGAATGTTGTACTGCGCCATGATGTCCTGCATTCGGCGCTCATCCTTCTGGATGTCGTCCCGATCGTTCCTCCGGCTGTCGTCCACCCATTTCGCGTATGCGTGATCGAAATCCCGCTGCGCCTCCGGAGACAACCGCGCGCCACGGTTCTCACCATACCCATATCCACGATTGTCGTACCGGTTGTCGTAACGTCCCGCGTTGTTGTCATAACGATCGCGGTTATCGTAGCGGTCACGGTTTGCGTTGCCGTTCGTGGTAATCCGGTCATACGGCACGTCCGATGGAATGTTGTTGTGCTGCATGATCGACTGCATCTTGCGCTCATCCTTCGCAACGTCGTCCCGATCGTTCTTCCGCGAGTCTTTCACCCACTTGTTGTACGCTTCGTCGAACTCGTGCTGGTCGTGCCCGGAAAGTCGTCCGTATTGGCACAGCGCCGGCAGCGCAAATGCTGCGATCAGCGCCACAATCTGCAGAACTCTTTTCATGTAGGTCCTCCAAAGTATTTGTCGCGCGAAGCGGCGAGGGCACGCACCTGTTACAGCCCATTCCTCAGATGACCCCATCCCCATGCCCGTTGTCGGGCAAACCCCGTAGACACCCATCCCCTAACCTTACGCAATCATTTCTGCACCGCGTGCGCAGCGCCCGTCCCGCGAGGAACGTTGAAAACACAATCCCTGCTCGTGATACAAGAATTCCCGCTTCGGAACTTTCCGGCAGTTTTCCACAGATTTATTTCTCCCAATGTTCACATGACCTTTACTCAAGCCTTCGACTTTCTCCAAACTGCACTCCAGTGAGCCAAGATCAGGGCGAAGAGGCTTTGGGAATTTGCAAAGTTGAGACTTCGAAACCGAAACTTCAAACCTGAAGCTCGAACTCTGAAACTGTTTCTTTTCAATATTTTGCCCGTAACTGATTGCAGCACATAGATTAATTCCAAATTTCCCCCTAACCCGCTCATTCCACTAGATCGAAGGGGAGGGGGATACACGAGGCACTCATGGCAAACTTTCCCGATCGTTGTCAGCATTTGAAAATCAATGGCACGCAGTGCGGATCGCCCGCGCTCCGCCGCAACCGCTTCTGCTATTTCCACAAGCGCTTCCAGGACGAGCGCATCCGTCTCGTCGCCGATCGCAAACGTCGCGGCTCCGCAACCTTCGTTCTTCCCGTGCTGGAAGATGCCAACTCCATCCAGATCGCCCTCATGCAGGTCATGCGCATGCTCGTCACGCAGCAGATGGATCACAAGACCGCCAGCCTCCTCCTTTATGCGCTTCAAACCGCCAGCGTCAATCTCCGCAGGACTGATTTCAAGCCTCATCGCCACGAAGTGATTCTCGATCCGCGCGATGCCGCCGAAGCCCAGCTCGGCGCGCACAATCTCTGGGAGGACGACGATTTCGACACCGAAGAAGATGAAGAAGAGCAAGCCGAACCCGAAAAGGCGTTCGATCCCGACGAATACATCCGCGAGAAACAGATGCGCCGGCAGCAGGAACGAGAGCGCAAGGACGGTGAAACCATCGCGTACTACAAGGAATGGAGCAAGACGCATTCCGGCTGCAAGCTGATCCGCGATAATGGACGCCTTCGCATCGTGCCCGTCAGCCACGACTCTCCCTCGATTTTGCCGGAACCGGAGAATCTGCCGGCAAAAAAGCCCCCGTCCAGCATGACTGCGGCGGAGATTCGCGCCGATATTGTCGACATGATTCGCAAAAGCGGAATCCCCGAAATGCACGCAGCCAAACTCGCCGCCGAAAAGGAGAAGCAAGCAACCTAGTCGCCATCTGCGGAACCGGGAACAGCTTGAGATACTTTCGCCCTGGTCAAACGTCTGCGTTTCTCGGCGCAAGTTACGCGCTCTCTGCGGCCCGAGTTGGTGGTGTGCCGAACCCTTTGCGCGAAATAGATCAACCGGAGTGCATCCTCGCGCATCTGTAAAGTCTCTTCACTGGCATCACGACGGCTGAGAACGAATGACTCCGCAAGCGGCGCAAGACAGAACGGCTCCCGTTGGAGTCAATCCGTGGCTCATCGCGCTTGCCGTCATGCTCGCCACCTTCATGGAAGTGCTCGATACTTCCATCGCGGCCGTTGCTCTGCCATACATTGCCGGCAGTCTCTCGGCTACCAACGATGAAGCTACATGGGTGCTGACCAGCTATCTGGTCGCGAACGCAATTATTCTTCCCGCAAGCACGTGGTTTTCGCTGCGCTATGGACGAAAGCGATTTCTGATTGCCTGCATCGTCATCTTCACCGTCTCGTCATTTGTATGCGGCGCGGCCACGAGTCTCGGCATGATCTTGATCGCTCGCGCGGTGCAGGGAGCAGGAGGCGGAGCGCTGCAGCCATTGTCCCAATCGATTCTGCTGGAGAGTTTTCCTCCCGAGAAGCGCGGAAGCGCGATGGCCGTCTTCGCGCTCGGCGTTGTCGTTGAGCCCGTGCTTGGCCCAACAGTCTGCGGATGGCTCACCGATGCGTATTCGTGGCGCTGGGCGTTTTACATCAACATTCCCGTCGGCATTTTCGCCGTGTATATGATCTCGCGCCATGTGCAGGATCCTGCCTACGTAAGGGAAGCGAAGCCCGGCAAACTCGACGGCATCGGACTGGGATTGCTGGCCGTCTGGCTCGGTTGCCTCCAGATCATTCTCGATAAGGGACAAGAAGACGACTGGTTCAGCGCGATCTGGATCCGCTGGGCTTTTGCGGTCCTGGTGATTTGCTTCGTGCTGTTCCTGGTTCGCCAGTTTCTGCACAAGCAGCCGCTGGTGGATTTGCGCGTCTTTCGTCATCGCAACTTCACACTGGGATGCTTGCTCATCGCACTGTTTGGCGCCGCAATTTATGGCTTGGTCACCTTGCTGCCGCTCTTCTATCAGGAGTTGATGGGATACACCGCGCTCGCCGCCGGTTGGGCCGTCAGTCCCCGTGGCGTGGGCGCAATCATCGCCATGCCCATGATCGGATACCTCACGGCGAAGATCGACAACCGCTACCTCATTGCATTCGGCTTCGCACTGTTCGCCATCGCGAGCCTGTGGTTCGGCCAGGTGAATCTGGGTATCGGGCAGTGGACGTTCTTGTGGGCCATCATCATCAGCGGTTTTGGCTCGGGATGTGTTTTCGTTCCACTCTCGACGACCACCATGGCATTTCTCAAGAACGAAGAAATCGGGAATGCCAGCGGCCTCTACAACCTGCTGCGTAATATCGGCGGCAGCATCGGGATCTCCATCGTGAATACGATCGTCTCGCGCCATGAGCAACTGCACCGCAACGAGATGGCGAGATCGTTGAACCCGGGACGAGTCAGCGTGCAGGCCACAATTCGCAGCATGCAAAACTACCTCATCTCCCAAGGAGCATCCCCCATCGATGCGCTACACCGGGCCTATGCCTTGGTCGGCCTCGATCTGAACGGCCAGGCCCGCCTGTGGTCGTATGTGGACGATTTTCGCTACATGGCGCTGATGTGTTTCGGCTGCATCCCGATTGTGCTTGCATTGAAGAAGTCAGTGGGCCGCAAGGGCGCGCTGCGCGCAGGTCATTGACCTCTCTGGCCCCTGATCCCTGATCTCTGGTTTTTAGAATTGAGGCGTGATTTTAAAGCTTGACATATTCCCATATAGGAATATATATTCTGCTCATGGCACGAGCCGCTACTACTTCCGACGCATTCAACGCCGTGGCCGAGCCGCGGCGACGCGAGATTCTTGAGTACCTCGCGGACCGAGAGCGTCCCGTTGGCGATCTCGTTGCGCGGCTTGGGATGGAGCAGCCCTCGGTGTCGAAGCACTTGAAGGTGCTTCGGCAAGTCGGGCTCGTGCGGGTCCGACGGCACGGGAGGCAAATGTTATATCAAGCCAATCCGGATGGAATCCGTCCGTTGTATGAGTGGACGAAGACGTTTGAGCGGCTGTGGGCGCATCAACTGCTGCGCATCAAGGAACGCGCGGAGCAGAAAGAGCGAGACAAGAGCTAGCAACCAGTTCTCGGTTGCAGTTCTCGGCGACTGAGAATCGTGCTTCGCGCTCTTCACTCGATCGGTGGTCACTTCTTTAGGAGAGAACTTATGAGCATCAGTCCGACAATACCTGGAATCGAGAGTTTGAGTTTACTGGTCACGCAGGAGATCCAGGTGAACGCCTCTCTCGAGACGACATTCGAATCTTTGCTGGAACAGCTTGGTCCGGAGAACGAATCCCCCGAACACAAGATGCCGATGAAGTTGGAGGCCTGGCCCGGAGGCCGCTGGTACCGCGATCTGGGGGATGGCAACGGCCACTTCTGGGGACACGTGCAGGCGATCAAGCGTCCGACACTGCTGGAAATCACCGGACCACTGTTCATGTCGTACGGCGTGGTTTCGAATCTGCAGTACCGGCTGAGCGAGGCGAATGGCGGCACGCTGATCAAATTCCATCACAAGGCATTTGGCCTGATCCAGGAAGAGCATCGCAAGAACGTGAGCACGGGCTGGGGTCACATGAACGACCGGCTGAAGGCTCGCGCCGAAGCAAAGCGCAAGTGATGAGTGTGCTTCGCGCCCACACAGCAGATTCCTCGCGTCCTCTGCGCGCTGTGCTTAGCTGCGGACGCTCGGAATGCCACAGGTGAAGATCCAGGAGGTTCTATGTGTCCGGCTTGTATCGCTAGTGCTGGGATGGTGGTTGGAAGCGTGGTTTCTACCGGCGGAGTGACTGCGTTGGTGATGAAAGTTCTTCGCAAGAAAAAACTTGGGAAAAGTATTTCGAAGGAAAAGGAGCAGTGAGTATGACGACAGCGACGATCGAGAAAACTGGAGCGAAAGTAGTCTCTCACGCGGAATGGCTTGCGGCGCGCAAGCAGTTCCTGGCCAAAGAAAAAGAGCTGACGCACCTGCGGGATGAACTGGCGCGTCTGCGGCGCGAGTTGCCGCGCGAGAAGGTCGAAAAGAACTATGTATTCGAGGGGCCTTCCGGCAAGGTCACGCTTGCGGATCTGTTCGATGGAAGCTCGCAGCTGATCGTGTATCACTTCATGTTCGGGCCTGAATGGAAAGAGGGATGTCCGAGCTGCTCGTTCATTGCGGATCAGTTCGATTCGATCCGCTCGCACATGCAGCAACGCGATACGAACCTGGTCGCCGTGTCGAGAGCGACTTGGCCTGAGATCGACGCCTTCAAGAAGCGCATGGGATGGAAGTTTCCCTGGGCCTCATCGTTTGGAACGGATTTCAATTACGACTACAAGGTCTCATTCAACAAGAGTGACATCGAGAGCGGCAAGGCCATCTACAACTACGAGACCTCCAGCTTTCCATCCGAAGAAGGCCCGGGAGCGAGTGTTTTCTACAAGCAAGATGCCGAGATATTCCACACGTATTCGACATACGGTCGGGGTCTCGACATGATGCTGAACGCTTACAACTTCATCGATCTCACGCCGAAAGGCCGCAATGAAGAAGGACTGCCCTGGCCAATGGCCTGGGTGCGGCATCATGACAAGTACGGCGACTCGACAGCACGGGACGCGATGATGATCATCGCACAGTCAAAAGACTCATGCTGCTCCGAGAAGTAGGGTTCAAAGTTTCAAATGCTGAAGAATCACGATCCCGTTCTAAACGCCGCAAAGCGCGCGACGTTTAGAACGGGCACGCTTGGGAGATGGAGATAGGGACGATTACTGAACCGTTGTTGAATGAGTTTCGGCAAGAGGTGGCGACTACTCGGCGCGTGCTCGAGAGAGTGCCCGAGAACAAGCTGACGTGGAAACCGCATGCGAAGTCAATGACGCTAGGACAACTCGCGTCACACATTGCCTCAGTCCCAGGAGCAATCGCACACATCGTGCAGCAGGATAGCTTCGATGTGAACCAGGGGAACTTCGCGCCTCCGCAGCCCAAGGATATGAAGGAAGTCTTCGCCATGTTCGATCAGAGCATGCGTGATGCCGAGCAATGCCTGCAAACGACGACCCACGAGCAGGCGCGCGCGAACTGGAGCCTGCTGCGCGGGGATCAGCTACTGATGAACTTGCCACGGGTGGCATTTGTGCGCAGCATCATGATGAATCATTGGTATCACCACCGTGGGCAGTTGTCGGTCTATCTTAGATTGCTCGATGTACCGTTGCCTTCGATTTACGGCCCGAGTGCCGATGAGAATCCGTTTTAAGCGCAGAGCTGAGCCCTGCAAGCCGCTTCAACCGGCACATTGTCGGTGTGGCGGCGAGACGTCGCGACTACGAAGAAAGCACTGCGGAGGTTGCGACTACGCGATTGCGGCCTTGCTCTTTTGCCTCGAACATTCTCTCGTCCGCGAGGGAGAACAGGTCGGTCGCATCCTGCGCGTCGTGCGGAAAGCTGGCAACGCCCGCGCTGATCGTCACTTGGATCTGCTCTCCGCGTGACGGTGAGGTCACAAGCGTATTGGCCACGAGTTCACGCAAACGTTCGAGCTTCTGATGTGCGGCGTCGAGATCGGTTTCGGGCAAGATCACGACGAACTCCTCCCCTCCATAGCGCCCTGCGGTGTCGCTCTGCCGAAACGAGTCTCGTATCAGACCGCCAATTGTCTTTAGCGCCACGTCGCCAGCGAGGTGTCCGTGCTGGTCATTGAGCGATTTGAAGCGGTCCGCGTCAATCACCGCGATGCTCAAAGCTTTCCCATAGCGCTGAGCGCGGCTGAGCTCGACAGCGAAACGATCGTCCACATAGCCCCGGCTGAAAAGTCCGGTGAGAGGATCGCGGGTGGCGAGCTGAAGGAGCCTCTGGCTGCGCGAGACCAGCGCGAAACTCAACACAGCGGCGGTAGCCATAATGATGAGCCTTGCGATCTGATTCGACCAGCTGAAGACGCCATAGGGGAACGGCGCGTAGCTCGGATTGTTCAACTCCCAGTGACTGGCTGCGTAGGAGATGATGGCGAGGTATTCCCCGAATGCGAGTACGCCCGAGGTGATGCAGATGCGCTTGTCATAGCGCAGGCCGGTTCCGGCAATCGCGAGGAAATATCCTTCGAACACGACCTTACTGTTTACCGCGGTGTGCGGCTCGTTCAAGAAAAGAAAGAGCGCAAGCCCAACGCTTACTAGAGAAACATCGAAGCCGCTCGTGATGAAGCTCAGCCACGGCGGATTGAATTCCCGCGACATCAGCAAATAGACGGTTAACGAGAAGAGAAATGTGGCTATCGTCAGGCTGAAGCCGACGAGCGCTTCCTTTGCGTCGTAAACAAAAAAGACGGAATCGATGACAGGAATGAGCAGGAGAACGGTCGCCAAGCCGACTCTGATTTTTGCGATCAGCAGTTCTCCGGCAACGGCAGCTTGGGCGAGGACCGGATCGGGCCGCGACCAGAGCGATGCGAAGGACTTGCGGACACTCAATTTCATAGCAGGAAATGAGAAACAGCCTATCCGCCGCTTTCAGGAACTGGTGGGGAATTCCGGTCGCCGTTCAGACTGGCAGGGTGGAAGAAGGATACGGGTCGCGATGGGTTGCGGGCAACCAAAATCGAAGGCGCGGAGTTACGGCTGCGGCGGTGCGCGTGAAGAGGACCAGCAGATTCCTCGCGTCCTCTCCGCGCTGCGAGCGGCTGCGGACGCTCGGAATGACAATAGACACAGACCGCAACACAGCGGGCACAGGCTTACAGAGGCCCCGACCTAGTTCATGGAGCAGGCGCCGGGACCGCGGGGATCGCCGCAGGATCCGCAAGGACCTGCCGCAGGTGCGGAGTTGGACGAGCCCTTTGCTGAAACGGCAAACACCGAGAGTTGCGGCTCGAGCTTTTTCGCGTGGCACTTGGGGCACTCGGCTTTTTCCTTGCCATACACGAGGGCTTCGAAGTGGTGCTGGCATTCCTTGCAGATGTATTCGTAGATGGGCATGGTGACTCCGGCTACCTCAGGGAATAAAGTCTGATTCTTTAGCAAAGCTTTTCGGCGCGAGTAAACTCGTGCCCTTCCCGGTCGCTCACACCTATTAGAATCAAATTGTGGGGAGTTCGCAAATCTCAAATTCGGGCCGCGAGAAATCGCCTTCCTTTTCTGGTACATGGCGGCTTCGCGCACCGTTTCGGCCGCGACGCTGGCTGTCGGGCGGACACGTGCAGACGATTGCGAGTTTTCTTCTGTCGCGGCGCATTCATTTGCCTGCGGCGGAGGAGCGACTGGTGGAGGTGGCTCCAGGCATCAAGGTGCGCTGCTGGTGCCACTGGCAGGTCGATCGCGCGTCGGCGATGACGGTGATTGCCGTGCACGGGCTCGAAGGCTCGACGGGGTCGCAGTACATGCTCGGGGTGGCGCGCAACGGCTTGGCTGCCGGGATGAATGTGATTCTGATGAACCAGCGCAACTGCGGCGGCATGGATCACTGCGCGCCGACTCTGTACAACTCGAGTCTGTCGGGAGATGTGGCAGCGGTGGCTCGGCATGCGATGGAGCAAGACGGGATCTCGCGCTTTGCGCTGCTCGGATTTTCGATGGGCGGGAACCTGGTGCTGAAACTCGCAGGCGAGTGGGGTAGCGCCGGGCCGGCGGAGTTCAAGTGTGTCGCCGCAGTTTGTCCGGCGATGGATCTGGCGGCATCGGCGGATGCGCTACATGAGCGCGCGAACCGGATTTATGAGTACTACTTCCTCATGCAACTATTCCGGCGCATGAGGGCGAAGGCGCGTCACTTTCCGGGGGCATTCGATTTATCGAGGATGCGCGGGGTGAAGACGCTGCGCCAGTTCGATGACCGGATTACCGCATACTATTGCGGCTTTGAAGGGGCGGACGATTATTATGCGCGGGCGGCGGCGGCGAATGTGGTCGATCGAATCGCGGTGCCGGCGCTGATTATTCATGCTGCCAATGATCCGTTCATCCGAATGCGCGATGAGACGCGAGGGAAGATTCTCGCGAATCCGAATATCACGTACATCGAGACGGAGGATGGCGGGCATTGCGCGTTCGTCGGTGTGGCCGATGGAAATGGGGATGATGGGCGCTGGGCGGAGCGGGAAGTGGTGGAGTTCGTGCGAGGGCACTCGTAAGTTCCAAGCTCTCAACATAGGGGACACAGAGGGGCACAAGAAAATTCCTTGCCACTCTACAAAGCTGGGATTGGGGCTCTGCTTCTTCTCGACTGATACGACTTTCTCCAGCCTTTGATGTTGGTGCGGATGTAAGCCAACGACAGCATGGCGAGGAAGATGACTAGCAGGCCTGCGCTGGCGCCAGCGATAGTTTGGGCGTGCTTGGCCAGGATGGAGGCGCGCCCGTAAACGAATTCGATGTGGACCCAGTATACGAATAAGGAAGCCTGTCCCAGCTGAATCAGCGGACTGAATCCCCACTGGCCTGCGCCCCAGCGGCACCACAAATAACTTCCCAGAAGAATCATCAACAACATTCCGACGCGGATCAGGAAGAACTGCGGACTCGTGTGCCAGTAGTCATAGACGGCATAAACCTTCAGGTTTGAGGCATCGAGCAGGCGCGACAGTTCGATCAGCACCACACCTGCGATCCCCAGAGAGAAGAAGACTGTCACTTCGCGAGTGCGGATCCAGTTGCTTTGGAGAATGAATCCGGTAGCAAGTCCGGCAAATGCGAAGGCCGTCCAGGGGAAGATCGGGAAGAGCCACGCTTGCGGAGTGCCGAGGTTGTGCACTCCATTGATGTAAGACTCCAATGGCCAGGGGAGCCAGGTGGGACGCCAGGTGGTCCAGAGGAGCGGAGTCAGCAAGGAGATCACGAGTGCGGCGGCTGCGGCCGCGAGAGCCAGGGTTATTGTCATCTGCGTCGCTGGATTGCGTTCATGGGCGGAAACGGGGCCACGCATTCTTGTGGCGAGCATGATCCAGCAGAGAACACCCATCAGCATCATTGAGACGCCGATTGTATTGAGGATGTCGACGCGGAGGAGGTCGCTTTTCGGAGCCCATCCCCAGGCGATCGCATACTCCTGCAGGCGGAGGAGCAGGCCGTAGCCGAAGATCTCCGCGCCGCGCCAAATCGTGCTGCGGGCGATTTGCGAGGGCGGCAGGTTCTTCTGGTGCAGCTTTTGGGTGACGAGCGCGAACGAGATCCCTGCAAGAAATAAGAAGAGCGGCGCTGGGAACGTGCCTCCGAGCTGCGAATACATGAAGAAGCGGCTTTGGCGGGCTGTGCCTCCGAGCCAGGAATCGTAGCAGTGGGTCTGGAACATCAGGAGGCAGGCGAGTCCGCGCATCCAGTCGATGTAGGAGAGTCGTGGCTTCGCTGGGACGGCAGCGGTCATGGTGAGGACGAAGGGCAGTATACGTCAGCGCCGGGACGCGTCCGTACATCGGGTTTCGTACCGGAAAGGCCCGAGATCCCGCGATCAGTCTGGTTTTTCCCGGTATGCATCCCGCTGGTTACTTTAGTCTTGCCGGTAAGTCCTGAATAGCAAAGGCGTAAGTTTGTTAAGTTTACGTCTGCGATACAACCTTCGAGACAAGACGATTGATCGAAGGTAAGATAAGTCAGATCTAAGCACAATTGAACCTTTCCACAAGCAAGCAATGGAGCGCACATGTCCAAGAGTAGGGCCCTGGTGTGTCTACAGACAGCCGTAGTTCTGATTTCGGGAAGTATGAGCTTTGGAGCCGCGAAGGATCGGCTTGCGAACGGGATCAGCGGCGCTCCGATCGCGTTGCAAGGACATGTGCACCGGCTGGCACAGCCGCAGTTCGATTTGGGGCGCGTGGACCCGGCGATGCAAATGGGGACGATCACGCTAGCCACAAGGATGACGCCGGCTCAGCAGCAGGCGCTGAATACGTTACTGGCGCAGCAACAGGACCCGAAATCTCCTAATTATCACAAGTGGTTGACCCCCGAGCAGTTCGCTGACCGCTTTGGATTGAGCCAGAATGATATTCAGCAGCTGGCCACATGGCTGAAGTCGCAGGGGTTTACGCAGATGTATAGGGCACGCGGGCGAAATTTCGTGATGTTCAGCGGCACGGCCGCACAGGTTGAGGCGGCGTTCGGTGCAGAAATTCATCGCTACAACATCAACGGGGAACTGCATTACGCGAATGCGAGTAACCCGAGAATTCCTGCCTCTTTGTCTGGCGTTGCGACGGGATTTCGAGGCCTGCACGACTTTCGCCCAAAGCCGAGGGCACACAGACGAGCTCTACCCCAGTGGGTCAGCTCGAAGTACGGTAACTTCGTTGCTCCCGGCGACATTGCCACGATCTATAACATCAACGCTTTATATAACGCGGGAATCGATGGAACCGGGCAGAAGCTTGCCGTGATGGGACAGACGAACATTTATCTCGCGGATTTGCAGAAGTTCAGGACGGGATTTGGCCTGTCGAACATCAGCTGTACGGCCGATAGTAGCGGCGTGATTACGCAATGCAGTGATGCGCACTTCAAGTATCTTCCAGTCGGCACCACCAATGCTCCCAAGCGTGGCGATCTTGGCGAGGCAGACCTGGACCTTGAATGGTCTGGTGCGGTAGCTCGTGGAGCACAGATTATCTACGTGAACACCAGCGACACATTCACCTCCTATTATTACGCAGTAGATAACAATGTCGCGCCCGTCATCAGTTTGAGCTATGGATTCTGCGAGTTCGACGATCCGATCATTGCTCAGGACGAGGCTGAGCTCCAGCAAGCCAACGCGCAGGGTATCACGTTTGTGAATTCCAGCGGCGATAGCGGAGCTGCGGAGTGCGATTTTTCTGGTACGGTGAACAGCGCCAACCTGGCGCAAAACGGTCTGGCGGTGAGTTACCCAGCGAGCAGTCCGTCGGTAACTGGCGTGGGGGGAACCGGCGTCACCTTGTCGGCTTGGACCGACTCCCAGTACTGGGGGACGACGAACGGGGCGAATGGTGGAACGGCTCTCAAATACGTACCAGAGCAGGCGTGGAATGACGATCTGGAGATCTTCCAGTTTTGCCAGCAGAATCCGACGAGTCTGTTCTGTACACAGGGAGGCAACACAGCGCAGCCGGGCTGGGTCAATATTACGAGCGAGGCTGCGGCTCAGACCGACATCGGGCTCTCTTCAACCGGAGGCGGAGCAAGCAATTGCGAGTTGCACAGCAACACCGCGTGCCAGACGAACGGCGGATTCCCAAAGCCATCTTGGCAGACGGTGACGGTTCCCGGAATTACGGGCGTGAGAATGTCGCCGGATATTTCTTTCTTTGCGAGTCCGAATTTTCCCGGGTACGTGTGGTGCACGCCTTTGTCGGAAGTTGGAGGATCCACGAGCACGAGCAGTTGCGCAACCAGCATTCAGGACGCGGTTGATACGCATCTTTCGATCATCGGCGGAACATCAGCATCGGCACCGGTATTTGCCGGGATTGTGACACTGCTGAATCAGTATCTGGTGGGGCCGAACTCGCCGGGCCTCGGAAATGTGAACCCCAAGCTATATGAGCTTGCGTTGAGTTCTTCGTCGGCGTTTCATCAGGTGACGAGCGGCGACAGCAATGTGTATTGCGTGGTGGGTTCGCCCGCGTCGCAACTGGCGGCGCTTCGATGTCCGGCTGCTGGATTCGTCGGGTACAACGCCTCCACGGTAGATGCAGCAACCGGTTACAACTTGGTTACGGGGCTAGGGTCGCTCGATGTGAATAACTTCTTTACCGCATGGGGTGCGTCCAGAACGGCGACGACCACCACGCTGCAAGTTTCAAACTCTGCCCCATTCCAAGGCGAAAGTGTGACGCTAACGGCGACGCTTGGCCCTTCTAATGCGACTGGGGCAGTGACGTTCAAGAACGGATCGACAAGCCTGGGAACCGGGACGTTGTCGAGTGGCGTGGCGACTCTGAACACGTCTTCGTTGCCGGTGGGGACGAACACTGTTACCGCGAGTTACATGGGCAGCGCAACGCTGAACGCATCCACGTCGACGAGTTCCTCGGTTACAGTTTCTGCTCCGTTTACGATCCAACCGCCGGCGGGGACGTCCCAAGTGGCGCAGGGTTCGAGTATCGACGTTCCTCTGACGGTCACTCTCGCGAATGGCTTCAGCGGAACGGTGACCTTTACCTGCACAGACGCCGTGGCCGGGTCCACGTGCATCGGACCGACTACCGGCATCAATGCCTCGGGGCAGGTCAGCTTCCACATTACGACTTCACTGCCGACAGCGAAGCTGCAGGGGCCTATGGATCGCGGCATGAAAATCTTTTATGCGGCGATGCTGCCTGGATTCTTTGGAGTCATGTTCGTGGCGGGTTCGCGAAAGCGCTCGCTACGTGCGGCGAAGTTGCTGGCGTTGATTGCAATGCTGGGCGTATCCACGCTCTGGATGGCGTCGTGCGGCGGAAACTCAAGCGGCTCGACTGGCAATCCCGGGACGCCGAAAGGGACATACACCATCAATGTTAAGGGCACGTCCGGGTCGTATACGAGTCCGGCGACACCCATCACGTTGAGCGTGCAGTAAGGCTTCGCCTCATGCAATGTGGGCGCTCTCTTAGCGGAGAGCGCCTTTTTTATTGCGCAGACTTCCCCAGAATCCTAGCACCCGGTCCGCGCTGCGCGCGGCTGCGGAATAAGAATGAGACGAGGTCCTGCAAAGGGCGGCAGAATGCGACAGCTTTGCGCTGGCGCTTTGCCTAGTCGCCGCCCTATCTGCGAAACTGACGACGCGGGTAGTTCTGGCTGCGGCGCTGCTGTCGAGCGTGCAGGCCTATGGGCGCCGGAGAATGCATAGATCCTGAGTCGCGCAATGTGCGCGCGTTCAGGATCACAAGCCGAAGATTCAATTTCATGGGAAAGATCCACGTACTTTCGGAGACCGTTGCCAACCAGATCGCCGCGGGCGAGGTGGTGGAGCGGCCTGCGTCCGTGGTGAAGGAGATGCTCGAGAACTCGCTGGATGCGGGAGCGACGCGCATCAAGATCAGCGTGGAGGCTGGCGGGAAGAAGTTCATACAGATCGCTGACAACGGATGCGGCATGGTGCGGGACGACGCTTTGTTGGCATTCGAGCGGCATGCCACGTCGAAGATCAAGAACGCGGTGGACCTGCTCAGCGTGGCGACTCTGGGATTCCGTGGCGAGGCGCTGCCTTCGATCGCGTCGGTTTCGCGGCTGCGCCTCGAGACGCGCGCGGCCGAAGAAGCGGCGGGCACTATCGTCGAGATCAATGGCGGGAAGATTGCTCGGGTAGAAGATGCGGGCTTGCCGCTCGGGACATCGATTACGGTGCGCGATCTTTTCTTTAATGTCCCGGCGCGCAAGAAGTTCTTGAAATCGGAGTCCACCGAGCTATCCCATATTGCTTCGCTGGTGACGCACTATGCGCTGGCGCACCCGGAGATGCATTTCGAGTTGCACACCGCGACGAATGCGATGCTGGTGGCGCCTCCAGTATCGGGGTATAGCGAGCGCGTGTATCAGGTGTTTGGGAAAGAGACGCTCGATCAGTTGATTCCTGTAGCCGCGCGTCTTGGGCTCGAGCACGTGGGACTGCCGCAGCCTCCGCCATGGCGGCGCCGGGAACAAGAGGATGAAGAGAATGCGGCTACGAAGGATCCCGGCGAAATGCGGATTCACGGGTTCGTTTCCAAGCCCGAGATTCAGAAGCTGAACCGAAATTCAATTTTCATTTTTGTGAACGGGCGACTGATTCGCGACCGCCTGGTGCAGCACGCGCTCACTGAGGCTTATCGCAACATCGTTCCGCCGACGGTTTATCCCGTTGTGTTGCTATTTCTGGAACTGCCTGCGGCGGAGGTCGATGTGAACGTGCATCCGTCGAAGACCGAGGTGCGGTTCCGGCAGCAGTCGGCGATGCATGATTTTGTGCGTGACACCGTACGGGCGGCACTGATGAAGGCGCGTCCCGTGCCGCAATTTGTCACGGAGATGCGGGCGCATGCAACAGCGGGACAGGCACTGACACCGGGAGCCGGGCTGCCGGCGCATGACGGAGGACTTCCGGTTTCCGGTTCTCGGCATCCGAACGAGGGTGCGGCGTTTCCCGGACATGAGTTTGCTTTGCGGACTCTTGAATTGCCTCCGATGTCGGCGAGGTTCCAGTTTGATGGCGGCATTGCCGTAGAGGCGAATGCTGCCATTCCTGTGGCGCGCGGGCTGGAGCAGGCGCCGCTTCATCCCAATTTTGCAGCGAGTGTACTGGCGAGCGAGCTTGATGCGGTGCCCGATCATGGATGCTCGCCTGCGCTTGAGGTCAGCGAAGCTGAGCCGACACTTTCTTCTTTGAGTACGCTGCGGCCGCTGGGGCAAATTCGAAATTCGTTCATCCTCGCGGTGAA
>Ga0136846_1235178_pt1 | contig 29852 bp, 21 predicted proteins | sample HopSoiMetagenom2_FD_96841 | JGI IMG/M metagenome (GOLD analysis project Ga0136846, IMG submission 96841) | Grasslands soil microbial communities from Hopland, California, USA - 2 Assembly 2016 (version 4) | ecosystem: Environmental > Terrestrial > Soil > Grasslands | place: USA: Hopland...
ACCCCGCGCCGCCCAGCCAGCTGCCTACGTCCGCACCCCGGCCCCGCCCCTCCGTCGCCCCAGTCACCGCCCCCCAAGAGCCGCTGGCACAGGAACCACGAGCGCGTCACAGCGCTGTGCCCCCGTCCGCCATGCCCACGAACCACACCTCCGCACTGCCCTCCCCCGCCCTACAGCGAGCGACGGACAGCCTCGTGGCCGCTCCGGGCGTCGGCGATCGTGGTCGGGCGTTCGGTGAGGGGGCCGGTGCTGTCGGGCCGGGAGTTGCTTTTCGTCAGGGGGCCGGTGTTGTCCGGCCGGAAGCTGCTCTTCGGCAGGGCGTCGCCAGGCCGGCGGCCCCGCTGGAGCTGCCGTCCGCAATGGCGCCGCGGTCTCTGGTCGTCCCTCGGCCGAGCCCCGGCGTCTCCGTTCCGGCCGCCGCCAGGGTCGTACAGCGTCAGGGGTCGGGGGACCTGGCTCCGGGGCGCCGTACCGCGCCCGTGAGCCCGGGACCGACGTCCTCGTATCCGTATGCCACTGCGGATCCGACGCCGGTCGCGACGGCGCGTTGGCGCAAACGCGTCCACGCGCCCGCGCCGTATGTCCTGCCCCCTGCCCCGCCGACGGCGTCGCCGCTGGTGCGGGAGCCCGCGCCCGGTACGGGCCGTCCAGGCCCCACCCCGGCCGTACCGTCGCCGGTCCCGCCACCGCGGCCACCGTCGGCCGACCGGGGTGTCGTCGCGAGTGGGCCCACGCACGGCGGTGTGCCCGAGGACCCCGGCGCGCTTCTACAGCGGCTGGAACGCAGGCACATCGACGAACTCGCCCGGCGCCTGGCCGACCCACTGGGACGGCTGCTGCGCGCCGAGTACCTGCTCGGCAGGGAACGGGCGGGGCGCCTGCTGGACGGGGGGCGCTGACGTGGCGAACGCCTACGGACGTCATGACGACTACGGACGTAATGACGACTACGCACATGACGACGACTACGGACATGACGACGACAGTGGACGGCCGTGGCTGTGGCGGCGGTCCGCAAGGCGATGGAGTGCGGGATGAGTGCCGATCCGGGGACCAGTGTCCACTTCCGGCTGGAGATCGAAGGCATCAACCTGGGCGGCTTCAGCACCTGCGACGGACTGAGCCTTCAGGTGGAGGTCGAACAGCGGGTCGAGGGCGGCAACAACGGCTTCGTGTGGCAACTGCCCTCGCGGATCACGTACTCCAACGTCCGGCTCTCGCGTCCGCTCACCTCGGACTCCGCGAAGGTGGCCGCCTTCCTCGCCTCGCTGCCGCGCAAGGCCCGCCGAGGCACCGCCCAGATCGCCGCCCTGCGTCCGAACCTCCAGGACGTGATCGCCCAGTGGTCGCTGCGTGACGTGATCGTCGTGTCCTGGACCGGGCCGACCTTCGACCCGGGGAACTCGCAGGTCGCCATGGAGAGCATCGAACTGGCCCACCACGGGTTCCTGTGATCCCGCCCCCGTCCGTCCCGCCCCCGTCCGTTCCGCCCCCGATCCGCGTCCACCCGCCCGCACCGAGAGGAGCCGTGACCGTTGACCCTGGCCCGCGCCAAGCTGACCGCGTACGAACCGCCCCGACAACCGAGCGACCCTCCCGGTTCGGAGGTCGGCAGGGCGGTGTCCTTCCAGTTCAACCCGGCCACGCTCAGCCTCGGCAAGGGCGCGGGCTGGGTACGCCATGTGGCGAAGGGCGCGAAGGAAGTCGGCGTCCCCGAGTTCGTCGGCACGCATCCGCGCAAACTGTCGGTCGAACTGTTCCTGGACGCCACCGCGACCCACGACAACAGTGTTCAGCAGGCCGTGGAAACGCTGCTCACGTGGTGCGCGCCCACCGAGCGCAGCAGCGCCACGGACTCGCCGTCCGCGCCCTGGGTCAAGTTCACCTGGGGGTCCTTCAGCACCGTCTCGTTCTTCGGGTACCTGGAGGACGTCCAGGCCACCTACTCGCTGTTCGACCCCAACGGCACTCCGCTCAGGGCCACTTGCTCGGTCTCCCTGACCGAGGCCGCCGGGCCGGTTCCCGGCCAGAACCCGACCTCCGGCGCGCTGTACGCCCGGCGGGTGCACCAGCTGGTGAAGGGCGACAGCCTGGAGACGCTGGCCCACCGGGAGTACGGCGACCCGACCGCCTGGCGGGTGATCGCGCGGGCCAACGACATCGACGACCCGACCAGGCTGCGCCCCGGCATGGAGATCCTGCTGCCCGCCGAGGGCGAACCGGGCGGCGATGAGGAATGAGACGAAGAGCGAGGCGATGCGTGAGGCGAGGCGTGAAGCCAGGAGCGGCACTACGAGTGAGTGAGGAGTGAGCTGATGACGACGACCTTCCTGGTGGAAGCCCCGCGCCCCCTTCCGGCCTCGCTCAGTGATCTGCCCGTCCATGTCCGCGTCGAGGACGGCAACTCGGTCCCGGCCGTGGCCGTCCTGCGCTACCGCGACCCCGAGCGGATCTTCCTGCGGAAGTCCGGGATCGTGATCGGTGGCGCGCTCAAGGTCTCGGCCAAGCCCGACGGCGTCGGCAGTGCCGTTCGGCTGTTCGACGGTGAAGTCGTGGCGCTGGAGGCCGAGTTCGACGGCACGGGCACTTTCACCACGGTGCGCGCCTTCGACAAGGGGCACCGGCTGCAGCGGGGCCGGAGGGTGGCCGCGTACCCGAACATGACCGCCTCCGACATCGCCCGCAAGGTCGCCACCGCCGCCCGTATCGCGATCGGCCGGATCGACGCGACCAGGACCACGTATCCGCTTGTCACCCAGCCGAACATCTCGGACTGGGACTTCCTCGCCGCGCTCGCCGCCGAGAACGGCAGGGAGATGCTGGTGGAGGGCGGGAAGTTCCAGTTCCGCCGGCCCACGGCCGCCTCGTCGGCGCCGTCGGCGGGCGGGGCGGGGGCGCGGCGCAGGAGTCCGTACGTGATCAGGATGGCCGACAACGTGCTGTCGGTCCGCTCGTCCATCACCTCGGTCAACCAGGTCGACCGGGTTCAGGTCCACGGGTGGAGCGTCCAGGAGAAGAAGGCGCTGCTGGGCGAGACGAAGGTGGGTCAGAGCGGCACCGCGGCGGTGGGTGTCACGCCCGGTCAGGCCGCCAAGGCGTTCGGCGGGGCGCCCCTCGTGGTCGCGGACGTCCCGTACCGCAGTGACGCCGAGGTGAAGTCGGTCTCCGACGCGCTGGCCGACGACGTGTCGGCGGCGCTGGCGGAACTGGAGGTGGTCGTCCGGGGTGACCCTCGGCTGCGGTGCGGGGTCGCGGTCGCGCTGACCGGCGCGGGCGCTCCGTTCGACGGCAAGTACACGGTCACCGCGAGCAGACACGTCGACCGTCCGGGCCTCGGCTACGAGACCTGGCTCACCGTCAGCGGAAACCAGGACCGCACCTCGTACGGCGTGGTCAGCGGGGCGGTCGCGGCGGCGCGCTCACCCCGTATCCCCGGTGTGGCGGTGGGCGTGGTGACCGACACCAAGGCGCCGAAGGGCCGCGAGGGCCAGGGCTGGGTGCGGCTCAGGTTCCCCTGGCTGTCGGGCGACTCGGGCACGGCGTACGTCAGTGACTGGGTGCGCACCGTGCAACTGGGCGGCACCGGTGGCGGCGGGGTGTTCAGCCCCGACGTCAACGACGAGGTGCTCGTGGCCTTCGAGCAGGGGCTGCTGGACCGGCCGTACGTGATCGGCGGCCTCTACAACGGGGTCGACCGGCCGTCGCCCCATGACGGGCCGCTCGTCGACGCGACCAGCGGCAAGGTCAACCGCAGGTCGCTGGCCTCGCGGGCCGGGGACCGGCTGGAGCTGCTCGACGGGGCGCAGGGCCCCGCCGGGGTCCGGGTGCGTACCGGTGACGGGAAGCTGGAACTGCAGCTCGACCGCCAGGGCACGACGATCACCGTGCGCAGCGACGGCACCGTGAACATCAAGGCGGCCAAGCAGGTCACGGTCGCCGGGGAGGGCATCAGCCTCGACGCCGGCTCCAAGGAGCTGAAGCTCAACGGGGCGTCGGTCACCGTCACCGCCAGTTCAAAGGTGGCGCTGAAGGGCGGCAGCCAGTGCGTCGTCGAAGCCCCGATGGTCAAGATCAACTGACGTGAGTGGAACAGCCGTGAGTGGAACAGCCGTGAGTGGAACAGCCGTGAGTCGAGCGGTCGTGAGTCGAGCAGCCGTGAGTCGAGCAGCCGTGAGTGGAGCAGCGAAGTAATGGCCGAACAGTTCGTCGGGGCCGGGTGGGCCTTTCCCCTGCGCACCGACGCCACCGGGGGCATCGCCCTGGTCACCCGGGACCGGGAGATCGCCGAGTCGATCAGGATCATCCTCGGCACCTCCCCGGGCGAGCGCCCGATGCGCCCCGAGTTCGGCTGCCGCATCCACGACCACGTGTTCGCGCCCGCTGACGAGGACACCGCCGGGCGCCTCGCCTACGAGGTACGCAGCTCCCTCGACCGCTGGGAACCGAGGATCGAACTGACCGACGTGGTCGTCACCCCGGACGGCGACGACGCCGGAACCCTCTACATCGACGTGCGCTACACCGTGCGGGGCACCAACAACCCGCGCAACCTCGTCTTCCCGTTCTATGTCATCCCCTCGCACGACGCGCCCCCGGCCGGTCCGGGCGACGGGGCGGCGCCGAGTATCCAGGAGAGTGCCCGCTGATGGCTCTGCCCGCCCCCAACCTCGACGACCGCCGCTTCCAGCACCTGGTCGACGAAGCCAAGCGTTTCATCCAGCAGCGCTGTCCGGAGTGGACCGACCACAACGTCTCCGATCCCGGGGTCACCCTGATCGAGGCGTTCGCGCACATGACCGACCAGTTGCTCTACCGGCTCAACCGGGTGCCCGAGAAGAGCTATCTGGCGTTCCTGGACCTCATCGGCGTCACCCTGTTCCCCCCGGTTCCCGCCCGCGCCGACGTCACCTTCTGGCTCTCCGCACCGCAGCCCGGCACGGTGGTGCTGCCCGAGAACACCGAGATCGCGACGGTGCGCACCGAGACCGAGGACGCCCTGGTCTTCGCCACCACCGCCGATCTGGCGGTCGTGCCCTGCTCGTACGCGCATCTGCTCACCCAGTACGAGGGGGCGCGTGCCACCGACCGGACCGACGACCTCGCCGACGGCCGGGACATCGGCTGCTTCCAGACGCAGCCGGTCCCCGGGGACGCCCTGCTCATCGGTCTGACCGCCGCCGTCCCGCACTGCGTGGTGGTCCTGCGGCTGGACAGCCGGGTGGAGGGCATCGGCGTCGATCCGCGCCGCCCGCCGCTGGTCTGGGAGGCCTTCGACGGCGCGGACTGGCACGCCTGCGAGGTGGAGGTGGACGAGACCGGCGGGCTCAACCGGCCCGGTGAGGTGATCCTGCACGTCCCGGGCGGCCACACGCTCGCACCCCTTGCCGGCCGGCGGGCGGGATGGCTGCGCTGCCGGGTCCTGACCCCCGGTTCCGAACAGCCGTTCTATTCTTCCTCTCCGGTACTGCACGGGGTCACGGCTTTCACCATCGGGGGCACCGCCCCGGCGGTCCACGCCGAACTGGTGACCGGAGAGCGGCTCGGTGAGACGGAAGGGGTCCCCGGCCAGCGGTTCGCCGTCGCACGGCCGCCGGTGCTGCCGGACGAGGAGCCCCTGATCGTCGAGGTCGCCGGTGAGGACGGCGGCTGGGAGGAGTGGACCGAGGTCGAGTCGTTCGGCGCCAGCGGACCGGGCGACCGTCATGTCCGGCTCGACCGGACCCTGGGCGAGGTGGCGTTCGGGCCCGCGCTGCGCGACCCCGACGGCACGCTGCGCCGCTGCGGCGCGGTACCGCCCAAGGGCGCCCAGGTCCGCGTACGCCGCTACCGCACCGGGGGCGGACGGCACGGCAACGTCGCCGCCCACACCCTGACCGTGCTGCGCAGCTCCATCCCGTACGTGGCCCGCACCGACAACCGGGAGGCCGCCTCGGGCGGCCGGGACGGCGAGTCGGTGGAGAACGCCAAACTGCGCGGCCCCATCGAACTGAGCTCGCGGGAACGGGCCGTGACGGCACGTGACATCGAGTCGCTCGCCCGCCGGGCGGCCCCGTCGGCGGCCCGGATCCGCGCCGTGACCGCGGGGGACGGGGCACCGGCGGGCGCCGTACGGGTGCTGGTCGTCCCCCAGGCGTCGCCGGACGGAGGGCGACTGCGGATCGAACAGCTCGTCCCGACGGAGCGGATGCTCGACGACATCGCCCGGTACCTGGACGAGCGGCGGCCGATCGGGACCCGGCTGATGGTCGAACCGCCGCTGTACCAGGGGGTGACCGTCGTGGCCCGGCTCACCGCCGAACCCGGCGCCTCGGCACCCCGGGTGCGCGACCGCGCGCTCGACGCCCTCCACCGCTACTTCGACCCGCTCGTCGGCGGCCCGGACGGCGACGGCTGGCCCTTCGGCCGCCCGGTCCAGGCGGGTGAGGCGCACGCGGTGCTCCAGGGGGTGCCCGGAGTGGCACTCGTCGACGACCTGCGCCTGTTCCCGGCGGATCCGCTCACCGGCCGCCGGGGAGCACCGGCCGACCGGATCGAGGTGGGCCCGCACGCGCTGGTCACCTCCTTCGAACACCAGCTCCTTGCCGAGGAGCGGTGAGCGGCGCCTCGGCCCGCCGGGCCGTCGCCGGGCTGGAGTCGCCGCTGCCGTTCGGCGACCGGCTGCCTCTCCTCTACGCCGACGACGACTTCGCCCGCCGGATGGTCGCCGCCTTCGACGACGTACTCGCCCCGGTCCTGTCCTGCCTGGACTGTCTCCCCGCCTACTGGGATCCCCGGCTCGCGCCCGAGGACTTCGTCGACTGGCTGGGCGGCTGGCTGGCGGCCGACCCCCCGCCCCGGCTGTCGGTCGCGCGCCGGCGCGAGCTGGTGGCCGGAGCGGTCCGGCAGCACGGACGGCGCGGGACCGTGGCCGGGCTGGCCGAACAGATCCGGCTGGTCTTCGGCGTCGAGGCGGAGATCACGGACAGCGGCGGCACCACCTGGTCGCCGACCCCTCAAGGAACGTTCGATGACCCGGCCGAACCGTCGCTGACGGTACGGGTCCGGGTCGCCGAACCGGCGGCGGTGCCGCTGGCGGAGCTGCGGGCGCTGGTCGACGCCAACCGCCCCGCCCATGTCCCGTACAGCGTCGACGTCTTCATCGAGCCCCAGCAGTCCATGTCACACGGAGAAACGGAGAGCTGACGAAGGTGGCTACATGCGAGCAGTGCGGTGCGCCGCAGGAGGGCGCCGACGACTTCTGCGGGGCCTGCGGCGCCTTTACCGCCTGGGGCCGCGAGCGGACGGCGACGCCCGTAGAACCGGTAGCAGGGGAGCAGCACCGTGAGACGGCGGCCGGGCCCGCGGCCACGCCGATGTCCGACGCCCCGGCTGCCGCCGCCGTGGTCGCACCGGCCCCCATGGCGCGGACGGCGGACACGGTCCCGCCGACGGCCTTGGCACCGGAACCCGCCCAGGGTGCCGCCGGGACCGCCGCCGCGGTGCTCCCCGCCAAACCGACGCTGGAGCGTGTCGAGCGACGGCACCACGCCCCGGACGGACACGTCCGCGCACCGGGCGACGCGGACTGCGCCGGGTGCGGCAGCGCCAACCCGGCGGGCCGACGCTTCTGCCGCCGCTGCGGCGGCGCGCTCGACGCACCGGCCACCGTCCAGGCGCCCGCCTCCCGGTGGCAGCGGCTCGTCCAAGGTCTCCGGAACGGCCGCCGCCGTCGCCGGCTGGGCCGTCGCAGCGGCGGCTGGGCCACGGCCCGCCGGACGATCGGCATCACCCTCGTCCTCGGGGTGCTCGGCGGCGGGGGCTATCTGTCGTCGCCGTACGTCTCCCGGCTGCTGGGCGGAGTTCGAGATCGCGTCGACGAGGGCACCCCCGTCACCCCGCGCACCGTCAAGGCGTCCAGCAGCGCGCCCGGCCACCCGGCGGCCCACGCGGCCGACGGCACGTGGAGCAACTGGTGGGCACCGAGGAATCCGGCCAAGGGGGAGTGGGTGGAGGCCGAGTTCCCCAGCGCCTTCACCCTGCTCCACCTCGTGGTGCTCTCCGGTGCCTCCGAGCGGCAGGACGACTTCCTCAAGCAGGCGCGGCCCTCGGCGTTCGAACTGAAAGCCTGGGGCAAGGACGGCAAGACCGTCACCCGGCGCATCACGGTTCAGGACAAGTACGCCTCACAGGACTTCCAGCTGGCCATCCCGAACGTGACCCGCGTCCGCCTGACGATCGTCTCGGCCTACGGCGAAGCCCCCGGCCGCCTCGTCGCCGTGGGCGAACTCGCATTCCGCGCCCGGCGGTGAGACGACGTTGAAACGGCGACGAGCCACGCCAACGGCGCCCCGGCAGACGGTGCGCGACCGCGCGGAACGGCCCGCGCGGCGAGCGGCGACCCCACGCGGCGGACGGCGATGCCGTCACCGAGGGGACGAACTCGCGCGCTCGGGCCGGCTGGGCGAGGCATGCGGGGCGCTTTGGTTGCCCGGGGGCGGGCTCGGCGGCTCGCCGTCGTTCGGGACGTGCGGGGCGTTTCGGCTGGTCGGGGGCGGGGCTGATGGCTCGTCGTGGTGCGGGAGGGGTGGGAAGGTTCGGCTGGCTGGGGGCGGGCTTGGTGGCTGGTCGTCGTTCGGGACGTGCGGCGCGCTTCGGCCGGCCAGGGGTGGACCCGATGGCTCGCCGTTGCGCTGCCGGACGCGCGGCGTGGTTCGGTCGGCCGAGCGTGGAACCCGTTCCTCCCCGCCGGCGCGCCACGCGATCCGTTCGTCAGCCGAGGGTGCTGATCACCCGCTCGTACTCGCGCTGCGCCCGCTCCGCCGCCGCCGTGCTTCCGGCCTCGCGGTGGGCGGCGACCAGCAGTTGCCACGAACGGTCGCGGTAGCGGTCCAGTTCGAGGCTGCGGCGGGCCGCTTCGGACGCCTCGACCGGGCGCCCCAGCGCCAGTTCCGCCTCCGCGAGCGCGCCGGTGACGTCGGCGGCCCGGATGCGCAGCCGTCGGCGCTCCGCCACCACCCACTCGGCGGGGCCGGCTTCGGGCAGCAGGCTCCCGGCGTAGCAGAGGTGGGCGGCCCGCAGGGTGTCGGCGATCTCCTCCGTACGTCCGGTGCTGCGGATGCGCCGCCAGGCGGCGACGGCCTGCTCGAACTCGAGGACGTCGCACTCGCCGCCCGGCGACAGGGCGATGCGGTACGACTCGCCGTCCCGCAGCAGCAGCCGGTGGTCACCGCGCCCGGCCTCGGGTTCGAGGAAGCCGCGCAGCTGGGAGATGGCCACCTGCAGATTACGTATGCCCGCCTCCGGCTTCAGATCCGGCCAGAGCGCGTCGAGCAGACGCTCCCGGTGTACCAGCCGGGGCGTGTGGATGGCCAGCAACTGGAACAGCGCCCGGACTTTGGGGCGCAGCGCCGAGCAGTCCAGCTTCCGGCCCGCGCGCCGTACCTGGAACACCCCGAAACAGCGGATCTCCAGCTGGGGACCCGACAGAGCGGCGGGCGGCCCGGCGAAGCGCACCGCCGTCGGAACGGGCACCGGTACGGCATCCGTCGCGTCGGCGAGGCGTGCCTCGGCCCTGGCGCGTTCGGCGAGGGGCACCGCGTCGCACGCCGCCGCGAGTTCGGCGGCCCGGCGCAGCAGAGGGACCGCCTCCCGGTCACGTCCGAGGCGGCGCAGCGCCGTACCGTGATCGGCGAGCACCCGGGCCAGAGGAAGCCGCGCGTGCCGACCGGCCAGCGCGGCCTCCGCCTCCTCGAACAGACGCGGCCCGTCCTCGGCGTCGGCCACCAGGGCGCAGGCGTGCAGGGCGGTGCCGATCGCCTTCGGACGGCCCCAGCGGCGCGCGAGCGCCAACTCGGCCTCGGCGAGCCGCCGTACGCGCTCCCCCTCGCCCTCGTGCGCGTGATCGCCGAGAGCCGCGAACGCCCGCGTGGCCCACGACCGCCAGGCACCGTAGGACACGCCACGGATGGTGTGGCTCAGCAGCAGGGCGCCGTAGTCGAGGAACTCGGTCATCGCTCCGCGCGCGTCCCCCTGCGCCAGAAGCAACTGGCCCCGCCCGGAGCCGAGTTCGGGATGGGACCGGTACCGCCCCGGCTGCCCGGCCCCGGCGCCGAGCAGCCTGGCCGCCTCCGCCGTCTCGCCCCGCTCGACGAGGAGATGCGCCAGCAGGCTCTGCTCCTGCAACCAGGGGAACCGTCTTACGTCGACGCCGGATCGTTTGAGCAGGATGGTGGAGCTTCTGGCCGCCTCCATCGCCTCGCCGAGCCGTCCCACGTCGTACAGGAGCCTGCATCGCACCGCGTGCGCGATGGCCGAGCCCAGTTGGTCACCCTCGCTGTCGGCCTGGGCGGTCCCCAGGTCGCAGTAGTGGAGCGCCGCGTCGTCGTCCTCGACCCGGCCCAGCGTGAGCACGTTCGCCCAGTACAGGATGCGGTCGAGGAAGTGGCCCGGCGCGGGACCGGTAAGGACGCCGAGGGCCAGTGTCCGCGCCTCGTCCGCCGAGCCGTCGTGGCGACAGCACTGCACGGCGCGCACCGTGTCCAGGCACTGCTGGGCGATCGTGTCCTGCCACTTCCTGCCGCTCAGACCGGTCGCCCGCCGGTTCATCTCCACCGCGGGCGCCATGTCCACCAGGGCCGAGACCATGGCCTGCGCCTCAAGGCGTACGGCGAGCGACTCCACCTTCGCCAGCCGCAGCGCCGTACGGTCCAGCACCGTCCGCGCCTCCTCCGCGCGGCCGAACATCAGCAGGGCGCCGGCCAGATGGCTGGCGATGTCGACGCAGGCCGCCTCCTCGTGCGAGGACGCGGCCGGGTCGGTGGGTACGTCGGTGGGTACACAGGCCCGCGGCGCCCACGGCCGGGGCTCGCGCAGGGCGCGTCGCAGATAGCGCTCGCCGGCCCGTGGTCTGCCCTCGGCCATCGCGGCGACACCGGCGTCGTGCAGGATCTCGCCGGCCCAGGCGTCGATCCCCGGGCTGGTGTGCACCAGGTGCTCCGCCACCTCCGCCTTCTCGGCCCCCGTCTCGTGCAGCACCCGGGCGGCACGGGAGTGCAGCGTGTCGGCGGCGCTGACGGGCAGGAACCGCTCGATCGCCGCCGCGATGAGGGGGCGGCGGAACGCCAACGGCTGCTGGTTCACCAGCAGTTGACGACGTACCAGCCGGTCGACGGCGGACGCCGCCTCCGTGCCGGTCAGTCCCGCCAGTCGCCCGGCGATCGCCAACTCGGCGTGGTCGCCGAGCACGGCGACCGCCTGGGCCAGCGACACCGAGGCCCGGCCGAGGCCGCGCATCCGCGCGTAGGCGTCGTCGGCCGCGGACTCGGGCGCGTACTGGGCCAGATGCCGGCCGGTCTCCTCGTCGGGCGTCGCTCCGTTCGCGATGAGCTCGTCGAGCAGCGCCCGCAGCAGCCGGGGATTGCCTCCGGTCTCTCGTACGACCGCGCGCAGGAATCCCGGGTCGCACTCGTCGGACAGGGCGGACCGGACGAGCCGCTCGACACTCGCGGGGGCCAGCCCGACGAGGGTGGTGCGCCGGCAGAGGTCGGCGAGCTCCCCGAACGGCGCCGGAGCGGCGACGGGCTCCCCCGTCCGCGCGCTCCCCAGCAGCGTCACCTGGGGCGTACGGCACTGGCTCACCATGCGGCCCAGCCAGTGCAGCGAGGGCCCGTCGCACCAGTGAAGGTCGTCCAGGACCAGCAGGGCCGGAGCACCGTCCGATGCCACGGCCAAGGCCTGCTCGAACTCGCGGTAGTCGGGCGCCGGACTCGACAGGAAGTCAACTCCCACTCCTCCCACTCCTCCCCCTGCCTCTTCTCCGCCTTGTGCGTCGCGTCGCCGCGATGACGGGAGAGATGACCGGACGGATGACCGGAGGGAGTGGAGCAACCGCGATGCCGCGCTGTAGGCCGATTGCCTTTCTGCCGGGTGTAATCGAATGTGCGCCACGGAGAGATCGAGCTTCTCGCCTTGCCTGGCCATTTCGGCGAGCAGGGTGCTGCGCCCTGTTCCTGCCTCGCCCTCGACCAGGAGGGCGGTGGGCGTGCCGTCCGCGGCATCACCGAGGTCCCGGAGAATTCCCTGTTTTTGGGCCTCACGTCCCTCTCGGGGCGATTTCGGCGTTTCCTTCATGTGGCGAGGAAGCGGTCGCGGGGCGCGTGCGGATTTTGCTCGGTTGCGATAGCGGATTTCCCCGCGCCCTGCTTTCGGACGGTTCGCGCGATAACCGCCTGGTGCCCAGGAGTGCCTGACATGGTCGCAGCATAAGGGAGGCCCGCCCGGAGATCACGGCTGTCGGTTGCCGATGTTGCCCGCGCTTTTCCCAATACTGCGGGCCGGGTCTTTGTGCTGCGGTATTTCGTTTACTTGACCCCGGAATGCGTAGCCGTGGGTCTCGGCCGACGGAGGCACGGCCGCAGGCACGGGTGCGCGGACGCGACCGGAGCTTTAGGGCGATATAGACTCATTTGGGCCGTCCAAGTCCGCAGTCAGGCCCGAGCCTCTGCTCCTCTGCTCCTCTGCTCGTCTGCTCGTCTGTTCCTCTGCCGTCAGGCCCGATCCTCTGGAGTCTCCCGATGACGTCGATGAGCCGCCTGCCATGAGGCCCCACCCGACGCGGGGGCGGATCACGGCGCTGGACACCTACGACATCCGGTTTCCCACGTCCCGTCGGCTCGAGGGATCGGACGCGATGAATCCCGATCCGGACTACTCGGCGGCGTACGTGATCATCCGTACCGATGCCGGGGACGGGCTGGAGGGGCACGGCTTCTGCTTCACCATCGGCCGGGGCAACGAGGTCGAAGTGGCGGCGATCAACGCGCTACGCCCGCAGGTGGTGGGGCTGCCACTGGGAGAGGCCCTGTCCGACCTCGGGGGATTCAGCGGCTCGCTCGTCGGCGACAGTCAGCTGCGCTGGCTGGGGCCGGAGAAGGGCGTGACGCACATGGCCATCGGGGCCGTGGTCAACGCCGTGTGGGACCTGTACGCGAAGCGCGAGGGCAAGCCGCTGTGGAAGCTGCTCACCGACCTCGCACCCGAACAGGTGGTCGCGTTGATCGACTTCCGCTACATCGAGGACGCGCTGACCCCCGACGAGGCGCTGGACATCCTGCGCCGGGCGCGGATCGGGACACGGGAGCGGGAGGCGCGGCTCCTCGCCGAGGGGTATCCGGCGTACGCCACGTCTCCCGGCTGGCTCGGTTACCCGGACAGCAAGGTCGCCGGGCTCGCCCGTGAGGCCGTGGACAGCGGGTTCGGGCAGATCAAACTCAAGGTCGGCGCCCACCTGGACGACGATGTACGGCGGTGCCGTACCGCGCGGGAGACCATCGGCCCCGGGGTGCGGATGGCGCTGGACGCCAATCAGCGCTGGGGGGTCGCCGAGGCGGTCGAATGGGTCCGGCGACTGGCGGAGTTCGACCCGTACTGGATCGAGGAGCCGACCAGCCCCGACGACGTTCTCGGTCTCGCGGCGATCCGCCGACAGGTGGCGCCGGTGCGGGTGGCGACGGGCGAACACGTCCACAACCGCGTGATGTTCAAGCAACTGCTCCAGGCGGACGCGATCGACTTCCTGCAGGTGGACGCCTGCCGGGTCGGGGGCGTCAACGAGAACCTGGCGATCCTCCTGCTCGCGGCCAAGTTCGGCATCCCGGTGTGCCCGCACGCGGGCGGGGTGGGCCTGTGCGAGCTCGTGCGGCACCTGGCGATGTTCGACTTCCTGGCGGTCTCCGGCACCCTCCAGGACCGGGTCATCGAATACGTGGACCATCTGCACGAGCACTTCCTCGACCCGGCGGTGATCGTCCGGGGGCGGTACGCGGCCCCGACCGCCCCCGGCTTCAGCTCGGCGATGCGGCCCGAGTCGCTCGCCGCGTACGCGTTTCCAGGCGGCGCCGCCTGGCAGGCCCCGTACGACGCGCCACTGGCCGAGGGCTCCCCGGCATGACCGCCGGGGAGGAGTTCCAGGGGCTGTCCGCGCTGGTCACCGGCGGGGCGTCCGGGATCGGCCTGACCACCGCCCGGACACTGGCCGCGAAGGGGTGCCGGGTCGCGGTGCTCGACCGGGTTCCCGGGCCCGCGCCGGAAGGGCTGCACCAGGTGTGGGCCGACGTCGGGGACGCCGCAGCGGTGGACAACGCCGTGAGCCGCGTCGCGGACCTGTTCGGGGGCCTGGACGTGCTGGTCAACAACGCCGGGATCGGCGCGCTGGGCACCGTGGAGGACAACCCGGACGACGAATGGCATCGCGTGCTGGACACCAACGTGCTCGGCATCGTCCGCACCAGCCGGGCCGCGCTGCCGTATCTGCGCCGGTCTCCCAGCGCGGCCATCGTCAACACCTGCTCGGTAGCGGCGCTGGCCGGGCTGCAGCAGCGGGCGCTGTACTCGGCCAGCAAGGGCGCGGTGTTCGCGCTGACCCTGGCGATGGCCGCCGACCACATCCGCGAGGGCATCCGGGTCAACTGCGTCACCCCGGGGACCGTGGACACCCCCTGGATGGCTCGGCTGCTCGCGGACTCCGACGACCCGGAGGCCGAACGCGCCGCCCTCATCGCCCGCCAGCCCACCGGCCGCCTGGTCACCCCCCAGGAGGTCGCCGACGCCATCGCGTATCTCGCCGGGCCACTGGCCGGCGCCACCACCGGGACGGCACTAGCCGTCGACGGGGGGATACAGGGCATCCGCAGACGCCCGGACCCCTTCCACTGACCAGCCACTCACCACGCACCGAAACCCACCGACCGAAACCCACCGACCGAAACGCACCCACTGAAACCCACCCACCGAAACGCACCCAGCACCCACCGCCCACCCACCCGGAGCCGAGCACCATGAAGCGTCGTATCGCCGCTGTCGGAGCAGCCCTCGCACTCGGCTGCGCACCGGCCGTCACCGCCTGCGGTGGGGGCACGAGCAGCACCACCGACTCCGCTTCGGGCAAGGTCGGGGTCGTGCTGCCGTTCCTCACCTCACCGTTCTGGGAGTCGTACGCCTCCTACGTCCCCCAGCAGGCCGCCGACCAGCACGTCGACGTGCTGCGGTTGGTGAACTCGGACGCCGATCCGAGCAAACAGATCACCGACATCCAGAATCTGCTCGCCCGGAACGTGAAGGGCCTGGTCGTCTCGCCCCTGGACTCCGCGGCGATCGTCGCCGGGCTGAACGCCGCGCAGCGCAAGGGCGTCCCGGTGGTCGCCGTGGACGTGGCGCCGGACAGGGGCAAGGTCGCGATGGTGGTCAGGGCCGACAACCGTGCCTTCGGGCAGAAGGCCTGCCGGGAGATCGGCGACGCGGTGAAGACGGGCAAGGTCGTACAGATCCAGGGCGACCTGGCGTCGATCAACGGACGGGACCGGTCGGAGTCGTTCAGCTCGTGCGTCAAAAAGAACTATCCCGGCATCAAGGTGCTGAACATTCCCGCCGTCTGGAAGTCGGAGAGGGCGGCGGCCGGTCTGGAGGCGCTGTACACCGCCAACCCCGACATCAAGGGGATCTACCTGCAGTCCGGCGGCGTCTATCTGGCCCCCACGCTGAGCGTGCTGCGGCGGCACGACGCGCTGGTGGCGGCCGGTTCTCCCCGGCACGTCGTGATCGCCTCCAATGACGGCATCCCGCAGGAGCTGGACGCGATCCGCAAGGGCCTGATCGACGCGACGGTCTCCCAGCCGGCCGACCAGTACGCCAAGTACGGCATCTACTACATCAAGCAGGCCATGGCGGGCCAGACCTTCCACCTGGGCCCCACCGACCACGACAGCACCATCGTCAAGCTGCCCGGCGGAATCCTGGAGGACCAGCTCTCCGCGCCGCTGGTGACCAAGGCCAACGCCGGCGACCCGTCGCTGTGGGGCAACAGCATCGGCAAGAGCTGACCGGATCGGCAAGAGCTCCTGACTCCCGGGAGAACCGCGAGAGGGTGAGGAACCTGACGCCACCGACCGAACCCCGCGCCGACGGCGACGGCCCCCACCCGGTCGCCGAGGCCCACGGGATCCACAAGCGTTACGGGCCCACCGTGGCCCTGGACGACGTGCGGATCGTCGTCCGGGGAGGTGAGTCACATGCCCTGGTCGGCCGTAACGGGGCCGGAAAGTCGACCCTGGTGGCCATTCTGACCGGACTGCAGCGGCCGGACAGCGGCGTCGTCCTGTTCGACGGCCGGCCCGCGCCCGCCCCGGCGGACCGCGAGGCGTGGCAGCGGCGGGTCGCCTGCGTCTACCAGCAGCCGACGATCATCCCCGGCCTCACCGTCGCCGAGAACCTGTACGTCAACCGGCAGCCCACCCTGCGCGGCCAGGTGATCAGCTGGCGGCGGATGCGCTCGGCGGCCCGCGAACTGCTGGACGAATGGGGTGTGGAGGTCGACGAGAACGTACCCGCCGGCGGGCTCACCGTCGAGGACGCCAAAATGGTCGAGATCGCACGGTCGATCTCGCGCGGAACCCGGTTCATCATCCTGGACGAGCCGACCGCCCAACTGGACAGCAGAGCGATCGACCGCCTGTTCACCCACGTCCGACGCTTGCAGCGGGCCGGGATCACCTTCCTCTACATCTCCCACCATCTGGAGGAGGTCTACGCCGTCTGCCAGGCCGTCACCGTGTTCCGGGACGCCCGCTGGATCACCACGGCGCCCGTGGGCGAGCTGGGCAGGGCCGAACTCGTCCATGCGATGACCGGAGAGCGGGACACGGACGCCGCGCCCGGCACCGCGGGGATCCGGTCGTCGTCGGCGGACGCGCCCGTGGCCGTACGGGTGAGCCGGCTCAGCGGCCCGCGTTTCACGGACGTCAGCTTCGCCGTCCGGTCCGGCGAGACGGTGGGGCTGACGGGGCTCGCGGGCTCCGGCAGCCACCAGGTCGCCGAGGCGCTGGCCGGGCTGCACCGGCCCGACAGCGGACGGATCGAGGTGCTCGGCCGTCCGACGCGACCGGGCAGCGTCGCCTCGGCACTCGCGGCGGGCGTGGGCTGCGTACCGCGCGACCGGCACCACGAAGGGCTGGTACCGGAGCTGTCGGTGGCCGAGAACGCCTCCATGACCATCACGGACCGCCTGGGGCGGCTGGGCGTGATCTCGCGCCGGGCCCGGGACGCCTTCGCCCGGAGGACCATCACCGATCTCGACATCAGGACGGACGGCCCGTACCAGCCCGTCAAGCACCTGTCGGGCGGCAACCAGCAGAAGGTCGTCATGGGCCGGGCCCTGGCCACCGACCCGGCGGTACTGGTGCTCATCAACCCGACGGCGGGTGTCGACGTGAAGTCCAGACGGGCGCTGCTGTCGGTCGTGGACCGGGCCAGGGCCGCCGGACGCGCGGCGCTCGTCGTCTCGGACGAGCTGGCGGACCTGCGGACCTGCGACCGCGTCCTGGTGATGGTCAACGGCTCTCTCGCCGCCGAGTACGCCGTCGGCTGGAGCGAAGAGGAACTGGTGGCCGCGATCGAAGGGGTCGGCCCCGGCCATGCCTGACGCCACCCCGAACACCCCGAACACCCCGAACACCCCGAACACCCCGACACACGGCCGTCGGTCTCTCCGGGTGATCGCCCTGGGCCGGATCCACGACCTGGCGCTGCTGCCCGCGGTGCTCCTGCTGCTGGTCATCGGTGCGGTCAGCAACGACAGCTTCCTCGAGCGGGACAACCTGCTGAACGTACTCAGCGCGTCCTCGGCGCTCGGACTGCTGGTGCTCGCCGAGGCGATGATCCTGATCAGCGGCAAGATGGATCTGTCGCTGGAGTCGATCGCCGGGCTCGCCCCGGCCCTCGGATTCATGGTCGTGATCCCGGCCGCCTCGGCGGGTTTCGGCAGCGAGCTGCCCACCTGGTTCGGCCTGCTGGTCATCCCGCTCACCGGGGCGCTGATCGGAGCCGTGAACGGTCTGCTGATCGTCAAGCTCCAGCTCAACGGCTTCATCGTGACCCTGGCGATGAACATCGTGCTGCGCGGACTCCTGGTCGGCATGGTCTCCGGCCAGACCCTGTTCGACGCCCCCGCCGCGTTCTTCACCCTCGGCTCCGCCAACTGGCTCGGCGTTCCCCTCTCCGTGTGGGTGACCGGCGCCTGCTTCGCCGTCGCCGGGTGGGCGCTGCGCTACCACCGGCTGGGGCGCGCGGTGTACGCGGTGGGCGGCAACACCCCCGCCGCGCGGGCTGCGGGCATCCGGACCGACCGGGTGGCCTGGGGGGTTCTGGTCATCGGCGGGGCGCTGGCCGCGCTGGCCGGTCTGGTGATCGCCGGACGGGTCGGGGCGATCAACGCCAACCAGGGGCAGGGCCTGATCTTCACCGTGTTCGCCGCCGCCGTCATCGGCGGCATCAGCCTGAACGGCGGCAGGGGATCCCTCGCGGGGGCGCTGCTCGGCGTACTGCTGCTGGGCATGCTGGAGAACCTGCTCACCCTGGCGCAGGTGTCGTCCTTCTGGATCCAGGCCATCTACGGCGCGATCATCCTGCTGGCCCTGATGATCGCCCGGCTCACCACCGGCGAGGGCCAGGAGTAAGCCCAGGAGTAAGCCCAGGAGCGAGCGGTAGGAGGAGAAGCACCCCCGGGCGATACGTCATAGAATGCCCGTATGCCATCCGCTGCCATCCGCCAGATGGGACGGCCTTCATGAAGTTCCCCAGGGAGGCAGGGCCGGACGGAACGCATGGACCGTTCGAGGCGGCGAATGTGGCCGCCGCGGTGATCGACGCGAAGGGTACGGTCATCGGCTGGACGGGGGCCGCCGAGCGGCTCCTGGGATACGGCGCGGCAGAGGTCCTCGACCGGTCCGCCACCGCCCTGCTGGCGTCGCCGGAAGACGCGTCACAGGCGGCCGGGGTCGCCGAGGAGTGCGAGACCCGGGAGAGCTGGGGCGGCCTGGTGGGCGCCCGGCACCGCGACGGCCACCGGGTCGAGGTCGGGCTGCGGGTGACCGCGATGTCCGACACCGACGACCGCAAGGCGTGGCTCGTCTCGGCGATCGACCTGTCGAAGGCTCCGACCTGGGCGGTCAGCGGGGAGGTGCTGGAGGGATTCCTCACCCGCTCACCGCTCGGTATGGCCGTGCTCAGCCCGGACCTGCGGTACGTGTGGATGAACGACACCCTGGAGCGCTACGGCGGTGTCCCGCGCGACCAGCGGCTCGGGCGCCGGATGTCGGAGTCGCTGCCGGGCCTGAACACCGATGCCCTCGAAGCGCAGATGCGGCGGGTGCTGGAGACGGGCAAGCCGGTCGTCGACTTCGAGTACCGGGGCTGGACCTGGGCGGATCCGCACCAGGAACACGCGTACTCCACCTCCTTCTTTCGGCTCGACGACCCGGAGGGCAACCCGCTGGGCGTCTGCTACATGGGCATGGACGTCACCGACCGCTGGCGGGCCCGGGAGCGACTGGCCCTGCTCAGTGAGGCCAGCGCCCGTATCGGGGGCACCCTGAACGTGATGGAGACCGCCCAGGAGCTGGCCGACTTCTCGGTGCCGAGGCTCGCCGACTTCGTGGCCGTCGATCTGCTGGAAACGGTGCTGCACGGCGACGAACCCGGTTCGGGGCCGGCCGGCAGCGAGTATCTGGTGCGGCGGGCCGGGCAGCAGTCGATCCACGTGGGCTGCCCGGAGTCGGTGATCGCCACCGGCGACTCGATCGGCGCGCCCAGGGCGTCGCCGTACTTCGAGACCATGGCGAACGGCACCGCCGTGCTGGAACCGTTTCTGGACCCGGTCACCGCCCCGTGGATCGCGGAGGATCCGCCGCGGGCCAGGAGCATCGCGAAATTCGGGATGCACTCGGCGATGTGGGTGCCGCTGTCGGTGCGCGGCACGGTGCTGGGGGTGGCCTCCTTCATCCGTATGGAGCATCCGCAGCCGTTCGAGGAGGACGATCTGGTGCTCGCCGAGGAGCTGGTCAGCCGGGCCGCGGTGTGGGTGGAGAACGCCCGCCGCTACACCCGTGAGCACGCCTCGGCACTGGCCCTGCAGCGCAGTCTGCTCCCGCAGGGGCTGAGCGGCGGGACGGCCATGGAGGTGGCCTCGCGCTATCTGCCGACCGACGCGCGCGAAGGGGTCGGCGGCGACTGGTTCGACGTGATCCAGCTGTCCGGCGCCCGGGTCGCCCTGGTCGTCGGCGACGTCGTCGGGCACGGCCTCAACGCGGCGGCGACCATGGGCAGGCTGCGTACGGCCGTACAGACGCTCGCCGACATGGACCTGCCGCCCGACGAGCTGCTGGCCCACCTCGACGACCTGGTGATCCGCCTGACGGAGGAGAATGGCGGCGACGACGAACCCATCGCCACCGCCGTACTGGGCGCCACCTGCCTCTACGCCGTCTACGACCCCGTCACCCAGCTGTGCACCATGGCCCGCGCCGGACACCCGCCGCCCGCCGTGGTCAGCCCCGGCGGCAAGGTCACCTTCCCCGACCTGCCGTCGGGCCCTCCGCTGGGCCTCGGTTCGCTGCCCTTCGAGTCCGCCGAGATCTCCCTCCCCGAGGGAAGCCTGATCGCCCTCTACACCGACGGCCTGATCGAGAGCAGCGACCAGGACATCGACGTCGGCCTGTCCCGCCTCAGCGACGTGCTCGCGCAGTCCGGCCTGCCGCTGGAGGACCTGTGCTCGGCGGTCGTGAACAACCTGCTGACCGGCCCGCAGACCGACGACGTCGCCCTGCTCCTGGCCCGCCCGCACGCGCTGGGCGCCGACCGGGTCGCCTCGTGGGACCTGCCGACGGATCCGGCGATCGTCGCGAGCGCCCGGGAACTGGCGGTCCGCCAGCTCATCGGATGGGGGCTGGACGACCTGGCGATGACCACGGAACTGGTGGTCAGCGAACTGGTCACCAACGCCATCCGGCACGGCACGGCACCCGTCAGACTCCGCATGATCCGCCACGACAAACTGATCTGCGAGGTCTCCGACGCCAGCAACACCTCACCTCGGATGGGCCACGCGCGAACCACCGACGAGGGCGGCCGGGGCCTGTTCCTGGTGGCCCAGCTGACCCGCCGCTGGGGAACGCGCTACACCCAGGCGGGCAAGATCATCTGGGCGGAACAGGACCTGCCGGGACGGAAGGGCCACGGGGGCGGAAGCTGACGGTCGGCCCGCATGAGCTCGGCGGCGGCGGGGCAGGCCGGCTGCCGGGCACTGTCGAACTGAGCTCCAGCGCCGTACCCGGCCCGTACGGCCGCTCCGGGATCGACCCCAGGTCAGACATCTGACCTGGGGTCTCCTGTTTCGTTCAGTCCGTTTATTCCGTTTGTTTCGTTGGTGGTCAGCGAGTGACCATGACCGCGTCCAGGTGCACGGTGGAGCGTCCCGCGGTGCTGCCGGACAGTACCTTCAGCTGTGCTGTGTGGGTGGTGATCCTCGTGCCGAGTGTGTGCGTGAACACCACCTGGCGGTAGCCCGTTGTCGGGGCGTACAGGTTCACGGTGCCCACCGTGGCGCCGTCGACGATCACCGCGAAGCGGCCGCCGTTGGACCTGCGGGTCGCCACGATCCGCAGTTTCGTGCCGTCGGCCGTGAAGGACACCGTGGCGCCCTTCGTGGCGGACACCCGCTCGGTCTTCGCCCAGGCCGACGCCACCGACGCCGACGACCAGGTTCCCTTGTAGGACAGCACCGACGACCGGTCGTCGACGGGCACGCCGGTCGCGGACGCCGCGCTCCACGCGCCGGTCTGACCGGCGTCGTCGTGGGCACGCGCGTAGAAGCGGTACGTCAGACCGGGCGTCGGCCCGACCGGGCTGCCGGACGCGCCGAACACCGCCGACTTCGCCGTGGTGCGGTTGCGCCAGGTCTGGAGCGGACCGAGCTTCCATTCGCCCGTACCGCCGCGGGTGACGACCCGCCAGCCGATGTCGTACGACGTCACGCCCGCCGTCTTCGCCGCCCAGTTGACCGGGATCACCGCGCCGGCCGACGCGTCACTGGCGAGGGCGGGCGAGGTGACGGACGCGGCGGGAACGGTCCTGCGCAGGGCGACAGTGCCGACGGCGTCGGCGGCCGGCTCGCCGGTCACCGTGTCCTTCACGGCGAGTGTCCAGCCGTAGGCGCCTTCGGCAGCCGCCGTACCCGCGTTGTTCCGGCCGTTCCAGAGGGGGGCGATCTTTCCGCCCGTGGCCGTCCCGGTCAGGGTGCGTACCGGGTTGCTGCCGGACTTGAGGGTGAGCGTCCAGGCCACCGGCCTGTCGTACGTCCACGTGGGGGCCCAGGTGTCGGACGAGCCGTCACTGTTCGGGCTGAACCCGGTGGGGACGGAGGTGGCGGCGGAGGTGCGGGACGGAGTGCCCGCCCACTCGATGTGGGTGACACCGTCGTCGTCCATCCAGGCGGCCCACGGCGCCTCACGGTCCACGGCCCACCGTTCGGCGGAGGCGGAGTCCGCCCTCGACGGAATGGCGAACAGGGCCCGCGGGGCGGCGCCGGGAACGCCCAGCACCTGGGCGTTCAGGGTGATCCCCGCAGCGGCGTCCTTCGTGTAGGTGTACAGCATGTTCGTGCCGAGGACCGGGGCCACCACGGAGGCGTCCACCATCGTACGGGTGGTGGTGCCCGTCTTGAGCAGCAGGCCCTGGTAGGGGGTCCCGCAGGTCGTCAGCAGGATCCACGGTCCGCGGACCTGGAGGCCTGCGGGCGCACAGTCCACCGTGGCGACCGTGGTCGTGGCGCCGGTCGCCAGGTCGGCCCGCCGGACGGACCAGCTGGAGGTGCCGTCCTGCGCCAACGTGTAGAGGCCGCCGCCGTTGAGAACGGAGCCGGCCGGCACGCGCCGACTCGACCCGGTCGCGACGGTGTAGAGCAGCAGGGTGCCGTTGAACACGGTCGTCCTGTCCGACAGCAGGAAGCGGCTGCCGTCGAAGTCCGTGACCTGGTCGCCCGAGGTGGTCAGCCGCAGGGGTACGCCGGTCAGGGTCCCGTTGTCGTAGACCTGGTAGGCGTCGCCCTGCTCGACCAGTACCCGGTGCCCGGCGGTGGCCAGCGTGTGGTGCACGATGCCGTTCGAGTAGGCCAGGACACGGGACGGTGCGGTCGCCGAGGCTCCGGACGCGCCGACCGAGAGAGCGGAAGAGAGCAGCACGCCGGTGGCGCGGGAGGAGTTGTCAGCGTTGTAGAGGGTGCCGCCGGACAACGACAGGGCGTCCAGGCGCGCGGGGCCGGCGGGAATCGTCGTCGTGTCGCCGGCGGCCTTGGACACCCGGCCCTCGGTGAGGGTCTGGATCGCGGCGTCCACGTCGGGCCGGAAGAGCGATGCGCGCATCCGGCCGTCGTCACCCACGGATATGTCCTGGAACGTGCCGTGGAGGTCGGCGGGGGCGGTGGAGCCGTCCCGGGACATCGCGTACAGCTCGTTGCCGTCGGGGCTCCACGCGTACCAGGCCAGGGTGTCGTCGCTGATCCAGCGGGCCTTGTCGGTGGGCAGGGTGACGGTCGCCGGGCCTTCGCCGGGTGCGGACCGCTGCCACTCGGTCAGCGTCGCGCCGTCGATGACACCGAAGTGGGAGGGCGTGAACTCCATGCCCTGCGGCAGTTCGTCGCCGCTGGGCTCGGCGACGGTGACCGTCGTGCCGGTGGCGAAGTCGGCGTAGACGATCCGGTAGCCCCAGCCCGGCGCGGTCCGCCGCAGGACCAGCGCGCCGCCGGCGTCCGACGCCAGCACCCTGTACTGCTCGTCGTCGGTCAGCAGGACGCGGTCGCCGTCGGAGGTGCGCAGCACGAGCCGCACCCGGTAGTCCGACGCGTCGTTCTGGTACCCCTGCTGTACGAGGATGCCGTCGCCGGCCTGGGCCCGGTACCGCTCGTTCTCCGGTGCGCCCGAACCGTCGTACGCCACGGCGAGCGTCTCCCGGACGCCCGTGTCGAGGTGACGCAGGGTCACGTGGTCGGCGAGGCCGCCGTTGGGGTCGGTGGAGGTGGCGGTCGCCACCACCGAGCCCTGTACGGACACGGCGTCGACGGGGACGCCTTCGCTGTCTTCGGCCAGCACACCGAGGTCCTGTGGGGCGCCGCCCGCCACGGACAGCCAGCTGTGGGTCAGCCTGTCGCTGGCGGGCCCTTGCCGCCAGACGACCGCCTGACCCGACCCGGACACCTGCCCGGCCCCCGGTACGGAGGTGGTCCGCGCCGGCAGTGAGGTCGTCACGCCGGCGGGAGCCGCGGCGGCGGGAAGAGCCACGACTGTTCCGGCGGCGACCACCGCGCAGGCAACGGCCGCGGACAGAAAGAGGTGGTGACGTATGTGCGATGCCATGGAGCCCTGTTTCTCCCGTATGTGAGGGCGGGATCTTCGCACATGTGAGTAAGGGGCAAGTGATCGGGGAGGGGTTGTGAGGATCATGGTGTGCGGGAGGTCCGCTCAGTCCCTCGCGAGCCCCTGGAGGAGCAGTTCCACCAGGCGCCGCGGGTCGTAGCGCGGGTCGCTGTCGTGGCCGATGCAGAGGTTGCCGATGCCGCGCATCAGCTCGTAGGGCCGCGTTCCGGGCCTGATCTCACCGGCGTTGACCGCCGCGTCGAGCAACTGGCCGCAGACCGGGACCAGTCGGTCGAGGAAGTACGCGTGCAGGGCGTCGAAGCCGCTGGTGTCCGACTGCATCGCGTTGGCGAGGCCGTGCTTGGTGACCAGGAAGTCGACGAACAGGTCGACCCACTGGACCAGTGCGGCGAGCGGTGAGCCGGTCGCGGCGAGCAGGGTCGGGCCGGCCTCGGCGCAGGCCTCGACCTGGTGGCGGTAGACGGCGACGACGAGATCCGCCCGCGTCGGGAAGTGCCGGTAGATCGTCCCCATCCCGACGCCCGCCCTGGCCGCGATCTCCCGGATCGGCGCGTCGACGCCGGAGGTGACGAACACCGCGGCGGCGGCGGTGAGCAGCGTCTGCTGGTTGCGCTGGGCGTCGGCCCGCCTGCTACGGGCGGGTACGGGCACCTCTCCGGACTTGCCTGCGGGGTTCACCACGCTGTCCCTCCTCGACCCTCTTCACCGTCGCCTTTGACAAAGCGGAACAGTGCTCCGTATCGTAAACGGAACAGTGTTCCGCTTTTCGCGTTCAGTGTAAGGGAAGTACCCGTCATGTACGAAAACACCGTTCTCTCGATCGCCCCGGTGGTGCTGCCCACCCCCGACCGTGCCGTGGACCTGCGGCTACGGGTCTCCGCTCCCGCGACAGGTGACGACCAACTGCCCGTCATCCTCCTCTCGCACGGCCAGGGTCACTCGAACAACCTCTCCTCGCTCAACGGCTACGCCCCCCTCGTCACCTACTGGGCGGCACACGGCTTCGCCGTCATCCAGCCCACCCATCTCAGCTCGACGACGCTCACCCTGCCCGCCTCCACCCCCGGGGCGCCCCTGTACTGGCGCTCGCGCGCCGAGGACATGACGCGCGTCCTGGACCGGCTCGACGAGATCGAGGCCGCCGTCCCGCAGCTCGCCGGGCGCCTGGACCGGGGGAAAGTCGCCGTGGCCGGGCACTCCATGGGCGGGCACACCGCGAGCCTGCTGCTGGGCGCCCGCCTCACCGACCCGGACGACGGAACGGAGGTGAACCTGACGGACCCCCGGATCAGCGCGGGCGTACTGCTCGCCGCGCCCGGCCGAGGAGGCGACGCCCTCACCGGACATGTCGCGGAGAGCTGGCCGTTCTTCGCGACCACGGACTTCTCCCGCATGACGACGCCGACGCTCGTCGTCGCCGGCGACAAGGACGCCTCCGCCCATCTGACGGTCATGGGCCCGGACTGGCACACCGACCCGTATGTCCTCGCGCCGGGCCCCAAGTCGCTGCTCACCCTGTTCGACGCGGAGCACGGCCTCGGCGGGATCTCCGGGTACGACGTCGCCGAGACCACGGACGAGAACCCCGCGCGGGTGGCCACGGTCCAGCGCCTCACCTGGGCCTACCTCCGCACGGAGTTCTACCCCGGGGACACCGCCTGGCGGACGGCCCGCGACGAACTGGCGGCCGGCGCCGACCCGCTCGGCCGGGTCGAGTCCAAGTGACCAGATGACCTACCTGGCTCAGGCACCCCGCTCGACGGTCCGCGCGAGGATCCCGAGCGTCGCCCGCAGTGCCCCCTCCTGGAGGAGGGGGAAGATCCCGGCGGCCCGGTAGCGCTCGTGGATCTGGCTCCAGTCGCAGTACGTGGTCACCTCGGTGCCGGTGCCGTCCTCGGTGGGGCGGAGGCGGTAGCCGAAGTGGTGGTTGACGGAGGGCTGGAATTTGGCGGACGTCGGGGTCCACTCGATGAGCGTGTCCTGCTCGAACCGGGTGATCTCCACGGTGACGTCGTACCGGCCCAGCGGCCGGTCGTTCAGCGCCTCGCGGTCCATGTGGACGACGAACGAGTCCCCGACCGCGCGTACGGCGTCCCCGTCGGCGGCCTGGAGCATGCCCGAACTGTCGATCGTGACATGCCCGGCGGGCTCGCAGAGGAGGGCGAATATCCGGGCCGGGGATGCCGCGACGACACGTGTCACCTCAAGCCGCTCCACCTGGCCCGCTTCCTCCACCTGATCCACCTGATCCACCTGGTCTGCCTGGTCCGTCGTCATGACTGCCCCGCTCTCTCTCGCGTCTGCTCTCGTGGCCGCGCGAATTCTAGTTGTATCTGGCAGCCACCAGGGCGATGTCGTCCTCGGGGTCGTCGGGGGCGACCAGGTCGAGGACCTGGTCGAGGAGGTCCTCGGGGGCCGGGCAGCCGCGGACGCGGGTGAGGCGGCGCAGGGACGCGTCGATGTCCTCGTGGCGGCGTTCGACCAGGCCGTCGGTGTAGAGGAGGAGGGTGTGGCCCGGCTCGCAGGGGGCCGTGAGGGAGACGTACTGGCTGTGCCCGGTGCCCAGCGGCGGTCCGGGCGGGACGGGCAGGAGCGTGGCCCGGCCGTCGGGGCGGAAGACGACGGGAGGCAGGTGTCCGGCGCTGGCGTAGGTGCAGATGCCCCGGCGCGGGTCGGCGATGGCGATCACGCAGGTCGCGGGACGGTCGGCGGCGGTGGTGTGCAGCAGGTGGTCGAGTTCGAGCAGAATGCGGTCGGCGCCGGGTTCCCGGGCGGCGACCACGCGCAGCATCGCCTGGTAGCGGCTCATCGCGACGGCGGCCTCCAGGCCGTGGCCCATCACGTCGCCGAGGGCCAGCAGCGTACGTCCGTCGTCGAGGGCGACGGTCTCGAACCAGTCGCCGCCGACGAGCACCCCCCGCCCGGCGGGCCGGTAACGGTAGGCGACATCGATGTCCGGATGGGGGCTGCCCGGCTCGGCCAGCAGGGCGCGCTGGAGCTGGACGACGGAGTTGTGCTCGGTGGTGTAGCGGCGGGCGTTGTCGAGGCTGATCGCGGCCCGGCCGGCCAGGTCCTGGGCGATCACGGCGTCGGTCTCGTCGAACAGGGGCGAGTCGCCCGCCCGGACCATGGCGACGGTGCCCACGTGGTGGCCGCGCGCGGTCAGCGGGACGATCAGGGCGGAGTGGATACCGGCGGCCAGATAGGCGGCGACGTTCCCGCTGTGGGCCCCGGCGCGGCCCATGTCCTTCTCGTCCATCAGGTTGTCGATCACCGGACGCCCGGCCGCCAGACAGCGCACGACGGAGGAGCTGGGCTGGTGGTCGACGTACTCGCCGGGCCGGCCCAGTGGCCGCATCACCGTCTCCAGCTCGGGCACCGCCGCCAGCGCCACCCGGCGCAGCCGCAGTGATCCGTCGCGGGGCGCCCGGCCGGCGCCCGGCTCGGGGAGGACCTTCACGGTGGCGGCGTCGGCGAGCTTCGCCACCAGGAACTCGGCCAGCTCCTGGCAGGTGGTGTCCATGTCCAGGGTGGTGCCGACGCGGGTGGCGGCCTCGTCGAGCAGGGCGAGGCGCTCGCGGGCGCGCTCCAGCTCCCGCTGCTCCTGCCGGGCGGCCGAGATCTCCAGCACGATGCCGACGAGCCCCAGGGTCCGGCCGTCCTGCCTCAACCGGTGGTAGGCGCCGTGCCAGTAGCGGCGATCGAGGGACGAGTCGGCCTGGGTGTGGCCGCTGGAGATGGTCTCGCGCGGGATGCCGTCGGCGATGACGGCACGCAGGACGTCCTCGCCGGCCTCGACCCCCGGGACGACCTCGGCGACGGTACGGCCGATGTGGTCCTCGGCCGGTACGCCGTTCATCCGGGCCAGGGTGTCGTTGACGTACCGGTAGCGCAGCTCGGTGTCGAGGACGGCGATAGCGGCGGGGGTCCCGTCGAGGACCTGCCCCAGCAGCACCTGCACCCGCGCCGACCAGACGCTCCAGAACGCGGGATCGCCTTCCGGCGGAGCCACGCCGGTGGCCTCGCTCTCGCCCTTGCCCGCGCTCTCGCCGCCGGCCCGCTGCCGGTCCACTCCAGCATCGGATCACGAGTCGTGGGGGAGCGCATGTGGAGGTGGGGGAGACCCGTTGTCAGTGGTGGCGTGCATGATCGGCGCATCAGTTCTTCGACGGGGTCGATGGGGGCGGGGCATCATGCCGATCACCAACCAGCAGGTGGCGCAGCATGCGTTTCTGGGGCTGCTGTACGAGGACTCGTACTACCCGGACCACGTCGTCGACAAGGGCAGGACGATCCTGGTGCGGCTGTGCGAGCGGATCGAGGCTCAGCAGCCCTCGGATCTGGCGGCCCTGTACACGCTGACCCGGGCGGCGACCGAGGAGTTCAATCTGCTGGAGGGGGAGTTCGAGGCGGCCGGGAGCGAGATCGAGACGGTTGCCCGCGAGGAGATCGCCGAGAACTTCTGGTTCGTCGCGTCGGCCTACGGGTTCACGGACGCGGACGTGGAGGAGCTGATCGCCACTCGGGAGTGGTGACGACGGACCGCGAGCGACCTGCGGTCACGCGGGGGCGTCGACCTGCTGTGCCCGCCACGGTCCTCCTTGCTGACCTCGGGCGACTCCGACGGCGGCAAGAAGCCGACGTCGGAGCCCTGTACGACACCGGTCAGACCGTCGACGGGCGCCGGACCGCCCAGCGTCAGCCTCGCGCGGAGCGGTCGAACTCCCCATCCTTGGCCCCGGCCAGGAAGGCCAGCCAGCCGCCGGGTGCGAAGGTGAGCATCGGGCCCGTAAGGGCCTTGCTGTCGCGTACGGCCCGACCGCCGACGGCGGTATCGGCGACCTCTACGCAGTTGTTCTCCTGCCCGGAGTACGACGACTTCCGGAAGGGGCCAATCGGTTCGGTCACCGGCCCGGCGCCGCCCCCTCCGTCGGCGCCACCTACGCCGCGCAGATCGTCATCGGCGACCACGACCGGGGCTGCTCCGGCGTCCTGGTCGCCAGGCAGTGGCTCCTCACCGCGGCCAGCTGCTTCGCGGACGACCCGGCGACGAGCATCTCGGTGCCCGCGGGCAAGCCGGCCCGTACGACCACGGCGACCATCGGCCGCTCCGACCTCTCCGGCACCGCGGGTGCGGTGCGCCAGGTCGTCGAGCTCGCGCCCAGTACCGGCCGTGATGTCGTCCTGGCCCGGCTGGACCGCGCGGTGACGAACGTCGCCCCCATCGCCCTGGCCGCCACCGCGCCCACCGCCGGCGAGGAGCTGCAGTTCGCCGGATACGGGCGCACCGCGACCGAGTGGGCGCCCCTCGCCCTGCACACCGGCACGCTGTCGGTGGACGCCTCGACCGCCACCACGGTCACCGTCACCGGTAAGAACGGCGCGTCCGCCTGCATGGGCGACACCGGTGGACCCGTGATCCGCACGGTGAACGGCACCCCCCAGCTGGCGGCCCTCAACAGCCGCTCGTACCAGGGCGGTTGCTTCGGCATCGACGCGACGGAAACCCGTACCGGCGGCATCGCCACCCGCGTCGACGACCTCGCCTCCTGGGTCTCGGGCTTCGTCGACGCCTTCCGCCCCCTCAAGAACGTCGGGACCCAGAGGTGCCTGGCC
>Ga0136846_1207833_pt1 | contig 29844 bp, 44 predicted proteins | sample HopSoiMetagenom2_FD_96841 | JGI IMG/M metagenome (GOLD analysis project Ga0136846, IMG submission 96841) | Grasslands soil microbial communities from Hopland, California, USA - 2 Assembly 2016 (version 4) | ecosystem: Environmental > Terrestrial > Soil > Grasslands | place: USA: Hopland...
CATCGCGGCTGGCACGGTTCCCGCCATCACCGGCATCACTGGAACCCGCATCGCAGCTACCGGAGCCACTACTGGCGCGGTCATCACCGCGGCTGGTACAAGCATCACCGCCACCATCCCCGCTATCGGCACCATCGCTATTATCGAGCCTGAAACCGGCTCGCTGGGTAGTTTTGATGACGATGTAGAACGGCAGTGTTCGCAGGAGCGCTGCTGTAAAATGGACATTATGTTCCGAACGGCGATAGCTGCTGTTGATGAGCACGCACGACCAATCCGTCATAATAGGTTTCCCAAAAATGATGATCGCGCTGTTGCGAAGTCAGCAGCCCTCAGTCACGTCTACTTGAAGCTTCGCCCACGGCAACGCTTCGCGCGCGCCGGCGGTTAGCTTTTTTTCAGCATGCCATTGAGGGCGGATAGCCCGGAGCAACGGCGCGACGTGAGCCGCCAAGAATGAAGGCTCAAATCAGATACCGTCTTGCGACTCAAGCGGTAGTAATGTCTTCTCTCTTCGCAACCAATCGAGGAGAGATACATGCCTCTTGTAAAACTCACTTTTGCTACGGCGGGAGACCCGCCGATTCACATCAATCCATTGCAGGTCGTAGCTGTCAGAACGATGGGACAGAACACCGCAGTGTTCGTTGCCGTCGCAGGTAAAGATGGTGGTCTACAGCATATCAGCGTTCGCGAGACGGTGGATGTCACGGTCACTCGCCTTAATATGGTTGGGTGAAATGACAGACCAACCTACTACAATAGAGATGCCGTGGGGTTCAGTGACAATCTATACCAACGGTAACGTGGTCGCTGAAACGTCCGCCGCCATCGTGAGTACCTCGACCGACGGAAATTGCGTAGTAACCTTCAAGTTGCAAGTAAACAAGGTTACGCTTGCAAATATATTAGATGTCAGCGCCCATCTCATCACGAATGCCGATGAGAATACCCTGCACAAAATAGCGTTTCACGACGGGGGCTCGTATGAATTGAGCTACGGTAAAGACGGCACAATAAAGCATCTGTCAGGCAATAATATATCGACACAAATTTCCAATGAGGGTGAGATTTGTGTTGGTTCTCGCTCCCCTAGGCAGACTTCGCTTACTACACCGACCTCAGTTCCAATACCTTGAGGTCGTCTCCGACCCGTCCAAGTACGCCGGCTCCACGTCCGCAGCAACCTGGCTTTTTATCAGAATGCGCTGAAAGCGGCAGCGAAGTTCCATGACGATGTGAAAAGCTTGGTGAAGATCCTAAAGGGCAGAAGTACAGAATCTACAATCGACTAGCAAAGGCATTCCGGGGGAATTTCCAGCGTCGGAGTCCGCCCATGCACATTAAGAGAGGAATATTGCCACAAAATTAAAGGCTACTGTTGTCCGCCAGCAGTAACCGGAATAGCCGGGATCGACCGGGAATAAACGGGAATGGTCGGGAACTGCCTGAAATATAAGGGCTTTCGGAACGCTTCGCCAAATTGAGCGGGATGTAAGATTTGACAGGGCGGCGGCGCAAAAACGCACTCAGAAGCCGTCCAGTCAGTAAAAACCCGAAATCTGAAAGCCGCCTTCAAAAAGGCTTTTAAACAGCCTCGACAATCTTCAAATCATTGAAAAACCTAGCTGTGGCGCAAGCGGCCAGAGGACCGGCAACGGTACCGATTGACTTCCATAGGCATTGAAAAACCAATCTGAGGTTTGCCCTACAGGGAAGACCTCGGGCAGACCATGCAAAAAGGCCAGAAAACAAAGGTATTTGGCCTTACATTGGACCTGGTTGAGGTTTGCCCAGCTAGAGGCTAGTCTGTACCAATGACTGATATCGATGGAACAGACGACACGTCCTCATGGTGGCACTTTGAGCAAAGCACCGAGAACCCACGTATCGGGATACTACATATAAGGTTTCCCACAGCCCCCTCCGATCCTCCTCCTCCGCCGTTGTCGTTGGATGAAGCGGTGGAGTACGCCATCGCAGCTATGCACGGCGGGCCGGCGGATGATCTCAGGCGAGCGTTCGACAAGATCGACGAGGACGCCGGGGTTGCCTATCGAAAGGTCTTGGAGGCCGCGACGCGCTGCGAACGGGTGTCTGATGATTTCCGAGAGGCGCTACATTTGAATTGGACAGAGAGAGGGTTTCGCCCTCGAGATTACATCCAGGATGACGACCTGTTTATCCGCGCCTTTCGCCGGGTTTTCCCGCCTTACAATGGTGGCAGATTAGTTCTGTATCGCGGGGAGCGCTCCAGCGAACTTGAGGCTGGACGGATCGGGCTCAATTGGTCGACTGACCAAAAGGTCGCGAGGAGATTCGCGTCTGGACTCTGCATGATCGACGGATGCGATGGTGTCTTGCTCACAGCGATCGCAGAGCCCTTGGCGATCATCACAGGTCCGAACGATCATAGCGCCAACAAGCTCGGCGAAATGGAGCATATTGTAGATCCAAGAATGCTAGTTGAACTTAAGGAAGTGGCCCGGTTTTCGCCCTCCATCTAGTTTGGCATGGCACACGCCATTGCTAGTCACTTCAGCGATTGTGCTACGCTTGACTCTTTCCTCAACAAGAACATAATAAGAACAAATGAGGCGAGAGCGATGATGCTGCCGATCTCGGCGGCTAATGTTGCTGTCTCATACCAACCCACAATTTAACCACTCACGAACCGCCATGCGCGTAGCATCTGGAGGATGGAAAAGTGTATCTGAGAGACAGGTATTTTCAGGAAATCGGCCGTTGGCCGAGCGTCGATCTTGACGGCGGCTATTTCACAATATTGCGCCCAATGGAACCCACAGAGGCAGATCCGCTGCTGCTGCGGGCGGTCGCGCAACTTGAATCAGCAAGCCAGTTCATATTCCTCTGTAAGGGCGAAGAACGGTTCAACGGCTGGACTAACACCGGCCCATCTAGCAACTGGATCGAGGTTGCTTGGTGCGAGGCAGCCGGCGTTGCAGCTATCGTTTATAGAGGCGAAGGCATTCCATCACGCGTGCAGTGGTTTGATGGGGCAACACCGGACGAAGCCATTGACCAGTGGTGCGAAGAATACGTGGTTCCAGTTCCTGTCATCGAAGACGACGACGAATGATGTCGGCGTGATGATAGAGCATGCGCGGAAATTGGATGGCCTATATCGACAGCATCGAGCCGACGCCTCGTCGCCAGTCACTCGGCACGCTGATGCCGCCGAAGGCCTCAGCTTTCCCGCTGACCTTTACGCGAGGCATGATTATCGTTCCGGCCGGCGATGTCGCTCTCCTGACCTACATCGCCCTAGCTGATCTACCGGAATGGTGGGAACTGCGCGGCCTTTGCAGCCGCTGCCGTCATAATGCTCCGCTTAGTCGACGAGTGCTTAGCCGCCGGGGCCTGCGTACGCCTTTCGTGCATTGGCGCCGATATCTGCGCTGTACGAAGTGCAACAACAAGGAGCGCAACGAATTCGTGGCGCGAAAGATGACGAGAGACTGAAACATGTCGCGAAAATTCCTGCCGACAAACGCTGACTTTGGATCACTTAACGTCATTCCCCATGATGCGATTTTCATGGTTCGATGCCTCGCGTGCGGCGAGATGCGCGAGGTAAACCGCCTGTTTCTAGAGGAAAAGGCCGGACACACCGCGCAGCTGAAGGTCATAGAGAAGCGGTTGAAGTGCTCATGCGGCCAGAAGGCAGCAAAGCTTATGGCCGGATACTATGGGGTCGAACATCCTAGACTTGGCTCGAAAGACCGTAGCTGAACGTTACGGCCTCCCAAGAGCGCAACATTGCCGGCCGATCACCTCGGCCGGTTTTTCGTTGAAGGCATAAGCGATATCGGTTATACGTTTATAAGAGATATCGCTTATGTGTGCTGTCTGGAGGCGAGATTGACTGACTTTCCGATATCGGATAGTTCCCGTCGCATGGGGCGACCACCACTCAACGTGAAAGCAATACTTGTGCGCCTGCCGGAAGGCATGGACAAACGTATTGACGCCCTGGTTGGCAAGAACAAGCGTGCAGAATTCATCCGCGATGCAGTTTCTAGAGAACTGCAACGCCTGGAGCGCGCGGCCAGCAAACAACCTCCCGAAAACGATGACGCCTAAAATATCAGGCGCGAAAGTAAGCATACTTAAAGTCACATAGACCCGGAAGCATACTCGCCCCTTGCGAGTGGGTTCCGGCGTCACTAGCTTCAACTTCTTTGTCTAGCAATGCCGTGGGGGCACATTAATTATCATGCAGTATTTCTAGGTCATTGACCGCGTCACGCGGTCAGCTCGTCATGCTTTCCACGAACTGCATGACCCTCAACCTCAAATCATCGATGCTCGTCACCTGGCCTAACTTGCCGGGAACTGTCGAATGTTGCCGGAAACTCTGTTGATCCAGGCTTGGCTTGACGATCATGAGGCCGTGCGTTTGCTCGATAACAGGTTTTCCGCCTTGTTTCTCAACTCAGCACGGATGCCGTCTTCCACCCATTGCAACGACTTAGTTACGCTCTGCAAATCGTCGTTCTCACCAATTCTCGCCAAGAGATTTTCATACCATCGAGTGAGAACTTTCGCCTTCTGATTGCCTGGGAGCGTAACTCCCATCTCTTCGTAGACACGCTCAATTAATTGGATGAGCGGCTCCAAAGCGCCCACCAGTCTCTCAGTTCGCGGCGATAGTACGCTCTCCGAAGCAGCGACGGGCGCATCGCCCAATCCGGTAATCACCCAGTTTATGTCGACGCCGTGCTGGTCCGACAACCAGTAGAGAAGCGAAATTGGTATTTCACGCGCACCCTGCTCGTACTTTGCGATCGTGGGCTCCGCGAGATTTACCGCAGCCGCAAATGCCTTCTGTGAAGCATACCCGGCGTTCAATCGCGCCGTAGCAAGGCGCTTGCCCGCGGCTTTCCAAAGTTCCTTGTCAGTCGCCATGCTACGCACCCAAATTGGGTGTTTACAACACACCCGTTTTGGGTTACCCCTTTCTGTGTTCGCAGATTTCAACATCCCAAAAAAGGAGGCCGGTCCAGGGCCTCCCTTCTGGAAGGACTACTTATGCATTCTGGTACTGCCAGCGGCAAGATTGCCCGCGAAGAACGCAAGCGCCTGGAGGAGGTTGCTCGCATAAAAGGCAAGCTCCTCGTCAAGAAACTAACCCTGACATGGATCGACGAACAATATGGCCTGCCGACCGGAACGGCCGGCAACACCCTGTACGAACCTCACCTTGCGGGCGAGCGCGCCATCGCGGCGGCACTGGGCACGCGCCCCCATCTGCTTTGGCGTTCCCGCTACCGGGCTGACGGTCGTCGCCACTCCCCCCAACCCATGGCGAACTACCGCCAGGGACGCCGTTCCTCTGTTGTCTATTCAGACAGCCAGAGGGCCGTTGCATGACAAGGCGCGGACGGATGACTGTTCTAGCCCTTTTTGTCCGGCGCCAGCCTTCTGAGCTGGTCGGCAGGGTGTCTATCGCTCAACCCCGGCTGTCCAGTGCCGCTACCGTCCGCGCCACACCCCAACAATCCATTTTTCCGCCGGACGCCACAATGACGAAAACGCACGGGAAAATTGGCGCTCGGAACCCCTTCATCCCCACCATTCCACCGGCTTGCCGGCTACTGGAATGGCTACTCGTCGGCAGCACCACGGTTGCAGGCACGGTTGCCGCAGCTCTCGCCGTCGCTCACCAGATGGGAGCATTCTAATGAACCCCTACTCCGAACCGGAACGCCTCACGGTCATGCTGGCCTGCTGCTACAAGGCCTCGCAGCAGCACTTCTCGCACCTGCCGTTGCGTTACCTCATCAGCCCACCCAATCACATGTTGGATGCCGCTCTTGCGCGACAGGTCGCGCTCTACATCTTCCACGACGAATTCAACGTTCCTCGTCGGCGCGTCGTCGCGATGCTCGGCATCGCACGTTCGACGATGTTGATGGCTGTTCGCGTCATCGAATCCCGCCGCGAAGACGGTGTCTTTGACAGGATGTACCATCGCGCAGCTTCTCGCGCCGGCGACCTGTTCATGGCCGAGCTGGCAAAAGCTGCGGAGGCCGCGTGATGGCCGAGTTCAAGCTTATTCCCACCGATCAGATCGTGGTTCCCGAGCGCCTGCGGGCGGTCGAGGAAGAGCATGCGCTTGCGATCGCTCAGAGCATTGTCCAACACGGCCTTATCAACCCGATCACAGTCCGCTCAACACCTGCGGCAAAGGGCGGCAACTGGACACTGGTTGCCGGGGCTCATCGGCTGCGGGCCTTTGAGCTGAATGGCGAGCCTGAAATCGAAGCCATTGTCGTCGATGGCGACAAGGACGAAGCTCAACTGATCGAGGTCACCGAAAATCTTTTCCGTAACGATCTTTCCGTTATGGACCGCGCAGTCTTCGTTCAAACATACCGCGACGTATGGGAAAGGAAGTACGGGAAGGTCGAGCCGGGTCGGCGGTCAAATTCCGTCAACTTGACGGAATTAATAGCCTGCGATGCGGACGTAAATGCATTCGCGCAGCATGTGGCCGACCGTATGGGCATCTCCAGAAGTGCCATTGAGCGGCTTAATCGCATCGCTCAGAACCTGCATCCGATGCTCCGCACTCAGCTTCGCGGCACGCCTACGGCCGACAATCAGTCGATGCTCCTGAAGCTCGCCAAGGAAGGCCCGAAGCGGCAACAGCAGATTGCAGCCGCTCTCAAGAAAGAGCCCGACCTTTCTAAGGTGCTGGAGGCTGCGAAAGAGCCGCCACTAGAGGTTTCCGAGGCCGACAAGCAACGCGCCGTTCGCGTTGATCTCGATCGCGCCTGGAAGTCGGCCGATCGCATGACCAGAGTACTGTTTGTTTTCGACATGCTGGTCGAGGCCGGCGTTGCCGACGAGCTGCGCAATCAGGTCAAGCTGGCGATGGAGAAGGCTCGATGAAGACCGATCCGTCACAGCTCGACTTCTGGAGCCGCGAGATATTCCCGGTTCGCATGCCGGTCCAATCTATCGACGTCGACCGCTATCGCGCCAAGATCAAACGCGCGATGGCTCGAGCTATCCGCGAGTGCCCGCACGATCGTGCAACGATTGTTGCTCGCATGGCGCAGTATCTCGGGTTGGCGAACATCAGCAAGGCCGCACTCGATGCCTATACGGCGGAGAGTAAGACCGGTCACGATGTCACGCTAATCCGTTTCACTGCCTTTGTGCACGCCACGGGCGCCCTTTGGCTTTGGGATGAAGTCGCATCCATCCAGGGCGTCACCGTTCTGATCGGGGACGAAGCGCGCTTCGCGGAAATCGCCCGGCTTCGCCAAGAGCGCAAGCGCATCGAGGCGGAAATCCGCCGCCAGTCAGCCCGACCCGTCACCATAGCGAAGAGAGGCGGAAAGGCATGAGCGAATTTCTAACCTTCGGTGAACTCCTCGCCCTCTCCCTGCCAGGCCTACCCGGCTCACTCAGCGGCTTCGCCAAGAAAGCGAAGGCGGACGGCTGGCGTTCAAACCCTGCCCTCTTCTGCAAGGCGGCCGGCCGTGAAGGCGGTGGCGGCTTCAAGTATCACGTTTCGCTCTTGCCGAAAGAGGCCAGAGATCGGCTCACCTTCATCACCGCCGACACGACCGAAGCGGAAACGAAGGCAGCGAAGGCTCGGAAGGAGGCCCTTTTGGCACGCTTCAACAGGCTCTCAAAGGACCATAAAGCCATCTGTGAAACGCGGCTGAAGGTGCTTCGTCGCGTCGAAGAGCTGGTGCGCGATCGTTCGATCCGCCGCGATGCCGCCGTTGCGATGGCCACATTTGATGCCGGTGTCCAGAAGTCAGCCTATTACGAATGGCGGAAGATGACCGAGGGCCTTGATCCCGAGGACCATCTGGCGGCGCTCGCTCCCGACTTTGCCGGAAACGATGGCACTGTTGCCGATCTGGCGGAATGCCATCCCAGGGCTTGGGAAGTCCTCACGTCGGATTATCTGCGTCCCGAGAAGCCTGCATTCTCCGCCTGCTATCGCCGCATGGCGAAAGCTGCCAAGCGCAATGGGTGGGAGCCTGTCCCTTCCGAGCGCACACTCCGTCGTCGGATGGAAGCCGAGGTTGGCAAGGCAGCAGCACTACTGAAGCGGCAGGGTAAGGACAAGGCAAGAACGCTGGTCCCGGCACAGCGCCGCAGCCGCGCGCACTTTCATGCCATGCAAGCCGTCAACATGGACGGGCACAAGATCGACGTGTTCGTTGATGTGCCCTGGAACAAGAAGCCGGTGCGCTTCTATCTCATTGGCATTCAGGATCTCTACTCCGGGCTGATCCTCTCGCATCGTTTGGCCGAGGCCGAAACGTGGGAAGCCGTGCGCCTGGTCATCGGGGGCATGGTCGAGCGCTACGGCATCCCCGAGACCATGTACATCGACAACGGCAAGGCCTTTGCCTCCAAATGGATCAGCGGCGACGCAGTGCAGCGCTTCCGGTTCAAGGTAAAACCAGAAGATCCTCGCGGCTTGCTCACCACGCTCGGCATCGATGTCCACTTCACCCGCCCATACGCCGGTCAGTCGAAGCCGATTGAGCGCGCCTGGCGCGATCTCGCCGAGGCGATCTCAAAGCATCCCTTCTGCAGCGGCGCGTACACCGGCAACAAGCCGGACGCGAAGCCGGAAAACTACATGACGCGCGCGATCCCTTATGAGGACTTCCGCCGCCATGTCGCAGGGCAAATCGAGGACCACAACGAGCAGCTAGGCCGCCGCGCTGAAAACTGCCGTGGCCGAAGCTTTATGCAGACCTTCGAGGCGAGCATGCACGCGTCATCCACGATCGTACGCCAGCCGACATCAGCCCAGGCGTCTCTTTGGCTCCTCGCTTCCGAGGCGATCAAGACCAAGAAGGGCAGCGGCGAAATTCATTACCAGGGCAACCGCTACTGGAATGTCGCCCTCAACCAGTACGCGGGCGACAAGGTTGTGATCCGCTTCGATCCCGACGCTCTGCATCAGCCCGTCAAGGTTTATGACCTGAAAAGCCGTCTCATCTGCGAGGCGAAATGCATCGAGAATACGGGCTTCGACAATGTCGATGACGCCCGTATGCAGGCCCGCCTGGTGAAGAACCATATCAAGGCAGTACGGCAGGTCGCCGATGCCCACGCCACGCTCACGGCGCAGCAGCTCGGCGAAATCTACTCCCGAGGCGACAAGCCGAAAGCTGAACCGGAGAAAGTCCGGCCCACGGTCACACGCCTGGTCACCAGCGGCAACCTTGCCCTGGCACCCACCCAAGCGCCCGCCGACGCCATCAGCGAGCAGCATTTTGAAACCTTATTCTCCCGCGCCCTGGGCATCGTCCAGGCCAACGGGGTCATTGAATTTCCTTCGGGAAATACGCCGGTGAGTACTGCGTCCGGCGTCCATGTAGAGCCGAAAAGTAATGCGTACGGTTCCGGAAAAAAGAAGGGCGGGAAATCCCGCCCATAATCAGCCCCGAAGGGCATCCACGGAGCCATTTTAAATGAACATGTATAACAGCACAAGCCAGCTCAAAACTTGGGATCGCCCATCGCGCACTCCCGAAGTTGGTGGGAACAAGTCTAGGGCCGATGTCGATCTGTGGCTTACACTCATCGACCGCATCATTGCCGTTGGAAAGACCTACGGATGGACGAAGGCCGAGGTCGCAAGGCGTATCGACATGCCGGATGGCACCTTCAGCCAGTATTATTCTGGCAAGTATGAGGGTCGCCTGGACAGCTTGAACGAGAAGGTCGCGCAATGGCTCGACGCTCTTCAGGAAACCGCTGGCATCGCGGCAGCGATCCCACAGTCGCCACCCTACATGCCCCTGCGTGGTTCGATTGAGATCATCGAAACGCTGACTTGGGCGCAGGTTGCTCCCGATTTCGTAATGATCACTCTCGGCGCGGGGATGGGCAAGACAGCGACATGCCGTCAGTTTGCCCGCACGCGCCCGCTCGTCTTCCACACCACGGTCACGGAAAGCACAAAAACCGTCCATGGTATGCTGGTGGAATTGGCGGAACAGTTGGAGGTCCGCGAGCATAATCCCGCACGCTTGGCCCGCGCCATCGGCATGCGACTGCGTAGATCGGGTGGCGGAACGCTTCTGATCGTCGATGAAGGTCAGCACCTTGACGACGCGGCGCTCAATCAGTTGCGCTACTTCGTCGACGTGTATGAATGCGGCGTTGCCATCGTCGGCAACTCGGAAGTCTACAGCCGCTTCACCAAGCATCGGAGCGACCGTTCCTATGCCCAGCTCAAAAGCCGCATTGGCAAGCGCCTTCATCGCACGCAGCCATACGACGACGACTTGGCAACCTGCATTGCCGCCTGGAACGTCACCGATCCGACCTGCGTCAAGTTTCTGACAGGCGTCGGCATGAAGGGCGGCGCGTTTCGTCAGATCGACAAAACCATGCGAATGGCGACCATGGCCGCGATCGGTGAAGGCAGCAATGTCGAGCTTCGGCACATCCAGTCCGCCTGGAAGATGCGCGATGTGGAGGACATGGCATGATGTCACTCGCCACGGAGCTGTTCGCCATCGCTGACGATCTTCGGGAAAAGTCGAAGACTTGCGCCAATCTTGGCCCGGACCAGCTCGATGACCTCTCCACATTTCTGACGGCGCTGGCACGTCTTGCGCACAATCAGGAGCAGGAGCTTTCAGTATTCCGGCTTGCCGAGGCCGGCGAAGTCGGCCGTGCGGTCGTCAATGATCTCGCCACCCAGGCATTGGGCAATCTCATGATCGGGGACACCAAGATCATCCGGCCGGATTTCGGGAGGAAGGGATGATCCGTTCCTCACAGAAGCTGTCGACACTGCGCGATGCGATGCGGGGCCACGCGTTTTTCGGCGGATCGATATCGGCGGATATTGCCATAGATATTTGCCAGTTGCTCGATTACGTCATTGCCGATTGTGAGAATATGGAAAAGCGGCTGGCCGGCGATCTGCCGGTCACCGCCGACACGGACGACGGCAAGGTCATTTCGCTTGCCCCTCGCGCATTCTCAGCTGGTGAACCACAGTTGGGAGAGCGCCCATGAAATCCGGCGTCCTCACGATCCGGCTGTCTGATGCCGCCAACGTCGCGACGGAGCTCACCTTCGCTCTGGTGAAGCAACAGCGCATCGAACCAACGCCGCAGCTTGGCCTCCCGTCCGTCAACGACGCGATCGTCGATGTGATCTCCGCATGCAACCGCGTGGACGCCTCGCAGACCGCGCGTGCCGAGCAAGCCGCTCTCCGCGCCCTGGTGCTGGCCGCAAGCAAATTGCGGCTCGCCTACTCAGCCAAGAAAACCTTCCAGCACAGCAAAGGCTAAAGCCATGAACGCAGTCATTCTCGAAGATAAACCAGAAACCGGCCTCGTCCTTGTCAACGGTAACAGCTACATGCCCGATGCCAAGGGCAATCTTGTGCCTCTGGAGATGATCACAGCAGCGGATAAGCTGCAGGATGAGGTGGTGCGAAAGATCATTAGCTTTGCCGACGATCTGTCGGCTCAGATTGCACGGTTCCGAGGTCACACTATGACCGATCTGGGCGACTTCGACGCGTTGCTGGCACAGGAATACAACACCAAGATCGGCGGTGCCAAAGGCAATCGCACCTATCAGACATTCGATGGTCTGATGAAGGTCACCGTGCAGGTGGCGGATTTCATCGACTTCGGCCCGCAGCTCCAAATCGCAAAGAAGCTACTCGACGAGTGCTTGAACGAATGGGCTGCAGATAGCCGCCCCGAAATCCGTGCCATCATCACTCGCGCCTTCAACACCGACAAGGAAGGGAAGGTCAACCGCGCGGAAATCTTCATGTTGCTCCGAATGGACATTGCAGACGAGCGCTGGACCAATGCGATGCAGGCAATCCGCGATGCCATGCGTATCACCGGCAGCAAGGAATACGTGCGCTTTTACAAGCGCACTGCGATTAGCGAGAGCTGGAAATCTGTCACGATCGATCTAGCAAAAGTGTGAGGAGAGGCGATGTCGAGCATCCAATCACGCAATTTCAATCTTCCATTCATAGAGATCGATCGGCACCCAGAGACCTGTAAAGACTGCCTCAAAGCCCCGCGTTTGACCGGCCCTTATGATCGCCTTGGTGATTGTCCGGTTCTTCTACCACGATGGGCGAAGACGAGTGAGGACATGTCCTTCAGGAAATTCGGCATACTGCTCACCCAGTTTGTAAAGGTGGTCCAACAAAGTTCCAAATTCCGTTCGGAAAACAAGCAGCCGAGCGAGCACGCTATGCATATCCATTTGTCTCATCTCAAAGTAGCGACGCATGCCCTCACCGTCACCGGCCGATGCCAAGAGCCGCTCAATCACTGGCAACAGCTCCCTGATCATAAAAACCTGCAATCTATCGCATTGGCTACTCAGAGTTCCATTGAACAATTCGCGTCCCGCTTTGAAATCCGGTCGATCGAGGATGCTTTGGATTTCGATTATTCCGGACTTCCACAATATGCTGCTCGCGCACACTTTCTGAAAGTTTTCAAACGTAAGTGTTGGGCGCTCTGCAGGTGGTGGCAACATCATTTTCTTGATTGCCATATCCAAATCTCGGACCTGCGGTATGAGCGCTCGCTCTACCATCAAGTAATCACGCCGGCTCGCAGCGAAAAGCGCTTCGCGATGTTGCTCTGCAGCATTCATAAGCGATTGATGATGCTGAACCGCCGCGCTTCTCAGCGACTTCTCATGCCTCTCCGTTTCGGCCCTGTCCGACACGCGCATCTGATAAACCGTGATGCCCGCACCGATGATGGCGAGCACACCAGTGATGAGCGTTTGGTAATTATAGAGGAAGGTTGTGAAGCCAGAAGCGAAAGGCTTGAAGTCCTTAGCTTGAGCCTGCCAGCCCACGATCGCCGGCGGAATCAACGCCATGGCAACCACCAGGAGGGCGAACACGATGAGCGCATGTTTGATGTGGGGTTGCATTTGCGTTCAACATCCTCGGTTCATAACCATACTCGCTTGGGTGGCAGGGAGTTTGTCAATGCCAAGTCGTATCTGCGGCAATTGCACAATGCAACGGTCTGGCAGCCGAACGGAAACCGCATAGCGCTGCTCGCTAAGACAGCAATCACTTCCTCCGTTAGCCCTAAAACCACGACATTGACTCGAAAGGCCGCCGCGATGGGACTTACCGCTATTGTTGTGGATGCAAATTGCCCGATCGCAGATGGCATCCCCTTTGATGATACCCTCGGTTTCAGCCGCAGACAGATCCAATTGCTGAAAGCCCGTCGCATCCTCTTTAATACGCGGTTCCGCGATGAGGCCGGCGATCGCTGGTATGGCGGCGTCATCATCGCCACCGACCTTGATGCCGCCAGGGCTGTTGCCTTCGGGCGTGGCCTTGGCGAGGAAGTATTGGGGGAGCTGGTATGAGTTCCTCCGTTGCCGCCATCCACGCTGGCTTCAAACAGCTCGGCATTTCCGACGACGCCGATCGGCGCGCGCTCTACGAACGCGTCACCGGCAAAGCTCGCCTCACTTTGATGAAGCCGCCCGAACAAGAAGCCGTGGTGACGGAGTTGCGCCGCCTCGGTTTCCAGCCCGCAGCCCGTCGTCAGGACGGTAGGAAGAAGCTTACCGGGAAGTATGCCAAGAAGCTCCAGGCGCTATGGATCGCCGCCTGGAATCTCGGTGTCGCCCGTGATCGCGACGACAAGGCCATGTTGGCATTCGTGAAACGCCAGACCGGTATCGACCATACCCGCTTCCTAGTCTATCCGGACGATGCCGCCAAGGCGATCGAAGGGTTGAAGGCTTGGCTTGCCAGGGAAGCCGGCGTCGGCTTTGGCAACACCAACGGCTACGAATGGCTGGCCAGCGACGGCGCGAAGATCGCCTGGGCACAGTGGAAGATCCTGCAGCCAGGCGCTGACCTGGTTGTGCGAAAAGGGTTCGACGACGAAGCCGCGCGGCTGGCAGGGATCAGCATCGCATGGCTGGCAGACCTGAGGCCGTCGCATTGGCAAGCGGTCATGAACGCTCTTGGCGAACGCGTCCGCGCGAGAAAGGCGGCCGAGTGATGGTTGCCTATGGTTTCAAACCCTATTTCGCGCCGCAGATCGAGGACCACTCGAAAACCCACACCATCCGTGGGCATCGCCGCCGTCACGCCCATGTCGGCGAGGAACTGCAGCTCTTTGTCGGTCTGCGTACGCGCCATTGCCGCAAGATCATCGCCGATCCTGCCTGCATCGCGGTCGTGCCGATCGTCATCATGTCCAGCGACCTGATCGACGCCGGCATTGCGTATATCGAGATCGACGGCCGGCCACTGCACCGGGACGAGATCGAGCCCTTCGCCATTTCGGACGGCTTCGATCCCGGCCGGCTCGCCGGCCTCGCACCGGCCCGACTGATCGGTTCGACGGCGCGGGAAACCATGGGTCGGTTCTTGCAGGAAAGCCACCAGGGAAGCCGGTTCGAGGGTGTGATCATTCGCTGGAACCCGGAGATCTGATCATGGCGGCGGTTCTGCCTCTGTTTCTCAATGATGAATTGAAGGGGCTTCGAAACCGCCGTGAAGCGCTTTTGATCCGCCTTCAGAACCTTAAGCCACATGAACATCGCCGCCTCGAAACCATCGGAGAATTGAAAGCTGTGACAAGCCAGATCCTGGTCATCGAACAGAAGTTGCAGGTGCGCCGTGGCTGAAGACCTGTTCAACGACCTTCTGGCGCTGCTCGGCGAAGATGGCTTCTTCTCGCTGGTCGAAGCCCATGCGGGCGTTCGGCTTTATGTGCCGGCAGATCTTTCGCGAAGCGAGCTGTCCGCGACCATCGGCAATGATGCTGCTCATCGTCTAGCCAAATCGTATCCGGGCGGCTATATAAGAGTTCCGCTTGCTCGTGAGTTTCGCGCTCGGCGTTATGTCAGTGACGAGTTGAGCAACCGAGACATAGCCAAACGGCTTGGCCTGACGGAAAGCGGTGTTGAACGCCTTCTGAAACGGGCACGGAAACAAAAGCCACTTGGGCCTCGCCGCAAGAAAGATCCCCGCCAGATTGAAATGTTCTGATCACCCGCCAGCCTTTGCGGGCATGATCAGCTCTGCCTCGGACAGTTAGTCTCGCTCCATCGAACCGGTTTTGATGGGGCTTTTTTATGCAGACTTTTGACGATTGGTTGATCGCGCGGCTCAAGTCGCGTGGCGTGTGGTCGTCTGGACCGGGCGCTTCGGTAGCGCGGGCCATCGGTATCAACCTTGCGGACTTTCAGCAGAGGAATGACCTGAAGGTCACCGGCACTGCGACCGCAGAGACCATTAATCTCTTACGTCAGGATCAATCGACCAATTCCGTGACGTTCCAGAAGGTTCCGGCCGCCCCTGCCGAGCCGGCCTGGATGCGCGAAGCTCGGCGCTTTATGGGCCTGAAAGAGATTGCCGGCGCGAAGTCAGACCCAATCATCATTTCCTGGGCGAAGAAGCTCGGCGGTTGGATCACCGACTACTACACTAATGACGATATCGCCTGGTGCGGCCTCTTCATGGCGCATTGCATCGGATCGACCTTGCCGGGCGAGCATCTTCCCGCAAACCCGCTGGGCGCTCTCAACTGGTCCACCTTCGGACATGCGCTGACACCGCCCGCCCCAGGGGCAATTCTCACATTCCATCGCACGGGCGGCGGTCACGTCGGGCTGTATGTCGGAGAAGATAAGACCGCCTATCACGTCCTCGGCGGCAATCAGAGCAACAGCGTCTCCATCACGCGCGTCGAAAAGGCTCGCCTCGAAGACGCGCGCTGGCCCATTACTGGCGACGCGCCGGTTCCCGGTCGCGTCTATCTGACGCCTGGCGGCGAACTCTCCAAAAACGAAGCCTAGGAGGCTCCATTGCGCTTAGCATCCATTGCAGCGATCGCCACCCTGTCTCTTGCGTCTGCAGCTATGACCAGTTGCGTGACCACAGAGAAAGTCGACCAGGCGAATGACAAGATCCAGAGCGGCCTTTCGGAATACTGCCCGAAGGTTGCGCAGGCGGATCTCGCCTTCAGCTTCCTCAGGCTGGTTTTCAAGTTCCCGCAGTCTGTCATCGACACGGAGGCCGAGGCCTTCGCCGCCGCCCAGGAGTTCTGCGCCGACCCGCCATCCGTCACGCTGCAAAGCGCGCCGCAGAAGGTGCTCGATGCTCTGAACGCCATCAACGCCGCTCGCGCAAAGTCGAGCGGTTCCAACTAACACCGTCAACCATCAGGAGCCACGATGCGCAAGCTACTCCCCGTTCTCGACGACATCTTTCCGCTGCGTCTCTTCGCCTTCGCAATAGCTGCACTGCTTTTCCTATGGATCGCTACGCCGTACGCCTTTGCGGCCGACGCCGGGCAGGCGTCCGACAATCCATCACTGCTGTCTGTTGCCATTTCCTACGGCTTGCCTTTCGTTGAGGCTTTACTCAGCGTTCTGGTGACATGGGTCATTGCCCAATTTATTCGGCTGCTCGGGATCACTGACCAGGCTACGCGCCTGAAGGTCGAAGGCCAATTGCGGGGCGCGCTGCACTTCGCCGCCGAGAACGGGCTGAAATACGCCTTTGCCAAGCTGGGCGCACCGCCATCGCTTGCAGCCTCGGCGGGCGTCATTGCAGATGCGATCACCTACGTGAAGGACAAGAACCCGGACACGGTCGCCGCCCTCGGCGTCGATGATGAGGCACTGAAGCATATCATCCTGTCGAAGCTGCCGTCTTTGGTGTCAGCGGCACCAACCTTGCTGAACATCAACCCCTCGGTTGTCGCAAGTTCTCCGGCTCGCTGATGTCAGAACGGGATTTCGAACTTGCCGATCGGCGAGCACAGGAGGAACGGGAGGCGCAGATTACAGCGGCCTCCCGCGCCTTACGAATTTCTGGTCGACTTTATTGCGAGGACTGCCCCTCTGAAATTTCGCCTGAACGTCGTGCGGCCTGTCCATCTGCACGCCGCTGTTTCAAATGCCAGGAGCGCCACGAGCGCCAAAAGAAGGGCCGATGATGGATATCAATATTGTTGGCTCATGGCTGGGCGTCGTCCTCGCGGTGATTGCCATCCTCGGGCACCTGAAAATCTTCTTTGGCAGCGGCGAAGCGGCAAATGCAAAGAAACTCGAAGCTAACGAAAAGAAACTGACCGATCACGATCGCCGCATTCAAACCGTTGAAGGCGAACTGAAGCATATGCCGAGCAAGGACATGGTGAACGATATCCGCCTCGCCATGGCCGATATGAAGGGCACGGTCGGCACCCTAACCGAGACGCTTGCCAGCGTCTCCCGCACTGTCCATCGCATCGACGACTACCTGAGGGAAGACGCCAAACCATGACGCATCTCAGCTTTGAAGAACATTCCGCGCGTGATGCCCGCCTCATCATTCTGCGCGGCCTCAACGATCAGCTCGACGGCCGCATGAACGAAGTGCTGCTGACGGCGCTGCTTGGAACTTTCGGCCATAACCGTTCTCGGGAGTGGGTGCGCACTCAGTTGAACAAGCTGCGGGAGCTAGGTGCGGTGACACTCGTTGAGGCGGGCACCGTCAAGATCGCAACGATTACGCGTGCCGGCGTCGATCACGTTGAGCGCCGCAGTCTGATCGAGGGCATCAACCGGCCGTCGCCAGAGGTTTGATCATGGCGAAGGGACGTGGACGGCTGACCGCCATCGATATGCTACCGGAAGAATGCGAACCTGTGATCGCCTGGGCGGCGCAGGAGCTTGCTGATCGGAGCCGGACGCAACTCGAAATCTATGGCGAGTTCAAAGAGAAGCTAATTGCGCTCCAGGGCGAACTTGGCCTCGGCTTTGATATTCCATCATTCTCCGCATTCAACCGCCATGCCATTCGCCTGTCACAAATGACACGGCGTCTTGAACAGACGCGCGAGATCGCCGCGACAATCTCAGAACGTATGGACGCGGCCGGCTCCGACGACCTCACCCTGATTGCCGCCGAGGCAATCAAAACCCTCATCTTCGAATTGCTCCAGGCGGGCGGTGATGCCGGCATCAGCCCGAAAGGCGCGATGGAACTCGCCAATGCCTTGCGTGCGGCGTCGGCCGCGCAGGCCTCATCGTCCAGTCGTCGCCTGAAGCTGGAAGCCGAAGAGAAGGCCCGCAAGATCGAAGCCGATATGAAGGACAAAGCCGAGAGGGCTCTCGATGTCCTGTCGAATGAGCCCGGCATCTCGAAGGAAGCGATCGCCCGCGCCCGCCGCGAGTTCCTTGGCGTTCGTCCGATGAAGAAGGACGATGGCAGCAATGGTTGAACTGCCAAAGGGCGAATGGAAAGACCCGCCCGTCCTCGCCCGCGATCCGAAGGAATTGATGGAAGAGCTGCCACGTGGTGGCGACATTCCGGACGAACTCGATCCGTTGGCAGAAGGCGTCCTCATGGCGCACCAGGCCGAGTGGATCGCGGACGAAAGCGCCCTGAAGGTGTGCGCCAAGGGTCGCCGTACCGGCATCACCTTCGCCGAGGCGCTGGACTGCACATTGATTGCGGCGGCAAAGCGCTCGGCCGGTGGCCAGAACGTCTTCTATATTCCCGACACCAAGCCGAAAGGCCGAGAATTCATCGGCTATTGCGCCCACTTCACCAAGACTGTCGCCAAGGAAATGCTGACGATCGAGGACGGTATTTTCTTCGACCAGAAAGCGGACGGCAGCACACAGGCCATATCAAGCTACATCATCCGGTTCGCTTCAGGCTTCCGCATCGAGGCGCTGTCCTCCCGGCCAGAAAATATTCGTGGTTTACAGGGCACCGTCGTTATCGACGAGGCCGCTTTCCATCGTGACGTTCGCGACGTGATCGACGCCGTCGGCGCGCTTCTCATCTGGGGCGGTAAGATCCGCATCATCTCGTCTCACAACGGCATCACCAATCCGTTTAACGAGCTGATCAAGGAAGCCCAGGCAGGCAAGAACGGCTTCATCGTCCATACCTACAGTTTCGGCGATGCGGTCAAGAACGGTCTGTTCAAGCGCGTCTGCCTGATCAAGGGCGAGGAATGGTCGCAGGAAAAGGAAGACGAGTGGGCAGCAAAGATCCGCTCCGCCTACGGCACGCGTACCGCCAAGATGAAGCAAGAGCTGGACGCCGTTCCTGCAGAGGCCGAGGGATCGGCATTGACTCGTGTCCTGATCGAGCGGTGCATGAGCGCGGATTTGCCCGCCGTAGTGCGTTGGGATCGGCCCGACGAATTCAAGAACCTCGACGATTTCGAGCGTGCGGAGCAGGCTTCTGAGTTCTGCGAAGCAATATTGAAACCGCTTTTAAAGGCGCTTAATCCCGATCTTGAACATTGTTTCGGCGAAGACTTCGCCCGCTCTGGCGACAAGACCGCCGTCGTCGTCTTTGAAGTCGGCGCTGATCTCATTCGCCGCGCGCGCTTGGTCGTCGAACTGAAGAACATCCCGTTCGACCAGCAACGCGACATCCTCTTTTATATCGGCGATGGCTTGCCCCGTATGGTCGGCGGCGCGCTCGATGCGCGAGGCAACGGCCAGTACCTTGCGGAAAAGGCCCGGCAGCGCTGGGGCGAATGCATCCACGAGGTGATGCTTTCGGCCAAATGGTATGCGGCAAACATGCCTGCCTATATCGAAGCGTTCGGGGATAAGAGCCTCTTGTTTCCGAACGATGCAGACATCCTCGCCGACCATCAGGCGCTCGCCTACGTCAATGGCATCATCAAGGTGCCGGATGAACATTCGAGCAAGGGCGCTGACGGATACGACCGACACGGTGACACCGCGCCGGCTGGAGCGCTCGCATGGTTCGCATCCAACCAGGACGCAATCGCCTACGACTACGAGACCAACCGTAAATCCGGAACCGATAATCGTGGTCACAACGGCGGCCCTCCGCTCAATGACGACGACCGCCGCCGCACCACTGACATCTATTTGAGAGGATCACTCTGATGGTCTCTATCGCATCCGTCCGGGATTGGCTCGGCCGCACGATCGCCGGCAAGGATCTGTCCGACGAAATCGCAGGGCCGACGATCGGCGGAGTCCGTCAGCCGTTCTCCGGCCACCCGGCCGATGGCATGACGCCGATCCGGCTCGCCGGCATCTTGCGCGCCGCCGCCCAGGGCGAACCGGAAGCCTATTTCGAACTGGCGGAAGACATCGAGGAGCGTGATCTGCATTATGCAGCTGTCTTGGCCACCCGCAAGCGTTCGGTCGCGCAGCTACCGATTACGGTCAAGGCGGCCTCCGATTCTCCGGAGCATCAGAAACATGCCGCGTTGGTCCAGTCGTGGATCGATGACGATATCTTGCGCAGCTCGCTCTTCGACATGCTGGATGCGATCGGCAAGGGCCTTTCCGTCATGGAGATCGATTGGCGATATCGCCTCGGCAACATGCTGCCGCGCGAATTGATCTGGCGCACACCACGCTGGTTCACCTTCGACCGCAACGATGGCGAGACGGTGCTGCTTCGCGAAGGCGTTTCGGGCGAGCCGCTAGCTCCGCATAAGTTCGTCATCCACCGCCATAAGACCAAGTCCGGCCTGACCATCCGTTCCGGTGTCGCTCGCATCGCCTGCTGGGCATGGATGTTTAAAAGTTTCACGGTCAAGGATTGGGCGATCTTCTGCCAGAACTATGGACAGCCGATCCGCCTGGGCAAGTATGGCCGTGGCGCAACGGAAGCTGAAAAGGATGTCTTGTGGCGCGCCGTCTCCGGCATTGCCGGCGACTGTGCGGCCATCATTCCCCGCGAGATGATCATCGAGTTTCAGGAAGTAGCCTCGAAAGGTACGTCCACCGACATGTATGAGCGGCGAGCTGATTGGCATAGCCGCGAGATCTCGAAACTCGTGCTCGGGCAGACGACAACAACCGACGCAGTATCGGGCGGCCATGCGGTCAGCAAGGAACATCGTCTGGTCCAGGAGGATATCGAGCGCTCCGACGCGCTTTGCTCATCTGGCACCTTGAATGGGCAGTTGATCCCGAACATCGTGGCCTTCAACTTCGGGCCACAGGATCATTATCCCAAGGTGTTGATCGGTCGCCCGGACGAAACTCCCCTGGACGCGTTCTCCCAGGCGTTCGAACGTCTGGGGCCGCAAGGGTTGACCGCGCCATTGTCCTTCGTGCGGGATCGCATGGGCATCCCGGCTCCGAAGGATGATGAGCCGATGATCGGTGGCTGGCCAGCCGCTACCGCCGCTCCTGAAATCATCCCGCCCCCCAAAAAGCCTTCGTCCGACAAAAGCCTCCAGAGCATGTTCGCGAACCTCTTCGAAAAGGCAGCCCACGCACGCGGCACAAAACCGGACGATCTGATCGAGAGCCTGACAGATTGCCTTAACGCCAATGCAGCCGGCGCGATCGACGGCATGGTCGACGAAGTCAAACAGGCCCTCATGCAGGCGAGCGATCTGCAAGATGCGGCCGACCGCCTGGCGAAGCTCCAACTGTCTCCGGATGAGCTTGCCGAAGCCATGGCCCGAGGCATGGCGCTGGCGCATCTGATCGGTCAGGCATCGTTGATCGATGACCTTCAGCGCGATGATGGATAGAGCCACACAGGAGCGCGCAGACGAGCGCGGCGGGACAATCTCCGCTGAGAACCCACAAAGCGCGTCCACGGGCTTTGAAACTACTTCGAAAACGATGCTTCAGGGGTATCGAGGATGACAACGACGGCAAGCGCCATCGATCTGCCCTTTGCCGAGGCGATCGACTTCCTGAAGAGCAAGACGGCCGTGCCAACGAAAAGCTGGCGGGATGTCTGGGATGGCGCGCACTCGAAGATGTTCATGGTGGCCGGCGCAAACAGTCAGGCCATAGTCGACGACTTCCAGGCGGAGATCGCCAAGGCGCTGGAACAGGGTACGACGCTCGAGGAATTCCGCAAGGGCTTCGACGGGATCGTGAAGAAGCATGGCTGGTCTTACAACGGCGAGCGCGGTTGGCGTACCGGGACAATCTTCGAGACCAATACGCGTACCGCCTATGCGGCGGGTCGCTATGCACAGATGACCGAGCCGGACACGCTCGCGACATTTCCCTATTGGCAGTATCATCACTCCGGCTCGCTGCACCCCCGCCTGCAGCACAAGGCATGGGACGGGAAAGTATATCCCGCCAACGATGCATTCTGGACGGTAGCCTATCCTCCGAACGGTTTTGGATGTGGGTGCTTCGTGACGCCGGTTTCGCGGGGCGGGCTTCGTCGCCTGGACAAGAGCGGCCCTGATCGCGCTCCGGATCTCGACCAGCTCGGAACCGATCAACCGCTCGGCGTCGATCCGTCCTTTGCCTACAATCCCGGAAAGAGCTGGCTCGATTGGACTGCACCTGGTCCAAGGGCTGTCACGGCAACTGAAGCCAACATTGCTGCGTTCGTAAGCTCGTCGCTGAAAGGTAAGTGGCCGGATGGCAGCTGGACCCCTGTCGGCGTCACCAAGGGGAAGAACGCCGCCGCGCTCGATCTTCCTGCAGGAACCGAACTTCGGTTGCCCGCCGAAGCCATCCGGGACAACGCCGAGGCCGACGTTTCACTGGATGCGTATGCCGTTGTCCCGAAGCAGTTGCTCAAGACCGGTCGGGTTGTGAAGAACAAGAAGACGGGCGCGGTCTCATTGGTCGGAGACGTCGAAGGCGAGCGCTGGACAGCCGAGCTTGATTTCGTAGAGGGCCGCGATCGCCGCCAGCTTCACATCAAGTCCTTGCGACAGGTACCGAAGAAATGACCGGCGCATCAATTTCGGTCACCATTCAGGATGCCAGTGTTCGGCGCGGCTTTGAGCAGCTCGCCCGACTGATGACCAATACCCGGCCGGTCATGGCTGCGATCGGCACGGCACTGGTCGCATCGACCCACATGCGCTTCGTCACGCAAACAGATCCGGACGGCCAGGCGTGGCAGGCGCTGAACGCGGAATATGCGTCAGGAAAACGCAACAGCAGGATCCTGACCGAAACCGGCCGGCTGCGCGACAGCATCAATTCCCGCCCTGGTAATGATCATGTCCTGGTCGGCACCAATGTCATCTACGCAGCGCCTCACCAGTTCGGGGCGGTGATCGAGCCGAAGTCGGCATCACATCTCTTCTTCCGCATGGGTGGCAATTTGATCATTGCCAATAAGGTGACCTTGCCCGCTCGCCCGTTCCTCGGTATATCCAGTGACGACCAGACAGCAATCGCAGAGATCGTGTTCGAGTTCGTCGATCGCTACGCCACCCGGCAATAAATCCCCTCCCTGATCCCGCTTCCAGCATGCCGCCCGCGTTGACGGGCATGATATCGCGTTGGTGCCCATGGCATTGCTCGTGCCATGGAAAAAGCGATCAACTCACTCATTCTCGCCCTGATGCAGGCCGACGCCGGTGCGCCGGATTGGCTGCACATATTGCCAGCCGCCGAGTTCACCGGCGCCGATGGCCGTGGCCCCTATGCCAAGCCTGATAACGAGGCACTGATCGCGCTGTTCAACAAGGAAGGCCTGCGCCTCCCCGTCGATGAAAACCATTCGACCGATCTCGCTGGCAAAAAGGGTTTCCCGTCCCCGGCTCGCGGCTGGATCGTCGAATTGCAGTCTCGCGCGGACGGTCTCTGGGGTCGTGTCGAATGGACCGACGAAGGCGACAAGATCGTGGCCGGCAAATCGTACGGCTATCTCTCCCCGGTTTTCCTGCACGGCCAGACCAAGCCCTTCAAGGTCGCGAAGATGTTGCGCGTCGCGCTCACCAACGACCCGAACCTGCCATTCCTGAAATCACTTCACAGCAAAGAGGAAGCTAGCATGCTTGAACAGCTGCGGAAGGCGCTCGGCCTTCCCGACACCGCTGATGAGACTGCCGTCATGGCGGCAGTCACGGCGGCGCATACTGCACAGACGGCGCGCGCCGCCCTGATGGCCCGCGTTGCCGAGGCTGCCGGCGTTGCCGCCGACACCGCTCCGGATGCCCTGGTGACTGCGATCCAGTCGCGCGGCAAGGTCTCCGCCACTGACGCGGAAAATGCTGACCTGAAAACCCAGCTGATTTCGCTTCAGTCGCAGTTCACCACGCTTTCGACGAACACGGCCCGCGATCGCGCCGAAACCGTCATCGGTGCTGCTGTCGAGGCCGGCAAGGTCGTGCCGGCGCTCAAGGATCACATGATTGCCCGCCACATGAAGAACCCGACCGAGGTCGAGGCGGAGATCAAGTTGATGCCGTCGCTCAACAGCGGCGGTCTTGGTGGCCGCAAGCTGCCCGAGAGTGGCGACATCACGACGGCCGAGGACGACAAGGTCATGTCGATGATGGGCCTTGACGCCAAAGCCTTCGGCGACACTGCCAAGGCACTGCACGGAAAGGGTAACTGATCATGGTTGCGACCAACGATATCCGCGCGAAGAAGAAATTTGGCGGCCGGTCCTACGGCTATCCCGCCCTTGCCGGCGTCAAGATCTATGGCGGCGCTGCGGTCGGCATTACCGCCAACAAGGAAGCAGTACCGGCAGGCAACGTCAACGCCGTCAAGCTGCTCGGCTTTGCCGAGGAGCGTATCGACAACACGAACGGCGCGACGGGTGACCAGTACGTCAAGATCGAGAAGGACCTGCGCGTCATTCCGCTTGCCGGTGCCACCGTCGCCAATATCGGCGCTGCCGTCTACGCCAGCGACGACAACACCTTCACCCTGACCGCCGGCAGCTTGCTGCAGATCGGCACCATCGATGCCATCGACGCTGACGGCGTCTGGCTGAAGACGACGTAAGGAACGAGCCGTCATGGACATTAATTCCAATACCCTGCGAGCTGTCTATACCGGTCTTTCGACCGCCTACAACGCTCGCTTCACTTCGGTTCAGACGTTCTACAACACCGTCGCCATGACCGTGCCGTCCAGCACGGCCATGAACGAGTATCCGCGCCTGGACGATCTGCCTGGTTTCCGTGAATGGATCGGCGATCGCATTGCCTACGACCTCTCAGCACAGACCTACATCATCCGAAACCGCGAGTTCGAGAAGACCATCTCGATCAAGCGCTCGCAGATGGAGGATGACCAGATCGGCCTGTTCGCGACCGTTGCCGGTCAGATGGGTCAGGACGCGGCCGAATTCCCCGATCAGTTGGTCTTTCCGCTGCTGAAGAAAGGCGACACCACACTCTGCTATGACGGGCAGTATTTCTTCGACACGGACCATCCCGGCTATGACGAGAACGGCGGCGCGACGGTCGTATCCAACTTCACCGATGGCGCCGGTCCCGCATGGTATCTGGTCGATGATCAGAACGTCATGAAGCCGATGGTCTGGCAGAGCCGCAAGGCGTTCAAGCTGACCCCGCTGCAAAGCGATAGCGACCCGAATGTCTTCTTCCAGGGCAAGTTCGTCTGGGGTGTCGATGGTCGCTGCAACGCGGGCTTCGGCCTTTGGCAGCTCGCCTACAAGTCCAAGGCTACACTGAACGCCGCCAACTACGCCGCCGCTCGCGCCGCGATGCAATCGATCCGCAAGCGCGACGGTTCGGTCATCAACATCCGTCCAGTCAAGTTGCTGGTGCCGCCGTCGCTGGAAGGTGTCGCGCGTCAGGTCGTCAACGCCGAGCTAGTGAATGGCGGCGAAAGCAACGTCTGGGCCAAGACCGCAGAAGTCGTTGTCATCCCGTATCTGGGTTGATCCAGCGCGGCCCGACTATGGGGCCGCTTCCGCCTGCAGTTTTCTCCCGAGCCTGCAGGCGGGTTTCCGAAAAACGGCTGATCGAGCCGCTTTCCCGAAACCCGAAAGGAACCCGTAAATGTCGAAAGTCCAGATCATCTGCAGCGTCCCCGGCCTCATCCGCAACGGTGTCCCTCATTCCACATCGGAGATCTACGAGGAAGATCATTGGACGGTAGGGCAGCTCGCACGCTTCATGAGCGATCCTGCCTTCACCGTCCGCACGATCGACGACGAAGAAGCCGCGCGCGGCAGTGCATTCGATGACGCCGTAGCGGCCGAGGTCAACAAACGCGTGTCCGCAAAGGTCGAAGAGATCCAGCAGACGTTTCAGAACGCCGTCAATGCAGCGTCCCGCGAACTGGTCGATGAAATCGGCCTCAAGCTGAAGGATGCGCAGGCCAAGATTACCGAGCTTGAAGATCAGCTGTCCACCGCAACGGCCAATGCTGACAATACGATCGACGACCTCGGCAAGAAACTTACCATCGCTGAAGCCACGGTTGCGGATCTGCAGAAGCAGCTCGAAGCCGCAACGGCGCCGCAGGATGGCGCAACCGGCAAGGCCGCGCCGAAGAAATAACCCCGAGAGCGAAGCCCGGACGGCGGGGTAATTCGGCCTCGCCGTCATTTCTACCCAGGAGAAACATCTTGTACGCAACCGCCTCCGACATGATCGCCCGCTATGGTGAGACACAGATGATCCGTCTGTCGCGCCCCGAGGATCGTACGGCCGAGACCGTTGACGAGGTGAAAGTCAACACCGCGCTCTCTGACGCCAGCGACATCATCAATGGTTATATCCGTGGCCGTTACCATGTTCCGGTGGCTGTGCCGCCCGACAGCATCATCCGCGCCACATGTGCGCTTGCCCGCTATGATCTTGCCCAGGGCGAAGCCACGACGCCCAGCGACGAAATGACTGCCGCGCGCAAGGACACGATCACCTGGCTGGAAAACATCGCCAAAGAACTAGTCAATCTCGATATCCCCGCCGCCCAGCCGACCGGCCACGATGCTGTCGGCTCCGGCCCGCGCATGTCCGACCGCGACCGCTTCATGTCGCTTGATACCTTGCGGGGCTTTTGATGCAGCTCGCTCATGCTCCCATCCGCACCATGGAACCAGCGATCGTCGATCGCCTGCGCCTGGCCTTTCCCGAAAAGACCTTCGCCATCGAGCGCGTACCGCAGACCATGACGCTGACTGAATTCCAGCGGCTAGCGAAACTGTCGCCGTTCATCGGCCTCGCCTGGACGGGCATGAAGTCCGATCCGGACAGCGGTCGCATCCTGAAGGGCAAGATGCTCTGGCGGCTGATCATCATTTTCAAGGCTTCAAGTTCTCTTGAAACCCGCTTCAAAGGCGATGCGCGCGGCCTCGGCCTGGACGCCATGGTCGATGTTTCCGTCGCTCTTCTTCAAGGCGCTGTCTTTGACAAGATCGGCATGTGCAACGTGACGCTTGCCAACAGCGTCATTGCTGACGGCTTCACCGACGACCAGGTCGTCATTGCGCAGGTCGATTTCGAGATCTCCTTTACGACCGCGCCGCCCGCCTTCGACCTGCTTTCCGCCGAAGCGTTCAGGCGCCTTGGCGTCACCTGGGCCGTCTCCGACGACCCGAACGCAATGACGGTCTCTGATGAGATCGAGCTACCGCAAGAGTGAGGACCATGACGAAGTTCCTGAAACCGGCTGAAGGCCGGACAGTCCCGCAATTGGATGGCCGACCATGGCCGACTGAAGGCATGAAAGCGGAAGACACGCTTTATGTGCGCCGCCGTCTCGCTGACGGCGACCTTGTCGCCGCGACCGTGCCGGCTGTTCCGAGCGAGCCGCCTTTCGGCGATCCCCCTGCAAACGATCCACCAGCTACCGACGCTGGCGGCAAACCCAAAGGAGCAAAGTAAGCCATGTCCATGGTTTTCGACGAAATCCCGTCAGACTGGCTTGAGCCGTCGACGCTGATTGAGATCAAGGCGAACTATTCGCAAACCGGCGTCTTGCCCTATCCCGACAAGGCGCTGATCATCGGCCATAAGCTCGCCACCGGGACCCTTGCGCCGGGTAACTTCGTTCAGGTCACCCGCCCCGAAGAAGCGATCGCCTATTTCGGCCTCGGCTCGATCGGCGCTGAACAGGTCGCAAGCTTCCGCAAGGCCAACAAGACCACGCCACTCTATGTGACGGCCATGGCAGACGCGGGCGGCGCAACGAAGGCAACTGGTACCCAGACCTTCACCGGCACGGTGGCTGTTGCGACGGTTCTGCGCTTCAAGATCGGCGGCCGTGACATCCGCTTCACTGCGCTGCCGACCGACACGGCTGCAACCATGGCCGCGAAGCTCGCAGCCGCTGTCAACGCCGATACGAATTGCGTGGTCACTGCCGCCGCAGCGCTCGGCGTTGTTACCTATACCGCCCGCAACGGCGGCGAAGTGGGGAACGACATCAACATTCGCGTCAACACCAAGGCGCAGCCGATCCCGAGCGGCCTGACGATCGCGACCGTCGCTATGGCGAACGGTGCCGGAAACCCGGTGCTGCAGACAGCTCTCGACGCGATCGAGAACACCTGGTTCACGAAGATCACGCATCCGTGGTCCGACGCAACCAACATGTCGGCCTTCGCGGAATGGCTGCGCGTTCGCTATCTCGCGACCTCGAAACTTGACGCCCATGGCTTTGTCGCCAAGGCCGGCACCTTCGGCGACCTCGGCACGTTCGGCGCGTTGACGAACAACGCCTTCCTCACGGCGCTGGGTCTCAAGAACTCTCCGACCAGCTCCTGGAACATTGCGGCATCTGCCTGCGCACTTGCGGCGTTCCATCTAAACAACGATCCGGCTCGCCAGCTCCGTTCGCTGGTGCTGCCAGGTGTCGAAGCTCCGGACCCGGTCGACCAGTTTACCGAAGAGGAAAAGGATCTGTTGCTCCGGACGGGCATTTCGACGTTCGACCATCTCTCCGATGGTTCGACCAGCATCTCGCGCATGATCACCACATACAAGGTGACCTCGCTCGGGGTGGCCGATCGCGCCTGGCTGGACATCATGGTGCCCGCCACCATGAGCCGCATTCGCTACGATTGGGCATCCTACGTTTCGTTGCTCTATCCGCGCTCGAAGCTTGCCGACGATGACAGCGCGGCAGCACTCGCGTCCAATTATGACGATGGCGGCGCGGTGAATACCGCTGTCGTCACGCCATCGCGGATGAAGGCGTCCTGGGCGGCACGCTGCAAGCTCTACGGCGACAAGGTGTGGATCCAGAACGTCAGCTCCACCGTCAAGCAGAGCACCTTCGCTATCTCCGACGAGGACAAGAACCGGCTCGAAGGCCGGCCGATCGTCGACATCGTCGGCAACCTCATGGTCTTCGCGCAGTCGCTCGAATTCCTGGCCTAAGAAAGGACCGTAACCCATGACCCAAGTATTGGGCATTGTCGATATCGTCTGGAAAGGGACCAACATCCCCGTTGAAAAAGGCGGCAAGTTCCGGATCGGCGGTATCAAGAATACAGCCGTCACCTATGGCCGCAAGGTCGGCCGCGCCCAGGAGTATCAAGGCTCGGAAGTGTCGGTCACGACGAACCTTGAGAAGGGCCAGAGCCTAACGGCGCTGCTCAATCCGGGCGAAGGCGAACTTCAGGTTCGTTGCGACACCGGGCAGACGTACGTCCTGTACGATGCCTTCCTTGAAGGCGACCTGCCGGAAGTTACCGGCGGCGAAGGCGGCAAAATCCCGCTGAAGTGGGCAGGCGGCACGCCTGAGGAGATCCTGGCATGACGAAGGCACTCTCAAGAAGCCTGAACATCGATCTCGATGAAGACGCCTTGCAAGCGACCGACACAGTCGTTGACGAGGATTGTCCGGTTTCCTTTGATACCGGCAAGAGCACCGACGTCGTCGACGAAGACGTCAATCCGCTCGACGCACTTCCGGAAGATGCCATCCGGAACGCGGACGGTTCGGTAACGCTGCCTCTGCATTTCCCGGTCGCCATCCGCACGAAGAAGGACGGCAAGGTCAAAGAAAAAGCCTACGAAGAACTGGTGTTTCATCGCCTCGTCGGCGCTGATCAGCGCGCTATTGCAGCCGTAAGCGACGAGCATACGACCGTGGTGACCTTCTCCCGCTCGACGCGGATCAACCAGGCGA